>FWPU01009389.1_pt1 | contig 15500 bp, 13 predicted proteins | sample 2228361 | NCBI WGS metagenome assembly FWPU01 (sample SAMEA103939777, study PRJEB20133) | metagenome
GTCAGCCGTTTCAAAGTCTCTGTTGTGTTCACCTGTACATTCTCCTTTCGGGTATTTTACCAACCCGATGTGACAGGTGTCACAATTTTCAATCCTTCCAAAAAGTAAAGATCTCAACCGTTTAGAGTATATCACAGCCAAGCGTAAGAGGAACCTAGGCAGGCTGGGTAAGCGCACTCATTTTTGTTCACCGAATATTTTGTTGTAAGCATCTACGCCGAAACTGGTTTCGAGAGGCGGCGCCTCGCTCAATTTATAGGTGCGGCGCCCCATCTCTCTACGGTCTGCCCGAAGAAAGATGGCGTTTTGCATGTCTTTGGCATGGAAGCCGCGAGCAAGCTCATACAAATGTGTGACGAAAAATACCTTGACGCGCTTGTCCAGCAAGGCCTGTACGATTTGCCTGGCAATTTCCGAGCCTTCTCGTTCGTTGGTCGCCGCAAAAGATTCGTTGAACAACACCGTGCAATCGGGGGTGAGATGGTCCACGATTTGGCTCATTCGGCCAAGTTCTTCGTCGAACTTGCCGCTGGTCATGGTGCTATCTTCTTCCCGTTTGTAATGCGTGAATATCCCCCTACAAACGTTGGCACGGAACGACTCGGCTGGGACGAACATGCCGCATTGCATCATCAATTGCGCCAGTCCGATGCTCCGCAGAAAAACGGATTTGCCGCCCTGGTTTGCACCCGTGATGATGACCAGGTCTTTCCCGTCGGCATTCACATCATTGCTCACCACTTTTTTCTTCATGGTCAACGCCAACGCCGCATCGTATAGACCGGTGAACGAATGCACTCGTTCGTTGGCAGGGACAGGCTCAGGGAACGAAATCGGTTTCTCTACTTGGGCCAGCCGTTCGGATAGATTCAGGCAGCCAATGTAAAACGCAAGTTCAGTCCTCAATACGTTGAAGAAACTGTCAATATGGTCGGCAGATTGTCCTGCCGCATTGGCCACCAGGTTGAGGCCTTTGTCCCTCAAGTCGCCCAATGACCGCGCGCCCGCATCATCACGGGCAGGCAGGGTGTAAGAATAAATCGGGGACTTACGGGAAAGAACGCGCGTGACCCAAAAACGATCCCCCGGATTCTCCTTGCAGAGGACATAATTCTTGCCTTCGTTCCCATCACCTAATTCGGCGCTGATTAGCACGCCGTGGCGGAATTTCAAGGTTTTGAGATGCTGTTCCACAAGGGCAAAATATTCGTCTGTCAGCTCCTCCTGGATCATCGCAAAGAACCTGCGAAACCCCGGCGACTCGAAATCCTCCGCATGTTCGTCGGCGATGCGCTTCAACTTCCGAAGGAGGAAAACGAACAATTCCAGCAACTGAACGGCGCTGCTCAGGATACCGCTTGGGTAGCGGGTGAAAATACCCAACCAATGCCTGTGTTTTCGCTCTATTGCTTCGATGGGAATGCTATATATTTCTCGCACAACGGCGGGATTTTTGAGACAATCTTTAAGGATTGCCTGGCGATAACGGATCGCTTCAGGTGAATCGAGGCTGGAGAAAAAGGCTTTCCTGGCCACATCGAATAGGAACTCGTCTCCTGCCGCCATGGCGTTGAATAACACATTCAATTCAAGGTCTTCAGTCAACGCCTTTTCGTTGAACGGGAGTTTGGGCTGCGGCGCAAAGTCGCGATCTGCATGCATCAAGAAGACTTTCATGACGGAATGCGCTCCTTGATCTGCTCGTAGGTCAGGCGATGTTTTTCGGCCAGCGAGAGCGCGTAAGCCAATCCATTGGCCGGCTGGCGCAGAATCTTGAATGTGCGCACGGCAGGGTTTTCAGGCACAACCGTGCTGAGCATACTGACCGTCTTTTCGCTCAACGTTGACAACTCATCCATGAAAGTCACCCAGACGCATAACGCATCAAGCGCCATCACTCTGGACATGATTTCCTTGCTCAAGAACACGGCATCTTGCAGCGTAGTGGAGGAAAAAATCTCATTCATGATGAGAATGCTATCCGAGGTAGCATGAGCAAGGATGTCATGAACGCGCGCCACGTCGTCTTCCAACTTGCCGCGCAGGTTGCGGATGTCCTCCTGGCGCTCGAAGTGAGTAAAAATCTGGTCGAAGAGAAAGAGCCGCGCCTCCCGCCCTGGCACGGGACAGCCCAGGCTGGCCAAATAATGCAATTGTCCAAACATGCGCGCAAAGGTGGTCTTGCCGCCCTGATTGGGGCCCGAGACAACAATGATGCGTTCAGGGCCTTTAAGATAAAAGTCGTTGCACACGATGGGCTTCTCGGTATAAATCAGCGTGTGAGCCAAAGCCACATCGAAGCCATCGCAATCGTACACTTCGCGGCTTGTTCCAACTTGAGGATAGCAGAAGGTCAATCCTTTGTATTTGAAGTCGACTATGAAGTTAAGATAGGCGACATAGAATTGGATTTCACGGTCGAAGGTGCGAATGGTCTCATCCACGAACTGGCTATGCGCAGCGCAGAATCGATCGAGCGCAGCAAAAGGTTCCGGGTATAGCAGGGCAACAAATTCGAGTATTTTTCCTTCGATATGGTTCATGCCCGTACTTTTGTAAACGTCAGACAGATAACTCTTCACTGCACCCTGCTTGAATTTCTCGAAGATCTCCTCCACCTCGAGGCTGTAATCTGTCTCCCCTTCATATCTGCGTACCCTAAACTTGCCATACTCGACAATCACGCAATACTTTACCTTTGATAACCCATCCTTGACCTTTTGCGCCTCCGTTGCCAGCGTCTGAAATGTTTGTGAATGAACATACTGAGTCAAATAGGCACGGAACGCCAACAGACCACGCGCTTTCAAGCCCACTCGATTCAGGCCCTGTTCCAGGTCGGTCATGGCATCACAATAAGCCAACACCGCCTCCAGGAACCAACCCTTTTTATGGTGTTCAAAATCCAGATTCTCAATCAATTTGAGATAGCGGCGCACGATGACCATTTTTCCGGCAAATGCTTCGATAGGCGCCATCAACGTCTGATTTTCCAAGTCTTGCATCACCTCATGACGGTAGCGGATAGAGTCGGCGTCATGCAACGGCGTATGGAAGAAAGGCTTCAGATTGTATTCCTCCTTACGCGCCGTAATGGCCTCTATCACCTGGTCCAGATTCAGGTCAGGGAAAAAGGCGGGTTGTTCCTGGGTCTCTCTTTGCAGGTTCTCTTTATCGAAAAGGATACTGTGAAAACTCATATCTATCGGTCCTATTTTCGGCTCATTGGGAATTTCCGTGATTGTTCCCACAGCAGTCCCCGAAGGGGATGCTATCCCCAAAGGGGATGATATTGCACTGCGGGGGGCAACTGCCACCAGAACTGGGGGTGTATCACGTCGATTTCCAAAGAACATATTTTCTTGGCGCGCCAAAGTGCTGGGATAACCATTGAGTTCGGGCGGCAGTTGCCGCCGTAGGGGGTGTCGCCCCATCGGTTTGGCGCGCTAACCATATTTTTCTACCCAAGCCTAGCGACTCTCTCTGGTAGCGCGGCAAGCAAGGGTAAAGGCTCTTTTCATGTTTCTGTCCCTCCAACAAGGGGAGAGGCGCCAACGCCGAAGGAAAGAGGGAGAACGGCCATGCAACGCCTGGCAGCCTCGAAACAGTCTCGGAAGAAGCGCTGGGCCGGGTAAGGGAATAGGATTTGCTGGCGCTGCAAATCTCCATTCCGAACGTAGTTGATAAACAGCGACGATTCCAGGATAGAACTGGTATATTCCAGGGTCGCTACCTGTTCGAGCGCGATGTCGAAGGAACCCTCTGGCAGCATGAAGATACGGCGTTCTGTGACGATCAGGACTTGCGCAGCCTTTTGGGTTTGAAACCATTCCGGCAGTAATGCCCAGGCGCGCGCTTGTTCACCAGGCAAGAGCGATTCCGCCAAAGAGGAGGCAAATCGCTCATTGACAAGAAGCAGCCCCTGGGGGTCGTTCGAAGCGGTATCCGTCAACGGCGGGAGCAAGTCGGGAGGCGCGGGAGGCGCGGCGCGGCACAACGCACAAGCGTCTGCATTCGCCTGAAATTTCTCCAACAGAGAAACCAACTCTGTCAATGAAGCGCGAGCATGGGACGGCGCTTCCCACTCTATCGTCATTTGCCCACCGGCTGCCTGCCACTTGGTGCGTAACAGCAGGTGGTTTCCCAAAGGATCCAGCCTCACGCCGGCCAATCGCTCCATCACCCCCACAGCGGTATGAAAGCCATAACGAATATTGGCTGCGTCCGGCGGCAGCAGTTCGGTCAGATGAATAAGCCGCTGACTGGTGAGAATCAACACGCCCTCCTGCAACGACTCACGACGCAGCCAGGAGCGATTGCGCTGACTGGACATGGCCGGCCGACGCGCCGCATACAGGATGCGCTCATCGGCTGCAAGCGATTCGCTTACGTATTGTTGAAAGCGATGAGGCAACTCGAAGAAGGTGTATTCGGCAGGCGTGTACCGTTCCAGTTCGGTAAAACTGGCGGCGGGACGGGTCAGGTGAATGGGCTGCCATGCAGGGTCGTGCTGCGGAAGCCTCTCCTCCGATTGCTTGCGACGATACCGAAGCGCAGCCTGATGCAAATGCGGCTCGACCTGTTCCACGTTCAGCCAGCGCCAGTCTCCAGGGCGAGCGTGATTCAAGGCGTCCAAAATCTGCGCGCATAGATCGTCGCTCAGACTTTCCAGCGATTGCGGTGCATATTCATCCACTGCCGGCGCAACCAACAGAAAAGGCGTTTCTTCTGCGCGCTGGACCGCGCCTAGCAAGCGAGCGACGATTTCAGTGCGTACAGGATGCGAAAGGCTGCCCAGGACAAGAACGCTAAAAGGCTCATCGAACGGCGTCAGAGCCGTTGACAAAATACCCAGGTCGAAAGTCAGGCTCTCGACCGGATAGACGATCTTTTCCAGTCGCAAAACGTCTATATCGGCTGGACGATAGTGGGCGGTAACGCGCCCCGGTTGGACAATTCGAATTTCGAGAAAGTGTTCTTTCGACATACCAAAACAAAAACCTCTACCGAGCCGATGAAGTCGGTAGAGGCTATCAGTCCGTTGGACGGTTACGGCGAGCCTCATCGCCTGGACAGAAAGATTCTATCACATTTGAAGCAAAGAAGCATGAATTGTCCAGTCCAAATGACTTTTGTCACTTGCTACACCCTGCACTTGTTCTTACAATTACCCTCACTCCCCAAACCTCCCCTGCTGCTTACTACTTACTGCCCACTGATCGCTGAAACATGCCCCACCTCACCCGCTCTACCTTCTTCTCGCGCCTGCTCCCCACCCTGCCAGAGGGCGAACTCCTGGATGTGCAAATTGGCCTATATTGGACGGCCGTGGTAGCCAGCGTGAATGGAAAAATCCGCTGCGGACTGGCCGCCACCGTTGGAGACGAGGCGCATCACTACACGGCCGAGCCATCCGTGGCTCGCGCGGGACGCTTGACCGAACTCTCTGCCCGCGAACTGGCAGACTATGTCCACTCGACGCACCCACCGGAGGTCTCGCTCGGGCTGGCAACGGTCAATGCCCTGCTTCCGCCTCATCCTGACCTGTGGGTTGAACTGCACTCAAAGGACATCATCGCCCGCCTTGGCGTGGACCGCACCGTCGTCATGATCGGCCACTTTCCCTACGTCCCTGAACTGCGCCCAAAGGTGCGACGCCTGATCGTGTTGGAGCAACATCCCCAAGATGCTGAAGACCTGCCTGCCGAGCGCGCTCCCGAAATCGTCCCGCAGGCAGATATACTGGTCATGACCGCCATGACCTTGATCAACCGCACCTTCGATAACCTGATCGCTCTGCGACGCCCAGATGCACCAGTGGTAATCGTCGGCCCAACCACCCCGCTGACGCCCCTCCTGTTCGAAATGGGCGCAGAGGTTCTCTCCGGCGCGGTCGTGGAACAACCCCAAGCAGTCATCCGGGCGCTCAAAGAGGGAGCCAACTTCCATCAACTGCGGCAGAGAGGCGTTCGACTGGTCTCGATGTGTAATCCGCTAAACCCCCTTCTCGTGCGTTTACCACACGCTTGAAACCATACGCTATCCGAGCGCCATGATGACGAGAATGCCGGCAAAGATGATCGCTGCGCCCAAGATTCTCCATCCCCCCATCTTTTCTCCCAGAAACTTCCACCCCGCAAACGCTCCCATCACCACACTGACTTCGCGGATGGCGCTCGAATAACTGAGCGGCGCAAAGGAATAGGCCAACAAAGCAATCAGGTAGGCGGTCGTGCCAACCGTCCCTATGACCAAAAAACGCTTGTGGCCTCGCCGCCAGGCATCTGCCAGGCGGGGCCAGCCATAATTCCGCAAGACAAAAGGCGAGACGAAGATGGGGGTAAAAGTGAAAATCAACAGTCCATATTGTAAGGCCGGACTGAGGCGCACCGCCGACCCGTCTACGACCGTATAGAACGAAATGATGACCGCCGTTGCCAGAGCAAACAAAAGGCCCGTCGTCGGAATTTTCCCCAACTGGGTTTTGAGCAGGCCGGTCGAGCCTAAAATCATCAACCCGCCGACAATCATTCCCAGGCCAAGTGCGCCTGCCAGGCTAGGTCTCTCGCCCAAGAACAACACCGACCAGATGGCCAACAAGCCGGGCGCCGTTCCGCGCGCAATCGGATAAACCAGCGAAAAATCCTGGCTGTTGTAGGCAAATGTCAACAAGATGAAATAAACTGCTTCGAGGAAACCGCTCAGGATTCCCATCCACCAAACCTGCCGCGGCGGCAATCCAACGAACAGCAGCAGGCTGAAAGACAAAACGCCGCCCACAACCGTTGTCCACCAGGTGGCAGGGAACCTGTCTTCAGATTGTTTAAGGAGCAAGTTCCACGATGTGTGCATGGCAGCAGAGACGAACAGCAGCAAAATCGCAAGAATAGGCATGGGAAAGAGATTATAATACGAGCAACCCATTTTTGTACGGAGTTCTATGACTACAGACATCCAGGAACAGATCGAGCGCCGCCGCGAGCGCGCCCGCGCCGAGATTCTCAAAATCGTTAACAAAGGCAGCCATCCTGTTTTCAGCCTGTTCGAGGTCAGTTCGGTCTCCAAGAAGTCCTACCGCGTCGAAATCCGCTCCCTCGACGAATTACAAAACTCCTGCACCTGCCCCGATTACAAAAGCAACCTGATTGGCACCTGCAAGCACATCGAAGGGGTGTTGATCTATCTCCAAAAAGAATATGGGGAGAAACTCCAGGAACTCGCCGCCGAAAAGCCGCGCGGCGCACAAATTTACCTGCATCACGGCATGGATATTACCGTGCGCGTCACGCAGCCGATTCCCGACATCCCCCGCATCCAGGAATTGCTCGTCCGCCATTTCGATGCCTCTGGATTATTGAAGGGCGATCCGCTTCAGGTGCTGCCTGCGCTCCTTTCAGAGATCGAGTCGCTCCCCGCGCGCGACCGCTCCCTCGTCCGCGTGACCGAAGCGGTTCTCGAACATCTCGCCCTCCTGCAAGACCGTGAAGAAGTGGCGCAGCAAAAAGAATGGTTCCTCGACCAGGTCAAGCGCGGGCGCCGCACCTTCGATGTTCTCTCTACGAAGTTGTATCCCTACCAGGAAGAAGGCGCCATGCACCTCGCCTTTGGCCGCCGCGCCATGCTGGCAGACGACATGGGATTAGGCAAGACCGTCCAGGCCATCGCCGCCTCTGCGCTCCTCAAAGAACTCCGCGACATCCAAACCGCCCTCATCATCTGCCCCGCCTCGCTCAAACACCAATGGGCGCGCGAGATTCGACGCTTCACCCCGTTGTCCGTCACCGTCGTCGAAGGCAACCTAGAAGCCCGCCGCGACCTCTACCGCGATTCCTCTTTCTTCAAAATCATCAACTACGAACTCGTCCGTCACGACATAGACGAATTGGTCAAACTGCGCCCCGACCTCATCATCCTGGACGAGGCCCAGCGCATCAAGAACTGGCGCGCCAAGACCGCCATGATGGTCAAGAGCCTGCCGAGCCGCTACGCCTTCGTCCTCACCGGCACGCCGCTCGAAAACCGCCTCGACGAACTATACAGCATCTTCCAATTCCTCGACCCGCGCATCCTCGGTCCGCTCTGGCATTTCAACGACCGCTTCTACGAACTCGAAAAACGCGAGAGCGGCACCTACAAAGTCCTCGGCTACAAAAACATGGACCAACTGCGCGCCCTCATCAAGCCCTACGTCCTGCGCCGCACCCGCGAAGAAGTCCTCAAAGACCTCCCCGAGCGCGTGGACAACAACTTCTTCGTCGAGATGACCGACGAGCAATGGCAGCATTACAGTGAATTTCAAGAGAAACTTGCTAAACTTCTCTCCCAAGCCAAAAAGCGCCCGCTCACGCCTAAAGAGCAAGAACTTCTTTTGATGTACCTTATCAAAATGCGCCTCATCTGCGACGCCCTGGCGCTTCACGACAAAGACATCGAACCGAAAGACCGCGAAAAGACCGCGCCCAAACTCACCGAGTTCGAAGAAATCCTCACCGAAGAAATCGCCTCCAACGGACACAAGGCCGTCGTCTTCTCGCAATGGGCGAACATGCTTGCCCTCACCGAGCCCATCATCCAGCGCGTCGGTCTTGGCTACGTCAAACTGACGGGCGACGTTCCCTCCGCCAAACGCGGCGCGCTCATTCAACAATTTTTCGACGACCCCGCCTGCCGCGTCTTCCTCTCCACCGATGCCGGCGGCGTGGGTCTCAACCTGCAAGCCGCCTCGCTCGTCGTCAACCTCGACCTGCCCTGGAACCCCGCCGTCCTCGAACAACGCATCGCCCGCGCCCATCGTCACGGCCAGCCCTCCTCCGTCCAGGTCATCAACCTGGTCGCCAAAGACACCATCGAAGAACGCATACTCGACACCCTCTCCGCCAAGAAAAACGTCTTCGCCACCGTCTTCGGCACCGACGAATCTCCCACCTCCATCAAATTCGCAGACATGGGTCAAAGCCTGCTGCAAAAGTTGGGCGACTTGTTGAAACCTCCTGCCGAAGTGGAACTCGCCCTCGCGCCAACCACACCCACGCCCGAACTTGGGATTCCGTCCGCAGAGATTCCCGCCTCACTCCCGACTTTGAGCGGGTTCGCCGACCTGCTGCTCGATCACGTCCCGAACCGCATTCTCCTCGTCCGCAAAGCGCCCTATATGCCCGGCGCGACTGGCGAAGGCGTCATCGTGGTCGTCTCTGGCGCGCCCGCCGACCTGCGTCCCGCCGTCGAAGCGATCCTGACCGAATACTTCACCGAGAACATCCCACAACTGCACCTGATGGACTCCGAAGGATTCCAATCGCTTGCCTCCTTCGTCCCTGCCCTGGCCGCCGAACCCGCGCCCGAAGAGATAGCCTACCGCGCCGAAAAAATTCCCACCCCCGCGCGCAAAGCCGAGCAACCCTCCCTCCGCCGCAAACGCGCCAGCGAGGGACTCGCCTTTGCCGAAAAACGCCTTGCCCTGGCCGAACTCCTCCTCAAAGGCGACTTCCCCGAAGAAATGACTCGTCCCTTGCGCGAAGCCCTCGGTTGGGGATTGACCTCCCTGCTCGCCCTCCACACCAACCGCGACCCCTCCTCCGACCTCCCCTCCCCGCGCCTGGTCCAGGCTGAACTGGTGGACAAAGAGCGCCTGCCGGCGGAGTTAGCGCAAAGGTTGGCGCAAGTGCGGGACCTGACCGCCCCGCCCGCGGAGTACTCGAAGAGTGAAGCGGGAGAAGATGCGGTTCCCTTGTCCGCGAAGACGGGAGAGATGTTGCTTGAATCGGTCAAAGAGTTGGTCGCGTTAACAAAGGAACAGGTTCCAACGACTGGGCTATAATCGAAAAAGATGAAAACCCGCAATACCTTTGATACACTCGTCAACGCCCCGACCGCGCCATAATCTTGGATGAATGGATCGAGCGCGTGATCAAAAATCCATTGCGTGAAGAGATATAAACCAATGGCGAATTCGCCGCTGGGCGCGCATTGTCAAAATGGAAAATCGAGTCTTGCGTGTGATTCTGCTCGAAGATGGCGAAACCGTTCACAACGCGTTTTTTGATCGGAACTTCAAGGAATAAGCCATGCGAATCAAATACTTCGAAGATACAGATACCACACTGGTTGAACTCTCCAGCAATCCACCTGTTGAGACTCAGGAACTAAACGAGAATATTTACCTCGACCTTGACGCAGAAGGGCGTGTTGTCAGCATGACCATCGAACACGCGGGACAATCTGCCGACATGCGCGAGTTTCTCTACCAAAGAATCCCCGCCAGCGTATCGGCATGAATTCAATGCCCCGCCTCCTCGCCACCGCAGGCACAGCAAGACCGAGCGCGGTAATTGCGCAGGAACCGATCGCAAGGACTGGACTATAATCGTGAGCAGCGTGAGATGTATCGTGCGTTATCGAAAGGAGCATTCCCCATGCAAAGCATAACCTTACACACCCGCGTCGGCAAAGACGGCATTCTCAAACTCGAAACGCCCATCGGAATGAGTGATACCGAGTTGGAAGTTGTATTGGTCTTAAATCCCATTATAGAAAGCGTCGCGGGCTGGCCGCCCGACTTTTTCACGGAAGTGGTTGGCGAGTGGCAGGGAGAACCTCTCGTGCGCGAGCCGCAGGGTCAATACGAAACGCGAAATGAGTTGAAATGACTGCTCGACACCAATGCCTGCATCGAATTGCTGAACGAACGGGACAGCACCATTGCCCGCAAACTTGCCCGCGTCGCTCCTCGAACAGTCGTGCTTTGCTCAGTCGTCAAGGCAGAACTATATCACGGCGCATATAAAAGCAAGAAGCGCGAAGCCAATCTCCAGTTGCTGGCAAAGTTCTTCCAACAATTTGCGTCCCTGCCATTCGATGACTCCGCTGCAGAACAATATGGGAAACTGCGTGCCATGCTGCAAGAACAGGGAACGCTCATCGGCCCCAACGACTTGTTGATTGCCTCCATCGCCCTGGCGAACAACGTCACGCTGGTCACGCACAACACGGATGAATTCAACCGCATCCCTGCCTTGCGAATCGAAGACTGGCAAGTCTGAATGATATGCCCCGCCTCCTCCTCGCCCCCGCAGGACACGGCAAGACCGAATATCTCATCCAGCACATTCGGCGCGTGCTGGCAGAGGAGCCGTTTGTGCCCGTCATCGTAGTCGTTCCGAATTCCATTCAAACACAGAATTTTCGCAAACGATTGTCCGAGGCGGGCGGCGCGCTGGGGGTAGAAGTCCACACCTTTCACACCCTCTACGCTGAACTGCTCATTCGCGCCGGGCAACCCATCCCGCTGCTTCCCGACGCCGTGCGCATCCGCCTGCTGCGCGCCATTGTGGACAACTTATATGAACGCGGCCTGCCCCCCTCTCCCATTGGGAGAGGGGCCGGGGGTGAGGGTCTCCGCTACTACGCGCCTCTACGCGACAAGCCTGGATTCGTCGCCCTGCTGCGCAATACCATTGAAGAACTCAAACGCGCCCGCATCTTTCCCGACCAGTTTTCCGCCGCCGTCAAAGGACTCGGCGCGCGGCTCGAAGAGATTGCGCTGGTGTATGCCGCCTATCAGGATTGGCTGCAAAAGCACAATTGGGCAGATAACGAGGGTCGCGGCTGGCTGGCGGCAATTGCACTCGAATCAAATCCTACCCTGGGGACTGATACTCGCTTCTTAGCCGTCTCTGGCTTCGACGAATTCAACCCCACGCAACTGGCAGTTTTATCCCTGCTGGCAAACCGCGCCAAAGAGACCCTCATCACGCTGACGGGCGACCTGCAAAACCCAGACCGTCCCGCGCATCATCGCTTTCACCGCGCGCAAACTGCCCTCACTTCTGCTCTCAACATCCAGCCCGAAGCAATGGAATCCGCTTCCATGCTTTCAGCGCATATTGCAGGTGTGGAAGCAGGCTTGTTCGAGAGTCAACAAATCGCTTATCGCCAATCGCGAATTGTAAATGAGCAAGAGAGCAAATCGGCAAGTGGGCAATCGAAAATCGAAAATCGTAAATCCGAAATCGAACTTGTCAAAGCCCAAACCCGCGCGGTAGAAGCCCGCGCGGCGTTGAGGTGGGTAAAGGCGCGTGTCGTGCGCGATGGGCTGAAGTTGAGCGATGTCGCAATCCTGGCGCGCGACCTGGAGCCATATCGCGCTTTTCTGGTGGAGGTGGCCGAGGAGTTTGGCCTTCCCCTGCGCATCACAGGCGGGCAGCCGCTCCTTCCAAATCCCGCCGTTGCCGCATTGATGAACCTGCTCTCGCTGCCAGTGGAGGATTGGAAGCGCCGTCCCGTTTTGGATTCGTGGCACAGTCCCTATTTCGACTTCAGCCAGCAAGGAATCGTTCCCACCTCCGCCGCGACGCTGGACGAGATTTCGCGTGCAGGCAGGGTCGTGCAGGGATTGTCTCAGTGGCGCGAAGCGTTCGAGATGTGGAAGAAGAAGAAAGCAACGGTGGACGAGGAGGGGGAAATGTTGGGGTCAATACCGCAGGATGAACGCATACGGGAAAAATTCGAGTCATTCGTGGAATTGCTTGCGCCGCCCTCCCGCGCCACTGTGAGAGAGCATGTGGCGTTCGTGGAATCATTGCTCGGCGACGACCCTGCCCTTACCCCTTTCTCCCCTCTCCCATCGGGAGAGGGGCCGGGGGTGAGGGTGGTCGCCTGCGCTCGCGCCAACCCGGCCACCGCCGAGCGCGACGTGACAGCCTTACGCGCCTTCAAGGATGTGCTGCGCGGACTGGTTCTGGCCGAGTCGGTGTTGGATTCCGATTCGATGGACTACGCCGCGTTCTTCCGCGACCTGCGTGGAGCGGTGGAGGCAGCCACGTTCACCGTCCCAGCCGAGGCGGGAGTGATGGCGGCTTCGGTCCTCGACGCGCGCGGGCTGTCGTTTCAAGCCGTCGCTTTGCTGGGACTCTCCGAAGGCGAGTTTCCAAAGCAGGAACACGAGGATGTTCTGCTGCGCGAGTCGGATCGCGCCGCGCTGCGCGAGCGCGGGCTGCCGCTCGAAACGAAGTTGCACGGCGATGAGGCGACGTTCTTCTATCAGGCAATCACGCGAGCCAGACAAAAACTCCTGCTCACACGTCCCTATCTCGCGGAGGACGGGCAGGCGTGGGAGGCCTCGCCGTTTTGGGTCGAGGTGATACGTCTAAACGGCGACCAGCCTGCGGTCCGGGTGAGAGGCGAGGTTGGGGAGGTGAATGCGGCAGAGGCGGCGTCGCACGTCGAATGGGTGGAGGCGGCACGGGCGTTCGACGTCCGCATCCAAAATGGTATCGAAGCGCTGCGGGCGCGGCTGAGTCCGAAGGCAGCGGGTAAGTACGAAGGTGAGTTGTTCGATTTGAGCGAGAGATTTAGCGCGGGTCACGGCTGGAGTGCAAGCCGCCTGGAAAGTTATGGGACCTGTCCGTTCGAGTTTTTCGTGGTGTACGCGCTGGGGCTGGAACCGCGCCAGGAGGCTGAGGAGGGCTTCGATGTGCGCATGCTCGGTTCGATGCTGCACAAAATTTTGGAGGAGTATTACAGCGGCACAGACTTGCACGAAGCGGCGGGACGAGTGTTTGCCAGCGCGCCTGCCGAGTATGGCTTCCGCCCGACCGCGCTGTGGCGGCACCAACAGGCAGAGTTGACGCGCATCTTGGAAAAGACAGTCGCCGCCCTGAACGAGGCTTCACAGGGTTACACGCCGAAGAAACTGGAGGCGCGTTTGGGGATGGGCGAACCTTCGCTGGTTTTGCAAACTTCGATTGGCGAGATTCGGCTGCACGGTTATATTGACCGCCTGGACACCGCACCCGATGGGACGCTGCGGGTGATTGATTACAAGTCGGGAAGCACGGCAATCAGCGCGGCGCATTTGAAAGAGGGGCGCAGGCTGCAACTGCCGATTTATGCGCTGGCGGCGCGCGACGCGCTGGGACTGGGCGAAGTATCGAGCGGGTTCTACTGGCACATCGGCTCGGCGCAACCCAGCAGTTTCAAGTTGGAGAAATTCGAGGGCGGCGTGAACGGCGCCTTCCAGACGGCAGTGGCGCATGTGGCCCGGCACGTGCAGGGAATCCGCGCCGGTCACTTCGAACCGAAACCGCCTGAAGAGGGCTGTCCGAGTTATTGCCCTGCGATAGGATTCTGTTGGAGATACAAGAGAGGATTTTGATATGCCCTACACATCTTTTCATTTATATTTTCGCGAAGTTGCCGAGAAAGAAACGCGCACAATAACGCTTTTTCGGGATGACGATGTTATCCCCAAAGGTTCCTATGGTCTGCTCGAAATGTATTGCGATGATCCAGGCTGCGATTGTCGGCGAGTGTTTCTCGAAGTCTATGATTGGGAACGCCAAAAAGACATGGCTTTCATTGCCTATGGATGGGAGGACGAGGAGTTTTATCGCAGATGGCTAAAATCGGGCAATCCACTTGACGCTCGGGAAATGCAGGGCCCCATTTTGAATATTGGCAGTCCGCAGTCTCGATATGCTCCCGAGTTTTTGAAGATTGTGAAAGAGGCGGTCTTGTCAGATCCCGGTTATATCGAACGCCTCAAACGCCATTACCAGATGTTCAAACAAAGAGTCGACCCGCAACATTTTCCTCCGCCTGGCACGACAAAGCGTGTCGAAACAGCAAAACCAAAGTCCAAAAAGAGAAAGCGACATTGACGAATCAAGAGAATCGGGAGCGAGCAGTGAAGCCGCCTGCTCAATTCATGGAAGCCCTATGGGCTGGGAACGCGCGGAATCGGGTGCAAGCGGGGCTGAAGCCGCCTGCTCAGTTCATGGAAGCCCTGCGGGCTGGGTGCGTAAAGTCATTGATGAAGGAGAGAGACATGTCCTATTGGAGACTTCATTACCATCTCATCTGGGCGACCTTCGAACGCGAGCCAAGCCTTACGCCCGAACGCGAAAAGATGTTTTACGGCGTGTTGTACAATAAGGCCAAAGAATTGGGCGTAAAAATCCATGCGGCTGGGAATGATATAGACCACGTCCACGTTGTCGCGTCCATTCCGCCCAAACTTGGCGTGGCGGATTGTGTCCGCCATTTCAAAGGTGCGAGTTCGTTTGCCATCAATCATATGGATGGAAGCGATGGTCAATTCAAATGGCAAGAGGGTTATGGAGCATTGAGCATTGGCGAACGTTCGTTGGAAACGGTCAAGGAATATGCCGCGCGGCAAAAGGAGCGCCACCGTGACAGCAAATTGATGGGCGTGTTCGAGCGGACGGATGAAGAATGAAATACCTCTTACAGGAGAGCGGTAAAATTGAAGACCGTGAGGGAGCGGGACTAAAGCCGCCTGCTCAGAACGTGGAACCCCTTGGGGTTACGCACACTGAGTCCGCTTTAGCGGACTTCCATGACCTGAGGCGGGGAATTTTGCACCTTTACAAATTATTATAACAATGGCTAAAATAGAGGCTGGAGGAAGTTATGCCAGCCGCAAAAAAACTTGTTTTGAATGAAACCCAAAAGCAGCAACTTGAGGCGTGGACGAAAAATCC
>FWPU01009390.1_pt1 | contig 15499 bp, 17 predicted proteins | sample 2228361 | NCBI WGS metagenome assembly FWPU01 (sample SAMEA103939777, study PRJEB20133) | metagenome
CGAGCTGCTGCGTGCCGGGAACGGGCGTCCGGCGTCGCTCGCCGCCGCGATGCGCTACGCGGTCCTCGGGCCGGGCAAGCGCGTGCGACCAGTGCTGGCGCTCGCCGCCGCCGAAGTGGTCGGCGGACGGCGCGCGGCGCGCCGCGCGCTGCCGGCCGCGTGCGCCCTCGAGATGGTCCACGCGTACTCCCTCGTGCACGACGACCTGCCCGCGATGGACGACGACGACGAGCGCCGCGGCCGCCCGTCGCTGCACGTCCGCTACGGCGAGGCGCTCGCGATCCTCACGGGTGACGCGCTCCTCACCGAGGCCTTCGCGGTGATCGCGAGCAGCGCGGCGCGCGACGGCGAGGCGCGGGCGCGCGCGTTGCAGGTCGTCGCGGAGCTCGCCGCCGCTTCGGGCGCCGACGGGATGGTCGCCGGCCAGGTCGTCGACCTCGCCTGCGAGGGCCGGCGCAACGTGCCGCTCCGCACCGTCGAGGCGATTCACCGGCGAAAGACCGGAGCTTTGATCCGCTGCGCGCTGCGCGCCGGGGCGATCGTCGGCGGCGCGACCCCGGCCGAGCTCGCGAGCTTGACGGCCTACGGCGAAGCGCTCGGGCTCGCCTTCCAGATCGCCGACGACATCCTCGACGCGACGGACGCGCGCGCGCTCATCGGCCGGCGCGGCGGGCACGACGAGGAGCGGGGCAAGGCGACCTACCCGGGCCTCCTCGGCATCGAAGGCGCCCGGGAGAGGGCGCGCGCCGCGGCGGAGGACGCCTGCGCGGCGCTCGCCCCGTTCGGCAGGCGGGCGGAGCCGCTCGCCGCGCTGGTCCGGCATGTCGTCGAGCGAGCGGCTTGACGTCCTGCTCCACGCGCGTGGCCTCGCGCCGAGCCGGGAGCGTGCGCGGCGGATGATCATGGCGGGCTGCGTGCTGGTCGACGGCGTGCGCGCGTGCCACGCGGGGGCCCGCGTCAAGGAGGGCGCGGAGATCGTCGTCACCGGCCCCGACCACGAGTTCGTTTCGCGCGGCGGGGTGAAGCTCGCGGCGGCGCTCGACGCCTTCGGGATCGACGTCACGGGGCGCGTTTGCGTCGACGTCGGCGCCTCGACCGGCGGGTTCACCGACTGCCTGCTCCAGCGGGGGGCGGCGCTGGTCCACGCGGTCGACGTGGGCTACGGGCAGCTCGCCTGGAAGCTGCGCACCGATCCGCGGGTGCGGGTTCACGAGCGGACCAACATGCGGACGCTTCCGCCGCGCTCGCTCGACCCTCCGGCGTCGCTCGCGGTGATCGACGCGTCGTTCATCTCGCTGCGGCTGCTGCTCGGCCCGACGCTCGCCCAGCTCGTCGAGCCGGCCGAGATTGTGGCGCTGGTCAAGCCGCAGTTCGAGGTCGGGCGCGAGAAGGTGGGGAAGGGCGGGGTGGTGCGCGACGCGGCGGCCCGCGAGGAAGCGGTGGCGAGCGTCGCGCGCGCCGCGGGCGAGCTCGGCCTCGAGCTCCGCGCGACCTGCCCGTCGCCGCTGCCGGGGGCGAAGAAGGGGAACGTCGAGCTCTTCCTCCACCTCGCCGCGCGCGGCCAAGCGCGCGAGTTGACATGCGGGGATTCCGTCCGATAACCCCGCCCCCGGTGTCCTGGTTCGAGAGCGACCGCGACCGAGTCTCGCGCGAGCTGCAGCGGCTGCACGCGCAGTACCGTCACCTCGCGCGCGTGCTCGAGGCGCACGCCCAGGCGGCGCCGTATCCGCAGGTCGCCGAGCGGCTGCAGGCGCTGCTGCGCGACGAGGAGCGCAACGCGCGCGCCATCGCCGACCGGCTCGCGGAGCTCGGCCGCCACCCGCTCGACAACGGGGCCGGGCCCCCGCCAGGGGGGCGCAACTCGTGGGAGCGCCTGGTCGGCCTGCTCGAGGAGTACCGGGCGCTGGTCCGGCGGCTGTCGACGCTCTGGGTGCGCTGGGACGACGAGGCGCCCGAGGACGCGGCGCTCGTGCGCACGCTGCGCGACTCGGCCACCCGGCACCGGGACGCGATCGGCGACCTGGTCGCGCGCAGCGACCCGCACGCGATCGACTGACGCCGGGTGCGCGCGGACGCCGCGGCGCGCCACCCCTTTGTCTCGGGGCCAGGGGTCCGTTACAGTCGGCGAGTGCCGCCTGCGGCGGCGCTTCGATTTGCAACCGTCAAAGGAAGTGTCATGGCCCGCGTAACCGTCGAGGATTGTCTCGAAAAGGTCCCCAGTCGCTTCGAGCTCGTGCTCCTCGCCGCGCGCCGGGCGAAGCAGCTCCTGAAGGGCTCGCGGCCGCTCGTCGAGACCAGCAACAAGGAAGTGGTGAGCGCGCTGCGCGAGATCGCCGCAGGCAAGGTGAGCGCCCGCTACCCCGACGAGTGAGCGGTGGAACGAGCGCCTGTGTCGTGACGGATGCCCAGACGCGATAGCGATGGCAGCGCCGGCCGCGATCGCGACTTGTACGCCGTCCTCGGGGTCTCCGGGAATGCGACGGCGGACGAGATCAAGAAGGCTTACCGCAAGCTCGCGCGCAAATACCACCCCGACGTAAATCCGGGGGACAAGACCGCCGAGGAGCGCTTCAAGGCGGTCTCGCACGCGTACGACGTCCTGGGCGACGAGAAGCGCCGGGCGCTCTACGACGAGTTCGGCGAGGAGTCGCTGCAGCCCGGCTTCGATCCCGAGCGGGCGCGCGAGTTCAAGCGCTGGCAGCAGGAGGCGAGCCGCGCCCGCAGCCGCGGCTTCGGTGCGGGCGCCCGCCGCGCGCGCGGCTTCGAGGACATCTTCGGGATGGGCGGTCCAGCGGGCGGCTTCCACGGCTTCGAGGACCTGTTCGGCGAGGCCTTCGCTCGCGCCGCCGCCGCACCGCAGCGCGGCGCCGACCTCGAGGTGCCGGTGCACGTCGAATTCCTCGAGGCGATCCGCGGCGCGACCCGCACGATCAGCCTCCGCCGCCCGCAGGCGTGCCCGACGTGCCGCGGCTCGGGGATCGCGGCCGGCAAGCGGTGCTCGGGCTGCGGGGGCGACGGCCTGATCGACGAGACGGTCCGCCTGAACGTCAAGATCCCGCCCGGGGTCGAGACCGGCTCGCGGGTCCGCGTCGCCGGCAAGGGCGGCGCGGGGACAAACGGCGCCCCGCCCGGCGACCTCTACCTGGTGATCGACGTTGGCGAGCACCCGCGCCTGAAGCGCGAGGGCCTCGACCTCACGCTCGACGTGCCGATCACGGTCGCCGAGGCGGTCCTCGGCGCGACCATCAAGGTCCCGACCCCCGACGGGACGGTGTCGCTCAAGATCCCGCCCGGCACCCAGAGCGGCAAGCGCTTCCGCCTGCGCGGCAAGGGCGTGCAGAGCCTGCACGGCGGCACGCGCGGCGACTTCTACGTGCGCGCGATGGTGTACGTCCCCGAGCGCGGCGAGCGGGCACGCGAGATGCTGCAGGAGCTCGAGCGGTACTACTCGGGCAATCCCCGCGAGGGACTCACGCTGTGAAGCGAAGGCGCCCGGCAAGCACCAAGGAAGAGAAGCCGCGGAGCGGCCGGGCGCGCGCCCGTCGCAGCCGCTCCGCGGGCGACCTGCCCGAGCGCGACACCGTGGAAACCGCCGCCGCGAGCGCCGCCGAGGAGCCGGAGGAGCCCGAGGAGCTCGAGCCCGAGGCGATCGAGAACCCCGTCGAGGAGCCCGAGATCCTCGAGGCCGAGATGGTCGGCGAGGAGGAGCCGGCGGCGGCCGACGAGGAGCCGCGGCCCGAGCGGGCGGACGAGGAGGGCGCGCCGCGCGAGATCACCTCGGCGCTGGTCCCGACCGACTCGCTGCAGCGCTACCTCGCCGAGGTGCGGCGCTATCCGCTCCTCGACCCGAGCGAGGAGCACGAGCTCGCCGTGCGCTGGCGCGAGCACGGGGACCGGGCCGCCGCGATGCGCCTCGTCACCGCGAACCTGCGCCTCGTGGTGATGATCGCGCGTCAATACCAGCAGGCGTTCAAGAACCTCCTCGACCTGATCCAGGAGGGCAACATCGGGCTCCTCGAGGCGGTCAAGAACTTCGACCCGTACCGCGGCGTTCGCTTCCCGTCGTACGCGATCTGGTGGATCCGCGCCTACATCATCCGCTACGTGATGAACAACTGGCGCCTGGTGAAGCTCGGCACGACGCAGGCGCAGCGCAAGCTGTTCTTCAACCTGCAGCGCGAGAAGGAGCGCCTCGAGCGCCAGGGCTTCCGGCCCGATCCCGAGCTCATCGCGGAGCGCCTGTCGGTCAAGCGCTCCGAGGTGGTCGAGATGGAGCAGCGGCTCGCCGGGCGTGACGTGTCGCTCGACGCCCCGGTCGCCGAGGGCGGCGAGGCGACGGTGCTCGACTTCCTGCCGAGCCACCGCGCCGAGACCGAGGCGGTGGTCGGCGAGGCCCAGGTGCGAAACCTGATCAAGGAGAAGATCCACGAGTTCGGGCGCACGCTGCGTGACAAGGAGAAGCTCATCTTCGAGCAGCGCATGGTCGCCGAGGAGCCGCTCACCCTGCAGGAGATCGGCGAGAAGTACGGCATCAGCCGCGAGCGCGTCCGCCAGCTCGAGGAGCGGATCCGCAAGCGGCTGCGCGCCTTCTTGGTCGAGCAGATCCCGGACATCAGCGACGTCGACGTGCGCCTGAGCCTGGGCGGGAGCTGAGGCCCGGAGAAGCCGGCGCGCCGCCGCCCGCGCGCCCGTCTTGCCGCGAGCCGACGGTCGGCGCGCCCGTGGTGGGCTTGAGTTCCGGCGAACGGCCGAAGAATGCTCCACCCCGCGCGCGGTTTCGCGTGAGAAAGGAGGGGCGATGCGACGCGTCCCGTTCAGCGCGCTTCCGGCTCTTGCGCTCTTGCCAACGCTGCTCACGCCGAGCCCGGCCTCGGCGGCGCCTTCCGGGGCGGAGCGCTGTCGCATCGCGAAGCTGAACGCGATCGCGGCGGAGGTCAGGAGGCTCCTGCAGTGCGCGGTGCAAGCCATCCGGCGCGGGCAGGAGCCGCCCGGGTGCCTCGTGCCTCGTGCCGCCGCCGACCAAGCTGCAGCGCGCGTTCGAGCGCGCCGAGAAGCTCGGCTCGTGTCCGCCGACGCTGATCGACGCGCAGCTCTCGACCCTCGCGTTCGCCGCCCAGATCCGGAGCGGCGGGCTCCCGGGCACGCCGACGCCCACCCCGACGCCGAGCCCCTCTCCGAGCCCGACGCCCCCACCGCCCGTGACCTGCGGTGACGGCGTCGTCGACCCGGGCGAGAGCTGCGACGGCGGGCCGTGCTGCGATGCGGAATCCAGCTTCGCCTTCCCCTCGGCGTGCTGCGAGCTCGGGGCGCTGTGCCTGGCCCCGGTCGACGTCCGGGAGGCCCAGGAGTGCTCAGCCGTCGGCGGAACGCTGCGCATCGAAACGACGTGCGTGGGCGCTGGCGGCCCGTGCCCGCCGGGGCAGCTCTGCCCCGGCGCCTGCGAGGCGGCGACCTTCCCGCCGACCGAGTTGTGCTGCGACGGCGGCGGCTCGTGCACGCAGAGCACCCACTCGAGCTCCGAGACCCTCGCGAGCCTGCTCCTTATGTGCGGGCCCGAGGCGGTCGTCGAGGGGACGTGCGTCGACGGGAGGTGCGTGCCGGGCGGCTGAGCCTGCTCGCCACCCGGCACGCCGGCACTGCGCGGCGCTCGTCTAGAGAAGATCACTCGCCGACCCCGAGCCCGGTCCGCGCCGCGCCGATCAGGCACGCCATGTTGCCGTGCGGGTGCCGGTTCTCGTACATCGCCTGGTGGATCCGGGGGATGTCGGCGAAGCCCGCGACCTCCGAGAGGCACGGGTCGACCTTCTTCGCGACCACCAGGTCGTTCAGCGCCTGCGCCTGCTCGTCGTTCGCGAAGTGCGAGCCCTGGAAGCGCTTCTGGCGCATCCACAGGTAGCGGAGGTCGGCGACCGCGTTGTAGCCCGTCGTCCCGGCGCAGATCACCACCATGCCGCCCGTGTCGCAGACGAAGATCGAGGTCGGCACGGTGTCCTCGCCGGGGTGCTCGAAGACGATGCGCGGGTTGCGGCGTGCGCCGACGACCTCCCAGATCGCCGAGCCGAAGGCGCGCGCGCCCTTGAGCCAGCGGCCGTACGCCTCGGCGTCCTTCCAGTGCGGCATCATGCCCCAGTGGTCGAACTTCTTGCGATTGATCGTGCCCTTCGCGCCGAGCTTGACGCAGAAGTCGTGCTTCTCCTCGCCGGAGATGACGGCGACCGGGATCGCGCCGCGCGCCGCGGCGATCTGGATCGCCTGGCAGCCCAGCCCGCCGGCGCCGCCCCAGATCAGCACCACGTCGTCCTTCTCGACCTGGTGCGGCGGCCAGCCCATGAGCATGCGGTAGGCGGTCGCACCGACCAGCATGTAGGCGGCGGCCGCCTCCCAGGTGAGGTGCTTCGGCTTGGGCAGGCACTGGTGAGCCTGCACCCGGGTGAACTGCGCGAAGCTGCCCCAGTTGGTCTCGTAGCCCCAGATCTTGAAGCTCGCGCCGAACATGGGGTCGCGCCCGGCCTTCACCACGGGGTCGTTCGCGTCCCAGGTGCCGCAGTGCACGACGACCCGGTCGCCGACCTTCACGTTCTTCACCTCGGAGCCGACCGCGTAGACGATCCCGGACGCGTCGCTGCCGCCGATGTGGAAGCCCGTCGTGTCGCCCTCGCGCTCGCGCGCCTTGATCACGTCGACCGGCGTGCCGAGGGCGGCCCAGACGTTGTTGTAGTTGATGCCGGCCGCCATCACGTAGACCAGCACCTCGTCCGGCTTGATCTCGGGGACGGGTACCCGCTCGATCTGGAAAGCCTTCATCGGCTCGCCGAAGCGGTCCTGGCGGATCACCTGGGCGTACATCTCCTCGGGGATGGTCCCGAGGGGCGGCATGTCGCCGAGCTCGTAGATCTTCTGCGTGGCCATCGAGTCCCCTCCGTGGCGCGTGCGGCGCGCTAGTAACCCATGATCGCGAGGAAGTCCTGCAGGCGCTCGAAGCGCATGTACGGGTTGCGGCGCTTTTCGTCGCCGATCGTCGACGTCGTCCGGTCCGCGTAGTTGTGGCCGGGGTAGAGGACCGTCTCGGGCGGGAGCGCCTTGAGCGTGCGGTTCAGGCTGTAGAACAGCTCCTCCGCGCTCGAGCCCGGAAGGTCGACGCGGCCGCACGAGCCGATGAACAGCGTGTCGCCCGACACCAGGTTGCCGTCGACGAGGAAGCACTGCGACCCCGGCGTGTGCCCCGGGGTGTGCAGGAACTTGACGTTCAGGTCGCCGACCCGAAGATCGTCACCGCCCTCCGTCAAGACCATGTCCGAATCCGAGAGCCCGGCGATCCGGTTCGCGTACGGGCCCTCGCTCTTGTGCAGGTAGATCTTGACCGGCCGCTTGCTGATCAGCTCCGCCGCACCCTGGATCTGCATGCCCATCATCGACCCGCCCAGATGGTCCGGGTGGAAGTGGGTCACGAGCCCGGCGACGATCTTCATCTCGTCGCGCTCCGCGACCTCGATGATCGCGTCGATATCCCAGGCCGCGTCGACCACCACCGCCTCGCGCTTCTCGCGGTCGCCGATCAGGTAGACGAAGTTCTGCATCGGCCCGACCTCGAGCTGACGGAGGTAGAGCCGCGACGCTTCCGACATCGTCGCCTCCTTCATTCTTTCTTGTTCTTGCCGAGCCGGAGGCCTCGCTCCCAGAGGTACTCGGGCGTGCCGCCGTGCCGCGCGATCCAGCGCGCGAGGACGAACAGCAGGTCGGACAGGCGGTTCAGATAGCGCAGCACGCCGGGCTCGACCTCCTCGACGCGCATCAGCTCGAGCACCCTGCGCTCCGCCCGCCGGCAGACCGTGCGCGCCTGGTGGAGAAACGCGGCGACGGGCCCGCCGCCCGGCAGGATGAACGACTCGAGAGGGGCGAGGTCCTTCTGGCAGCGGTCGATGCACTTCTCGAGCGCTGTCACCTCGGCGTCGCCAATCACCAGCATGCCCGGATACTCGGCGCCCTTCGGCGTCGCGAGCTCGCTGCCGAGGTCGAAGAGCTCGTTCTGCAGGCCGCGCAGGATCTCGTCCAGCTTGCGGTGCGCCTCCGCGGCCTCGCCGCCCGCGGCGATCGCCTGCTCGTTGAAGGTGCGCGCGAGCCCGAGGATCGAGTTCAGCTCGTCGACCGTGCCGAAGGCCTCGATCCGCGGCGAGTCCTTCTCGACCTTCGCGCCGCCGACCAGGCGGGTCGAGCCCTTGTCGCCGGTGCGCGTGTAGACGCGGTTGATCCGGATCGCCATCGCGGGCAACCGAGCCTACGGGCGGCGGTGCTCGCGGACGATCTCGACGAGCCGGGCCGGGTCGACCGGCTTCTTGAAGATCACACCGTCGAGCCCGGCGACCTTGGCGCGCTTGATGACGTGGTCGCGGTCGTAGAAGAAGGCCGTCATGAGCACCACGGGCGTGTCGGGATAGCGCTCGCGGACGTACATGTACAGGTCGTACCCGTCGACGTCCGGCATCACAACGTCGCTCAGCACGAGGTCGTAGCGTCGTTGCTGGAGCTGGTGCTCGGCCTCGCGGCCCGAGGTCGCGGTGGTCACCTCGCAACCCTGCGCGCGCAGGATCTCGCTCACCGAGTGGCACACCGCGAGGTCGTCATCGACGACCAAGACGTGCAGCCCGGCGAGCGCGCCGCTCGCGCCGCCGTTCTGCAACGCCGCGGCCGCGCGCGCGCCTGCCGAGCTCGGCACCGTCCCGCCGCGCAGATCGGTCATCTGCGTGCCGGGGAGGTACTCCCGCGTGCCGTACGCGGCGCCGCCCGCCATCTCGGCGAGGCGGTTCACCGCGCTCTGGATCTTGCCGACGCTGCTCTCGATCGAGTCCAGCCGCTCCGCCTGGATGTCGTACAGCTTGTCGTCGGCCATCTTGCGGAGGTCGGCGCCGATCAGCGCGACGTTGTTCAGCACCGCGAACAGCGGGTTGTTGATCTCGTGCGCGACGCCGACGGCGATCTCGCCGAGCGTCGTGAGCTGGTTGTGCCGCTGGATCTCCGCGAGGTCCTTGGCGAAGCCGATCGAGCCGATCTCGTTGCCTTGCTCGTCGTGGATCAGCGCGCCCGAGATCGCGACGTTGATGCGCTTGCCCTCGCGCGTGACGAAGGTCGTCTTGAAGTTGCGAACCTTGCCCGGCGAGTCGACGTGCGCGTCGCGCATCGCACGCATGACCGCCTTCGCGTCGTCGAGCGTCGGGTAGAACATGCTCACGTGCTTGCCGAGGACCTCCTCGGGCAGGTAGCCGAGAGCCGTCTGCGCACCGTCGTTGAAGAAGATGATGATGCCCTGCCGGTCGACAGCGACGATGATGTCGGGAGAATCCTCGAGCAGGCGCTCGAAGTAGATCGGGGGCAACGCGGTCATGGTTGCAGGTACTCGTTCGATGCTAAGGACCCCGCCTCCGACAATCAAGGCAGCGTTCGCCTGGGTGCTGCTCGGCTGCGCGCTGCTCGCGGCCTCCGGCTGCTTCTCGCGCCGCTACCCGCGCGTCCTGGAGCGGCACCTCGAGGTGCTCACGCTGTACGCACGGAAGCTCGCGACGCTCGCCGAGGACGGCCAGACCGTCGCCGCGGAGGACTGGGGCGAGTTCACCTACCCGCTCGAGCGGGCGCGGCAGTTCGCCCGCGTCGCGGAGCGGCACGTCCCCGAGCGCGCCTCGCTCGCGAGCTTCCGCGAGGTGCTCGAGCGCTACGCCGAGCTCACCGCCGGCCCGGAGGTCCTCGAGGGCGAGGACGCGGCGCGCACGGTGGCCGCCCAGGTCGTGGCGCTCGAGGCGGCGGTCGCCCGCGTCCGCGAGGACCTGTGCCGGGAGGCCGGGTAGGGCGTCGCCCGGCGAGCGGGCGTCCGCTCGCGCGGCGCGCGACCGGGCTCCGCGGCGCGCCCTAGTTCGGGGGCATCAGGACGACGCGCTTCGTGTCCTTGGTCGTCGCGAGGAGCTGCGAGACGGTCTGGCCGAGCTCCGGGTGGGAGAGCTGCGGCGCGACCTCGGCGAGCGGCAGCAGCACGAAGCGGCGGTTCGGCACCTCCGGGTGCGGGATCTTGAGGGTCTTGGTCGACACCACCTCGCTGTCGAAGAACAGGATGTCGAGGTCGATGACCCGCGAGCCCCACTTCTTGCCCTTCACCCGCTTGCGCCCCATCGCCTGCTCGATCGCCTTCAGGCGCTTCAGGAGCTCCTGGGCCGAGAACTCGGTCTCGAGCTCGAAGACGGCGTTGACGAACCAGGTCTTCGCGTCGCCGTGCGGCTCGCTCTCGTAGAGCGACGACCTGCGCACGATCCGCGACCCGGGAAGCTTGCTGACGCGCTCCAGCGCTTCGGCGATGTTGGCCTTCCGATCGCCCAGATTCGATCCGACGCCAATGAAGGCGCGGTGCGGCATTTTAGGCGCTCTCCCCCCAGCCTGCGCAGCCCCCGGGCGCACGGCCGACGAACGGTCGGTCGGTCCCCCGGGCCTGGTTCCCTTAGCGAAGTTTGGTTGACCGGACAACCGGGCGTCATGTGCGCATTTTGCGCAGCCTGCCGGTGCGAATCGCCTTGCCAGGCCACTGGAACCGGTCTAGAGTCCGCCGCGGCTGGCTCGGCGGTCACGGTCGCTCGGGCAGGCCCCGGAGGCGTGATGACCTCGCTTCAGGATTGACCGCGGCTCCGACATCGCGCGCGGCGGATCGGGAGCTCACCGTGAGGTTGTTCGTTGGTAACCTGCCGTACAGCGTGACGAGCGAGGACCTGGAGAAGGCGTTCTCGGAGGCCGGGACGGTCACCTCGGCACGCGTCATCACCGATCGGGAGACGGGACAGTCGCGGGGCTTCGGCTTCGTCGAGATGGGCTCCGCCGCCGACGGCCAGAAGGCGATCAGCATGTGGAACGGCCAGGAGCTGAACGGCCGTGCGCTGACCGTCAACGAGGCTCGGCCGATGGGCGAGGGCAGCAGGCGCAGCGCCGGGGGGCGCAGCGTGCGGCGCTACTGAGCCGCCCGGGCCGCTTCAGCCGAACAGCACGTCGCGCATCGAGTAGCGGCCCGGCGGCCGGCCGCTGACCCAGGCCGCGGCACGAAGCGCGCCCGCGGCGAAGGCCTCCCGGCTCTGCGCCCGGTGGGTGAGCTCGACGCGCTCACCGGTGCCGAAGAAGTGCACGGTGTGGTCGCCGACCACGTCGCCGCCGCGCAACGCGAGCACGCCGATCTGCTCCGCCGGACGCTCGCCCACCATGCCCTGACGCCCGTACACCGCCCAGTCCTCGAAGCGCCCGCCGCGTCCGTCGACCGCGGCCCGGGCGAGCGCGAGCGCGGTGCCCGACGGCGCGTCCTTCTTCCTCCGGTGGTGGGTCTCGCTCACCTCGATGTCGAAGCCGGGGCCGAGCCAGCGCGCCGCCTCGGCGACGAGGTCGAGCAGCACCGTGACCCCGAGGCTCATGTTCGGCGCCTGGACGCAGGCGACGCGCTTTGCCGCCTCGTCGATCTCGCGCTGCTCCTCGGCCGTGAAGCCGGTCGTGCCGAGGACGACCGCGAGCCCCCGCTCGCCGGCCTCGCGCAGGTGGCGGAGCGACGCCTCGGGCGAGGTGAACTCGACGATCACCCCGCCCGCGAAGCGCTCCGCGGGCAGCTCCGCGGTGAGCGGGATGCCGAGATCCGCGACGCCCGCGAGCCGCCCGAGGTCGGCGCCGAGCTCGCGGTGACCCGGCGCCTCGAGGCCGGCCACGAGCTCGAGCGCGGGGTCCGCGGCGGCGAGCGCCACGAGCGTTCGTCCCATGCGCCCCGCCGCCCCGGCGATGATCACCGGGACCGGCCGTGCCGCAGGACCGCTCATTGCCCGCCGCCGGGAAGGACGCCCGCTTGCTCGAGCGCCGCGCGCAGGCGCTCGCGCGCCGGCTGCGTCATCGGCACGAGCGGCAGGCGCAGCTCGTCGCGGCAGCGTCCGAGAAGCGCGAGCGCGGCCTTCACGGGGATCGGGTTGGTCTCGAGGAAGCAGGCGCGCATCACCGGCAGCATGCGGTAGTGCAGCGCGCGCGCCTCGTCCCAGCGTCCGGCGAGCGCCGCCTCGGTGATCTGCGCCATCTCGGCCGGGATCACGTTCGCCACGGCCGAGATCACGCCGCGCGCGCCGACCGCGATCATCGGCACGGTGAGCGAGTCCTCGCCCGAGAGGACGACGAAGTTCTCACCGCAGGCCGCGATCGTGTCCATCACCCGGTCGAGCGACCCCGTCGCCTCCTTGACGCCGATCATCCCCTTGATCTCGGCGAGCCGCGCGAGCGTCGGCACCTCGATCGTCGAGGCGGTGCGGCCGGGGATGTTGTACGCGATCAGCGGGATGCCGCTCTCGCGCGCGATCGCGTGGTAGTGCTCGACGATGCCGTCCTGGGTCGGCTTGTTGTAGTAGGGCGAGATGAGGAGCGCGGCCGAGGCGCCGGCCCGCTCGGCCGCGCGCGTCAAGCGGATCGCCTCGGCCGTCGAGTTCGAGCCGGTGCCGGCGATCACCGGCACGCGGCCGCGGGCGAAGTTCACCACCGCCTCGACCACCTCGATGTGCTCGTCGTGAGTGAGCGTCGCCGACTCGCCGGTCGAGCCGCACGGCACGAGGGCTCGCTGGCCGGAGGCGATCTGCCACTCGACGAGCTCCTCGAGCGCGGGGTAGTCGATCCTCCCGTCGCGGAAGGGTGTCGCCAGCGCCACCATCGAGCCGCGCAGCGCGCTCGCGTCAAGAGTCATACGTCGATCTCCCCCGAGAAGACCTCGGTTGCGGGGCCCGTCATGTAGACCCGGCCGTCCGCCTCGCGCCACTCGATCTCGAGCTCGCCGCCGAGGAGCTCGATCCGCACCTGCCGACGGCCGCGGCCGGTGAGCACCGCGGCGACCGTCGCGGCGCAGGCGCCCGTCCCGCAGGCCGCGGTCTCGCCCGAGCCCCGCTCCCACACCCGCATCCGGAGCCGGCTCGCGGGTGCGGCGCCGACGACCTCGACGAACTCGACGTTCACCTTGTTCGGGAAGAACGGGTGGGTCTCGATCCGCGGGCCGAGCGTCGTCACCGGCGCGTCGGCGGTCGACGGGACGAACAGCACGCAGTGCGGGTTGCCCATCGACACGCAGGTGATCCGGTGGGTCTCGCCGTCGACCTCGAGCGGCGCGTCGATGACCTGCCCCTCGGCACGGACCGGGATCGCCGGTGCGTCGAGGATCGGCTCGCCCATGTCGACCGTGACGCTCGCGACGCGGCCGTCCTCGATGTGCAGGTCGACCGTCTTCAGACCGGCGTCGGTCTCGATCGTGAGCCTCGGCTTGCGCGCGATCCCGTGGTCGTAGGCGTACTTCGCGACGCAGCGGATCCCGTTGCCGCACATCTCGCCGCGGCTTCCGTCGGCGTTGTACATCTCCATCCGGCAGTCGGCGACGCTCGACGGGCAGATCAGGATCAGGCCGTCGGAGCCGATGCCGGTGCGCCGAGGCGAGACGAGCCGCGCGACGCGCGCCGGGTCGGGAAGCTGCGTCTCGAAGGCGTTCACGTACACGTAGTCGTTCCCGATGCCGTGCATCTTCGTGAAGGGCAGACGCATCGGGGCCTTCCTACCAGCGACGTCCGGGCGGTGCCACAGACGGCGGAGCGGCGGGGCCGCTGCGCTTTCGACGGGCGTCGACGGCGCGGGCTCGCCTTGAACCCGCGCCGTCCGGGTGGCAGTCAGCTCGGGATGAGCCAGAGCCCCCTCGAGTCCCGCGCGGCGCTCGCCCGCCTCGCACGCGCCGTCGGCACGCCCTTCTACTTCTACGACGCGGCGGCGATCGCCCGGCGCATCGCGCTCGTGCGGGAGCAGGTGGCGGGGCCCGGCATCGCCGTGCGCTACGCGATGAAGGCCTGCTCCGCGCACCTCGTGCTCAAGACGATGCGGCGGGCGGGGCTGTGGATCGACGCGGTGTCGGGCAACGAGGTGCTGCGCGCGAAGCGCGCCGGGTTCGCGATGGGCGCGGAGCCGCCGGTCGTGCTGCTCACCTCGGACGTCTTCCGCGACAACGCCCTCGACGTGCTGCGCGAGGAGCGGGTGCTGCCGAACCTCGGCTCGCCCGGCCAGCTCGAGGAGCTCGCGGCCGCCGGCTACCGCGGCCCGATCGGGCTCCGGGTGAACCCGGGCTTCGGGCACGGCCACGTCCAGGAGTGCGACACGGGCGGGCCGAGCTCGAAGCACGGCATCTGGATCGACGACGTCGCCCGGCTCGGCGAGGAGGCGCGCCGGGCGGGCTTCCCGGTCGTCCTGCTGCACGCGCACGTGGGCAGCGGACCGCAGATCGACGAGCTCTACGCGAACCTGCAGCGGCTCGTGCAGACGCTCGGCGAGCTGCTGCCCGCCTTCCCGGACGTCGGCGCGGTGAACCTCGGCGGCGGCATCCCGCACTCCTACCGCGACCCCTCCTGGACGCCGGACCTGACGCCGCTCGGCCGGATCGTCCGCGAGGCGCGGCGCCACTTCTCCGAGCGTGCGGCGCGCGACGTGCGGGTCGAGATCGAGCCCGGGCGCTTCTTCGTCGCGCCGGCCGGGACGCTGGTCGCGCGGGTGAGCGACATCAAGCAGACCCGGAGCAACGAGAAGGGCGCCGGGCAGACGTTCCTGATGGTCGACGCCGGCTTCTGCGACCTCGTGCGGCCCGCGATGTACGGCTCGTTCCACCGGATCAGCGTGGTGAGCGACGAGCCGGGGCCCGTCGCACCGTTCGCCGTCGCCGGACCGCTCTGCGAGTCGGGCGACGTCTTCACGCGCGACGCGGCGGAGCTCATCCAGCCGCGCGAGCTGCCGACGCCGCGGCGCGGCGACTTCCTGCTGCTGCACGACGCGGGCGCCTACGGCGCCTCGATGAGCTCGAACTACAACTCGCTCGGCCGCGTACCGCAGGTCTGGTGGGAGGACGGCCGCGCCGTGCTCATGTCGCGCCGCGAGACGCTCGACGACCTGCTCGCCGTCGAGTGCGAGAAGCCGCTCGAGCTCTGAGAGCCGTCTGGATCAGGGGGCCGCGCCGGGCACGGTGCGCACCACGTCGGGGCTCTCCGCGGGCGGGCTCGTGTACTCGTCGAACGTGAACGCGATCACCCGGTAGCGGCAGGGGACGCCGAGCGGTGCTCCGGAGTCGAGGATCGTGAAGCTGCTCGCCTTGCGGAAGCGCTGCTGGTCGGTGACCGGCACCGTCGTGACGTGGCTGAACTCGGTCTCCGGCTGGCAGGCGCGCAGCACCTCGAAGCCGGCGAGGTCGTCGAGCGCCACGCCGTCGACGTACTCGCGAGGCCGCCGCCACGTCACCTCGAGCCCGTCCGCCGTGCTCTGCACCTGGACCGGGTCGGGGCTCTTCGGGATGACGAACTCCGGTGGCCGCGGCGGGCCGACCTTGCCGCAGCCGTGCAGCGCGAGCCCGGCGAGCGCCGCGCCGAGCGCCGCAGGAACCGCGAGCCGCGGTGCGCGCCGGCGCGCTGCGAGCGCGGGGCGGGCGTCGCTCATCTCCTGCGCC
>FWPU01009391.1_pt1 | contig 15498 bp, 20 predicted proteins | sample 2228361 | NCBI WGS metagenome assembly FWPU01 (sample SAMEA103939777, study PRJEB20133) | metagenome
GCATCGCAGTCGAACGCCGGCGCGAACGCCTTGCTGGCGTGACGCGACGGCTCGAAACCGCGCTCAAAGGCTATCGCGACTCGCATCTGAGCCGCATCGCGCGGCAGCGCGAACGGATCGCGGGCTTTGCCGAGCGGGCGGAGCGCGCGATGAAACACCTCATCGCGGCGCGCGCGGCACGCATGGAACGTGCCGCCCAATTGCTCACCGCCTTCTCCTACCGCGGGGTGCTTGGCCGCGGCTTTGCACTGGTGCGCGACATGACCGGCCGGCCGGTGCGCGCGGCCACGGCAGTGAAGGCCGGCATGCGGCTTGACATCGAGTTCGTGGACGGCCGCGTCGGCGCGATTGCCGAGGATCCGCACACCCCGAGACCGGGACCGCGGCGAAGCGGCGGTAGCAGCGGCCAAGGCAGCCAGGGCAACCTCTTCGGTGCGTGAGCGCGCCCGCCGTAACCGCGCCTTGGCAATGGGGCATGCGCGCGAGCTTTCGTTCCTGCTCGCCACGACGCGTAACCTTTTAACACAACACGGATTTTTGCGCCGCCGCGCAAATTTTGCGCGCCGGGTGTGGTCGGACGGACACCAGCGCCGAAAAAATTCTGCTGCGACGTCGCCCGTTAACGCAGAGCGGTCGCACGGCTTGCACTATATACAGAGAGGTCAGCTACAGTTGCGCTGGTCGCGCAATGCCGGCGAGGCTTTTCTGTTTACGGCGCGATGTTATTCTGTAACCCAGGCGACGGAGGATCGCGGTGCTGAATCGCTTTGACCGCCCCTTGCCCATGGCGGGTGAGGCCGAGGTGAAGTATCTGGACGGCGATTTCCGCATCGTCCGGCCGGGCGCTTTTGTCCGCTGCGCCGTCACCGGCGTGGCCATCCCACTCGAAGAGCTCAAATACTGGAGCGTGGACCTGCAGGAAGCCTATGCCACGCCGCAGGCGGTGCTGCAGCGCCATTATCCAAGAGCCGCCGACAAGTCACCGAGCGACGGCACCTAAAATCATCTTCCGCAGCTCTTCGGCCTCGTCCACAGCCAGGGTGACAGGGAGTACGCGCAGCACCTCGAGCAGCGGCCTTGCGTCTGGCTCACCGGACAGCCGCACAAAATCCTTCTCGGTGGTGACCAGGACGAGGCCCTCATGCTCGGCACGCGTCATCAGCGCGAGAATGTCAGCGCCGCGGTAGGGATAATGGTCGGGAAAGGCACAGCGGAGCTGCACGTCGATCCGCGCGTCCTCCAAGGTTGCGAAAAATTTCTCCGGATCGGCGATACCGGCAAAGGCAAACACCTTGTGGTCCCTGATCTGGTCGAGTACCTTTGCATCGGCGACCAGGCGGCCATGGAAAACCGGCAGTCCATGCGCGCGCGCCGCGGCAACCACCGGTTCGGCGGCGGAAATGGCGCCCACAACGAGCAATGCATGGGCGCGCGTGAGTTGGCTCACGAGCGGCGCGCGCATCGGCCCTGCCGGCAGCACGCGACCATTTCCGACACCGCGACGGCCGTCAACGACCAGCAAAGAGAAATCTTTGGCGAGGGAGGGATTCTGGAAGCCGTCGTCCATCACGATGACGTCGGCGCCGGCTGCGCGCGCGGCCTCGGCGCCGACCAACCGGTCGCGCGAGACGACGGTGGGGGCGACGCGCGTAAGCAACAGCGGCTCGTCGCCAACGTCGACGGCGCGATGCGTTGAGTCCACCAACACCGGCCCGGCAAGGTGGCCGCCATAACCGCGGCTGAGGAAGCAGGGGTGCCGGCCGGCGGCAATCAGCAGCCGCCCAATGGCAAGCGCGGTCGGCGTCTTGCCGGCGCCGCCCACGGTGAGGTTCCCGACACAGACGACCGGGATGCCGACCGCGCGACCCGATCTGGCCAGGCGCGCGCGCGCTACCGCACCATAAGCAGCAGCCAGCGGCGCGAGCATCGCCGGCATGGCGCTCCCCGATTGCCACCAGAACGCCGGCTCACGCATGGCGGCGGTCCATACGCAGGTGCAGGAAATACGGATCGAGTGCGGCGAGCGTGCGGTCAAGCGCGCCAGCAAGGGTGTCCATGGCCTTCAGCGCGGTGTCGGCTACTTTCTGCCTGGCCTCCGCATCTTCAAGCCAAGCCTCAATGGCCGGCGCGAGCTTGGTGGTATCCGACACTGGTGCGGCGCCGCCACAGGCATCGAGCGCCGCGTAAATTTCGGCGAAGTTCCACACGTGCGGCCCATGCAGAATCGCGGCGCCGAGGCGGGCAGCCTCAACCGGATTCTGCCCCCCGTGGCCGACGAGCGAACCGCCGATGAACACAATCGACGCGAGGCGGTAAACGAGGCCAAGTTCACCCAGCGTGTCGGCGAGGTAGATGTCAATGGACGGTCGCGGCAGTTCACCGCGCGAGCGCACTGCGGCGGTGAGACCGGCTGCCTTGACGATGTCGAGGATGCCGACGCTGCGCTCGGGATGGCGCGGCGCAATGACGGTGAGCAGGCCGGGAAACCGCGGCTTGAGCCGCCGATGGGCGGCGATCATCGCGGCCTCCTCGCCGGCATGGGTCGAAGCGGCGGCGACGATGGTACGGCCGGCGGTGGCCGATTTCAGTGCGGCGAGCTTTTCAGCGTCGGCGGGTGGCGCCGGCACGTCCAGCTTCAGGTTGCCGGTGGTCGAGATCCGCGGCGCGCCAAGGCTGGAATAGCGCGTGGCGTTGTCGGTGGACTGGGCGAGACAAAGATCAAAGCGGCTGAGCAACGCCATGATCGCCCGCGGCGCAAACCGCCAGCGGCTGAACGAGCGCTCCGACAGGCGTCCGTTCACCAAAATCAGCGGGATACCGCGATCGGCGCCGCTGATGATTATGTTGGGCCACAGGTCGGATTCCACGAACAGCGCCAGGTCCGGCTGCCAATGATCGAGAAAGCGATTGACCATGCGCGGGATATCGAGCGGCACGAATTGATGGATGACATCGGGTGGCAGCCGCCGTTCGGCCAGCTCCGCCGAAGTCACCGTACCCGTCGTGACCAGCACGTTGAAATCGCGGGCGCGAATTTTTTCGATCAGCGGAAGCATCGCGTTGAGTTCGCCGACGCTCGCACCATGCAACCAGATCAGCGGACCGGGCGGCCGCGGCACCGCGGCCATGCCGAGCCGCTCGGGCAGCCGCTCGGCGTGTTCCTTTCCGCGCCGCAAGCGGTGGGCAAGAAGAAAGCGCGCGAGCGGGGACGCCGCCATCGTCAACAGCCGATAGGCGCGCAACGTCACAGGCAGGGAGCGATCAGGTTCCGGCACGGTGTCCGCCGTCGCTATCGACGATTTCGTAGGCCCGTTTGGTGGCAAAGTTGAGCGAGTCTTCGACCGCACGGCGCGCCGCTTCGAGCTGGGCGTCGTCGGCGTCGCTGGGAACGCGGATCGGTTCGCCCGCCACGCGCGCGCCGCGGCCGAACGGCAAATGGAAAACGCTGCGATCCCAGGTGTCGAGTTCGATACGATGCCGCGTGGCGATCGCGGCAGGGACAATCAGGCGGCCGGACATCTGCGCGAGCTTGACGATCCCGAGCCCGGCGACGCGGGAAACCTTGGGCACGTCGGCGGTGGTGGCAACGCTGTAGCCCTCCTCCAACGCCGTCAGCATTTCCTTGAACGCGCCGACGCCGCCCTTGCGCGCGAATTCGCCGCCGTGGTCGCCGGAGCCGCGAATGGTGTCGACGCCAAGCCACTCGGCCGCGATGGCGTTGATCTCGCCGTCACGGTGACGCGAGATCAACACCTTGGCGCGATATTGCGGCGGCCGCAGAAACGGCACGAGAAAGTGCTGGCCGTGCCACATGGTGAGAATGATGGGCAGCTCCTTCTCCATCCGCTCGTAGATATCCGGTGGCTCGGTCACAAAATTGATGGTGTTCCAGACGAACCGCAGATATTCGGCGGCGGCAACCCCGACGGCCTTCTGGACCCAGCGTTTTTCAGTCAGGCGTTTGACAGAAAACATCCGCAAGCGTGGGCTCTCCGTGGTTGCATAGGTCGGCTGGCTCATCCTGGTGCGTCACACGTGGTCCGACTTGCGGTCCCGCTTGCCCTGCGCACGCTCGGTCGCCTCAGGGTCAAGCAGCCGGTGCAAGTGAACAATGAAGTACCGCATTTGGGCGTTGTCGACGGTCTGCTGCGCCTTTGCCTTCCAGGCGGCGTAGGCGGCCGCATAATTGGGATAGATGCCCACGATATCGAGCTGGTCGAGGTCGCGAAACTCGACGCTGTCGAGGCGCGTCAGCTCACCGCCGAACACCAGATGAAGCAGCTGCTTTTGCGGGCGCGCTCCTTGGGCCATCGCCTTTCCTTCTCCGGTCCCACCCCGCCCCGACTCGGGCTTGGACTCAGGCCTGTTGCACCTGCGCGCGGATGAGCGCAATGACCGCAGGATGCCGTTCGCGGCCTGCCGCCACCAGTAAGCCGTGGACGGGATTCGGTCGATTATAGGTCAAAGGCTCGCCGTCGAGCGAGGTGAGCAGCCCGCCGGATTCGTGCACCAGTAGATCGGCCGCGGCGAGATCCCAGTCATGGCTGTCGCCGCCGGCCAACGCCACGTCGAGTTCACCCTGCGCCACGCGAACGAGCCGCAACGCAAGCGAATGGATGCGGGGCACAACCACAATTCCGGGGAGGCTCTCGGTGATCGGGTCGAGATAGCGGCGCGGACCGGCGCAGCGCAGTTCATCGAGGTTGCCACCGCGCGTCGCAGCGATCGGCTCACCGTTGCAAGTGGCGCACTACCCACGTACCGCAACAAAGAGCTGCTCGCTTGCTGGTGCATAGACTGCCGCCACCGTCGGCCGGCCCTCCTCCACCAGCGCGGCGGAGATCGACCAATCCGGGTGGCCGGCGAGAAAGGCGCGCGTGCCGTCGATTGGATCCACCACCCAGACGCGAGACCGCGCAAGCCGCGCCGGCTGGTTCTCGCTTTCCTCGGAGAGCCAGCCATCATCGCTCCCGTCGAGCAGGCGTGCGCGCAGCAGCTCGTTGACGGCGATGTCGGTTTCCGAGACAGGTGAATCGCCGTCCTTGAACCAACTCTTGGGCGCTGTGCCGAAGGTTTTCATGGCAAGCGCGCCGGCTTCGCGAACAGCGGCGGTGAGACGCCGGCAATCGGCGGCGCGGGTGGAAAGCTCAGTGACCGGCAATGGTCAGTCCCTCCACCCGCACGGTCGGTGCATTGATGCCGTAGCGAAATTTGAGATCGTTGGCCGGCGTGAGCGTGCGAAAGATCTCGAGCAGGTGACCGGCAATGGTCACTTCGCTCACCGGGTAGGTGCACTCACCGTTTTCGATCCAGAATCCGGCGGCGCCGCGGCTGTAGTCGCCGGTGACGAGATTCACCCCCACGCCGATCAGGTCGGTCACATAAAAGCCTTCCTTGACGTCGCGCATCAGTTCCGCCGGCGTTGCAGCGCCAGGCTCCAGATGGAGATTAGTCGGCCCCGGCGACGGGACCGAGGAGGCGCTGCGGTGAGCGTGCCCCGTGGTGAGGAGCGAAAGTTCGCGGGCCGTGGCGCTGTCCAGGAGCCAAGTCCTCAGCACGCCGTCCTCGACCAGTGCCATGCGGCGGCCGGCCACCCCTTCCGCGTCGAACGGACGCGAGCGCAGGCCCCGGCGGCGCAGCGGATCGTCGATGATGTTGATGCCGCGCGCGAACACTTGCTCGCCCATCTTGTCCTGCAAAAAGCTGGTCTTGCGGGCAATCGCGCTGCCGTTGATGGCGCCCGCCAGATGACCGATCAGCGAACCCGAAATCCGCGGGTCAAACACCACCGGCAGCTTGCTGGTCGCGACCTTGCGCGGATTGAGCCGACGGACGGCGCGTTCCCCGGCCGTTCGCCCGATCTTCTCCGGAGATTCGAGATCGCTCATGTGCAGCGCGGACGACACGTCGTAGTCGGTCTCCATTGCAGTGCCTTCCCCGGCGATCGCGCTCATGGAAATGCGAAAATTCGACCCAAGATAGGAGCCACAAAAGCCATGACTGGTGACCAACACCATGCCGCCGATGCCGGCGGAGGCGGATGCGGTGTCGGATTTGGTGACCCCCTTCACCTCCAAAGCTGCGCGTTCGGCGCGCCGCGCAAGCTGTTCGAGCTCATCGACGCTCGGCAGAGTTTGGTCGATCAAATCAAGATCAGGAAATTCCCGCGCCAGGCGTGCGGGATCGGCAAGACCGGCAAATTCATCCTCGGGCGCTGCACGCGCCATGGCGACCGCCCGCTCGGCAAGCGCCGCCGCGCCGTCGCGGCCGACCTCGTTGGTTGATACCACCGCCTGGCGCCGGCCGACCAGCACGCGCAGCCCAACCTCGTCGCTCTCGGCGCGCTCCGATTCCTCCACCTCGCCGTCACGAACACCAACCGACAGATAGACCGAGCGCATGGCCACGGCGTCGGCCGCGTCGGCGCCGGCTGCCTTGGCAGCCTGCACCAGACGTTCGGCGATGCCAGTCAGGGCGGACTGGTCAAAAAGAGAGTCCATCGGCGCGTTCCAGGGTCGGTTTAGGAGGGCATTGGGCAGCTGACAAGGCACAGATAAGTCCGCCAAGACCCGGTTTGGAGGTCCTTTTCGCGCGATGGAGATAATTCGCTGCAAGCGGGCAACCTGGTGTCAATCATGCGACGCGATGAGGCGCGTGCTACCGCCAATTAACCAGCCCTTTTAAGGGGATACCGACCCAACACGAGGCATATTGGCGGCAACGACCGGGCCAAAGAAGCCCGGCTGGACCCAGGTTTGAGGCGTCAATGGGTGCTGGCGGACCCGAGGGGTCGGGCCGCGGTCTGCGGCTCGACCCCTTCGCGCTCCCGGTGCGTTTCTTCGCCCCGGATCGCGGAGCGGACGGACAAATCCGACAGATTGAGCTCGACCGGGAGCGCGTGGTGATGCGCCGCTCGGTGCGTGGCATTCCCATGAAAGTGGGCGTACCGATCACGGCGTTCCGCGGCGTGAGCCTGCACGCGCTTGCGCCCGACGCCGAATGCGGCCCCGGCTTTGCGGTGACGCTCGCTCACCGGGACAGCGCCCTCTCGGTGCCGTTGTTTGTAGCCAACGACGGGGACGACGGGGTGGCCATGTGGAAAACCTGGGGCCGGGTGCTCGACCTGCCGCTGCTGCTCGCGCAAGGCGACGGATCGGTACAGGAGCCCTTTCAGCGGCTGGGCACGATCATCATCAGCGCACCCACCCCACGGCGACGCCGGCGCGCTGCGATCAAGTGGCGCCGGCCGTCGATCCTGATGCGGCGAAAGCCGGGGCAGCCCTCCGCGGAGCCGATCGTCCACCGGGGGGAGCGGGAGATCATTGCCCGCAACTGACGCCGAGGCGGCAAAGTGAATCCATTAACTACTGCAATATCAGTCACTTAGGTTCGCAATCGGCATCCGGAGGGGGTCTTGAAATCGGCCCTTTGGCCCCTAAATCGGCGGCCGGCGAGCGCCCATTGGGGCTCGACCGCTCGGGCGCCGGTAACAGCGTCCGGCGCTCCACATTCCATGTTGCTCAACGGAGGATATGGCATGAGGACCCTCGATCTCGATCCCTTCTGGCGGATCAGCGTGGGCTTCGACCGGCTGTTCGATCTGTTGGATGAAAGCCTGAGCTACGAGCCCGCGGACAACTATCCGCCTTGCAAGATTGTGCGAACCGGCGAGGACACCTACCGCATCACGCTCGCGGTCGCCGGCTTCAAGCCCGAGCAGCTCAACGTCACGGCGCAGCAGAATACGCTGATCGTCACCGGCCGCGCCGCCGAGAAGAGGGACGATGTCGAGTATCTGTACCGCGGCATCGCCGGCCGTTCGTTCGAGCGCCGGTTTAACCTCGCCGATTATGTCGAGGTCCAGAGCGCCCACTATGAGGACGGGCTGCTCCAGATCGAACTGAAGCGCGAGCTGCCGGAGGCCATGAAGCCGCGGCGAATCGAAGTGAAAACCGGCAAGTCGCTGCAGAGCGAAAAGGTCAGGGCCATCGAAGCGAAGGCCGCCTGACGTCGCTTTGCGCGCTGCGGAGGGCGCACGACCGCTGTGCGCCCTCCGGCAAGACGCGGGGGAACGGTGATGGCCATTCCGACAGTCAACGCTTCATCCGAACGGTTCGACCTCGACGCGTTGCTGCATCCGGCGCGCATGTTCGCGCATCCGCTCGATGTGGTGCGCGATTCGGTGCTCACACTCGATGAGAAGCGGGCGATCCTCGCATCGTGGGCCTCGGACGCTTGCGCGGTGGAGGCGGCGCCGGAGCTGCGGCAGACGCCGACCGGCAACACTGTCCGCTTCGACGACATCATGGACGCGCTGCGCATGCTCGACCGGGACGCAGCGGCGACGCATGGCAAGCGCGCGCCGCATCCGCGGCGGGCGTTCGCCGATCGCATTCTGGGCCGCCTCAGCCGCGCGCGCAGTTCATGCCGCAATGAAGGACGGTCGGCAGCGGAATCGTGACGAGCTTCCCGGAGCGGCGCCATGAATTTCGAGCGGCTTGATTTCGGACAGATCATGGGAATGACCGGCTTCCTGCTCAGCGTGCTGTTCATCCTGATGATCGTGAGCCATTGACAGTCATGGGGACGAGTGGATCATGACCGCATTCAACAAAAAACTGGCAAGTGCTTGCCTGAACGCGCTGTATCTCTTGGTTGCGGCCGGCCTGGTTGTGTCACCCTTCGTGCTTGAGTTCGACGCCTCAGCGGCTACGATCCGCAATCAGGTAATCCTCGGCGTCCTGTTCGGGGTTTTCGCCGTCTGGTCAATGGCGAGCGAGAGCGAGCGCGCGTCAATAGGCACCAACGCTAACTGAACAGCCGCCGCACGAAGGCATCGAGCACAAGACCGGCAAACAGGATCAGTCCGGCGTCGCGATTCGACTTGAACAGGCGCAGGCACAGCGCCGGGTCGGCGATGTCGAGGCGGATGATCTGCCAGGCGAGATGCGCAGCGAAGCCCATTAAACCGAGCGCGAAAATCGTCCCGCCGCCGACAAAGAACCCGGCGATCCCGATTAGGGCCACGGCGGCGGAGGAGAACGCTGCGAGCGCCGGTTTCGTACGGTCGCGGAACAGGATCGCCGTGCTCTTCAGTCCAATCAGCGCATCGTCTTCGCGATCCTGATGGGCGTAGATCGTGTCGTAATGGATCACCCAGGCGATCGAGCCGAGATAAAGCAACAGCGCCGGCGGCTCGAGGCTGCCGTGCGCGGCCGCCCAGCCCATCAACGCACCCCAGGAAAAGGCGAGGCCGAGAAAAATCTGCGGCCAATAGGTCACACGTTTCATGAACGGATAAATGGCGACCACGGCCAGCGAGGCAATGCCGGTCCAGATGGCGAAGTTGTTGAACTGCAACAGCACGGCAAGGCCGATGAGCGCCAGTGCCACGAGGAAGGCCAGCGCCGCCGGCACACTCACCTGCCCCGATGGAATCGGGCGGGACCGCGTGCGCTCCACACGTGCATCGATGTCGCGATCGACCAAGTCGTTCCATGTGCAGCCAGCGCCGCGCATCACGATGGCGCCGATGAGGAACAGCAGCACGTGCCACGGATCGGGGCCCCAGCCGTTCGCCGGAATCGCCGCCAGCGCCGCCGACCACCAGCAGGGAAGCAACAGCAGCCACCAGCCGATCGGCCGATCAAGCCGCGCAAGACGCAGATAGGGGCGGCTCCAAGACGGCGCGACCGTATCCACCCAGTTGCCGGTTGAATCGGCAACGCGCCCGAACACCTCGCTCATCGGGTCAGCGGGTTGCCGGTAAGTGTATTGAACGTCCCGACGTTGGGCCGGTTCGACGAACTGTCCGGCAGGATCGGCCCTCCAAGAATATCGCTCAGGCTGGGACCGCTGGCGGGTGCTGCGGCGCAGGCCTGTTTGCGGATCGTCAGTGTCCTGGTGTAGTCGGCCTTCGCGCGCTGGATGGCTGCGTCCGGAATGCCGCACAGCGCCTTGTTCTGCTCGAAGAATTTGACCACCTTGCCCGTGGAGCCGGCCAACTTCTGGAACAGTTGGCAAAACTCCTCACGCGGAGCCTTCCGTTCATTGGCGGCCTTGATGCTGGTGAGGACCTGTTCCACCTCCTGGCGAATGGGCGCGAATGCCGAGCAGACCTGCGCCTGATAGGGATTGACGCCGACCACCTGCGCCAAGGCGCCCGCGGTCCCGGCGGCGAGCAGCGCGGCAAGCGCGAGGAACCTGCAAGGCAACGTGCGTTCCGCTCTTCGATACTGCATGTCAGCACCAGCCTCATTCAAAAACCAGAGGAATTCGGCAATATGACGGCGGCTCGCTGCCGCGAGCCAGCGCGTGGGCGTCGCGGACTGCCCGAAGCAGGCCAACGGCGCACGCGTTCGACTCACCCGCTGGTGCAACGCAGCATAGCGCACCTGCCATGGCCCGATACGATTTTCGCAGCCCGCGCCTTTACGTCACAGGCCGGCTCTCGCCGGGCTCCGAATTCACCGTCGGACGGCCGCAGGCGCATTATCTTTGCCACGTGCTCCGGCTCAAGCGCGGCGACCGGATACTGGTGTTCAACGGCGAAGATGGTGAATGGCGCGGACGGCTCGCGGAAACCGGCCGGCACGGCGTCCTGCTCCTCATCGAGGAGCGCACCCGCGCCCAAACCGCGGCAGGAGACCTGCATTATCTGTTCGCGCCGCTCAAACATGAGCGGCTGGACTACATGGTGCAAAAGGCGGTGGAGCTCGGCGCCTCACGACTGGCACCGGTGATGACACAACACGTGCAGGTGAGCCGCATCAACCTCGAGCGCATGCGCGCGAACGCCATCGAAGCAGCGGAGCAGTGCGGAATCCTCAACCTCCCGGAGATCGCAAGCCCAATCACCTTCGCGCAAATGCTGGCGCGGCGGGACGCCCGGCGTCTCTTGGTGTTCTGCGATGAGGACGCGGAGGTTAAAGACCCGGTCGCGGCGCTCTTGGAGCATCGCACGCAGGAAAAACAGCCGCTCGCGGTCCTGATCGGGCCGGAAGGCGGCTTTGCCGAGGCAGAGCGCGCGGCGCTCCTCAAGGCGCCGAACGTGGTGCGGCTTGCGCTCGGGCCGCGCATCCTGCGCGCCGACACCGCGGCGGTGGCCGCGCTCGCGCTGGTGCAGACCGTGCTCGGCGACTGGCGCTAGGTTCAGAGGCGCACGTGCGCGAGGTTCGGCTTCAGCGCATAGGCGAGCGGAACGGCGACGAGGCAAATGGCGGCAATCATGACGATCGTCGCCGTCACGCCCAGTGCGTCGCCGACCAAACCATAGAGAGCGGGGGCGAGCGCGCCGGAGCCGATGGTGCCGGTGTAGAACATGCCGAAGGCACGCGCGCGTTTTTCCGGCCTCACGAGCTCCGGAACCGAACCGTACAGCACCGAAGAGGTGCCGTTGAGCGCGATGCCGATGATCGGCAGCAGCAGCAGTAGGGCATCGAGCGACAGCGGCAGGATGGCAACGACGCCGGCAGCCGTGAGACCTTCGGTAAGATACACCGTGCGAATGGCGCCGACGCGCGCACCAATGAACGCGCAGACGAGCTTGCCAGCCGCGCCGCCTGCAAACACAAGGGTCAGAGCGAGGCCGATAGTCGGCAGCGAGGCACCCTTGCCGAGCAGGATGAACGGCAGGAAGGTGAGAAACGCCATGCGCGTGGCGCTGTCGATGATGCCGATGGAGAGAAGCAGCGCGAAGCCGCGCTGGCTTCCTTTTCCGCCCGCGCCCCGCGCTGCGGTGTCGGGTGCGCCGAACGTCGCCGGCTCCACGGCAAGGCGCGGCGTAAGCTGAAAAATTCCGACGGCGGCGACGAACTTGATCAACCCGAAAGTGACCAAGGTCGGCTGCCACGGCATCACCACGAGCAGAACCGAGGCGGCTGCGGGCAAGGTCATCTTGCCGAGATCGCCGGTGAAATTGTAGGTGCCGAGTGCTTTGAGCGAGCGCGCGCCGGAAAAAGCGCGGGCAACCAGCGCCGAGGCCACCGGATGCTGCACGCTGCCGCCGGCGCCGGCGATCAAGAGCGCAATCAGCAACACGATGAAACCGGTGCTCGCGCCCGCGAGGCAGAAGCCTGCACCCGCCATTGCGGTGCCGATCGCAAGCACCGCCGCGGGGCCGAACCGTTCCGCAAGCATACCGGCGGGAATTTGCAGCACGGCCATGGTGCCGACATAAGCGGCGCGCAACAGGCCGAGCGCGGCATAGCCGAGGCCGAACTCGGCCTGCCAGAGCGGCAGCATCACATAAATCAAGTCGGTGTAGCCGTCGTGCAGAACATGGGCACCGCAGCCGACGCCGAACGCCCGGCGCTCGTCAGTCTTGCTGATGCGGGCCGGCTCGGCGGCGTTCGGGGTTGCGACGGTCATGAGTCGGCACGGCTTCGGCGTTGAACGAAGGACATGCTGATGAACGAGATTACCGGCTCGCCCCGCTGATTGCTGCCGCCGTTGCGGATCGTCATTAGACCCCAGTCGGGGCGGCTTTTGGAGGCACGCAAATCGACGATCTCGGTGGCATAGATAACGGTGTCGCCGACATAAACCGGCTTCAGCCATTTCAGCTCGCGGAAACCCGGCGACGGGCCGAAGATCGCGGACGGCTCGCCGCGCGCGGCGCGCTCTGCATCTTCACGACGGTGATATTCGATCATCAGCCGCATCCAGATCGAGGCGGTATGCCAGCCGGAGGCACACAAGGCACCGAAGTGCGAGCGCCTTGCCGCTTCCTCGTCCACGTGAAAGGGCTGCGGGTCGAACCGCAGCGCGAAGGATTTGATGTCCTCGGCGGTGAACGTGTGCCGGCCGAGCTCAAAGCGATCGCCGACCCGCAGATCCTCGAAGAACTTCATGCCGCTTTCCCGGAGCCGCGCCGGGCGAACATCAGCGGCGCCCTCAGCGACATCACGCAAGTCCCCGCGGCGTTGAACAATTCGAGCAGGACATTGACCAAGCCCATGTCCGGCCGGCTGCTGGACGGGCGCGTCGACAGCACCGTGGCGCGCAGCGTGAGATCGTCGCCGGGGCGAATGGGCGCAAGCCAGCGCACCTCGTCCACACCCGGCGCGCCCATGGAACTGGAATTGAGCACGAAGCTTTCCGCCGACATGCGCATGAGGATGCAGCAGGAATGCCAGCCGGAGGCACACAGGCCGCCAAGCATGGAATGGCGCGCCGCTTCCTCATCGAGGTGAAACGGCTGCGGATCGAATTCGCGGGCGTAGGCCACGATCTCCTCGCGGCTGATGCGCCGCGGGCCGTGTTCGATGACCTGTCCCGGCGCGAAGTCTTCCCAGTAGCGCTTTTGCGGAGGTCCGTGCGGCGGCATGTACAAATCCGATTTCACCATATCCGCGGTCAGGTCGCAAAGCGGAAGTGCAGCACATCGCCGTCGGCCACCACGTAGTCCTTGCCTTCCAGCCGCATTTTTCCCGCTTCGCGGGCACCGGCTTCGCCGTTGAAGGCAACGTAGTCTTCGTAACTGATGGTCTCAGCGCGAATGAAACCACGCTCGAAGTCGGAATGGATGACGCCGGCTGCTTGCGGCGCTTTGGTGCCGCGCGTCACGGTCCAGGCGGCGGCCTGCTTGGGGCCGGCGGTGAAGTAGGTAATCAGATCGAGCAGAGCATAGCCGGCGCGAATCATGCGGTGCAGGCCCGGTTCAGTCAGCCCGATGGCGGCGAGGTACTCCTTCCGCTCGGCCTCAGGGAGCATCGCGATCTCGGCTTCGATCTTGGCGGAGATGACGACGACAGCGGCACCCTCCTGTTTGGCGCGTTCCTCGACCTTGCGCGAGAACTCGTTGCCGGTGGCGGCGGAGACTTCATCCACGTTGCAAACGTACAACACCGGGAGCGCGGTGAGTAGCATCAGCATGCGAAACGCCTTCTGCTCCTCGGGCTTGCGCTCGACAAGGCGCGTCGGTTTGCCCTCGCGCAGGAGGGCGAGCGAGCGGTTGACAAGATCGAGCGTCAGCCTCGCCTCGTCGGCCTCCTTGTCGTGGCCCTTGGCCTTTTTCGCTAAGCCCTCGACGCGCCGCTCAAGACTCTCCAGATCGGCCAGCATCAACTCGGTCTCCACCGTGTCGATGTCGGCGATGGGGTCGATGACATCGCGCACGTGCGGCACGTCGGGATCGACGAAGCAGCGCACGACATGGGCGATCGCGTCGACCTCGCGAATCTGCGCGAGCATCTGGTTGCCGAGACCTTCGCCGCGCGAGGAGCCGCTGACGAGTCCGGCAATGTCGACGAAAGTGAGCCGCGTCGGCACGAGCTTCGCCGATTTGGCGATGCGGGCAAGCACTTCGAGACGGGGATCGGGGACTGGCACCTCGCCGATGTTGGCACTGGTGGTGGAGAACATGTAGTTGGCGGCCTGCGCCGCCGCGGTCTGCGTGAGCGCATTGAACAGGGTCGATTTGCCCACGTTGGGCAGGCCGACGATGCCACACTTGAATCCCATGCGCCTTCCCGTTGCATCCTTCGGTCACGGTTGGCGTAGCCGATGTCGGGCGGCACGAGGCGCCTCGGCGCGGCGTGCTGCACGGCGGGTCCGGGACCGTTGCCAACGCGGTGGGCGCAGCAGTCCCCCGTTCTGGGCGCACCACTGCACTGCGCGGAGCCAGCCCACCGGCCGCACGCAGCGCAGACTCGAGGATTCTGCGCCGCGCCCGGGAGATGTTAATCCATCAGGAACGGTCATGACTCGTCGGCCGGCTCGTCGAGCGCGGCCGGCACGCCAAAACCCTTGGCCGTCATCGCAAGATGAACCTTGTTCTGGAAGCTTGCGTCCTGGCCGCGCACCAGCAATTCGGCGTTATCCGCGATGATGCCACACAAGGCCTCCACCCACGGGCGCTCGTCCCTGCCGAAGTCGCTCAACACATAAGGCTGCACGAGATCCTTGCCGCCGGGATGACCAATGCCGATGCGCACGCGGCGATAATCATTGCCGATGTGCGACGTTATCGAACGCAGCCCGTTGTGGCCGGCAACGCCGCCTCCGACCTTCACCCGCACCTTGCCGGGCGGCAGATCGAGCTCGTCGTGAAACACCACGATCTGCGGCAGTTCGAGTTTGTAGAAGCGTGCGGCCTCGGCGACCGCGCGACCGGACTCGTTCACGTAGGTGCCAGGCAGAAGCAGGAGTACGCGCTCCTCGCCGATCGGCCCCTCGGTGGCAACACCCTGAAAACGGCGGCGCCACATGGGAAGTTCGTGACGCTTGCGGATGGCGTCAACCACCATGAAGCCGACGTTGTGGCGATTGCCGGCATAGCGGGCGCCGGGATTTCCGAGCCCGACGAAAAGCAGCATGATTTTGTCGCTTGCCTCACTTCTTCTCGGGCTTGGCGGCCGCCGCACCAGCAGGCGGAGCCGCACCGGCAGCCGGCGCGCCTGCGGCGGGAGCCGCTGCGGGGGCGACACCGGGTGCGGCGCCCGGCGCGGCGGGCGCCGCACCTTCGGCTGGTGCGACGCCGGCCTCCGCTGCAGCGGC
>FWPU01009393.1_pt1 | contig 15491 bp, 16 predicted proteins | sample 2228361 | NCBI WGS metagenome assembly FWPU01 (sample SAMEA103939777, study PRJEB20133) | metagenome
GACTCTCCAGACTGAAACCCCTGTAAAACAGTTTCTCTGACGAAGATGTCTCTTTTCCCATCATATCGTGAGCCACTCCTTCATGTCAATAATATCAATGAGTTGTAAACTGAAATCGGTAGTAAAACAGTGCTTTTTCGAAAAACTTTTCTTTTCTTAATCTCTATTTGGGCAACAGCCCGTTTAATTTTGACATTTTTCTGTTACTTTTGCGGTCAGTTTGTTTGCCTCCTATTTTTAAGATTAGACTTTAACAAGTAGTTTTTCGTTTTTTATCGGTTATTTTGAACCTATTTTTCAGCTGTAGAACAACTGGGTTTAGTTAAGAAGGACTGAACACACCAGAGGTGTAGTGGTTAGACTCGTCCTAACACATCGCTTTAAAAAGGCTTGACTTTTTTGATCAGTTTTTGGTTAAATAAAAACATGATAAAGATGTCAGTTAGCTCCTCAACAGTTTGTGTTCGATTTAGTCGATTTAGCAGCTTAAAGGCTGGTGAACACAAAGGGGCTACTGTGTCTTAAGTAATAACTGATCGAAATTTTAGTTTAGCAAAAAAAGCCACAGGAGGCACAAGCCCCTGTGGCTTTTTTATTTCCTTCAAAAAGGAGGTTTTATGATTATCGTTTTGAAACCCGGTTGTAAAGAAGAAGAGATTAAGGCTGTTGTAGAGAAGGTGGAGGAGCTGGGTTTTAAAGCCCACACAATTGTAGGGGTGGAAAGAACCGTTATCGGTGCGGTGGGTGATGAAAGGGGCAAGGCAAGGCTGCAGTCACTTCAGGCACTCTCCTGTGTAGAAAATGTGGTTCCAATTCTTAAACCCTACAAGCTTGCAAGCAGAGAGTTTAAAAGTGAGCCTACCGTGGTTAAGGTGGGTGATGCCGCCTTTGGCGGTGATTTTTTTGGAGTTATAGCCGGTCCCTGTTCCGTAGAGTCAGAAAAACAGATTGTGGATACCGCTATTAGGGTAAAAGAGGCGGGTGCAAGGATGCTTAGAGGCGGTGCCTTTAAACCACGTACGTCACCTTACGCCTTTCAGGGCTTGGAGGAGGAAGGGCTGAAACTGCTGGCTGCGGCAAGAAAAGAGTCTGGGCTTCCTTTTGTTACGGAGGTTATTAATCCTGAAGATGTGGAGCTTGTGGGTGAGTATGCCGATATGCTCCAGATTGGTGCAAGAAACGTGCAGAACTTCCCCCTTTTGAGGCGTGTGGGCAGATTTGGTAAACCTGTCTTGCTTAAGAGGGGCATGTCAACCACTATTCAGGAGTTTTTAATGTCTGCAGAATACATCCTGTCAGAAGGGGCAAAGGATCTTATTTTGTGCGAAAGAGGTATAAGAACCTTTGAGACGGCAACCAGAAACACCCTCGACATATCCGCCATTCCTGTTATTCAGGAACAGTCTCATCTTCCGATAATTATAGACCCATCTCACGCAACAGGTGCAAGGCGTTATGTTGCTCCCTTATGTTTTGCCGCTATGGCGTGCGGTGCCGACGGTCTTATTGTTGAGGTGCATCCAGAGCCAGAAAAGGCGCTATGCGATGGACCCCAGTCACTTCGCATTGAGGAGTTTAAAAAGATTATGGAAAATCTTGCAAGGCTTTCTGAATTTAATGGAAAAAAGCTGTGAATGTTGTAATAATATTTTGTGTTGAAAGGCTCGGTTTTTTCAATTAAACAGTATGAGTTTATAACTAAGGTTGAAGAGAGCAGAAAGAAGAACCTTTTAAAAAAGGCTTTCTTTCTGTCACTTTGCCTGCATCTTCTTGTTTTTGCGGGTTTTTTTGTGTTTTATTCTCATTTGTTCAAAAAGGGTGAAACTGTGTCTAAGGAAATTCAGGTAGCTCTGGCTGATTATGTGCCCTTTCCTTCTGAACAAAAGCCGGAAACAAAAGAAGAGCCGGTGGTTAATGAAAAACAGGATCTGCCGGCAGTGAAGGAAAATAAACAGGAAAGCGAAAAAACTCCTTTGAGAACAGAGCCTGAATTTAAAGTTCCTGACAGAAGAAGGCCAGACCTTTCCTGGAGAAGTAATGTGGAAAAAAAGGTTCAGATTGAAAGAACACAACCGCCCCTGCCTTCAAAGGTATCGGTAAACTATAAAGCCCTGCCGCAACAGACTGCAAAAGCGGGCACACAGGCTAATGCTTCCCAGATTTCCTATGCAAGGATGCTCGGTTTTCTGATTCGCAGCCACTGGTCTGTACCTGAAGATCTGGGACATAAATTTTACGGATTGTCGGCAGAGCTTGTTGTCACCATAGACAGTTCCGGAAATATTAAAAATATTGAGATATCACGAAGCTCTGGTGATAAAACCTTTGACTATTATGCAAAAGAGGCGGTTAGCAGAACGGGACGCTTCCCCCTGCCGCCAAAAGATTTGTTTGCAACTCTGTTTTTAGATGGTAAAATAACCATAGAGTTTAAACCATGAACTGTTTTTTTAAGGCTGTATCTCTCATTGTTTTTTTCTTTCTTTTTGCCGCCTTCAGGATAGAGGTGAATAACCCAAATCTAAGACCTTTCAGGATTTACATAGAACCACTTCAGAATAACGAAGCTGAAAAGATTTACAGCCACATTGTAAGCAACTTAAAAATGCTGCCCAACTTTGAGTTTCTCGATAACAGAGAGGGAAGCGATTTTGTTATTTCAATGAACAGCGAAGGAGACACCTTTAATGCGGTGGTCACAAACACAAAAAGCGGAGAGTTTTTTACCTTTAAGCTTAAGTCATACAAAAGCGATATATATTCCAACGCAAATGTGCTTTCTGACAGAATTTACGAAAAGATTACCGGCACAAAGGGTGTTTTTTCCACAAAGCTTGTCTTTTCAATGAACTGGCACGGTGTCAGGCAGATATTTTTAAGCGATTTAACCGGCAAATCTCTTAAAAAACTTACCGTTAACAAAGGTGACTCTATAGCACCTAAAATATCGCATAACAGGCAGTATATTGTCTATACACAGTATCTGTCCGGATCAGGGACGGCATTGCGTATAATCAATTTATACAATATGGAAGACAGGCTTTTATTTTCGTCCAGAGAGATTAATCTGGCAGGTGGTTTTGAAAAGGATGACAAAAGCTTTTATTTTGTTAGCTTTGACGGTAAGGTTTCTAAGGTTTATGAGTATTTTCTTGCAGACAACAGTAAAAAGGAACTGTACCGTTCACGTGCCAGAATTGTAAGCCCTGTAACAACCTATAACGACGGAAAGATAGCCTTTGTAGCTGACGAATATGGTGGTCCGCAGGTTTTCATTCTTGAAAAATCAGATAGAAAGCTGACAAAGAGTTCACAGAAGCCAGATTATGTAACATCTCCTTCCTTTACAAATCAGGGCTCTCATTATGTTTATGTGGGGCGGTTTAATGGTGTAAACAGACTGTATATAACGTCGCTTGATGGTGGTGATTTTGTTCAGCTTACCCATGGTGGTCAGAATTACGAAGACCCCATTTGGCTATCAAACGAAAGGTTTGTCGTTTCCTTTGTACACACAGGTGATTCTTCACAGTTCATACTGATTGACATACCAACCCAGATGAATATAAAATTATATAATGTGCCGGCAAAGATTGGCTATTTGTCAGCCAGTTAAAGAAGGAGATAAGAGATGAAAAAAATTATTTTGTTTTTTCTTGTAATAATTGTGGCAGCCTGTGCAAAGCCCGCCCTTGAGGTTCCAAAAAGCCAGTCTGAGGCGGTGCTGAAAACTGCTGAAGAAATGGAGTTAAAAGATACACTTAAAGGTAAAGCAAATGCTGAAAAGTCACATCTTGAAGAGTTACAGGGGCTAAAAAGCCTTACCCCGGAAGATATAAGCCCGGACATGATAGCAAAGGCACAAACCTCTGCCAGCGATGTGGCTCAGGAAAAGGGCGCGCTTGGAAAGATGATTTATTTTGATTTTGACAGTTATGAACTGAGCAGTGAGGCAAAGAAGGTGTTGGAAGAGGTTGCTGCCTATCTCAATGAATACAGGTCTTTAAGAATAGTTATTGAGGGGCATTGTGACGAAAGAGGCACCAGGGAGTATAACCTGGCTCTTGGCATGAAAAGGGCGGATGTGGCAAAAAAGTATCTTTCAGACCTTGGAATAGACGAAAAAAGGCTTGAAATAGTCAGTTACGGCGAGGACAAGCCCCTTCTTACCGGCTCTGGCGAAGAGGTGTGGAGTAAAAACAGAAGAGGGCAGTTTAGACGTATTCAGTGAAAAAGTTATTTCTGTTCCTAACTATTTTGGTCATCTCTGGCTGTGTTACACAGCAGGATTTCTACAGTCTTCAACGAGAGGTTGCTGTATTAAAGTCTCAATTCAGGGAAAATGCAGCCCTTTTCAGTGCAGAGGCGGGTGAAATAAAGTCAAGCACAAAACGACTCGACGAGCTTCACGGGAGCCTCAGGAAAAGCTTTGCCGATACGAATGCCCGAATGGAAGAACTGGAACAGTCTATCAACAAAATAAGGGGAAAGCAGGAAGATCTGGAAAGACAGTCAGGTGCGGTAAGGGAGAGTATTTCAGAAGCTTTCAAACTGCAGAACGATTCAATAAAAAATATGCGTCTTGAAATGAAACGGCTCACTGATGATCTTGTTACCCTGAAAACGGCTCACTCTGTTACATTTTCTAACGTGTCTGCTCTTTATACCGTTTTAAAGGCAAATATGGCGGCAAAAAATGACAAACAGGTTTCTGAAGGTGAAAAAAAGGCTTTATATGATAATGCCCTCGAACTTTATAAAAAGGGAGATTACAATAACGCCATTGAAAAGTTCAGTTTTTTTGCCAATCTTTATCCCTACGACACACTTGCCCCTAACGCACTGTACTGGATTGGTGAATGTTATTATGCCCAGAAAAAGTTTGACACCGCATTACCATATTTCCATAGGGTGGTCACCGATTTTACCAACTCTGGCAAGGTGCCTTCAGCATTGCTGAAAGAAGCTTTCACGTTAAAGGAGCTCGGCATGGATAAGGAGTCTCAGGCGGCAATAGAAGAACTTTTATACAGGTTTCCTTACTCCGAAGAGTCAAAAGAGGCAAAAAAATTTAAAGAGAAGAAAAAGTGAGCAACAGAAAACGGCTTAGAATAATCGTCACAGGCAGGGTTCAGGGTGTCTGGTTCAGGCAATCAACCCTTGAACAGGCTGGTCAACTTGGGCTTCATGGTTGGGTGAGAAATCTTCCCGATGGAGCTGTGGAGATTCTTGCAGAAGGTGAAGAAGACAGGTTGCAAAAGCTCATTGGCTGGTGCTGGAACGGACCGCCCCTTGCAAAGGTCACAGGGGTGAGTGTGAAGGAAGAGCCTTTTGTGGGCGATCTAACCAGGTTTTATATAAAGAAATAACTGCTCAGTCACCAAGTTTTCCGAAGTTTTCTTCGTAACGTTTTGTAAACTCTTCAACGGTGTAGTAATGTTCCTGCGTTCCGTAATGTTCAATCGCATAGGCTGCAGCAACAGCCCCGATTTTTGCCGCCGTATTAAGGTCTTTTCCTGTCACTATGCCTTTTATTAGTCCAGACCTGAATGCATCGCCAGCTCCAGTGGGATCAGAAACTTTTGTTACCTTCGCGGCAGGGATTTTAACCTCGCCTTCTTTTGAGGTTATTATTGCCCCCTGTTCACCGAGGGTGGTTATAAGAAAGGAGGTTTTTTCAAGGAGGTCACCTTTTGTAAGCCCGGTAATTTTCATTACAAGTTCTAACTCGTAATCGTTAGTGATTAAGATATGGGAACCTTCTATCCAGTCAGTAAGGGCAACCTTTTCCCACGCCGTGAGAGACTGTCCGGGGTCGCATATGTATTTAACGCCTTTTTGTTTGTAAACCCTTGCATAATTCATCATGTCTAAAAGATTTCCCGGAGATATGATGGCTAATGTCTTTTCTTTTGAGAGGTTTTTAAACTCATAGTCAGATGGATATTTCATGGCACCGGGGTTAAAGCCTGTAATCTGGTTATCAGCCATGTCGGTGGTTATATAGGCTGACGCTGTAAACTCTTCTTCTATAATCTTTATCGTGTCTGTTGATATGGCGTTATATTCCAGCCACTTAAAATAGGGCTGGTAATCCTTCCCTATGGTGGAAAGAATAATCGGCTTTTCTCCCAGCAGGCTTAAAGAATAGGCAATATTCCCTGCCGTGCCGCCAAACTTTTCCTGCATGCCGTTTACTGTAAAACAAACATTAAGAACATGTAGTTTGTCCGGCAGGATATGATCAGAGAATCTGCCGGGAAAATCCATAATTCTGTCATAGGCAATTGAGCCGGAAACATAGATTGTCATGTCCGAATTAATCAACATAGGGGAACCTCCAAAAAAATGTGCTAATATTTTAAATAATTCTCCCAATTTTTGAAAGCCAAAACCTTCTGAAAAAGTTTGTTTACAGGAAGGAAACGAAGGGATAAAATGAATTGATAAGGGGGAGGTTTTTATGGGTAAGCTTTCACATTTAGACGATAAAGGTCATGCGGTAATGGTTGACGTGTCTGATAAAGCAAAGACTGTGAGAGAGGCTGTCGCCATGGGAGTTGTTAAAATGGGCAGGGAAACGCTTGCAGTCGTTCTCAGCGAAGGGGTTAAAAAAGGAGATGTCTTTGGTGTTGCAAGGGTTGCAGGTATTATGGGTGCCAAAAAGACACCGGAGCTTATTCCTTTGTGTCACCCTATTTTTCTGAATTCTGTTAAAATAGAGTTTGAGATTCATGAGGATAAGGGTGAGATAGTCATTTATGCTACCGCCAAAGCCAACGATGTTACAGGCGTAGAGATGGAAGCAATGACCGCTGTGGCTGTGGCGGCACTTGCCATTTACGATATGTGCAAGGCTGTTGATAAGGGTATTATAATCGGTGATATTAAGCTGATGAAGAAAAGTGGCGGAAAAAGTGGTGTTTTTGTCAGGGAGGCAAGCCATGAAACTGAAAAAGTTTAAGGAAATTATTGACGACTTTTCTTCCAGATTAACGGCTGAAGCGGGCGATGAGATAAAATCTCTTTACCTCTTTGGCAGTATCATGATTCAGGAAGATTTTCACTTTGGTTTGTCCGATATAAACACCTTTATCATTTTTAAAGACGAGGTTGATAACAGGGTTGTGTCAAAGGTAAGCCTTATATACAAAAAATACAGTAAATATCCCTTCAGCATCCCGCTCATGCTGAAAGAAAAAGAAGTTTTTGAGGCTAAGGATGTTTTCCCTGTGGAGTTCCTGGAAATAAAGGAAAGAAATATGCTGCTCTATGGCGATGACCTTTTGAATCAACTGGAGTTCAGTTTAAGTGACATCCGACGGCAGTGTGAAACAGAGATAAGAGCCAAGATTATTGGTCTTAGAAAAATGTTGTTTTCAAAGGAAGAACTGGTGAGAAATCAGGAAATTTTATACAAATCGTTAACCTCCACAATTGTTTTGTTGAAACAGGTGTTGAGGCTTAAAGGGGTGACTGTGCCGGCAGCAAGACAGGAGGTGCTGGAAGGGCTTGAAAATCTGTTTAATCAGTCTTTTGATGGAATAAAAAATCTTTACAGAATGAGGCAGGAAGACATAAAAATCACAAAAAACATAATGGAGACACTGATTCTCAACTACATAAAAGATCTGGAGTTTTTCAGTAAGGTTTTTAATGAGTAGATTTAAAGCTTATCCCTTTTTTTTATTTTTCCTTTTAATTTTTTCTTCTTTCACAATACCTGAACCGAAAGGTTATGTTAACGATTACGGCGGGCTTTTATCGGAACAGGCAAAGGCTGAACTGAACAGTATCTCTTTAAAGATGAAACAGGAAGGGCTGGCGGAATATGCCATTTTAATAGTTAAAAACATGGAAAATGCTGACATAAAAACCTTTGCACAGACGGTTTTTGATAAATGGAAGATAGGTGAAAAGGGTAAAGACAACGGCTTACTTCTTGTGATGTCGATGGAAGACAGAAAGATATTTGTGCAGACAGGATATGGTCTTGAGCCTGTGCTAACAGACGGCGAAATTGGTTATATTCTGGACAGATATGTAATACCGCACTTCAGGCAAAATAATTTTGAAGGTGGCATAATTGCAGGGAGCAAGGCTCTATACGTGAGGTTAAAGTCAGCTATTCAGCCGGAAAAGGAAAGAAAAACAAAAAGGAAAAAGACGGATCTGGATATTATAGCACTGATTTTCATAATCTTTGTCATTCTGAACATAATTTTAAGGGCTGGAAGACGAACCGCTTACAGAGGCGGAGGATTTGGAGGCTTTGGTGGTTTCGGCGGTTTTGGCGGAGGTGGTTTTGGTGGCGGAGGATTTGGTGGCTTTGGAGGTGGTGGAAGCGGTGGCGGGGGTGCTGGCAGAAGCTGGTAATTATGAGGTTTTATGGGTAAAGTGGCTGTTTACATCGGTTTTTCCGGTTGCAAGGTTAATCAGTTTGAAAAGAGCCTGCTTGCAGAGCAGTTTTTGCAGCATGGTTTTTCTGTAACCTCTTCTTACAGAGAGGCAGATATTATTGTCTACAACACCTGTTGTGTTACAAAAAAGGCTGAGACGGGCTGTCTTCAGGCGATAAACAGATACCACAGGGAAAATCCAATGGCAAAGATTGTGGTTACCGGCTGTTTTGCAGAAAAAGACAGGGAAAAGATTTTATCACTTCCCTTTGTGTCTCACGTGGTTGGCAATAAGGAAAAAAACAGTATAGCCTCTATGGTTGCAGGAGCGGAAACAGAAGCCTCTATTCGGCTTGATTTTGAGTTTAAACACACTTTTAAAGAAAGAAATCGTGCAGTGCTTAAGATTCAGGATGGTTGCGACAACTTCTGCAGCTACTGCATTGTCCCCTTTGTGCGTGGCGAACCTCATAGCATGGAAAAATCGCTTGTGATTAAAAATTTATGGCTTCTGAAACATGAAAAGGAGGTAACCCTTACAGGGATTCATCTGGGAAAATGGGGAAAAGAGTTTGGTCTGGAACTATCAGATCTTATGAAAGAAATTAAGAAGGAAAACTTTCCTTTCAGAGTCAGGTTATCATCACTTGACCCTCTGGAAATTAACGACAGGCTGCTTGATACAGTGAGAGGCATGGAAAATTTCTGTCCCCATTTTCACATATCCTTACAGAGCGGCAGCGACAAAATATTAGCCCTTATGAACAGGCATTATAAAACAGCAGACTTTCTCGCTGTTGTGGACAAAATAAGAACCATATTCCCCGACGCCGGCATTGGCATAGATTTGATAGTGGGTTTTCCGGGAGAAGATGAAAAAGCCTTCGTTGAAACGGAAGAATTGATAAAAAAAAGCCAGATTGATTATATGCATGTCTTTCCTTACTCAAGGCGGGAAGGAACAAAGGCTGCTGGCTTTGAAGGGCAGGTGCCTCAGCCTGTGAAACTTGAAAGGGCAAAAATTATGAAGACGGTAGATGCAGAAAAACGAAAAGCCTTTCTCGCACGTTTTAATAACAAAAGGGTTCTCTGTCTGGCAGACAGGAAGGAAGGTGGGTTTTACAGGGCTGTAACAAGGGAGTATCTTAAAGTTTATTCAAGGGAAAAACCACCTGAGGCAGAGTTTAAAGCTTTGGTTACAGATACAGCTTCAGGTATAGCAATCGTAAATTTGACATAAGTTTAAAACACTGTTATAATTTTGCCTGTGAATCTTCTGAAAAGGGGCAACCTTCCATTTCATTACGGCTGGATTATTGTGGTTACAGGAACCTGTTGTATATTTGCCTGTCTTGGACTTGGGCGTTTTGCCTTAGGTATGTTATTACCATCAATGGCATCAACTCTTAACCTTACCTATGCCCAGATGGGGTATATAAGCACCGGAAACTTTGTAGGTTATCTGGTGGCTGTTTTTATAAGCGGTGGCATTGCACACCGATACGGTGCGAGGGAAACCATCTTTTGTGCCTTGCTTCTGGTGGGGTTGTCCATGATACTGGTAGGCAAGGCTGCTGGTTTTTTTTCTGTGTTCCTGCTTTATTTTCTGACCGGCATAGGAAGTGGTGCCTCCAATGTGCCCATGATGGGGCTTGTGTCTGCCTGGTTTTCAAGAAGGATAAGGGGGAAGGCTGCTGGTTTTATTGTTATCGGAAGCGGTTTTGCCATTATATTTGCAGGCAAGCTTATACCCTTTATAAACAGACAACTGGGTGCCGAAGGCTGGCGAACAAGCTGGCTTGTCCTCGGTATCATTGTTCTTTTTATAGCCATCCTCTGTCTTATATTTTTGCAGAACAAGCCGGAAGCCTTAGGGCTTAAACCACACGGTGACGATAATTCAAGTATTAAGCCAGAGGTTCCCGGAAGCGTTAAAAACATTAACATTTACAAAAGCGGAGTTATCTACCATCTGGGTGCCATATATTTCCTTTTTGGATACACCTATGTGATTTATGCCACCTTTATAGTCACAACACTGGTGAAGGAGAGGGGGTTTCCCGAAGCGGTGGCAGGAAATTTCTGGGCAGCGGTGGGGCTTTTCAGCCTTCTTTCCGGACCTGTGTTCGGAACACTTTCGGACAAACTGGGCAGGAAAACAGGATTGATACTGGTTTTTCTGTTTCAGTTTATTTCCTACATGCTGGTTGCAACAAATCTGCCGGGGATTTTCCTTTATCTGTCCATCTTTTTCTTTGGTGTGGTTGCCTGGAGCATACCTTCTATAATGGCTGCAGCTGTGGGTGATTATGTGGGACCGGAGAAGGCGGCGAAAGCCTTCGGATTTATCACATTTATTTTTGGTTTCGGTCAGATTACCGGTCCCTCGGTTGCAGGTGTCCTTGCAGAAAAAACAGGCAGTTTCACCTCAAGTTTTTACATGGCAGCCCTGTTTGCGGCAGTGGCTATAGCCTTAACCGCCCTGCTTAAAAAGCCTTCAGACTAATCTTTCACAGGGGTTAACTTTGCGTCTTCAATAATAACGGGGAAAAAATAGCCTGACCCTAAGTCTTTGTTGACGGTCAGTTTTCCATCTATAATCACCACATCGCCATTCTGAGTGGTGTCATTTGTTGTAACAACAAGGTCGTTTTTCTTCTGTCCGTCAGCATCTGTTACGTGCAGCCAGTTTTTCTGCATTATGGAAGGCGTGTATTTCGTAACCCGGGCTTTAAAAGTCACCTGTTTACCAGTCAAGGCTGTTTTATTATCCAGTATTTCGGAAACAGTGTAAAATTTGTCCTTTGGTTTTGAGGCTGGCGCTGGTGTTAAAACCTTAGCTTTTGTTACGAAATAAATCTCTTTAAATGTTCTTTTTAATGATCTGCTCTCAAAATCAGACATTAACATGCCAAAAGAGGTTTCCACCATGTCTCCTTTTTTTACTTCAAACTGGGGAGAAGCTATCCATTTAGTTGTGCCGCCATCCTTTATTTCCATATAGGTGTAGCCTTCCACGTTAAAGGTCTGCAAAACAATGCCCTTATGGACGTTCTGTGCGAGGAGAAGTGTTGGTACCAAGACCAAAAAAAGAATTAAAGCTGCTTTTTTCAAAATTTGCCTCCTTAAAAATGAATTTCCTTTAATTGTAACCCTATTTCCTGAAAAAATATATAAAAAACGTTACTGTATTCATTTTGCATTTTTTTAAAATTAATGCTGATATATAATCTAACCATTAATGATGAGATCTGTTTTGCTTACACTTTATTTTGTACTTTTTCCATTACCCCTATTTGCGGGTGATTATACAGAGCTTTTTACATACAGGGATGACTTTTTCAGGAGTTATGAAAATAAGCCTTCTTTTGAGATTGAAAAGAATGCCTGGTTTTTTACGGAGCATCATTTCAGAAGAGATGCTATAACGCTTTTTTCAGATCTGCTAAAAAAAGAGCCTGAAAATGAGCTCTATAATTTTGGAGTTGCTGTAAACCTTAGACTTATGGGAAAAGAGTTGGAGGCGATTAACTATTATAAAAAGGCTTTTCCTAATCTAAGTAGTCTTAAGGGAGAAAAAATTATAGTTGAGATAGATAAGACAGAAAAGGAGAAAAACAGAAAAATAACAGAAAAGTTGTTGTCAGAGCTTGAAAAAGACGAAAATAATTTCGGAAAATTAAAGGAGATTTCTGAATATTTTGGCTATATGGGGGAACTGGATAAAGCTGTATACTACGCTAAGAAGGCACTAACAATAAAGGATGACTATTTTTTAAAACTCAGGCTTGCAAGACTTTACTATCTTAAAGAAGATTACGAAAACGCCATAAGCCTTTACAAATCTATGGACTCTGATGGACAAAACCTGTATGTTCAGCTTTGCCTGTCTGCCAGTTATCTTAAAAGTTCCGATAAAAAACGGGCAAAGCTCTATTACGAGAGGGTTTTAAACTCAGCCGATAATAAACAGGTTGTCCTGGATGTTTTTAAAAGTTACCTCGGCATATGGGATAGGGAAACAGATGTTTACAGGTTATTTAGATACATAAATCCAGCCTTTCTTTTTGGTATGTCCTTTTATGAAAATTCGTCCAACTTTTCAAGATTTGCCGTGGGGGAGGAGCTTATTTTTAAAACCAATGAGCGGGATGGCTTTTCAATAGGACATAACTATAACATCTTTAGAAAAGAGTACTTTAAAGGGATTGAAAGAAACAGGTTTTATCTGTCCACAGAAAAAAGTCTTGCCAGAACCAGTATATTCAGAGCAGAGTTTTCTGACAATTTTTATAGCAATAACCTTAATTCTACAGGATTTCTTGTGTCTTTTGGTCAGAGTCTGGGTGGCCTATTTACAAATTTACAGGTTGAGCGGTTTGACATTATTGATACAGAGAAAAACTTTAGTAATCAGCTTTATAACTATTCTTCCGAGTTCGGATCTGTAGCAAAGGTAATAAAATCTACCGATTACTCTTTATTTTTCGACTACAGGGTAAATGAGCATTACAGGCTGATGGGAAAGCTGATTTATGGTGAATATAATGAAGGAAATATAAAAATTCCAGATTTTTTGATTTTATATACTCCCCTTTGAGGGACGAAAAGTTACTTTTTGGTGGCGGATATTTTTTTCTTGATTTTAAAAAAGATGCTTCTCTTTATTCTGAGAATAACATAACAGAATCCTCCTATTATGACCCGATAAATTTTGAGACCCTATATTTTTATGGTAAGAGCACAATGCCTTTAACCGCAGATCTAAAGCTGGTTTCAGAGGTAAGATTTTCATATATTCCTAAAAGCGATGGGCTTGGGGAAAATCTTTTTATAATGCTCGTATATAATTACAAAAAACATCGATCTTTTAAAGTTGACTTAAGACAGGTGTATCAGAATAAAACTGTGGAAAGGTATAGAGAGGCGGGCAGATTTTGGGCATATAATATATCCATACTGTATTGGATGAATTTTTAGCTATGATAAAAAAGTTTAAAGAAAGCTTCGATGAGCTTTTAGGAAGAAAAATTTATAGGAGATACTTGGAGGCGGAAACAAGAAAGCAAAGATTATATGGACAGTTTTATTCTTTTCTGCTCTTTATAGCCATTCTCTATTATCTCATCTGGTGTATAGTTAATGCCAACTGGAAAGTGTGGTACATGTTTGTGCCTTTTATAGCTGCCGAGATAGCCACCTCTTCTCTTGTTATACTAACTGTACTTACTCTCTGGAATAAAAGAAGACATAGAAAAGAAGGTATACCCTGCAATGGTGAGTTGTTTAGCGTCGATATTTTCATCCCCACCTTTAATGAACCTCTTTATATTCTCGAGAACACTGTAAAAAATGCGGTAGAGATAGATTACAAGAACAAAAAAATTTATCTTCTTGATGACGCAGGACGCGTTGAGGTAAAAGAGTTAGCCCGTAAATATAATGTTAACTACATTGCAAGACCAACTCACGAAAACAGAAAGGCAGGCAATCTCAATTATGCCCTTTCTAAAACAAAGGGAGATCTCATACTCGCCCTTGATGCCGATCAGGTACCTGAAAAGGATATCCTGAAACATACGGTTGGTTATTTTCATAAGATTTCCAAACTTGCCTTTGTATTGACAAAACAACGATTTCATCTGCCAGAGGGAGATCCATGGGATAACGCCGATACAGTTTTTTATGAGGTTATGATGCCAGCAAAAGATTCTGACAATGCCGTCTTTTCCTGTGGAAGCGGTGTTATTTACAGAAGGAAGGCGCTGGAGGAGATAGGGGGTTTTTCTACATGGAATCTTGTGGAAGATTTACACACCTCACTAATTTTTCACGATAAAGGCTGGATCACCATTTATCATAATCATGCCTACACAACAGGTACAGCACCAGCTGAAGTACATAGCGAACTCAAGCAGAGATGGCAATGGGCGGTGGATACCTTACGAATGTTTTTCTGGGATAACCCTTTCAAAAGAAGGGGACTGAATATTTATCAGAAGCTACAATATTTTCATGTCTGTTATTTTTATATTGTTTTTGGCGTCTTTCTGCCGGTGCTATTTATCTTGCCTATCTGGGCACTTTTTACTTATAAGTTTATCCTGATCAAGTCTCCTTTTGATTATCTCATGGCAAGACTACCCTATCTCATACTGCAGCAGATTGCCTATCATTACATTATGGAGGGTAAAAACTCATTTAAAAGTTTTGGTATCAAGGCGTCCATGTCTTTTGCGTTCTTTTCTGCTATTATAACCGCTATAAGGAGTAAAAACGAAATACCTGTTTATACTGTCACAAGTAAAATTGCAGGAAGTACAAGCCTTTTTGCAAGGCTGTACAAATGTTTTCCCCATATAGTCCTGACCACTTTTGCGTTTATCGCCCCTTGTTATGGCTATTTAACGATAAAAAATGATTTTTGGTTTCTCACTATCAATACTGTCTGGTGTTGCTGGGTAATTGCCACACTCTCACCTTTTATAGCTTTAAGCCTATTTCCAGAGAAAATAGTGAAATATGAGAAAAAAGATGCCTTTGTTTGGGATATACAGACCTGATGAAGAGCTGTTTGATTCAGACACTGTAAAACTAATAGAAAAAACCTATTCGCTCAAAATAGATATTCTTTCCTTCTACAGGGCATGGAATAACTGTGAGGTGAAAGATGAGTTGAACTGGATCGAAAACATCTCTAAGACCGGGAAAGATGTGATGATTACGTGGGAGCCCTGGAATCTGGTGAATTCTTCGAAACGCAGCGATTACATAAAACTCGAAGAGATTTTAAATGGTGCATACGATAGGTATATAACAGACTTTGTGGATGCTATAAGTATCATAGAAAAAACGGTGTATTTAAGACCAATGCACGAGATGAACGGAAACTGGTATCCCTGGTGCGGTAAGGTTAACGATAACTCTGCCGAACTGTATATAAAGGTCTGGCATTATCTCTATGAAAGGACTAAAAAATACAATCCAGATTTGCTGTTTGTCTGGTCTCCCTATGTAGAGTCTGTGCCGGACACATTAGACAACAGGATGGAAAAATATTTTCCCGGTGAGAATTTTGTAGATTTTATAGGA
>FWPU01009394.1_pt1 | contig 15487 bp, 10 predicted proteins | sample 2228361 | NCBI WGS metagenome assembly FWPU01 (sample SAMEA103939777, study PRJEB20133) | metagenome
CTTGCGAAATGGTTGAACAAGCTCTGAGTACGGCGCCGAAGAAATTTACCTTAGGCGCTCGCAATCCCCGCTATGATTTTCCCTTGCCCGCCTCGCGCTCGCGGTATGCGATGGACGGCACGGGGTCTTTCATGATGGATTTTTACCGCGGCGAACGCCGCTATGGCATTGCTCAAGATATTTTTGACTCGTTGCGTGTTTTTCAACAAGCCGATTTCGGTGTTCTGGCTTGGCCACCGGTGTGTGCTTCCGATAAGCCAGCCCATTCGCGCCCTTTACATGAATTTTTCACCATGATCCAAGCCACTTCGAAACATGCCCAACACGAACTGCACACCATCAGGCAAGTGCCGTATCTGCTGGAAGGGTTGGAAGCTGTGGCTGGCTCTGCGGATGCCTTGCGGGAGAAGAACTGGTTTTCGCTGATCTATTGCCCGGTAGCTCCGCTAACTCATGATGGCGAGATGCTGGATGCCTATCTTGAAATGGGCGATGCGGGCATCCCGGTGATGATTATGCCGATGCCGGTCAACGGCACCACTGGTCCAGCGAGTTTGTTTTCGAACATCGCCTTAGCCAATGCCGAAACGCTCTCGGCGATCGTGGTCTTTCAACTTGCCCATCCTGGTCGACCGGTGATCTACAGCAGCGCGACTGGCAACATTGACTTCCGCAGTGGGGGGTATCTCGCCGGCACGGCCGAGATGGGCTTGCAATCGGCTGCCCTCGTTCAGATGGGGCGTTTTTATGGTTTGCCGGCAACCTCGGCAGGGATTGTCTCAGATGCCAAAGAGATCGGCGCCGAGGCGGTGATCGAGAAGGTGTTGACCACCTTGCCTAGCGTGCTGGTGGGTTCGGATATCATTGTTGGCTATGGTGAGGTGGAAAGCGATCAGACCCTCTATTTGGAGCAAATATTGGTGGATAACGAAATTGCCCATCTGTGCGAGCGGTTGGTTCAGGGTGTGGATACCTCTGCAGGGCGGGATTTGTTCAGCGACATCGCTGCCATCGGCCCTGGCGGGCATTTCCTGAAAACCAAAAGCACCCATGCCGCTGCCCGTAGCGGTGAGTTCTATATCCCCAATTACATCTATCGAGCTTCCTACGAGAGCTGGCTTGAGCTGGGTAAACCCAACCTGTACAGCGAGGCACGCAAGAAGGTCGAAGAGATCCTCGCCGGGGAAATGATCGATCCCTTGCCCGACGAAATTGTGGGGAAAATCGAGCACATCTTACAGCGCGCCGATGAGGAGTTAGCCGAGTAACATGCCCGAGATGATGCGCTTAGGATTGATCGGTCTGCCTCAATGCGGCAAGACCACGCTTTTTAACGCCTTGACCGGAGAAAATCGCCCGGTGCATGTCGGCGGTGGAAAGATGGACACGCAACTGGCGGTCGTCGAGGTGTCGGATGAACGCCTCGCTCGCTTGGCAACTCTGTTTCAGCCCCAGAAGGTCACCCCGGCAAAAGTTGCCTTTGCCGATATTGGTGGTTTGGAAAGCGGCTCGGCGCAAAAAGGCTTGCCCGGCGCCTTGCTCAATCAACTCAGCTCGATGGATGGTTTTGTGCATGTTTTGCGCTGTTTTGAGGACGAGCGTGTCCCTCACAGCTTGGGCTCGATTGATCCCCATCGAGATTGGAAGCTGATGGAAGCGGAGTTCATCCTCTATGACCTGATGATTGTCGAGCGGCGGCTAGAAAGGTTACAAGACGAGCACCGCAAAGGCGGCGGGCGCCCGCGCAGTGAAATCGAGCGCGAACAAGAGCTGCTGGAATCCTTACGCCAAGTTTTGGAAAACGAACAGCCCTTGCGCCGCCTTTCTTTGAGCGGTGAACAACGTCGTGCCTTGAGCAGTTTTGCCTTCCTCTCCCTAAAACCCACCCTCCTGGTCTTAAACCTTTCCGAGTCCCAAAATGCCCCTGCTTGGCAGGTTGACCATCCCGCAGAAGCGGTGATTGCCTTACAAGGGAAATTGGAGATGGAATTGGCGCAAATGCCCGCTGACGAAGCGCGTACCTTTCAAGAGCTTTACGGAATTACCGAACTGAGTTTACCGCGCCTGATTCGCAAGGCGTATGATTTACTGGGTGTGCAAACCTTTTTCACCGTTGGGGAAGATGAAGTGCGGGCGTGGCAGGTACGGCGCGGCGCAACAGCGCAAGAAGCCGCTGGGGTCATTCACACCGACTTGATGCGCGGCTTTATTCGCGCCGAGGTGACCGGTTACCCCCAACTGATCGAAGCCGGCGGTTGGAATGAAGCGCGCGCCAAAGGATGGATTCGTTTGGAGGGCAAGGACTATCTCTTGCAAGAAGGCGAGATCATGCACGTGCGCGCCAGCACCTGATGGCATTGCCGATCGCTGCTGCTTCTACTGGATAAAACCTATCGAACAAGGTAAAATATCCCCTGCGAGCAGGCCGGTTCGAGATTTTTCTCGCCTGCACGTCGAGTCTGTTTGAAGAAAGGAAAGGGAATTTATGGCTTATCAGCTTTCAACTTGGAGTTTGGCAGATTTATTTCCCGCCCATGACAGCCCACAAATGCGGGATGCTTTTGCGAAGTTAGAAGAAGACACAAAAAGGTTTGAAGATCAACGCAGTCAACTGAGGGCGGAGATGGACAGCGAGGTATTCCTTGACCTCGTCCGTCAACTGGAGCAGATCAATTATCTGCTCTCGAAGGTGCATTCCTTCGCCGAGTTATGGTTTAGCGAGAATACGCAAGATCAGGCTGCTCAAGCCTTTCTAGCGCAGGTGGAACAGCTTGCCGCCACCCTGCAAAACCGCACCCTGTTCTTCAGTTTGTGGTGGAAGGATCTGGATGAGCAGAACGCAGAACGCCTGATGCAGGCGGCGGGGGATTACCGCTACTGGCTGGAGCTGATGCGCAAATTCAAACCGCACACCCTAAGCGAGGCGGAAGAAAAGATCGTCAACATCAAGGATGTAACCGGCGTGCAGGCGCTGCGCAATCTGTACGATGCCATCACTAACCGCTATGTCTTTACGCTTGAAGTGGAGGGGGAGAAGAAGGAGCTAACGCGGGGTCAGTTGATGGTCTATGCCCGCCATGCAGATCCCGATGTGCGGGCGCGTGCCTATCAGGAGATGTACCGCGTGTACGGCAGCGATGGTCCGATTTTGGGATTGATGTATCAAACCATCGCCCGCGATTGGCACAATGAACAGGTTGACCTGCGCCATTTCCACAGCCCGATTTCTGCTCGCAATCTATCTAACGATTTGCCCGATGGCGTGGTGGATACCCTCTTGGAGGTCTGCCAAAAGAATGCCGTTCTCTTTCAACGCTTTTTCCGTTTGAAGGCGCGCTGGATTGGTATGGAACGCCTGCGTCGCTATGACATTTATGCTCCCGTAGCAGAAGCCGATAAGACCTACCCCTTCGAACAGGCGTCTGAGATGGTCTTGGAGTCCTTCCGTCGCTTTTCGCCCCGCGTGGCGGAACAGGCGCAGCGGGTCTTCGATCAAAACCACCTCGACAGCGAGGTGCGCAAGGGCAAACGCGATGGAGCGTTCTGCTTGACGGCAGTGAATGACCTGACCCCCTGGGTGTTGGTCAACTATCAGGGCAAAGCGGAAGATGTGGCGACTTTAGCTCACGAGTTGGGTCACGCCGTGCATTCGATGATGGCGGCTCATCACACCCTCTTTACCTTCCACGCTTCGTTGCCTTTGGCAGAAACCGCCTCGACCTTTGGTGAGATGCTGTTGATCGACCGCCTTTTAGCACAAGAGACGGATGATGCCGTGCGCCGTGATATCCTGTTCCGTCAGTTGGATGACGCTTATGCTACCATCGGACGCCAAGCGTATTTTGCCCTCTTCGAGCGCCAAGCCCACCAAATGGTGAAAGAGGGGGCGGCAGTAGATGATCTCTGCCGTGCGTATGCTCAAAATCTGAGCGACCAATTTGGCGATGCTGTGGAAGTCAGCGATGAATTCCGCTGGGAGTGGGTGGCGATTCCCCATATTTACCATTATCCCTTCTATGTCTATGCCTATTCCTTTGGGCAATTGTTGGTGCTTTCGCTGTACAAACAGTATCAACAGGAGGGCGATACCTTCAAGCCCCGCTATGAGAGCATTCTGGCAGCCGGAGGCAGCGCTGCGCCGGAAAAAGTCTTATCGGCGGCTGGATTCAACATTTATGACCCGGCATTCTGGCAAGGCGGCTTTGATGTCCTTGCCGAGATGGTGAGCCGCTTGGAGGCGATCCCGCTGGCACAGTAGCCGGCGGGTTTCGATCCGCTCAACCCGCGACCCCCATGAGCTTGACACCCCTCGCCCGTTCTGGGAGAGGGGCTGGGGGTGAGGGCAGACTCCCCCCTTTAGGGGGGATTGAGGGGGGGCCGCTTGGGTTTCGATACGCTCCACTTCGTTCCGCTACTCAACCCGATTCCTAAACGCCATCTGTGATCGCTTTAGATCCCAAAAATCACCCTCTGAATCAGGGAATTTATTGCTATAATTCCGATACAACAAGTTGATTTTGATATTCATCCCCCGATTTGGGAGCTTCAAATTAATGAACCAACCTGCCTCCCCCACCTCTTTTGAAACCCTGCTCCAATCGCTTGCTCCGCAAGGCCGCACCGCCCTGCTGCCCGCTCTACATGCTGCTCAAGAACAATTTGGGTTTATTTCTGACCAAGTAGCCGCTCAAGTTGGGCGCGCACTGGGTGTGCCCTTGGCGGAGGTATTCGGTGTGGTTGAGTTCTACACCCTCTTCCACCGTCAGCCGGTGGGTGAGGTGGTCTTGCACATCTGCAATGACCCGGCCTGCGCCCTTGCCGGAGCCGATACGGTGTTCAAACAGGTCGTCTTCCAGTCCACAAAATCTATGTCGGCTGAAGGTGTGCCTGCGCCGCTTACGGTCGAAAAGTCGCCTTGTTTGGGCTTATGCGATCATGCCCCGGCTGTCTTGGTGCAAAGCTTGCCGGTGAAAGCCTCGCCTGCCCAAACTTGGCAAGAGTTAGTGGCAGCGACAGCTACCCGCCCCTTGACCTACGTCGATGGGGATGTGCGTCTGCTCACGGCCTTATGCGGCCGACATACCACCGTGCGGCTGGAAGAGTACCGCCAACAGGAAGGGTATCGAGCTTTGGAGAGGGCGTTACAACAATCTCCGCTGCAGATCATTGAACAAGTCAAACAGTCCGGTTTGGTCGGGCGTGGCGGCGCTGCATTCCCGACGGGCTTAAAATGGGAAAGCGCTGCCAAAGCATCGGGCACGCCAAAATATGTGGTCTGTAATGCGGATGAAGCCGAGCCGGGCGCATTCAAAGATCGCGTGCTGATGGAAGATAACCCCCATGCCATTCTTGAGGGCATGCTGCTTGCCGCTTATGCCATCGGCGCAAGGGAAGGGTATATTTATATTCGCGGCGAGTACTTGCTGCCTTATCGCGTGATGCAACAAGCGGTCGAGGAAGCTCAAGCGGCTGGTCTGTTAGGTGAACGCATTTTGGGCAGTAATTTTTCCTTTAGCGTGGAAATCCGTCGTGGCGCTGGAGCCTATATTTGCGGCGAGGAGACCGCCCTGTTCGAGTCGATTGAAGGCAAACGCGGCTTTCCCCGCCTCAAACCCCCCTTTCCCACCACACACGGCTTGTTTGGAAAGCCTACGGTGATCAATAACGTCGAAACGCTGGCTAATATCCCCCTCATCTTGCGCATGGGCGTAGAAGCATACCGAGCGCTGGGAACGCCGCAATCGCCTGGTCCGAAATTGTTTTGTCTATCGGGAGATGTCCGCCGCCCTGGCTTATATGAAGTACCGTTTGGTGTACCCTTACGCCACCTGATCGAAGATTTAGGGCAAGGGATGCGCAGCGAACATCCCTTTCAAGCGGCTTTAATCGGCGGTGCCGCGGGGGCATTTGCCACGCCGGACCATTTGGATACGCCGTTGAGCTTTGAAGGGTTGCGTCAAGCTGGTATCCCGCTAGGCGCAGGGGTGGTCACCGTCTTCGATGCCAGTCGCGATTTGCGCGATGCGCTTTACCGGCTAGCGCGCTTTTTCGCCGAAGAGTCTTGCGGCAAATGTTATCCCTGTCAGATCGGCACCCAACGCCAATTGGAGATCCTCGAGCGCGTTTTACACGGCAAACCCCTACCTGGGGATTGGGAGCGCTTGCAGGATGTCGGTTGGACGATGTCGGATGCTTCGATTTGTGGCTTGGGGCAGACGGCCGCCTCGGCTATCTTAAGCGCCATGAACCATTGGCCACACTTGTTTCAATAAGCCAAGGAGCTTGCCATGACTCATGATTTCGTCCACCTCACCATTGACGGCATCCCAACACAAGCGCCGCGCGATATGACCATCTTGAAAGCTGCCCAACAGATCGGGGTGGAGATCCCTACCATCTGCTATCATGACTACTGTACTGCCAATGCCCTCTGCCGCATTTGTGTGGTGGAAGTCAAGGGGGCGCGGGTGTTGGTGCCGGCTTGTACGGCTACCGTTCAAGAAAATATGGAAGTGAACACCCAAAGCGAGCGTGTGCGGCGGGCGCGGCGCACCATTTTGGAGATGCTCTATGCCACCGTGGATTTGTCCGAAGCACCGGAAATCGAAGCGATGGCAATCGCTTATGGGGCTGTCCCAGACCGCTTCCCCGAAGCAGAACCCCGTCATCCGCCGCTGATTGATGATAACCCGATGTACATCCGGGATTATGCCAAGTGCGTCTTGTGCTGGCGATGTGTGCAGGTGTGCGCTGAAGACGCCCAATATACTTATGCGATTAATTTTAAGGGGCGGGGTTATGAGACCCAAATCAGCACATTCTATGAAGTAGCTATGCCCGAATCGACCTGTGTGTTCTGCGGCCAGTGTATCGGCGTTTGCCCGACTGGTGCTTTGAAATTCAAACGCCAGTATTTGCTGGAAGTCGGTTATCGTATGGATGAAATTTTGCAAATGACTCGTTCGGAACGCAGTGGTCGTCGTCGCCGAGCGGAGCGTCCCTAAGCAGGAGGTCCCATCATGATCACCCCCGACCGAATTGTCCCCACCGTTTGCCCATTCTGTGGCGTGGGTTGTAATCTAGACCTGCATGTTAAAGATGAATTTATTTACCATGTCTCTGCACCCTTTGACTCGGTGGTCAATCAGGGCAATTTATGCGTTAAGGGTCGCTTTGGGGCGGATTTCGTCTATCACCCACGGCGTGTTACCACGCCGTTGATTCGCAAAAAGCCGCAGAAGCCGGGCGAACGCACGCAGGCTTTTGAGTTGGATGAATGGCAAGCCGTTTCGTGGGACGAGGCGCTTGAGCTGGTCGCCGATCGCTTGGTGGAGATCTATCGCCAGCATGGCTCAGATGCGCTGGCGGTGTATTGTTGTGCCAAAGCGACCAATGAGGATAATTACTTGCTGCAGAAGATCTATCGTGCTCTGTTCCGCACGAATAACGTGGATCACTGCACGCGTTTATGCCATGCTGCCAGTGTGGTTGCTCTGCAGATGGCGATTGGTTCCTCTGCCATGAGCAATACCGCAGCCGAGGTGATCGACAACGACGTGTTTATCTTGACGGGGTCGAACCCGACTGAAAATCATCCCATCATTGCCTTACAGATGAAAGCTGCCGTGCGCAAGTATGGAGCGAAACTGATCGTGGTTGACCCACGGCGCATCGAGATGGTGGACTACGCCACCCTTTACCTGCCCCTTAAACCCGGCACAGATGTGCCGCTCTTCTCGGCAATGGCGCATGTCATTCTCAAAGAGGGCTTGTACAACCGCGACTTTATCGAGCAGCGCACCGAAAACTTCGAAGCCTTTGCGGCTTCGATGGAAAAATTCACCCCCGAAGTGGCGGAAGAGATCAGCGGTGTGCCGCGCCATCTGATCATCGAAGCCGCCCGCCTGTACGCCACCGCCCGTAACGCAGCCATTTACTGGGCTTTAGGCATCCCCGAATCGACACACGGCACCGCCAACGCCTTGAGTCTGGTCAACTTGGCACTGCTGACAGGACAGATTGGGCGGCGTGGCACAGGCTTAAATCCTCTGCGGGGACAGAATAACGTTCAAGGTGCCTCAGACATGGGCGCCATGCCTTGGCATTATCCAGGCTACCAGCGCGTGGATGACGATCAAAATGCGGCACGCTGGGAAAAGCTGTGGAATATCGAGGCGGGTGGCTTGAACCGTCGCTTGGGCTTGACGACCACCGAGATTCTCAGTGCAGTTGGGCCTCAGGGGGTGCGTGCTTTGTACATTATGGGCGAGAATCCGATGATGTCGGAGCCGAACCTAACTCATACGCGCCAGAAGATGACCCAATTGGAATTTTTGGTGGCGCAGGATTTGTTTATCAATGAGTCGGGAGCCTTTGCGGATGTCTTTCTGCCGGCGGCCTCGTGGGCAGAGAAGGAGGGCACCTTTACCAACACCGATCGGCGCGTGCAACGCGTGCGTCAAGCCATAACGCCGCGTGGCGAAGCACGCCCTGACTGGCAAATCCTCTGCGACCTCGCCAAGCGCATTGAGCGCAAATTAGGGCGACCGCACAGCGCTTATTGGGATTATGCCCATCCTGCTGAGATCATGGAGGAAATTCGGCGTGGGGTGCCAGAATATGGCGGAATCACCTACGCTCGTCTCGAAAAGGAGGGTGGTTTGCAGACCCCCGTTTGGGACGAGAATCACCCCGGCACACCCTACTTGTTTGCCGATACTTTCCCACGCGGGAGGGGGAAGTTCCATCCGCTGGAGTATGTCCCCAACGCCGAGATGCCGGATGAGGAATATCCCTTTGTGCTCAGCACTGGGCGGGTGCTGGAACACTGGCATGGCGGAACGATGACCCGCCATTCATGGATGGATGACCTCTACCCAGAGCCGCTGATGGAACTTCATCCCCATGATGCCAGCAGCTTGGGGATTGAGAACGGCGATGCCGTGCGGGTGACTTCGCGGCGGGCTTCGATTGTCCTGCGCGCTCACGTGACCGAAAAAACCAACCGCGGCGTGGTGTTCATCCCCTTTCACTTTCACGAGGCGGCAGCAAACTTGCTCACGCATGACCAACTAGACCCGCAAGCCAAAATCCCCGAATACAAAGCTGCGGTGGTGCGGGTGAGTAAAGCGCGCCCTGAGGAGCTGGCTTCGCGACCTGAACCACAACCGCGCGGGCGCCTCTGAGATTGAAAAGGTGCTAATTATCGTTATCAAAGGCATGACATCTTTCATTGACAGATGCCTTTAAGTGTGTGAAAATAGTCACAGGCTTTGGATGGGTAGGGGCAAAATTTACAAGGTTCTAATGATATCGAAGGCTTTTTAGCGGTATCACCGAAAAACGATATCCATATAGAGACTCGTGGCAAGACACGGAAAGGAGGGCTGTTTTTTCCAAATAGCAAAGCGAGTACCGATTTTCCATTCCACTCTATCTGTTGGTGGTCGAGTAAGTCTTTTATGGAACCTGTTTTTCTCATGTTGCCGCAAATTCAAGGGGACAGGGTTGATGGGGTAATCGTCAACCATCGCGTTTCATTTCCCTGACTGAGGAGAGTGCTTTCCGATGAAATTAGAATGGACACCCCCTAAGGATTGGATGCGCATCAAGACCATTGATGCCCACACCGCTGGAGAGCCTTTACGGGTTATCGTGGAAGGGTTCCCGTCTCTCCCCAAGGGACCGATTCTCGAAAAACGGCGTTATCTCAAGCAAAATCTGGATCACCTGCGCACGGCTTTGATGTGGGAGCCGCGCGGCCACGCGGATATGTATGGCGCTTTAATCACCGAAGCGGTCACTGCCGAGAGCGATGTAGGCGTGATCTTTATGCACAACGAAGGCTATAGCACGATGTGCGGTCACGGTATTATCGGCATGACAGCAGTGCTGCTGGATTGTGGCCTGCTCCATAAAGAAGGGGAAAAAGCAGTGGTGAAAATTGATGCGCCGGCTGGGTTGATCACTGCCTATGCGCGGCGAGAAGGTGGTCGGGTCAGCGAGGTTGCCTTTCACAATGTTCCCTCGTTTGTCTATCTCGCTGATCAAACCGTTCAAGTGCCGGGATTGGGGGAGGTGCGCTTCGATATTGCCTTTGGAGGCGCTTTCTATGCCTTTGTGCAAGCCGAAGAGGTGGGCGTTGGCTTGGAAGCCGAAGATTTCCGCACTTTGATTGATGTGGGGATGCGCATCAAACGCGCCGTGATGGAAGCCGTGCCGATCAAACATCCTTTCGAGGAAGACTTGAGCTTCCTCTATGGGACGATTTTTGTCGGCAAAGCCCTTGAAGCCGGCCATCACAGCCGCAATGTATGTATCTTTGCTGAGGGGGAAGTGGATCGTTCACCGACCGGCACCGGTGTCAGTGCGCGATTGGCGCTGCATTACGCCAAGAAAGAAATTGACATCGGTCAGCCGATCACCATCGAGAGCATCATCGGCACGACGTTCACCGGCAAAGTGGTGGAGACCGTTCAGTATGGTCCTTATGAAGCGGTCATCCCTGAAGTATCGGGCAGCGCATCGATCGTGGGGCTGTGCGAATGGCTGATTGACCCCCGAGACCCCCTGCGGCATGGCTTCATCTTGCGCTAATTTTCTCAGCGGCATGGTGAAGAATCTACTAATCCCAAAAATCAAAAGGAGTAGAAGGATATGAAGAGAATTTGGAGTGTTTTGTTTGTCCTCGTTTTGACCCTCTCGCTGGTGTTGGCTGCCTGCCAGCAAACACCAGCCGAGCCACAGACCATCCAGATCGGCTTGCAAGCGCCTCTAACGGGTGACTTTGCTGCCGAGGGTCAGTGGGCAAAGCAATCGGTTGAGGTTGCCCAAGAGTTGATCAACAAAAAGGGTGGCGTCTTGGGCAAGCAAGTCGAGATCGTCGTTGCCGATGATGCTTCCAATCCCAAGGACAGCGCTTTAGCAGCGCAAAAATTGATCTCTCAAGGCTTGAAAGAGGTCATTGCCTCCTACGGTTCTTCGGTGACTGCCCCTGCGGCAGACCTGTATGATGCCAACAAAGTCGTCTCCGTGGGCTATGGCTGCACCGCCGTGCGCCTGACCATGGAGAAACAACGCCCTTACTTCTTCCGCACCGCCGGGCGAGATGACACGCAGTCCGAATTCTTCGCCAAATTTGCGGTCGAGGTGTTGGGTGCCAAACGGATTGCCATCATGCATGACAACCAAGACTACGGCCGCGGCGTTGCCGAGGATGCTAAGAAGTTCCTGCAACCATACCTCGACGCCGGGCAGGCAGAGTTGGTCTATTATGATGCCATCACCCCAGGTGAGAGCGACTATTCTGCTGTTGTGAGCCAGATCAAGGAAATCAACCCCGATGTCTGGTTCTTCACCGCCTACTACCCCGAAGCTGCTCTGTTGCTCAAGCAAGCTCGCCAAGCAGGCTACACCGGGCTCTTCGTCGGGAACAACTCGGTGCCCACCCCAGAGTTCGAGAAAATCGCCGGCGTGGATGTCATCAAAGGTTCGATCCATCTGAACGAGCCGATGCCTCAATTCCTGACCTATCCTGCCTCGATTGAGTTCATGGATGCCTACAAAGCGAAATTCAACGAGATGCCAGGCTCCATCTGGGCGGTGTACGCTGCCGACGCTTTGAACGCGCTGGTTGCTGCCATCCAAAAGGCCGGCTCAACCGATCCTGACGCGGTGGCGCAGGTGATGCGCACCATGACCGATGTCCAAGGCATCACCGGCCCGTTGATGTTCACCGAGCGCGGCGATCGCAAGGACATTCCGTACTACGCCTATATCTACAACGACCAGGGTCAACTGGAACTGTACTATCCGAAATAAACCTTGAGCGCATTTTCCCTCACCCCTTTCCCCTCTCCCTCAGGGAGAGGGGAATCCATCTTCAATCTTTGCAAGGAGGCTTTCGATGCAATTGCTCCTTGAGCAACTCACCAATGGTTTGACCATTGGTTCTTTCTATGCCTTGGTAGCGATGGGGTATTCCATGGTCTATGGGGTGATGAAGTTGATCAACTTTGCCCATGGCGATTTCTTTACGTTGGGCAGTTATTTGGGATATACCATCTTGGTGATCGGTTCTGGCTGGGTGACGCGCACCTTTGGCATCTGGGGGGGCATTGTCGTGGCGATCCTAGGCGCCATGTTGGGGTTGGCACTGGGTGGTCTGTTGGTCGAAAGGGTTGCCTATCGCCCGGTGTACAAAGCCGGTCGCTTGCCTTTGGTGGTCTCAGCCTTAGGCGCGTCGATCTTCATCTCCAATGGCATTATGGCTGTATGGGGTCCCCGCTTTCAGGCATACCCGCAAACCAGCATTCCCGCCGGCACGTTCCGTTTGTTCGGTGAGGTGTATATGACCGATATTAAGCTGGTCACGCTCGTCGTTTCCCTCACCTTGATGGCGTTGATTTACTACATCGTGGAAAGGACGCTCTTCGGTGCAGCCGTGCGAGCGACCGCACTCGATCGAGAGACGGCAACCTTGATGGGAATCAACTTCCGTTCGATCATCTTGTTCGTCTTCTCGGTGGGTCCGGCGCTCGGAGCGATGGCAGGCGTGTTTGCCGGTTTGAATTATAGCCGCATCATCTTTACCATGGGCTGGGGATATGGCTTAAAAGCCTTTACTGCCACCATCATGGGGGGAATTGGCAACATCCCTGGTGCGATGATCGGAGGCATCCTGTTAGGCTTGCTTGAATCACTCTTCGAGGGGTTTGTCTCCGGGGCGTGGAAAAACGTCTTTGTCTTTCTCATCCTCATCATTATCTTAATTGTCCGCCCTACCGGGCTAATTGGAGAAAAAGTGGCGGAGAAAGTATAAACCATGAGCGATCTCACCAGGAAACTCACGCAACGTCTCTGGAAAGCACAGCAGAATGGCGGGGCGCGTTCCAACCGCTTGGCGCTCGTGTGGATTGGCTTAATTGCCCTGCTTCTGCTGATCTATCCTTTCTTGCCCTTTGTCAATAATTATTGGATTGATGTGGGCTTTTTTGTGGGCATTTACGTGCTTCTGGGGCTGAGTTTGAACATCGTCTTGGGAGAAGTGGGGCTGTTCGATCTGGGACATGCCGCCTTTTACGCCATTGGGGCTTACACCACTGGCATCCTTTATGCCCAGTTGAAGCTGCCCATTCTCCTTCTGCTGCCATTAAGCGCTCTGACTGCCGGCGCATTTGCTTATCTGGTCACCTCGCCAATTATCCACCTGCGGGGCGACTATTTATGTATCGTCACCATTGGCATCGGTGAGATCGTGCGTCTCGCAGCGCTGAATAACCCGTTTGGCTTAACCAATGGGGCTAACGGCATCACAGGCATCGGCAACCCCGATTTTGGCCTCTTTGCCCTGCGCAAACCGATCGAATTTTATTACTATGTGTGGATCATCGTGGCATTGGTGATTATCGGTCTGGTCAACTTGCAGAAATCGCGAGTCGGACGGGCGTGGAATTTCATTCGCGAGGATGAAATTGCCGCTGAAGCCAATGGCGTGGATGTGCGTTACTATAAGCTGATTGCCTTTGTGTTAGGTGCAGCTTTGGCGGGCTTGGCAGGCAATATCTACGCTTCCAAAATGATGATCATCTCGCCGGCGAACTTCACTTTTATGGATTCGGCCCTCTTCTTTGTGATTGTGTTGTTGGGTGGGCTTGGCTCCATTCCCGGCAACATCTTAGGCGCAGCGATCATCGTCGTCTTTCCGGAAATTTTCCGTCAGTTTGCCAGCTATCGCTTGCTCTTCTTCGGCGCAGCTTTGGTGGTGATGATGATCTTCCGTCCAGGCGGTATCCTGCCGCGGCGCCGCGAAGGGGTGGGCTTGCGCGGTTTAGGAATATCCGATTTGCCCGAAGATGAAAATGCATTTATCGAAGACGTGGTTCAAAAAACATTAAGGGAAAGAGAACTAGCGGTTGCCTCTCCAGCCGCTGAAAGCGCCTCGCCAGCTTCTAACTCAAACGGCGTGGTGTTGGAGACCCAAAACTTGACCATGCAGTTCGGGGGATTGGTGGCGGTCAGTCAGTTTGATCTACAGATTCGGAAAGGTAAAATTACTGCCTTGATTGGACCAAACGGGGCGGGGAAGACCACCCTGTTCAATGTGATCACCGGCATCTATCGTCCCACCACCGGTAAGGTGATCTTCAAAGGGGAAGATATCACCAATCTCAAACCCCATGCGGTGATTGCTAAAGGGATTGCCCGTACTTTTCAGAATATCCGCCTTTTCCCCTCCCTGACGTGTATCGAAAACGTGATGTCGGGCCCGCACTGTCACGCGCATAGCGGGACGTGGGCGTCGGTCTTTCGTACCCCGCATCAGCGGCGTGAAGAGCGTCATATCCTCGAAGTTGCTTCCTATCGTCTGCATCAGGTAGGCTTGTGGGAATTTCGCAACGAATTGGCGAGAAATTTACCCTATGGAAAACAACGTCTGTTGGAAATTGCCCGCGCTTTGGCGACTAGCCCTACCCTGTTAATCCTTGATGAACCCTCATCGGGATTGAACGATAAGGAAACCGAAGAATTGATGGATTTCCTCAAAACCTTAATTGCCGAAGGGTTTACCCTTTTCCTCATCGAGCACGACATGAATGTGGTGATGGGCATTTCGGACTGGGTGACGGTGATGGATATGGGTGTCAAGATCGCCGAAGGGCTACCCAACGAGATCTATCAGAACCCGCGTGTCATCGAGGCGTATCTGGGAAAGGAGGAGTAACATAGACGCACTGCTTTCCGTCGAAAACTTGGTTGTTGCCTATGGCGCTGTAGAGGCGTTGAAAGGTGTCTCCCTACAAATTCAAGAAGGGGATATCGTTGCTGTGTTGGGTGCAAATGGCGCCGGGAAGACCACTTTGCTCAAGGTGATTTCTGGGTTAGTGCCGATCAAGAGCGGTGTGGTGCGCTTGATGGGAGAGGACTTGAGCAAATTTCCGCCGCACAGCCTGGCGGCTTTGGGGATGGCGCATATCCCCGAAGGGCGGCGGGTCTTTGCTACCCTGACGGTGGAAGAAAACTTGAATATCGGCACCTGGGGCGTGCGCAACAAATTAAGCGCACAACAAATTCAAGAGACAAAAGAATGGATCTTCAGCTTGTTCCCCATTCTCAAGACACGGCGCAAACAGCTTGCCGGTACCCTTTCGGGTGGTGAACAACAGATGCTTGCCATTGGGCGAGGGTTGATCTCGAAGCCTAAAATTCTACTGCTCGATGAGCCCTCCCTAGGGTTGGCGCCCATTTTGGTACAGGAGATTTTCCGCGTGATCAAGCAGATTCACGAAGAGGAAAAAGTCTCCATTCTACTGGTCGAACAGAATGCCCGCAAAGCGCTTTCGATTGCCAATTATGGCTATATCTTAGAGACCGGCAAGATTGCCATCCACGGCGTAGCAGCCGAGTTGCGCGAGAACGAACACGTCAAAGCAGCCTACCTCGGCGGCGCCCGCCTGCAAGCGCGTTAGCAGGGGGAAATCGTCTGACT
>FWPU01009396.1_pt1 | contig 15482 bp, 15 predicted proteins | sample 2228361 | NCBI WGS metagenome assembly FWPU01 (sample SAMEA103939777, study PRJEB20133) | metagenome
GAGTTAAATTTATTATTTTACCTTTAAACCTGTAATAAAGGTCTTCTCTGAATTTTTTATTCTTAACAAGTTCTCTTAAATCCCTGTTTGTGGCACATATAAGAAAAAAATCTGAATTTCTTTCTTCTGTCTCTCCATAAATTAAAATAGGATCACTTCCTTCTGAAAAATAAAATCCTTCAATTATTCTTTTTAAGGATTTTTTGTTAAATACATTGAAATGAATTTTAAAGAACTTAAAAAATATATGTTAAATAAATGAAGATATAAACTTCTCATCATTATTTTTTGTAATTTTTTAACAATTAACCGTAAAAATAATTGTCATAAAAAATACGGTGCAAAGAGTCCGATCAAAAATCTCTATCATCAAAAGAGTTTGATTTCTTTTATTTTAAAGTTTTATAATCATTTTCTTAATGAATGTCTTATTAAGAGAAAGTTTCTGGAATATACCAAAATTTTTAAAAGTTTCATTCTATATATTTGCTCTTATCGCGATATTGATTTTTGCTTACGGTATTTATCTCCACATAAGATTCTGGAATTCCGGGAGAGGGAATTTAAAATTCAACTGGAAAAAGGGATTTTTAAACTTTGTTAAATACTCCTTTTTACAGATAAGACTCCTCTATGAGAAATTTGGTGGAATAATGCATCTTTTGATTTATGCAGGATTTCTTATTTTGTTCTTAGGGACAGTGACCTTAACAATTCAAGAAAGAATAACAGAACCTTTTTTCAAATTACATTTTTTAAAGGGGTGGGTCTTTTTAAGTTTTGAATTTATCCTTGATTTATTCACTTTATTTTTTATAACAGGTGTTTTAACAGCAATAATAAGAAGGTATTTTATAAAACCAAAAAGGCTTACCTATGATATTGATTTCCAAATAGTTATTTGGCTTTTATTCGTTATAGGACTTACAGGAATCCTTGTAGAGTCTTTTAGAATTTTAGGGGCAAAAACCCCCCTTGCTGAATTTTCTTTTATGGGATACTTGTTCTCTATTCCTTTCAGGAATTTATCATTAGAAACTGTTAAAAATCTGCACCTCACTTTCTGGATAATACATGCTGTTCTTGCGCTTGGACTTATCGCTTATATTCCTTTCTGTTCTCTTTCTCATATAATTTTTTCTCCTGTAAATCATTTTTTTCAAGACACAGAGAAAAATTATATTCAAAAAATAGACTTTGAAAAAGAGGAGTTTTTTGGTGCCCAGAAGTTAAAGGATTTTAAAAAGAGGGAAATTTTAGGAATAGACTCCTGTATAAAATGTGGAAGATGTGATGATGTGTGTCCAGCAGTAAATGCAGGAACAGCCCTTTCACCAAAAAATATTATACTTGAATTAAAAGGGCTTTATTCAAAAAGGGAGATTGATGTAATTGAGGAAATTGTCAAATCTGATGAAATTTTACCCTGCACCACATGTTTACACTGCGTTCGGGTATGTCCTATTCTCGTTCCAATCCTTGATATAATAATTGGTCTAAGAAGGTATCTGTCACTTTCTCTTGGCATTTTACCTAAAACAGCATCAGAAACTTTAAAAAATATTGAAAGGTATGGCAATCCCTTTGGAATAACAGATGAAAAATTTTCAAAGTTTAAAGATATTATGAAATTTGCGGAAACGGATAAGGAATATGATTTTCTATTATGGGTGGGGTGTCTGGGTGCGTTTGAACAAAGAAACCAGAGGGTTGTTAAAAATCTGTTGAATCTTTTAAACAGGTTAGATATAAATTACGCTGTTATTAAAGAGGAAAAATGTACAGGAGATAGTGCAAGAAGGCTTGGAAATGAATATCTCTTTCAGATGCTTGCAGAGGAAAATATAAACAATTTAAAGAATTATAAATTTAAAAAAATTCTTACATTTTGTAACCATTGCTATCAGATTTTCATAAAAGAGTATAAGGAAATGGAAGCAGACTTTGATGTTATTCATCACACTCAGTTTTTAAAAGATTTAATTGATTCTGGTAAGATAAAGATTAAAAAAGAAAATATTTCTTTCACATACCATGACCCATGTTACTTGGGAAGGTATAATAATATCTTTGATATACCGAGAGATATAATAAAAGAAATTGGAAATTTAAAGGAAACAGGAAGAAATAGAGAAAACTCCTTCTGCTGCGGTGGTGGTGGGGGTTGTATGTGGCTTGAAGTTCCTTCAGAGAAAAAAATAAATGAAATAAGATTTTTAGAACTCATCAAATCTGCAGAGAATATTGTTACAGCATGCCCATACTGCCTTATGATGTTTGATTTAGCTCAAAAAGTTATTGGTAATGAAAATATCAGTTTGAAAGATATATCCGAATATTTAAATGAGTTTTCTATTTGATTTTAGAAGTCCTTTGAGTATATATTTTTAAATCTTAAAATGCACAAGATAGAAATCCAGAAGATAGAGAAATTACAGAGTATAGCAAAGCATATTAGAAAAGATATAATAAGAATGATAGGGGAAGCAGGTTCTGGTCACCCAGGAGGTAGCCTTTCCTGTGTAGAAATTCTTGTTACATTATTTTTTCATACAATGAGACACGACCCTGCAAATCCAAAATGGAGAGATAGGGATAGATTTCTTCTAAGTAAAGGACATGGGGCTCCTGCTCTTTATGCGGTTCTTGCTATGTGCGGATATATTGACCCCGGACTTCTTTTGACATTGAGAAAACTTGGTAGTCCTCTTCAAGGACACCCTGATAAAAGATTTTTACCTATCCTTGAAACATCAACTGGCTCTTTGGGACAAGGGCTCTCTATTGGAATTGGAATGGCTCTTGCAGGTAAAATAGATAAAAAAGACTACACTGTGTATGTGGTAATAGGAGATGGAGAATCTCAGGAAGGTCAGGTATGGGAAGCAGCAATGTTCTCATCCTTTCATAAGCTTGACAATCTCTGTACAATAATGGATTATAATAAATTCCAGCTCGATGGTCCAATTAAAGAGATACTCGATATAGAACCTTTAGTCCGTAAATGGGAAAGTTTTGGATGGGAAGTTTTTGAAGTAAACGGGCACAGCTTTGAGGAATTGATAATGGTATTTGAAGAATCAAAAAAGGTTAAAGAAAAACCAAAGATTATAATTGCCCATACAATCAAAGGCAAAGGTGTCTCCTTTATGGAAGAAAACAATAATTTTCACGGTAAGGCACCTTCAAAAGAACAGAAAGAAAAGGCTCTAAGAGAATTAGGAAAAGATCCATGAGAGAATGGAAACTAGGTAAACCAACAAGACAGGCATATGGTGAGACTTTAGCAGAACTTGGTGAAGAATATCAGGAGATAGTGGTTCTTGATGCAGACCTGTCAAAATCAACCCATACTTATATATTCGGCGAAAAATTTCCTGAAAGATTTTTTAATTTTGGTATTGCTGAAGCAAACATGGTTTCTGTGGCAGCAGGGCTCTCAGCATCAGGTAAAATTCCTTTCTGCTCTTCTTTCGCCTGTTTTATGATAAACAAATCTTTTGAACAGATAAGAATAGGAATTGCAGGAAGCAGACTGAATGTTAAATTTGTTGCCTCTCATGGTGGGATCTCAGTTGGAGAAGATGGTTTCAGCCAGCAATCTGTTGAGGACATTGCACTTATGGCTACTTTCCCTGGGTTCACCATAATTGCTCCTGCTGACGAGTTTGCAACAAGGTGGGCAATAAGAGAGTGCATTAAACATCCTAAACCTGTCTATATAAGAACAGGCAGACCAAAAGCTCCTATAGTATACGATGAAAACACAAAATTTGAATGGGAAAAAACAAAAACCATAGAAAAGGGAGAGGATATAACAATCATATCTTATGGATTAACTTTGCAGATTGCCCTGGACGCCCATGATGAGCTTCTTAAAAAGGGGATAAAGTCAAGGGTAATTGATTTCTATACAATAAAACCCCTTGATAAAGGAACTCTTCTAAAGGCATCCGAAGAGACAAAGGGAATAGTTGTCATTGAGGAACATCTTTTAAACGGAGGGCTCGGTTCAATGATCACAAGATTTTTGTCTGATAAAAAACCATGTAAAATTAAAACAATAGGAATAAACGATGCTTATGCAGAGAGTGGTAAGCCGGACGAGCTTTTTGAAAAATTTGGATTAACTGTTAAAAATGTTATAAAAAAAGCTGAAGAAATAATTTCAAATGGTCAATGAATTCCTTAAAAAGAAAGGCTTAAAAGATTCCATTGAAGTTCTTTTAAATCCGCTTTCATTACTGTCATCTCCTTTTGACTACGAAGATTTAAAAAAAGGCATAGATTTTCTTAGAGAAAAATCAGAATACGGTGAAAAAGCACTTCTGATTGCCCATGAAGATATGGATGGGGTAGCTTCCCTGATTATTGCAATCTCTCTTCTTAAAAATTTAAACATACCTTATGAAGTTTATATACCATCTAAGGAAGAGGATCCTCATGGGATTTCTCACAAGGTAATAGAATGGGGGATTAAAAAAGACACCAATTTTCTATTTGCTTTGGATTGCGGAATTTCTGATGTAAAAGAAATTAAGTATGCTCAGGAAAAGGGGATGGATGTCTTTATTCTTGACCACCACAGATACAGTCATTCTTATAACTCTTTTCTTTTTATTCATCCTAAAAAGGGTAGTGGTTTCCCCTATCTCTCTGCCTCCGCCCTTTCTCTTTTACTTTTTTATAGCTATCATATTTTAGAAGGCAAAGATTTTGATTATATTTATAGTAAGAACCCTGATGAAATAATTCTTTCTGCCTGTGGTATCCTTGCAGATAGAGTTCCCCTAATAGGGGATAATTTATTTCTGGTAAAAAAGGCAAAACAAATAATAGAAGAAAAAAGGGGAAACCTTTATAGAATTTATAACGAAGCCACAGGCAAAGAACCAAATTTATGGAGTTTTGTCAGCAGTTTTTCAGCTCTTACATCACAGGAAGGAAAATCCCTTTTGCTATATCTATTTGAAGAAGGTGATATATCTTTAAAAAAGGAATATCTATTACGGATACTCAAGGAAGAAAAGGTATCTATAAAATTATCCAGGGAAAGTCTGAACCTTGCAAAGGAATTCATAGAGATGAGAGAACATTTTGTTCTTGTTGTGGATAAGAATATAAGACTCAAAAGCCTCGGCTGGATTGCAAATGTTTTAAAGAGAAAATATTATTTACCAACAGTGGTTATAGCTCACAGAAAAGACGGAGTATGGGTGGGTGAAGGGAGGAGTTTTCCTCCAATTTCTATTTACAATACACTTAGTAGAATAAAGGACCTTTTTATAGACTTTGGTGGTCATCACTATGCAGCAGGTTTTTCTATAAAACAAGAAAATCTAAAGTTTTTTGATAAGAAATTTGAAGAATCTATTAAAAAAGAAAAAGAAAAGAACTGGAAAGAGAAAGTTGATATTTTGATAAATATTGATTACCTTTATGAATTAGATAATATCTTAAGACTCGGAAAGCAAAACTTTTATCTCTCATGCTATTTAGAAAATATAAAAATAGAGAATCTTAAAAAAAATTTTGGAACACAGATTTATGGACTCCCGGAAGAAGATGGTATCTATGATATGGTTCTAAGCATAGATGAGAATGGCGGAAAAGTTTTCTGGAAAAGTAAACATACTGAGTAAGAGGCAATAGCTTCTCCTTTCCCTATAATTCCCATTTTTTCAGAAGTTTTGGCTTTTATTGAAATCTTTTCTTCGGGTATTTTTAGAATATTTGCCAGTTTAGCTTTTATCTTTCTTCTGTATTTAACAATTTTGGGTCTTTCAAGGAATATTGTGCAATCTATATTTCCTACAATCACATCTCTTTCTTCCATCATTTTGGCACATCTTTTGAGAAAAACCTCACTTCTTACACCCTTCCACTTTTTTTCATTATCAGGAAAATGAGTCCCTATATCTCCTTTCCCAAGAGCACCAAAAATAGCATCTACAAGAGAATGAATCAGAACATCTCCATCAGAATACCCGACAGCACCTTTTTTGAAGGGAATTTGAACTCCTCCAACATAAAGTTTTCTGCCCCCTTTCAAGGGATGTAAATCATACCCCCATCCTATAACAGGTTTAAATATACCTTTCCATATTATCTTCAAAAACTCTACATCCTCTGGATAGGTGAGTTTAAAATTAATGAATGAACCTTCTACATAGACTGGCTTAATATTTAAAATTTCTTTTATCATAGTGGACTCATCAGGAAAACTTTTGCCCCTGGACTTTCTGAAAGCTTCAAGAAGCATATCTCTTTCTATTTTCTGAGGAGTCTGAATAATTTTTATTTTCTGCCTTTTAAGAAGTCTATTTCCTTCAAAGGTGGTATCATAAAGTCTTATAAAAGGAACAACCAGCCTACCTTTCACCCTTATAACTCTCTTAATCAAATTCTCTGGAACAAAGGGTCTTGAAACATCATGAATAATAATCCTGTCACCTCTTGAGCTCTTCAATCCATTCCTGACTGATTCACTTCTTGTTGCTCCTCCCTTCACCACTTTAATATTATCCAAACCAAGAGTTTTAAGTTCTTTATGCACAGATTTTCTTTTACTTGCAGGAACCACAAGAATTATATCTTCAATTTCATTAAATTTTAAAAAGGTCTTGAGCGGGAAAAAATAAAGAGGGTATCTTTCTATTTTTAAAAAAGCTTTTGGAAAACCAAACCTTTTTCCCTTTCCAGCAGCAAGAAGTATTAAAGAAAACATTAGATCTTTTGAAGAATAAAAATCATAACAAATATCAAAATAAAGGCAAGAAGATTTATCTGAAATTTTAATCCAAAGGAAAGGTCTATTATAACGAGATCCAGCCTTATATTAGAAAATCCAAATTTAACCGGGAACAAAAGCACATCTCTGGCAGGACTTTTGGGAAGAAAAGTGAGAAGTATTTTGCCTATTATATCTCCAAGCGCTCCTGCAAGAACCACAGCAACTACATTTCTTATTGTTAAAATTTTCTTTGCCATTTTTAAATTATAAATCATTTGAAGATGGAATTCAAAATATCTTATACTCTAAAATATATATATGGAAGAAATTGAAAGACATGCTGGATTTCTCAGAGAAAAGGAAAAAGATTTTGAAAAAAAGATAAAAATGATAGAAAGGGAGCTCGGAAAAAATTTAGACCTGTTAGCGCTAATTATGAACTTCAGAGAAATTATTGAAAGAGACTGGCAAACAGGGAACTTTGAGGGATATCCCTATTATACCATGTGGTTTAACACTTTGTTAAAGCTTTCTAAAGCACTTTCTGAAATAGATGCAGATGACCTTGAAATTGAATCACCTGATGAAGAGTCTTTAAGAAAAATAATACAGGATGAAACAAAAGGGGGCTATGGCTTCAGGTATTTTAAAATGTATTTCCCTCAACTTATATGGCATACAAGACTACTTCAAATAGCTCTTGAGAAGAAAATAAGGCAAAAAGGTGGAGAAATCATAAAAAACGAGTAAGATAGCAGAGGTAAAAAGAAAAGGTGCAAAGGGTAAATATTTTATTTTTTTCTTTATTTTTAGAAAGATCCCCACAATACTACCAATCAATGAAGCAATAAATAAAACAATAAATATATTTATCCATCCTGTATAAAGCCCTATCATAGCAAGAATAATTATATCTCCTTCACCCATCAATTCTCTTTTAATTATTTTACCAATAACATAAAATACTCCTGGTATGATTGCTCCTATGAGGCCTCCTGTAAGAAAATTAAAGAAATCACCAGATAATAATGCAAATAGAAAACCCATAATTAAACCCGGAAAGGATAAAACATCTGGAATAAGCATCTTCTGTATATCTATTGTTGATATGTTAACCGCGAAAAATATAAAAGTTATTGATTTAAAAAAATTTACAGAGAATCCAAATTTTATATAAGAGATAAGAAAGAAAGATGCCATTACAATCTCCACGAGTAAGTATCTTAAAGAGATTTTACCACCACAACTTCTACATTTACCTTTTAAAATAATATAGCTTATTATTGGTATGTTATCATAAAATCTGATTTTTACTCCACATTTTGGACAAAAAGAAGAAGGTGCAACAATTGAGATATTTTTAGGAATTCTGTAAATTAAAACATTTGAAAAACTTCCAAAAACCCCTCCCACTATAAAAACAAAAACCCAAAAAATTATTTTCACCCTTTATAAGCAAATACCTTATTTTTACCCGAAGATTTTGCATGATATAGAGCGTCATCAGCTTTCTTAATTAAGTCCTCTACATTATTTGCATCAACTGGATAAATAGCAACTCCTCCACTTATTGTAAGTTTACCCATGGGTTGTGTTTCTTCATATGGAAATTTTGTTTTTTCTATAATCTCTCTTACCATTTCGCCAAATCTCAAGGTCTGTGCCTTATTTTTATTGTATAACACCACAACAAACTCCTCGCCACCATACCTTGCAGGAATTCCGATATTGCCTGAAACTCTTTTCAAAATCTTGCCAAGTTCTTTTAAAAGGTCATCTCCTGCAGGATGTCCATGTCTGTCATTATAATTTTTAAAATTGTCTATATCCATCATAAAAAGCCCTACATAGGCTAATGAGTGTTCTGCCTGTTTTATAGCTTTTTTTAAACGTTCTTTGAAAACTCTCTTATTATAAAGTTCTGTAAGGGCATCAGTATCAGCAAGTCTCTGTATCTGCTCTCTCAACTCTGCTCCATACATTGCAAGAGCACCAAGTTCAGCAACCATTTTTAAAGCCTCTATGGAATATTTCAAAGCTGTTCTCTTATCCCCTATAATATGAGTCTTCTCCTCTCCTTCTGGTGTTAAAACCTTTTGAGTCAAAGGTTTTATTTTTCTCACACTTATCACGCCAAACATCTTATCTCTGTAGTATACCGGGGCACATATGTCATAATCTATTTTGTAAGGGTCTTTTGAACTATAATCCATTGCATCGACACGCGAATGATGTTCCATATCTTCCTGGTCCATCGTGTTCCTTATCTTCCCTATAAATCCAACAGGACCTATACCAAGGGGGTATCTGATTTTTGTTTTCAAATACTTACTTTTTTCCTTAGAAACAATCTCTCTAAGTTCAAAGAATTTACCGTTTTCTATTGCTTCAAAGAAAAATATTTCATCTGCATTTATTACATTATTAACTCCCTCTATTATTTTTTTGGGCATATCCTTTTGCTCCAATTTATCGTCACCCAGAACACCTGCCAGATTAAGAACCGACTGTATAACTCTACCTCTTGCCGAAATTTCAGCAATAAGTTCGTCTATCCTAAAGGTTTGCTCTCTTGTTATTGTCTCATAGGTTAGTCGTTGGGTTTTCAATCTGTTTTCAAGAACTTTAATCTGTCTCTCAAGTTTTTTCCTCTCAAAAAATTCTATAAGGAATAAAGAGATAAAGGCTATCAGAACTATACCTATACCCACAAGTATTATAAGTGTTTGATTGTTCAAGAAATTATTCATCTCTGTTCTATCTCAAAAACTCTTTTAAATATAAAATCAGCTCTTTCTTTAAGGTTGAACTTAAAGTCAAAAATTTCCTCAATATCCCTTTTGCTCAGAAATTTCCTGATGCTTTTATTGTTCAGTAAAACTTCTCTTAAATTCAGATTTTTTTCTCCTGCGAGCCATGCCAGACTCATTATTTTTTCATAAGCCTCTTCCCTGGTCATTCCCTTTAAAATTAATTTATTCATTACACCCTGAGAAAAAACTTTTCCCTTTGCCATGCCTAAATTTTTATTTATATTATCCACAAAAACATTTAAATTTTCAAGTGTGGTACAAATTTTGTTATACATATATGAGAGCAAAATAATTGCGTCAGGGAATATAATTCTTTCTGTGCTGGAGTGAGAAATATCTCTTTCATGCCAAAGGGCAATGTTTTCAAGGGATGTAACAAGATAACCTCTTATAACCCTTGCAAGCCCACATATTCTTTCTGATATGATCGGGTTTCTTTTATGAGGCATACTTGAAGAACCTTTTTGACCCTTTGTAAAGGGTTCTGCAATCTCAGAAACTTCCTCTCTTTGTAAATTCCTTATTTCAAGAGCAATTCGCTCAAGAGAGGACGCACATAGTGCAAGTGTTCCCATGAAAAGAGCGTGTCTATCTCTGGGGATTATCTGTGTAGAACAGGGTTCAGGTTTTAATCCTAGATTCTCAAGGATATGTTTTTCAACCTCAGGATCAACATTTAAATAATTTCCCACTGAACCTGATATTTTTCCATAAGAAATTTCATCCTCTGCATTTTGAAGTCTTTGTAAATTTCTGAGCCCTTCTGAGTAAAATCCAAGAAATTTAAGTCCAAGAGTAGTAGGCTCTGCATGCATTCCATGAGTTCTTCCTATCTGGGGTAAATATTTATATTTTTCAGAGAGATTCCTAAGGGTTTTCAGATATTTTTTATGTCTTTCAATAACTTTTTTTATTCCTTTTTTTAGCATATAAGCAAATGCGGTATCAACAATATCCGAGGAGGTAAGTCCAAAATGAAAAAATCTCTTTTCAGAAGAAGTTAAATTGTGGGTGCATGACTCTATAAATGCTATAACATCGTGCTTTAATATTTTCTCTCTCCTTTTTATATCTTTGACATTGATTTTTACTTTTCTTTTGACATTTTCAACGACCTTTTCAGAAACAGTGCCCTTTCTGGATAGGGCTTCAAGGTTCAGAATTTCTACTTTGAGCCATGTTTTAAATTTATTTTCTTCTGAAAAGAAATTTTTAAAATCCCTGGGTGTGTATCTTTCTATCATTCTTCCTCCCTTTCAATTAACATCTTTTCTCTTTTAAGTTTTTCTGCATTTATTACTGTTTCTATATCTTGAACTGCCCTATCAATTTCTCTATTTATTACCACATAATCATAATCTGACCAGAAGTCCATCTCTTTCAATGCTTCTTTAAACCTTTTAAAAGCATTTTCTTTTGAATCCTTTCTTTTTTCTATCCTTTTTCTAAGTTCCTCAACTGAAGGAGGTAAAATATATATTGTAACAGCATCTTCCATTTTCTTTTTAACTTTTCTCATTCCCTGAAAATCTATATCCATTATAACAATTTTGCCTTCCTCAAGATTTTTTATAACAGATTCCCTGGGTGTCCCGTAATAATCATCATAAACTTTAGCATATTCCAGCAATTTATTCTGCTTAATCATATTTTCAAATTCCTCCTTTGAGACAAAGTGATAATCTCTACCATTTAGTTCATCTTCTCTTGGCTTTCTTGTTGTGCAGGAGACGGAATAGAAAAACTCTTTGTTTCTTCCCACAATTTTTCTACATAAAGTTGTTTTACCACAACCCGAAGGTCCTGATATTATCACGCAGAATTTTCTAAAATCCCTTTTAATCATTTTACAATTATAAAGTAAAAAATATTTGTGTTCAAATTTGGAAGAATAATAGGTGAGTGGTGTATAATTTATTTCTACACTATGAAGGCAACAACCGTAATAGGGGTTTTAAAAGACGGAAAGGCAGTCATAGGTGCAGATGGTCAGGTTACAATGGGTGAAACTGTTATAAAACACACTGCACAAAAGATTTTCAAACTATACAAAGGACAAGTTCTGGCAGGCTTTGCGGGTGCGGTTGCTGATGCATTTACACTTTTTGAAAGCCTCGAAAGAAAAATAGAAGATGCAAGGGGAGACCTTGTTAAGGCATGTGTAAATTTTGCAAAAGAATGGAGAATCGACAAATTTTTAAGAAGGCTTGAAGCAATAATGATTGTTCTAAATAAAGAAAAAATCTTAATAGTTTCCGGAAACGGAGAAGTTGTAGAGCCAGAGGAAAATGTTGCAGCAATAGGTTCAGGAGGAAACTATGCTCATTCTGCAGCTCTTGCTCTTTTGAAGCATACAGGTCTTTCTGCAAGAGAAATAGTCCTTGAAAGCCTTAAAATAGCTGCAAGATTGTGTATATACACAAATGAAAAAATTTCAATACTTGAGATATGACACCTGAACTAAGATTTGACAGACTCCTTGATTTTTTTGGTAAAAAGAAAGAAAAGGGGAAGGAAACAAAGGATAAAAAAACAAAAGAAAAAAAGAAACAGAAAAAAGAAGTAAAAAAGAAACCTGAAATCAAGGAAGAAAAAAGTGTAAAGATAAAAACAGAAGAAATAATAAAAGATGTTCCAAAAGAGGAAAAGGATAGGGAAAAGGAATTTCTTGTTTTTAAAATGGGGGATGAATTTTACTCCTTACCCTTAAAAAAAGTGAAAGAAATTTATTCCACTCTTGAGGTAATAAAAGCACCTGAGCTTCCTGAATATATCTCCGGCTTTGCAAAATTTAAAAGAAACATAGTCCCTGTAATTGATATATCCAGAGTTCTTGACATAAGCACTTCCGAAGAAACGAACTATGTTGTAGTTGAAGTAGGGAAAACCCCTCTTTTCCTTTTAATAGGAGAAATTAAAGGAATAGTCAAAGAAACAGAAGAGAACACCTTTGATGTTCCTTTTACTCTAGACAGAGATTTATTTCAAAAAATTATTTATGAAAATGATATTTTGATAGGTTGTATAAATCCTGATTACTTTTCAAGAATTAAAAAGGAACTTGTGGAAAGGGTTACAGAAAAAAGCTAAATGACAAAATTTTTCTTACTCTCTATTACTCAGGGCTTAACAGAATTTCTACCTGTTTCCAGTTCAGGACATCTTGTATTAATCCAGACTATTTTGAAATACAACCCGGAGGGAATTGGTCTTGAGGTTTTGCTCCATCTTTCAACTTCCCTTGCAATAGCTATTTATTTTTATAAAAAACTGATCCCTTTTTATAAAGAATATTATAAAGAAGTCCTGATCGGAGTAATACCTGCAGGAATTGCGGGTGTTTTTTTAAAAGACTTTTTTGAGAAATTTTTTGAATTACCAAATTTTCTCAGTATATTTTTTATAATAAATTCTCTAATAATCTTTTTTGCAAGGCAAAGAAAAAAAGAAAAAATAGACTTAAAAAGGGCATTCATAATTGGCTTTTTTCAAATTTTTGCGATTTTCCCGGGAATTTCAAGGTCAGGTATAACAATTTCAACTGCACTTTTTCTCGGCTCCGATTCAAAATCATCCTTTGAATTTTCCTTTTTAATGGGATTACCTTTAATTCTTGGAAGCGGTGTTGTGGAATTCCGGGATATAAATTTAAGTATAGAAAGTATAATAGGCTTTGCGATTTGCTTTATCTTCAGTTTAATAGCTCTTTTTATTCTTGATAAAATCTTAAAAATTAAGAAATTCCATTATTTTTCCTTTTATACACTAATTCTCGGGATAATTTCATTTTTTATCTTATGAAGTATGATGAAGCAATAAAATATCTTTTTTCTCTTGTAAACTATGAAAGAAAAATCCCAAAAGGCGTGTATGACTTTAAAAGTTATGTTGAATTTTTAAACAAAATAAAAAATCCGGAAAAGAGTTTGAAATTTCCCATAAGCATTGTGGGAACAAAGGGAAAGGGCACAGTTGCCCATCTTCTAACAGCCATATTCTTGAGTCTAAATAAAAAAACAGGGCTTTATACCTCACCCCATATCCTTGATTTAAGGGAAAGAATAAGAATAAATTTTGAAAAAATACCACCTGATAAACTTGCACAAGGAGTAGAGTTTATAAAGTCAAGCGAGAAAAATAAAAAACTCACATATTTTGAAGCGTTAACAACAATTGCCTTCAAATATTTTAAGGAAGAAAACACCGAAATTCAGGTATTTGAAGCAGGGCTTGGAGGAAGGCTTGACTGCACAAATGCCTTAAATCAAAAGCTTGTTATCATAACAAAGATTGATTATGACCATGAAAGGACGCTGGGTTATGATATTGAAAAGATTGCATGGGAAAAGGCAGGTATTATAAAAGAAAAAAATACTGTTCTATCTGTGCCTCAGAGAAAAAAGGTTCAAAAAATTATTGAAAAGGAATGTATTAAAAAGAAGGTAGATTTATACTTTATTGGCAAGGATATACCTTTTGAGTTTGATAATAAAAATGTTTTTGTAAAAATAAACTCAAAAACATACCAATTCCCTAAGTTTTTAAAAGGAGATTTCAATTCTTACAATATCGCTGTCTCAGCAACCTGTGCACTTCTTTTAGGATTCGAAAACTTTAACTTTGATAAATTTAAAATATCAGGAAGATTTGATATTTTAAAAGAAAATCCCCTTTTAATCGTGGATTGCGCTCATAACCCCTTATCAATATATGCATTTTTAAAAACATTAAAAAAAGAATACCCTAAAAAGGAATTCTTAATAATAATCGGGATAAACAAGGATAAAAATTTAAAAAAGGTGGCAAAAGTTCTGGGAAAATCGGGTTATAAAATTTCGATTACAAAATCAAAAAGCCCCAGGGCTTCACCTGTGAAACTCCTTGAAAAGATTTTTTCAGAAGAGGGTATAAAAATTTTTGATAAAGATGGAGAGATAAACAACTTGCTTTTAAAATATAAAAACGAAAATACTGCTATCATAGGTTCTTTTTACTTAATTGAAGAAGTTTATAGATTTTTGAATAAAGAGCCAATATGAAAAAATTAAAAATACTTCAGGTATCAGATGCCTATTACCCTTTTCCAGGTGGTGTATCCGAGCACATGCATAATTTAAGCAAATCATTAAGAGAAAGAGGGCATGAAGTTTATATTCTTACGGCAAGATACGATGATGAAAAAGATGAAAAATATATCAAAAGGGTCGGTAAAATTCATACCTTTCTTGCAAACAAAACCCAGATTACATGGACATTTTCCTGGAATCTGCCCTTTGAGGTTAAAAAATTCATAAGAGAAAATAAGTTTGATATAATTCATACCCACGGTCCTTTAGCACCGAATTTGCCATTTTTAGCACTCCACTTTTCAAATTCCATCAATGTTGCAACCTTCCACACAGCCTTCGTCGGCTTTAACTTTTACAAAATAGCAAAATACTTTTTCAAAAATGCCTTTAAAAAAATAGATTGTGCAATATGTGTTTCAAAAAAATCTTTTAATGAGATTCATCCCCATTTCCCATATAAAGAAAAATATAAAATAATTCCAAATGGAATAGATACAGAGAGGTTTAAGCCGGAAGGGGTAAAAATAGAAAAATTTTTAAAGCATGAATTTAAAATTCTATATGTAGGAAGGCTTGAACCAAGAAAGGGATTTCTTGTTCTTTTAAAGGCATTTGAGTTGATTGCTGACAAATTTTCCGGAATTTTAATTGTTGTTGGTAAGGGAGTAGAGGAGGGAAATTATAAAAAGATGGTTCCTGAAAGATTAAAATCAAGGATTTTCTTTGAAGGTTTTGTCTCTTTTGAGAAACTGCCTGCCTATTACAGAACCTGTGATTTATATGTATCATCCGCTCTCGGAGGAGAAACATTTGGAATAGTTCTCTTAGAGGCAATGGCATCAGGAGCCTGTGTGATTGCTTCAGATA
>FWPU01009397.1_pt1 | contig 15481 bp, 15 predicted proteins | sample 2228361 | NCBI WGS metagenome assembly FWPU01 (sample SAMEA103939777, study PRJEB20133) | metagenome
GAGATCCGACTCGCCGGCGTCGAACAGGTTCACCGCCGCCCACTCCCGGCGCCCCACGGAGGAGATCGTCACGAACCCCGGCCCCGCCGCCGGCATGGGCCCCGCCGGACGCCGGCCCTTCACCGGGACGCGCTCGATGCGGCCCCCCAACCACACCGATATCTCCCCCTCCTCGATCCACAGCGGCCGCTGCGGCCGGACCGGCTCCCCCGCCGCGTACGCGGCCTTGAAGGACCGCGTGGCGTCGAACGCCGCCCACTCGGCCAGATTCTGCAGCAGCATCATGAACGGCGGCAGCAGCCTCAGGTCGGAATCATCCAGGCCGAATCCCAGCTCCACCACCGCCTGCCCCCCCCGGGCGGACCATACAGCCAGCGGCCCCTCCGCGGCCCATATCAGCGGCTGCCCTTCAAGAAGGACGCGCGCCCTCCGGACCGCCACGGCCGAATAGTCCACCATGCGGTTGGGGGGCGCGTCGCGATCCCAACCACAGATCGCGGGACGCTCCACCGCCGGCCCCCCGCGGGATCCGACCAACAGGAACGTCCCGCGGCCCAGAGGCACCGCAGGGGCCGCCCGGTCGAAGACCGCCAGCGTCCCTTCCTCCAGCCCGTCGCGCAGCGCCGCGTAGCCGCCGGCGGCCGCAACTCCTGGGGCGCCCGCCAGCCCCCGCGCGTGAAGCGCGTGAAAGGCCGACATGAGGAAGTCGTCCGGTTTCCCGGGATGGAAAACTACAACCGGCGGAGGAACCAGTGGAGGGACGACGAAGAAAGCGGAGTCGTCGGCCGGAAAATCGTCGCGCGGCTCCAGGGCCGCCTCGGCCAGGCCGCCATGCTCGATCCCCGCGCCGGGGAACCGCCCCGGCTCAAGGATCCACGACGTCTCACGGCGCTCGCCCGGCTCGAGCTTGACAGGACGGCGGGCGAGCTCGCGGCCGTTCCAAAGCAAAATCTCGGCACGCTCCACGGCGGCGGACCCGAAGTTCGCCAGGACCAGCGACAGTTCCGCCCGCCCTTCTCCCGCTCGCCGTACGGCCGCCCCCGATATCCATCCGGAATTCTCCCTCGGTGTCCCGACCCGGACCCAACGCAACCTCCCGGCCTCCGCGAGACCGTCCAACCCGTCCGGCGGCCGGTCGGTGAACAGGACGGCCGTCACTCCCGGATCCGCAGAGAGGATCTCCGACACCCGGGCGCGGACGTCCGCCGACGGCGGCGCGGGACCCGGCGGCGCCAGCGCCCGCGCCGCCTCCTCCAGATCCGAGCGGTACGGCCAGCGGGGCCCGGCGAGGTCCTGCAAAGAGACCGTCTCTCCCGGCCCCCGCGCACGGAGGAACTCTCTTGCCATATCCACCGCCAGGTCCAGGCGCGTCCGGCCGCCGGGCTCGACGGCGCCCATGCTCGGCGTGCCGTCGATGAGGAGCGCCCAGCGGGGCGGCGGCGCCCCTCCGAGGCGCGGCCCCGAGGCCGCCGCGGCCAGGAGAAAGAGGGCCGCAAGGTTCATCAGCATGGAGGCCCAGTGACGCAGCATCTTCAGCGCCGTCTTGCTCCGGTCATCCTCGGCGGCGCGCTCCCAGAAGACGAGAATCGGAACCGGCAGGCGCCGGGGCCGGCCGCGGTAGAAGTGGAAGGCCACCACCGGCAGGCCCAGCGCCAGCAGCCACAGCCCCTCCGGATTGCCGAAGCTCATCGACGCTCCAGGATGCCCCCGGCGCGGACGACCTCCATGGCGCGGCGCTCCAGCGGGTCGTCCGCCATGACCCGCGCGTACGCCGCCTCGTGGGCGCGGGCGAACTCCTCGATCTCCGCGCAGAACCCCGCGAATCTCCGGCGGTACTCCTCCACCAGGCCGGGGGCCACCGTCACTTCCCGCTCCCTCCCCGTCTCGAGATCCACCAGCCGGAAGCGCCCGCGGAATCCCGGGGCCAGCTCGTCGCGCGACGCCACGTGGATGAGGCGCACCTCGATCCTCTGGGCCAGCAGCGACCTGACCGCCTCGGCGTAGCCTGCCAGGTCGTAGAAATCGGTCAGCACGAGCGCCAGCGACCTGCCCTTGAGCCGCGGCAGCGCCGCGCGGAAGGCCGCGCGCATGTCCGTGACCCCGCCTGCCGAAAGCCCCTCCAGCGACTCCAGCATCTCGAAGACGCGGGCGCGGCCGCGCAGGAACCTCCGGACGGTCCGAACCTCGCGGTCGAAGGCGTAGAGGCTGACCGAGTCGTAGTGGACCAGGCCGATGTACCCGAGGGCCGCGGCAAGCTCGCGCGAGGCGGCGAACTTGCCGCCGAAGTTCATGGAACCGGAGGCGTCCAGCAGGATGGAGACGTGCACGTTCTCCTCGGCGGAGAACTCCTTGACGAAGAGGCTCCCGTGGCGCGCGTACACGTTCCAGTCGATGTAGCGCACCTCGTCGCCCGCCGCGTACCGGCGGTAGTCGGCGAACTCGACCGAGGCGCCCTTGCGCGGCGCCCGGCGCTCCGCCCGCTCGTCCCCGGACACCACGCGGCGCGCCACGATCTCCAGCACCTCCAGCGTCCTGAGGAACCGCCGGTCGAAAAGCATGGCGGGAATCATATCACCGCGCAAGGGATCGCACAACGCGCCCGTCCTCGGATATAATGGGGCGGATGCGGGCAGCGGGGGGCGAATGATCGATATTCCCGGCTGGATACAGGCGTTCGTGCTCGGCGGGATCGCACTCTTGATGGTCGTGGTGCCGGTGCGCGTCGTCTGGGGGATGACAAGCAAGTCTCGGCGCCTGCGGCGGGATCTCCAGGAGCTGGCGGCCCGGCTGAAGGGCCGGTTCGAAGGCGCGCGGGTCGAAGGCCGCTTCCCCGCTCCGCCGCGGATCTACGCCTCCTACGAGGGGCGCCCCGTCGCCGTCACCCGGCCCCGATCGGACGAGATCGCCCTCAGCATCAACCCCGGCACCGGGGCGATCGCACACGCCGTCATACGCACCGCAGGCCGGATCCGGCCGCCTTTCTCGATCATGTGGGAGTCCCTGCGGATCCTGCGCCGGAGGCGACTCCTCGATCCCCTCGTGGACGACGCGCTGGACGCGTACGCCACGCCCGCCTTCGGGATGCTCCTGGGCGAGCTGGCGCTCGACGGCGCCGGGGGGCGCGCCAAGCCCTCGGCCCTCGTGGAAAGCCTGGCGGTGCTGCGGCGGCTGCCGGGGGTGAAGTGGTGGGAAATCAGGATGTCGCCGTCGGGGGGCTTCCGCCTGAGGCTCCGCCTGCGCTCGGACGACCTGCTCTACCGCCCCGAGGACCTCGAATCGGCCGCGCACCACGCCTTCAGGCTGCATGACCTGACGGCGACGGCCTGAGCGCCGCCGTCAGGCGGGTTCCAGCGTCCCGTCCTCCGCCCGCCTCCACCGCCAAGACGGGCGGGAACGCCGCCTGCGGCCGCGCCGGGGCGGAGGCCAGCGGGATCTTCGAAACCAGCGTCCTCACCTGCGGGAGAGTCAGAAGGATTCCAGATCGAAGACACCGACCTGCTCGAACGGCGGCTTCTGTATCTCCCTGATCATGCCCGCCAAGTCCAGGCTGCGCCCCCCCGCCACGCGCGGTCAAGGATGTTCGAGATCAGTATGTGCTCCCTGCTCTGGACGGGATCGGCCCCGACGCCCATCAGGCCCAGCAGGCCGGAGACCGCCGAGAGGATGCGTTCCCGGAGTGCGGATGGGTCGGCCGCGACCTCCTCCGGCGGCGCGGCCAGGGAGCGGAGCACCTGGAGCGGGCGGCACGACGAATTTCCGGGCGTGTAGACGGCCGCCTCCGCCGAATCCTTCAGCCGCCTTATGCGGGCGGCGTCCTGACCCCATTGGGCCAGGCCCTTCTTCCAAGACTCCGCGGTCTTCTCCGCCAGCTCGTCGGGGGTCATGCCCAGGCGCGCAGCCTCGGAATCGTCCACCCACGGGCGGAAGTCGGCCGGCCGGATCGCCGGCGGATTAAGACTGGACACCAGCGGGGGTCCCGCGGGTAAACTGGTGGACCGGTCTCACGGGACGCCATGAAGATACCCGGTTTCCGCTGGTGCATCGTCCTGATGCTGTTCTTCGGGACCGCCCTGAATTTCTTCGACCGGCAGGTGCTCTCCATCCTCGCCCCCGAGATCACCAGGGATCTCGGCATCGACAACGTGAGCTACTCGTGGGTGGTGTCGGCGTTCGTCCTGAGCTACACGGTGATGTTCACGCTCGGGGGCAGTTTCATCGACTGGGTCGGGACGAGGCTCGGGCTCTTTTTCTGTGTCTCCGTCTGGACCGTCGCAAGCGCCCTTCACGCCCTGGCCCGCAGCGCGCTCCACCTGGGCATATTCCGGTTCCTCCTGGGGCTGGGGGAGGGAGGCTGCTTCCCGGGCGTCACCAAGGGGGCCCTTGAGTGGTTCCCGCTCCGGCAGCGGTCCAGGGCCATCGGGCTGGCCATCGGGGGGGCGGCCATCGGGGCGGTGTTGGCACCGCCGCTCACGGTCTGGCTGGCGTCCAAGACGGGGTGGAGAGGGGCCTTCCTGGCCACGGGGCTGATGGGCCTGATCTGGATCGCGCTCTGGCTCGCGTTTTATCGCCTCCCCCGGCAATCCCCTTTCGTCTCGCCCGAGGAGCTCGCCCTCATAGAAGGTGATTCCGGCGCAGCCGTCGGCGCCGGGGAGGCGTCCGAAGCGACCCTCCCATGGAAGAGGCTCCTGCGCCTCAGGGAGGTGTGGGGGCTCATGGCGACGAGGTTCCTGCTCGATCCGGTCTTCTACCTCTACATGTTCTGGATACCCCAGTACCTCAGTCAGGAGCGCGGGGCCACGCTGGGGGAGATCGGGAAACTGGCCTGGATACCCTTTCTCACGCTCGACGTGGCCAACTTCCTCGGAGGATGGACTTCGGACAGGCTCGTGCGCGCGGGGTTCACGGTAAAGCGCGCCCGGCTTACGGTCATGGGGGCCGCGGCGGCGCTCACGCCCGTCTCCATCCTCGCCATGTTCGCCGGCAGCATGCCGGCGGCGGTCCTGTTGTTGAGCCTCCTCATGTTCGCCCACGGCTTCTGGATAACCAACTACATCACGCTCACGGGGGATCTGATCCCGCGCGGATCCGTGGGTACCGTGGTGGGACTCTGCGGATCCGCAGGCGGGGTGGGAGGATTCCTCACCACGCCGCTGGTGGGTTACCTGTCCAGGCAATACACGCTGGCGCCGATCTTCATCGCGGCGGGGGTCATGTACCCTTTGGGATTCCTGGTGATCCTGCTGACGGTCGGAAGGGCCGGCGCGCGAAAAGGAGCCTGAGATGGCGGAGCGAAGGGTGGTCGTACCCAGGAGGAAACCCCTGGCGGCCGACGTGGGCGTCTTCGGCGTGGGACACGCAGCCTACTGGGGGCAGTTCGATGGGCTGCTGCGCGACCTGATGGGATACCACGAGGAATTCAAGCGCCTGGTGGAGTCCCGCGGCGTGCGGGTGGTCGACTTCGGCATGATCGACTCGGCCGAGGCGGCCTACGGGAAGCTCAAGGAGATCCAGGCGGCGGACCTTGACCTGGTCTTTGCAAACATGCTCACCTACGCGACATCGTCGACCTGGGGCATCCTGGCGCGCCAGATCAGGGCGCCCATCGTGATGGCGGCCCTCCAGCCGATGGAGGCGATGGACTACGCCCGCGGCTCCACCTACATGCAGCTGTCCAACGACAACATATGCTCCGTCCCGGAGTTCGCCAACGCGGCGGTCCGGATGGGCCGCCGCGTGCCGGACGTGATAGTGGGACACCTGCGGGGGGACGCGGCCGCCCAGGCCGAGATCGCGGAGTGGTGCGACATAGCGAAGGTCCTCCACGACCTCAAGGGCGCGCGCATAGGGCACTTCGGCCATCCGATCGAGGCGATGCTCGACATGCACACCGATCAGACCGCGCTCACTGCGGCATTCGGGCTGCACGTGGTCCAGACGGAGATCGACGACCTCCTGCGGCTGGAGAAGACCGTCACGGCGGAAGAGATCGCCGCCAAGAAGGAGGAGATCCTCCGGATGTTCGACACACCCGATCCGAAGAGCGATCCCGTCACGCGCAAGCTCACCGAAGAGGACCTCGAGAACGCCGCCCGGGTGGCGGTGGCCCTCGATCGGTTCGTGGAGGAGCACAAGCTCGACGGGCTGGCCTACTACTACCAGGGGGAGCCCGGCAGCCGGACGGCGCGGCTGGCGGCGAGCCTCATCGTGGGGAACTCGCTGCTGACGGCCGCGGGGTTCCCCATGTGCGGCGAGTCGGATCTCAAGACGTGCGTGGCAATGCTGATCATGGACCGGCTGGACATAGGGGGGAGCTTCGCCGAGTTCCACCCCATGGACTTCAAGGAGGATTTCATCCTCGTGGGCCACGACGGGCCGCATCACATCAACATAGCAGAGGGCAGGCCCCTGCTGCGGAGCCTGATCAAGTATCACGGCAAGCCAGGGGCGGGCGCGTCGGTCGAGTTCAAGATCCGGGAAGGGCCGATCACGCTGCTGGGGATCACGTCGAAGGCGGACGGCCGGTTCAAGTTCGTCGCGGCGGAGGGCGAGTCGGTGCGCGGCCCGATACCTCCCACGGGCAACACCAACACCAGGGGCTTCTTCAAGCCCGACGCGAGGACCTTCTTCAAGAGATGGATCCGCGAAGGCCCCACCCACCATTTCGCGCTCGGGGTGGGCCACAGGGCGGGGACCCTGAGGAAGATCGGCGAGGTCCTCGGGATAGAGACTGCGGTGGTGACATAGTTCACCCCTGCGCCACGCAGAGCGCCAGATACCCGCCGGAGGCGCGGGCGGTAGGGAAGACCAGATACTCCTTCACCACCCTGAGGCCCGGCACGTCCACGCGGTTCTCCTCCGGCTCGAGCGAACACGTCGAGTAGACCAGCCTCCCGCCGGGCTTGAGCAACCTGGCGGCGTTCTCCAGAAGCCTCCTCTGGATCGCGGCCGCACGGAGGATGTCCTTCTCGGTCACCCTCCAGCGGGCGTCCGGCCGCCGGGCCAGGACGCCGGTATTAGAACACGGGGCGTCAAGCATCGCCGCGTCGAACCGCCCCTGGAAGGAGATCCGCGTCCCGTCCCCCGCCAGGCAGCGGATGTTGTCGAGCCCCAGCCTCCGGGCCGCCTCGCGCACGAGGCCTATCCGGTCCGGCAGATCGACCGCCACCACCAGCCCCTCGCCGCCCATCAGCTCCGCCAAGTGCGTGGTCTTCCCCCCGGGCGCCGCGCAGAGATCCAAGACGCGCTCGCCGGGCCTGGGATCCAAGAGCGGCGCCGCCTTCATGGAGGTCTCGTCCTGGACCGTGAAATGCCCCGCGGCGAAGCCGGGATGATCCCGCGGATCACCTTCTATCTCGATCAAGGGCCCCCCGAGCTCCCTGGGCGCCCGAAGGGGGTTCACCCTCGCCGTCACCGGCAGGACCGCGTTGTCCGCCTCCAGTATCTCCTCCAGGTTCGGGAAGCGCCTCCACCTTTTTATCAGCCACTCGGGATGCGACGTGCGGATCCCCCGGTCTTCGGGAATTTCGAGGTCGGCGGCCCTGCGGAGGACGGCGTTGACGAAGCCCGCGGACCGCCGGCTGACGCCCTTTGCGAGCTCCACCGCCTCGTTCACCGCGGCGTGGCACGGTATGCGCGACATGAACCTGAGCTGGAAGAGCGCCACGCGCAAATGCTGGCGTATCTCGGGGTGGACCCGGCGGGCGCAGCGGTCGATCAGCCAATCGAGCGTCCGCCTCCGGCGAGCCACCCCGAAGACGAGCGCCGTCAGCAGCGCCCTGTCCCGACGGGAGAGATCGCCGGTCCTGTAATCCTCGAGCACCTCGTCGACGAAGAGTCGCCTGCGCTCGGCCTCCCGGAGCACACGCGCGGCCAGCTCGCGCACCCGGCCCATCGCGGCGATTTTAGGCGGCTGCGGCCGCGGTTACAACGACCCACGCGGGGCGCACAGGGGGGCGGTCTACCTCACCGACTTGCCGCGCGGGGAGAAGACCCACAGGCGGCGGAGGAGCCGGTGGGATTCGAGCGCGGCCCTGTCGGCCTCGGTGAGCAGGTGGGGGAAGTTGCGGGCCTTGAACTTGAGGAGCGCGCTCTCGTCGACGGCGCGCAGGGCCGCCGGCGGCCGCCCGCGGAGGCGCAGGGCGCTGGCGAAGTCCACCAGGTAGGGCCGGTCGCCGCATATGACGATGTTCTTCTTCTGGCGCAGATCCAGGTGGACGACTCCCCGCGCGTGCATGGCGCGGACGGTCCGGCACAGGCGCTCGTAGACGGCGTCGGGGAGTTCCCCGGGCCGGAACCTGCCGATGGTCTTTCCCTCGACGTATTCCGCCAGGAGCGCGCGGCCCTCCACGAGGGCGTAGGCGCGGGGGACGCCGGGGAGGCCCTCGAGGTGCCGGAGAACGGCGTATTCCCGCCGCGCCAGCAGGGGCCCCAGCAGGTTCCGGACAAGGGCGCCGCGGGGCCTGTAGTCTTTCAGCACCGCGGGACGTCCCTGGTAGGTGACCAGCGATATGACGGGGGAGAGGAATCCGCCCTTGTCGCGCAGGACGCGGGATCCCGGGTTCATCGGAAAAGGCGGGAGGCCTGCTCCAGCAGCCACCCGTTCCAGATGGTGGCGGCCACCCCCGCGGCCGCCGCCAGGGGCGTCCAGTGCTCGCTGTTGTCCACCGCGGCCCGCCAGCTCCATCTCCGGGCGGGCGCCCGCTCGTAGCGCCGCAGGGCGGGGAGATAGTCGGGGACCGAGTGGTCGTAGTGCTCCCAGGCCTCCCCGAATATCTGGCGGAGCCGTTCCCCCTCGCGCTTCTTCTTGCGCGGGACGTAGTAGAGTGCGAAGGCAGAAACCGCCGCGGCCAGGGCCATCCAGTTCAGGTTGCGCACGAACCACGGATCCTGGGGAGCGCCCATCGCCATGAAGGCGAAGCCTACCATGCCGGTGAAGGTCCCTATGTAGAGCGGGTTCTTCACGTAGGCGTACGGCCCGGTGACGGTGAGCTCCTTGTTCTTGACCAGGTGGCCGGCCGCCCACATGCGCACCCCGAGGGCGATTGCGATGAGCCCGCACCCCAGCGCGAAGTTCCAGCGCTTCCACTTCTCCGCGGAGCGGTCGGCGCACCCGACCACCAGCAGCACCGCGGCGTAGACCGCCAGCAGCCTCCAGGATATCTTCCTCAGCCGCGAGAGCTTCACGCCGCACCTGTATATCAGAAGCCCCCCGGCTCCGCAAGCGGCAGGAGCCACGGCGGGGCGGGGAGGGGGCGCGGCGGACACTATAACTGATAATTTATAATTTATAACTTGACATTTACTAATTATGGGATAAACTTCTCCGGTCCGATGAAGGTGCTCGGGATCGAGACGTCGGGGGACCGCGGGGGCGTGGCCCTCCTGGAGGACGGCGGCGTCCTCGGGACGCGCGCCTTCGGCGCCGGGATGGTCCACGGACGGCAGATCGCCCCGGCCATCAGATCGCTGCTGGAGACGCACTCCATGAAGGCGGCGGATCTGGATCTGGTGGCGTGCGACATCGGGCCCGGCTCGTACACGGGCATCCGCGTGGGGCTGGCGGCCGCAAAAGGCATAGCCGTCGCCACCGGCAGGCCCATCGCCGGGGTCGCCTCCCTCGACGCGATGGCCGAGGCGGCCCGCGGCCGCGCGCGGGTGCTCTGCCCCGCCATCGACGCCCGGTGGGGACAGATATACGGCGCCCTCTACGAGGACGGCCGCAGGACCACCGACTACCTGGCGGAAAGGCCCGAGGCGTTCGCCGCCCGCGTCCCCAGGGGAGCCCTGGTCTTCGGCGACGCGCTGGAGGCCTACGGCGACCTCTTCGGCGGCGCGGAACGCGGGCCCAGGGAGCTGTGGGATCCGAGGCCGGAGGCGGTGGCGCTTCTGGGGCTGAGGCTCCACCGGGAGGGGATCCGCCACGACGCCGCGTCGCTGGTCCCGCTGTACCTGAGGCCCACCGAGGCCGAGATCAAATTCGGCAGGAAATAAAATATAAGGAAGGGGGGGAACAGGCTGGTTCCCCCGGAGGGAGGGCGCGAAACAGAGGGGGAAGAAGGCCCCGGACGGCCGGATACCCGGCCGTCCGGGGCGGCCCTTGACGACGATGAAAGGACACCGCGTCTGGGCGGAGATCGACCTCGGGGCCCTCCGCCACAACATCGCCGCGATACGCCGCGCCGTCGGACCCGACACGCGGATCCTGGCCGTGGTCAAGGCCGACGCCTACGGCCACGGCGCCCTCCCGGTGGCCTGGACCGCCGCCGGCGCCGGCTGCGCCGCCCTGGGCGTGGGCGACTCAGGCGAGGCCATCGAGCTGCGCGAGGCGGGGATCCCCGCCCCGATCCTCATCCTCGGCGTGATAATCGAACAGGAGATCCCCGAGGTGGTCCGCCACGACGTCTCCGTCACGATCCACTCCACGGATCTGCTGCCGCTGCTGGACCATGAGGCCCGCCGCCGCGGGCGCCTCCTCAAGATACACCTCAAGATCGACACCGGCCTGGCCCGCCTTGGCGCCTCGCCGGCCCGCGCCCTGGAGGTGGCCCGCGCCGTCATCGACCGCCCCAACCTCCGGCTCGAGGGCCTCTGCACCCACTTCGCCGCGGCCGCCGACGTCGAGACCACCCGCGCGCAGCTCGACCTGTTCCGCTCGGTCATCAACGAGCTGGAACGCGACGGCATACAGCCGCCGCTGATCCACGCGGCCAACTCAGTGGCGCTCTTCACCTGCCCGGAGACCCACTTCGACATGGTCAGGCCCGGCATAGCGCTCTACGGGATAGACCCTGGGCCCTTCGCGCGGCTGGGGCTCGGCCTGCGGCCCGTCCTGTCGCTGAAGACGCAGATCGCCTTCCTGAAGGGCGTGCCCGAGGGGACCCCCGTGGGCTACGACGGCAGGTACCGCACGCCGCGGCCCACCCGCCTGGCCACCTGCCCCGCCGGGTACGACGACGGATACCCCCACCAGCTCACCAACCGCGGCGAGGCGATCGTCCGCGGCCGGCGCGTCCCGGTGGTCGGCAGCGTGATGATGGACTACATCATCCTCGACGTGGGCGGCGTGCCGGACGTCGCCGTCGGCGACGAGGTCGTGCTGATCGGCGACGGAATCCGCGTGGAAGAACTGGCGCGCAAGCTGCCCACGATCCCTTACGAGATCACCTGCCGGCTGGGCAAGAGGGTCAAGCGCGTCCCGCTGAACGCCGACATGCCGGCCGTCCCGGCCGCCTACCGCGTGGTGGCCTGAACGCTAGTCGAAGACGAAGCTGACCTCGAGCTTGCTGCTCCTGGCGTGTATCTCCCCCACCTTCCGCTTCTCTTCCTCGGCCCCGCCAGCCTTGATGAAGGCGTCCACGACGTCCCGCCTGGTCCTGAGCTCCCCGTTGACCGTCAGAGACATCGGCTTGCCCCCGGAGGCGTCGAAGACGAGCCGGCTCCCCGTCAGGGTGAGCGTCACGGATGATCCGTCCTTCGAGTGGCCCTCCAGCGACCCGTTGACGAGTATCGTCGCGCGCCCCCCGGAAAACGACTCGAGGGTGCACTCCAGGGACCCCTGCACGTTCGAGGCGCCCGGCTCGAAGAACAGGTCGGCCAGCCCGCCTCCATCCACCTTCCACTTGTCGTTGACCTTGACCGCCCCCTTGGGCAGGAGGCGCTCGTAGTCGTTCCATGCCCCCAGAGCGGCCCCCTCGGCGGGGGGAGCCTTGCCCTCCTGATCCTTCACCACCCATCCCTGGGCGGATCTCGTGCCGACGAAGGCCCTGCCCGACAGCGGGGTCACCACGACGCTCAGGGCGACGTTGGTCCCGCTCTTCTGGAGCGTGGACGAAAGGCACTGGATCGCCAGCGCCACGGGCCTTCCGTCAGCCACGCGCGTGACCTCCTGCGAAAACTTCTCCCTGCGGGTCACGCTGAGAAACCTGTTGGACTCGCCCTCGCCGTCCTTGACCGTGATCTCCAGATCCAGCGCCGAGTCCACCGTCACGGCGGCCTTGTCGCCCACCGCGACCCTGGGCTGCAACCTGACCTCCTGCGGCGCCAGGAGCAACAACGCGGTCAACCACCGCATCTCGGGCCTCCCCACGGTCGGATTCCAATCTTATAATACCCCCCGCGGCTGTCAAATGAAAGTAAGCGATTTCGATTACCGCCTTCCCAAGGAGCTGATCGCGCAGGAGCCGCCGCCGCGGCGCGACGGTTCGCGCCTGATGGTCCTCCTGCCCGGCGGCAGGATAGAGCACAGATCGTTCCCCGACGTGGTCGAATACCTGGAGGGCCGGATCGTCTTCGTCAACGACACGCGCGTCGTCCCCGCGCGCCTCATCCTTCGCCGCCAGACGGGCGGGAGGGTGGAGGCCCTGCTGGTCCGCCGGCTGGAGGGCCTCAGATGGCACGCGCTCCTGGACACGCCGCGGCGGCTCCGGGCCGGCGAGCGCCTGCGGGTCGACGACCGCTCCTTCGCGCGCATCGCCGCCAAGGAGGATGACCGCTGGATACTTGAGTTCGACCGGGAGCCGGATCTCGACCGGCTGGGCCGCGTCCCGCTGCCGCCGTACATACGGCGCCCGGCAGACGCCCGCGACCTGGAGCGCTACCAGACCGTCTACGCCGCCCGCGACGGCTCCATCGCCGCCCCGACGGCGGGGCTGCACTTCACGCGCGAGATACTCTCCCGCCTCAGGGTCAGGACGCTCACTCTTCACGTGGGGATGGGCACCTTCAAGCCGGTGAGGGTCGAGGACGTCTCGGACCACAGAATGGAGGCGGAGTACTACGAAATCCCGGAGCCGCCAGAGGGGAAGGTGGCGGCGGTGGGCACCACCACCTGCCGGGCGTTGGAGTCCTGGGCGCGGACGGGGCTCCGGTCCGGATGGACGGATCTCTTCATCCATCCCCCGTTCGAGTTCCGGGCCGTGGGGGCGCTGCTGACCAACTTCCACCTGCCGCGCAGCACCCTGCTGATGCTGGTGTGCGCCTTCGCGGGACGCGAGCGGATAATGGCGGCCTACGAGGAGGCGATCCGCCGCCGCTACAGGTTCTTCAGTTACGGTGACGCGATGCTGATCTTGTGAGAGGAACCGCATGCGCCTCATACAGTGGATAGCGGAAAGGGCGCTCCCCGAGAAATGGGCCAGGGCGCTGCGCGAGGAATCGAAGGCCTGGATGATCCGCTGCGCCTGCGGTTTCGAGAAATCGCTGTGGGACGCCGGAGGCATACGGTGCGGCGGCGGGCGCAGGAAAAAGATACTCGGCGTCTGCCCGCGCTGCCGCAAGGCGCGCTGGATGGATCTCGTCAGGCGCTAGCGCGTCCTGAAGCGCCGCGCGCCGCCGTCCCAGACGAAGCGGCCCCGCCCGGCCTCGTACCACGCGCGCCACCTGGCGATGTCGAGGTCGAAATCCTGGCCGGTGATCACGTGGAGTCCCCAGAACTCCGGGGGCGCCGTGACGTTGGGCTCGACCGCCACCGCCCCGTAGACCCGGTCGGGCCCCTTGGCGAGCCGGCGGGCCTCCTCGAGGCAGTCGATCAACACGGGGATCGCCTCCTCCTCCCCCGTCTGGATGATCCGCCGCACGATGTCCAGCCTCACGACGGGGTCCATCTCCCCACGCAGCCGGCGACCAAGATCCCTCACCGAGGAGGCGCCGGCGCAACCCGCCCACGCCAACCCTGCCAGGGCCGCCGCAACGAGCGTAGGTCTTGCCATATCAGGCCAGGATCGCCGGAAGCCCGCGCTCCGCCGAGACGCCGGCGAGTTTCCTGATCAGCACGAACGCGAAGCGCGGCCAGAACCCCTCATCCGCCCCGTAACGCGATTCGTACGCCTGGATGTCGCGTTCCGAGGCGTCGAGGAAATCCACCATCCTCCGCAGCGCGAAGGTCTCGTCCACGCGGAGCCGGGGGTTTATCTCCTCCAGCTCCCTGAGCGCGGCGGGGGCGCTGGAGACCGGCATGGCCTCCTCCCCCCGCCAGGGACTCACGGTCAAGGGGGCCTTGAAATCGTGCGGCAGCATGTAGCATGCGCGATCCCTCAGCGCCATGACGTGCGGCCAGCCGCGGACGGCGTCGCTGTCGACGGCGCTCCGAAGATAGGCCTTGAACTCGCCCACCAGTCCCATCTTCGCCACGCGGAGGTTGCACAGGCATCCCCCCTCCCTGCGGTCCCAGCCCCCAGGATCGACCCCCTGAGCCCGCAGACCGGCGTCGAGGACCGCCACCAGCCGGCGCACGCGCCGCTTCTGCCGCCAACGCTCCAGGATGCCCATGCGCGGTGCCAGGCGGGCGAAGGTGTACCATATCGGCTCGACGCGCGCGTTGAATCCCACGTCGCCGGCGATGCGGTAGAGGGCGGAATCCTTAAGCCCGGGCTGCTGCGAGTCCATCGGATGCGGCGTCCCGCCTCACTTCCTGTTCTTGAAACGCTTTGTCAACTCGTCCAGCCTGGAAATCCTGCGCGCCGTCGAGGGGGGCCGCATGCGCTGCGTGCTGTGCGGGGAGGGCGGCGTCTCCTTGCGGGTGGGTGCTGCGCCCATCAGGCGCATCAGGGCGGAGTCCTGGCCCCCCTTCTCCTCCGGCCGGAACTCCAGGGAACGGAACCCTTCGATCTGCTCGTTGATGTCGTCCACCAGCTCCTTCGGATCGCGGTAGCGCAGATCCTTCTCCTTGGACATCATGCGCTCGATGAAGTAGTGCATGTGCTTGGATATCCGGCGGTTCTTTATCTCGCTGGAGTTGATGGCCTCCATGACCTGCTTGGCCATCACCTCGAGGGAATCGCTACCCGTGAAGGGCAGCTCGCCCATCACCATGTGGTAGAGGGTCGCTCCCAGCGAGTATATGTCGGCCCGGACGTCGAGATCCTGCTGCCCGCGCGCCTGTTCAGGGCTCATGTATTGGACGGTGCCGCTGGTGGTGGCCGACTCCATGGGCGCGCCACCCATCGGCTGCGCGAAGCCCAAGTCGAGCACCTTCACGCGCCCGTCCTTCAGGAGGAAGATGTTGCCGGGCTTGATGTCGCGGTGCACTATCCCGCGCGACTGCATGTATCCTATCGCCTTGGCGGCCTCAAGGATGATCTCCAGCGCCCTGGCCTCGGTGAAGCGCTTCTCGCGGTCCAGCACCTCCTGGGCCGATTCCCCATCGAGGTATTCCATCAGGAAATAGGCCAGGGGCCCCATCATCCCGTACGAATAGCCCTTCACGATGTTCGGGTGGTCGAACTCGACCAGGAGCTTCGCCTCCCGCTGGAACCTCGCCAGCGCCTTGGGATCCTTGGCCAGCGATGGATGGATCACCTTGAGCGCCGCCGTCCGTCGGTTGCGGACGTCCTCCGCCAGGAATACGGTAGCCGTTCCCCCGACGCCGAGCCTGCCCGATATCCTTATGCCGGGAATGGGCTCGTTGGGGCGCTTGGCCGCCTGCGGCCCGCCGGCCGCGGGCGGGGGGCCGGGTGCGGAGGCGCCCGGCGCCCTGGTCGCCGCG
>FWPU01009400.1_pt1 | contig 15481 bp, 15 predicted proteins | sample 2228361 | NCBI WGS metagenome assembly FWPU01 (sample SAMEA103939777, study PRJEB20133) | metagenome
GCCGAAGCGGCTTCACCTATGCTTACCAATCTCTTCATTTTGGAGATTTTAGCATAGGTATGGGTAGATTCAATTCAATCTGTTCAAGCCCGCCGCAAGCCTCGCCCCTTCAGCGCCTTATTCGGCAATAATAATCGGAAGCTTGCCTTTGACGATTCGCCCGCCGGACAGCTTGCCGAAGTAATGGAAATTGGGCAGCATTCCGAGGATTTGGGGGGGTACCATATCCACTTCCTCCTCCATCAGGCGTTCGCTGGCTGCGCCAGTAAAGACGGCAGGGTTGTTGGCAACGCTGGACGACCCGTGGATTCTCATAATGTACTGGATGCGCGTTTTGGGTAGGTTTCCCATTACGTATTTTTGGGTATCCGAATCGAGTACCCGCAGCGCAATTAAGTTGTTCATATTACCTAAAATCTGCTGGGCTTTGTCCTTGCTGCCCATTCTTGCTACAAAGTCAGAGAACGTCTGAGAGGCGACAAACAGGCGCATCCCGGCGCCGCGGCCCTTGTTTAGGACCTGGATGAAAGGATCATTGACCACTTCTGCAGCCTCATCTACAAAAATATTGATGATCCTGTCACCAGCACCATAGTTATAGCGATCTCCGGCAACCGAGGCCAAATCTGACAGAAGCAAGGAGCCGATGGCCGAACCGGTCATAGAGTCGGACAGAGAATCCAGCGCAATGTAGGCCACCTGGTTTTGCGAGATGATACGGGCCAGATCAGTACTGAGCTTTGCTTTTGCGCCAGCAGTATGGGACGGGTCAGCCCCAGGTGACAGCAAATACGCCATGTCGCCTACGGTCAGCATGTTCATGACTGGCAGCAGCGACGCAACCATCTTATTAAAATGAGTCCGGTCGTGTTCGAACAGCGACAAAAGCCCTTCAATCCGTATGTCTGGGGTTATGTTCTGGATTGTCCTGCGGTACAAAGTTACCATGTCAGAAGCTAACGCCTCAGGATCACTGCGTTTCCTGATGCGGCTTCGCCAGTCCGGTATAACCTTCATGAAGTGTTGCTCCAACACCTGGATAACCAGATTAGCTGCCCCCCCTTCTAGATAGCGGCGCAGAGATACCAGCGTAGGCCTGGTCTCGATGGTCAGAATCGCCTGTACGATGTTGTCCAGAGACTTTTGACTGAATGCCTTGAACGGGTCGGAATAAGTCTCGCTGGGAATGAGCGCCGCGATGCGGCTGGCCAGCTCACTGGCCCGGTTGAAGTTGTGTATGGCATCGATACGGGCGCTGTGCTCTGGAAACGCTGGATGGAAATAGACGAACCGGTCAGGTTGCCCGAGCAATTGACAACACTGTCTGGCTACCTCCAACATCTTGGCATCGCCTTTAGGATCGAAGATGATGACGGCTTCATCTCTCAGGATCGCCTGGGTGATCAGCAGCCGAAACAGCGTGGTCTTGCCGGCGCCGGTTGTGCCGACGATGAAAGTATGACCTTCAGAATGGGAGATGGGAAATAGGATGTCCACATCTTTCTCACCAACGTTGTGGACCCACGGAATGCCGATGGAACCGACCTGGCCTGACATAAAATCCCGAAGATCGCCTTTCATGATGTCGTACACCTTTTGCGTGTGCGGCTGGCTCCATAGAAAGCCTCGGCCAAGGTAGATATGCTTCTTATGGCGGTGCACGATTTGGCGTAGCTTGTCTAAGGAAATCTGGAACGGCGCATCAGCCTGGGCAAGACGATTGAGCGTTAGCCAGAATCGGATGGCCAAGGCGCCTCGGAAAAGCAGCATGAAGGCGCCAATGCCAGCATTGACCAAAAACGGCCACTTAGGCAATAAGGTGACATTAGCGAGCAGCACAGCAGCGGGAATGGCCAAAAGCCATCCTAAGGCCGCGTAGGCCTCGTAGTTTCTGCGCCTCAGGGTGTCGATCTGGCGCATAGAAATACCAGTGTTGGGCTCCTAAAAACTTTGGTCTTCTTTCTCGACGTACACAAGACCGTCGCAGATCCTAAAACTAAAAGACTTGCCGTGCGCGGCATACGCTTTGGCCACGTCGTCTAAAGCCTGGTGTAGCGTCTGGGAGAATTTCCATGTTTTATTCGCTTCGCTTCCACAGAGTCTGTGTAAGGTTTCGATTTTAACCGGATATGGTTTGGTGTGGCTGGCGTAGAATCCATGCAGCCACTGTGCTAAAGGCTTTCCGTCCAGGGATTGGCGGATGGCCCAATTCAAGTACGTGTGCTGGTCTGGTGCAAACAATATTCCAAGTTTTTGGTTCAGCTTAATCACCCATTGTTGGGTGGTTTCGTCCTTGTGGGCTTCGTCCAAAAGGCCGCCAACGTAGACATGTTGGCCATACTGAATCTCTATCGCGGTAGCCCTAAGCCGAGCGATGCGTTCGCGGAGAACCTTTCGGTTGTTGCCCGTATCGGACTTGCCTATGAGCTTAAGCAGCGCATATGAAGTGACCTGGACGCGACTGCCTAGCGCCTGTTTCCTGGCAAAGTGCAGCAGGCTCAGATACACATCCAGGTCGCCCTGATCCAAGCGTGCACCGGTATAGAGCACCACCAATTTGCCCAACGCCTCCAGGCGTTCCCTTTCTAAATAGCGCCGCCGGCCTTTACGGATTACGCCAAACAGAGCGGATCGCAAAAAACTGTTCGGCAACCCTCTTGCGGTCTCTGGCCACAAAGGAAGCCGAATGACTTCGGCAGCTTGGGCTGGTTTTTGTTTCTCTCGCCATCCTGGAAAAGCTTGATCGATCTTGGCCAAATCGTTGCGGAAAACCAAGCCTATGCCACTGAGGTGCACGCAGTCGGTTTGTTCCTGCTCCAAAGCAATGACATCGCTGGGCTTGATATGTTTGGCGATATACGCGAGACGATTTAGCGTTGGATCAAATTTTTTTGGCATGCTTCGTGCTTTCAACTCGCTCAATACGGAGCTTCAGATTTTTTGGCACAAGCACTGTTTTTGCTCCTAGAACTACTCTCTCATTACTGGCAGGCAGCAACCGACAGCGCTCTAACATACAAGCCACTGCCTCTGAAATTGCAGCCAGTGCCAGGTGTTCGCCCGGGCAGCGTTTGGGTCCGATCCCGAACGAGAAATCCCGTGGACCTGGGTCTTGATGGGCCATCCAAACGCAATAAACGATCTCTGACCATTTGGAAACCCGGATGCCGTCTATTTCAATGTCCTGAACAGCTGTTCGGGTAGGCAATGTGTGCACCGGTGGGAAGCAGTGCAGTGTGTTTGCGATGGTCTGGCGCAACAGGGGAGATTCGCTACCAAGATTTAGGACTTCTTGCCGAATCTTGGCTTGCTCTGCCTGATTTACCGACAAAACCCACAACACTAGAGCCATCGCGGTAGCGGTAGTGTCTTGCCCGGCAAACAGCAGCGATGGGATATTCCGGTAGAACCAATGATCGTACACCGTTGAACTGTGCTGAACCGCGCCGTAGACGATCTGGGCCAGTTTCCGGTAGGCCTGATGTCCGAACCACTGGAATGGCCTAGCCAGAACCTTCCCAAATGTCCGGCCGAACACCAAGAAACAGAACGTGGCGGCCTCAGACATCGCGTCCATGCAATGAGCCAGGTGGTAGACAGTTCTTTTATCCAAATCGACGGCGCCAAATAGGGTGGGTAACAGGACGTCCTGCAAGATACCTCGGCAAAACGCGACCGCTGGCACGCACGCCTCGTTACCCGATTCCTCCAGTGCGCGCAGGGTAGCTTCCCTGGCCAGGCGGCGCCATGCCAGCCTATGGACTGAACTTGGCCGAAGGTAGCGCAGGGTCGATTTTTTGTAGCAACGCCAGTCAGACTCGCTACAAGAAAAGATGCCGTCCCCCAGGATGGGGGAGATCAGATCAGTAGTGAAGTTTTGCCGTGACAGCAAGCCTTGCTTTTCTAGCTGGACAGCTTCTAAGATGGCTTTCTGGGTGGTTACAATAAACACCCGGCTGCCACCGTGCAGATAAATCCAGCCGTTCTGGCCTATATGCTGCCTCAGTCTTTCTACCATCCATAAAAAAGAGCCTGTGGCTAACTTGGCCTTGGACAAGGGACTCTCACCTTAAAAAATCGGTGCTCAAATTTTCTGATTTTTTAACTTTTTCCGTCAACAGTTCCGCAAAACCGGTTCGACACTGCACGTCTACCCAGCCTGGGTTGCTCTCTGGATAACTTTAATTCGAGCTGTTTGGCCGATTCGATGATGTCTGTCCTGTTGCCGACTCTGAGGATTTCGGCTCGATGACACCCAACAGTCACCGTGGCCTTCCATCCAAAAGGGCCTAGTCTCGGGCACTTTTCGACGTAGATCATAAAATCTCCTATCGTGTTTGACTCTAAGTAATTAAATGATTAACAGTATAATTGTTATTTGTCAACAATTTTTGTTGTGGTAGGAGATTTTCTGGTCGGATAGCCTATGGATCGAACCTTAAACAAGGTTCAGAAGCAGAAACCTATTGAAATGACCTTGGGATGGTATTGAGCCTGACCTGGGTATAACAATAAAAATTGTTGACAAATGACAATTTTTTTGTAAAATTGAATTTATGAATAAAAATCATCTAGCGTCGGTCGGCTATCATGCCGACCGAAGAACAGAACTTGCTGTTATGGCCCTGCTTACCCAAAGGGGTGGCGGGGCCAGGGCCCTCCTTGTTGAGGGCCCTCCCGGGTGCGGTAAAACCGCACTCGCGGATGCGCTTGCCGCGGCGCTAGAAGCTAAATTCATATATGCCCTGCTCCATTCTTGGAGCGGGGCTGACGACCTATTCGCCGGGATAAACGTCCCGGCGGCCGTCGCTGGTGACGCAGAGCGAGTCCACCAGGACGGAGTGCTGGCGCTCGTGGCGCGCGCCAGTCAAGAGAATGCGCTAGTCGTGGTCTGCCTCGACGAGCTCGACAAGGCCCCCGAGCCAGTCGAGGCATTGCTGCTAGACTGGCTACAGTCTGGCAGGGTGCCGGTGCGTCCTGGTGAGCACCTACTCACCAGGCTTGACCGGGTGATCGTGATACTCACGAGCAACGGAGCGCGCCCACACAGCGACGCGCTCCTTCGCCGCTGCCGTCGGCTCAGAATGGGGCCGATGCCAGAGGATCTGCGAGTAAGGCTAGCTTCTAAAGCTGGCGCACCTATCGGGGTGTGCCGGCTTATCGACCGCGCATGCTGCGCGGTCGCAAAGGCAGAGGGTACCGAGGCCCTCAGCATGCAAGAAATCTCCCATGCCTGTCGCGAGGCTTGGGAGATCGCCACATCCATGGAGGATGTGGCAGAAATTATTTCTGCTTGGGCTGCCCGCACGGAAGCTGGCGCCAAAGCTGCTCATACCAAAGAAATTCGCCGCCTTTTGGTGGCGGCTTGGGGGGAGATTTCTGCGGCCAGACGCAATGCGAAAGCTGAATGACAAGAATGCCTGGACCCTGCGCGACCTCCGCAGGGCAATAGGCCGCATCGAGGCCGGATCTTATGGTCCGGCCATTGGGGAGGCTGTGGTCATGGGCATTTTGCGCCCTAGAGGGCTAATTCCCAATAGCTCTCTGGGCCGCCACCTCGCGGCGGCGCTGGACATGGATGAGTCCAGGCTGATGAAGCTGGACTTTGGCATGATTGCCAGAGAGATAGACAGGCTCATAAGTACTTATGGGCCTGATTATTGCATCAGGCCTGAGGCCAAGAGAACCGACCATAAAACTGGGTCGGAAGAAATCTCTGACGGCCCGCATTGCACTCAGGATTCCACCCATGGCGGAGATGGAAATAGCGGGGAGTGCGATGAGATAGCCCAAGCCGCTGCAGAACCAGAAAGAAGAGGAGGTGAGGAGAAACAGCAAAAAGATGGTAACACGCCCGACAGCCAGTCTGGGCAGGATTCGTGCCAGGATGGACTAGAAGATGAGGCCACCTGGGCATCCGGCCAAGACGCTGCCAAAGCGCAAGCCAAGGCGGGGACTCAGCCCACCGGCGGGGGCGGTAGAAGCGGAGTCGATGAGGCGACCGAGGGGATGGGCTCCCAAAGCACTGATGGTGCTGCCGGAGCAGACGAGAGCCGCGGTGGCGACGCGGCCCCAGCTATGGGCGCCGGCCGGGACAATCAGTGCACACACCATGCGAAGCCAGATATTCTACTAGACGGGCAGCCGGACGCTGGGGCACGGCAGCTCGTCGCGCTAGCCGAAATGGCCGACAGGCTTGCGGCGGCTGGCATAGCCAGAGCGATCGAAAGGATGATCGATCGCGTAGGCGCCAGAACGCAATATCCTACGCCTAAATATAACCCCAGAGATCTCATTCGAGAGCTAGTGGCTAGGCGCATGGCGCTGCATCGTGCGCGAGAGACGCAACGCAGGCCCGTACATATCCTGATTATGGCTGATATATCAGGATCATGCGAATGGGTGGCGCACATCACCCACCCGATCGCAATCGAAGCCGCGAGAAGAGCAAATGTATCTGCCGCTGAAACTGTGGTCGGAGATTTCTCCAGTATCTCCGGGCCACTGTCTCGCGTCATGAAGGATTATTATTCCGTAGGCATGGAAGCTGAATGGAGAGCCATGCTGAACGCAGGGCTGAGGCACCTGCTCGTATTCGGAGATGGGCATGGCGCCCACAGCTATGCTGCTGCGGCCGCAGCCGGCATCCGAGTGTATTGGGTCGATCCAAATCCAAGCATCACCTACCGGCATACCGTGGTGGACTACGGTGGGCCGTACTCATCAGATAGCCTAGATGATCGCAAGATGCGCGCATTATGCTCATGGATGGCGAAGCGCGGCATCAGATATGAGGCTATGCTTGAGGGCTCGCCGCAAGAGCTTTTGAGAGCAACACTGAGAGTGATATGAAACAAAGCAATAGGAGGATGATATGAGTAATGAAAGAGAAATCGCCAAGCGTGGCCTCTGCTTTATGGCCATAAAGTTCAATTTACCTATGGCGCTGGGCCTAATACGCTCAATTTAAGCTGGAAAGGATTATGGCATGCCATCCCGAAGCAGCAAAAGAGCTTGAGGCTTGGGGAAGGCAGGAAGGAATTATTCCTTAAGCAAAGCAATAGGAGGATGAGAGTATGAGTGATGATGATTTTTCCCAAAATCCTTGCGCCTATTGTGGCGACAAACCGACATGGCGCGTAGATTGGATATTTAATGATCAAACTTATGAAATTTGGCTTTGCGCCGAGTGCGATTCATTGTACTACCGCAAGAGCGCAGTGAAACCGGCCTCGGCGAAGCAGGAAGCAAGCGGCAGATTTGGTCAGCTATGACTAGATTTGCGTAGGTATTGCAGAACGGTTTGCGAGGAATATCTCACTATGCGGCGTGGAAAATCCTGCTGAAAGCGGAGGTTCTATGAAATATTGTATCCATTGCGGAAACCAAAACCCGCCACAGCCTTGTGTCTGTGGGCACAAGGGGACGACGGACATGGCACCGTCCCAGGAACCGTGCGCCTATTGTGGCGCACGGCCTACCTGGTCAGTGGAGTGGCGCGATAGCTCAGGAGCTATCAAGACATACTGGCTTTGCGCCGAGTGCGATGACAATGAACCTGGATGGTTCGATTCTAATTAACGATTAGCGGAGGTTCTATGAACCTGCTGCGGCAGTTTTGTGGTAGTTCAATACTGTCTCTGTTGGTTCTATCCGCCGCAGCAGCTGCAACGACGGACGAAATGCCAAAGGTATCGATTGTTTCTAGCATCCAACAGCGTTTGTCCGAGGCGGCTGGCGTTGTCACCATCATCACCCGGCAAGATATCCGGCGAATGGGGGCAACGACGTTGGAGCAAGTCTTGCAAACTGTCCCTGGGCTTCATGTCAGTACTACGCGTGGATTTCGGACCACGTATGGGATACGCGGCATCCTGTCCCAAAACAACGCTGATGTGCTGTTCAAAATCAACGGGGTTCCGATCCGCGATCCAATTTCCAACGGGCGGCCTCCTGTTTTCTCCATGCCGGTGTGGAATATTCGGCGGATCGAGGTCCTGCGCGGGCCTGGGTCAATATGGCACGGAAGCGACGCCGTGGTTGGAATCATCAACATCGTTACGCTCTCTGGCGACGATCTTATCACCGCCCCCACCAAGCAGTTGGGCTTCTCGGCCAACGCCTACGCTGGAAGTTTAGAGACATTTGGCGGAGCGTGGATCGTCGGAGGCGCTCAAGGCGGGATTACCTATTCGATGGCTGTGGAGGCCGATACGACGGAAGGCAACAACCACCGTGTCAAGCGCGATGCACAGAGCGTTCTCGATAAGCAATTTGGATTATCTGCCTCCCTGGCGCCTGGGAGAGTGCAGCAAGGTAAAGCTCAGTTCCATTGGCACGGAGAACTCAATTTCGCCGATTTCCTGAAGATCAGAGGGGGATTTAGGGCTTTTGAGGCCGAAAGCGGGGTTGGGGCGTTCCATGCGCTTTCTCCTGGCGACCGGCTGGTCAACCGGATGGGTCACTTCGACCTGGAGTACCAGACCAACTGGTCGTTATCCCTCCAATCCAAAACCATGTTTTCGTACCAATTTCGGTACACAGACTTATCGCTCGGCGTCTTACCAAAGTCGCCGTTATTTCCAAATGGCCTTTCTCAAGATAACCAACACATCGACCACCAATTTTGGTTGGAGCACGTTTTTTTTACCGAGTTGCTCCAGAACCATACAATACAGTTTGGTGCCGGATTTAGTTTGGACTGGATGGAGCGCGCTGTGCTGAAGCGCAACTTCGTCAGTTTGGACGGAATCCTTGTCCCGCTGCCTAAGCTGACGGAAATGCGCGAGATTCCGGGTGCGGAGGACCCTGCGATGTTGAGGAGGAGGCGGTTTCAGGTATACGGCATTGTCCAGGATGAGTGGCGCTTTGCACCGGCTTGGCGTCTGACCTATGGCAGCCGGGTGGATTCCTATTTCGACGAGCGCACGGTATTTAGCCCGCGTGTGGCACTTGTACACTATCTGAGCCCGTTTTGGGCAGCCAAATTGATATATAACCGCGCACACCATGTCCAATCGTTCGTGGAACACGCATTTCGCTTACCGCGTAAACTGAAAACCGAGGTTGTGGATATGGTCGAACTGGCTATGGAAAAGCACGACCTGAGCGGAAACCGGATGGGCGTATCCGTCTTTGGGTACAACCTGGAGAACTTTATCGACGAGGTGAGTCTCGACCTAGGTCAAACTGCCTTTACCAACCTGGATCTGTATGGCGCCGGTGCAGAAGTGTGGGCCGCCTATAAGGTTACCGACACCCTTCGGCTGAATGGATCATATGCCTTTCAGAGAGCGTTTGAGCGCAAAACCGGCAATGCTTTTGGTCAAGCGCCATCGCACATGATCTTCGCTGAAGCCAATTATCAATTCTGGCCGACATGGAATTTGAACGTTCAACTTAAGTGGGTCAGTGACCGGCTGCGCCGTCCGGACGATCCTAGAAAGAACCTGGATGGCTATGCCTTGCTATCGGCCAATATGCGCAAGGAAATCGGAAATGGAATTTCGCTATTGTTTAGCGCAAGGAACTTGTTGAATGTTGACGCGCGCGAGCCCTCGACTGATCCGTTGCGGATGCCGGGAGACATCCAGCTGCCCGGCAGAACGTTCTTAGGCCGGATTGAGTTCGACTTCTAGCGCTTCGAGCAGTTCAGCGAGGCTGTCGTTCCCCACTGCTCCTTCACCCATCTCCCGTCTGATCCACTCAAGGCATTTGGCAGCTATATAGGGCTTCCCTGAACGCAATGCGCTTGAGGCTCTGCCCACCAGTTTCATGCAACTGTTGACCAGGATTTCCGATTCGTCCGACCTGCGTAAGACAGCGTCCAGAATCGACACAAAAGATTTTTTGAGAATCTCATGGTGGATTTCGGTTTTCTCAATAAAGTGCATGGCGCCGCGCGCGGCTGATCTGAGCACATTTTGGGGATTGAGAAATGCTGTAATGATCAGGATAGGCTGATAGGGGTCGACTGACCGGATCTTCTCGTAAATTTCGCTGCCGTGCGTATCGGGCAGGTGAAGATCCAGGAAGACTAAATCGTGACGCCCATTCAGCCAACGGTCGTACCCTTCCGAACCTGCCAGGCAGATTTCTGGGCGAAATTCCTTGGCAAGCACTTTAGCCAGCTTGTTGGCATACAAGGTGTCGTCGTCTATGATCAGGGCGCTCATTTTGGAGTCCTCCCTGGCCTGGATGGCTATCTGGATCGCCGAGATCAGACGGTCCGGCTGACCCCAACCTGGCAACAACGTAACGTTCATCTCTTTGGCCATTACCCTAAGGGCGTAGGTCACTTCGTCCGCCAGGGCAATAACCGGCGTCGCCGAATCGCAAAGCACGCCCGTTCTAACGCCAGCTGCCAGGGACCACAGTTCTCCGTCCCGATAGGCGATTTCTGACACAATCGCTGCAGGATACATAACCCTGAGCACACCAAGCGCTTCTTCGAGACTGCTAGCGAAGAAAGTCGGAAAATGTGGTCTAATGAAATCAGATAGCAAGTTCTTGAGCGGTTCGGCGCAGACAATTAATACCCGGGAACAGCTAAAATTTTTTTTAAATATTTCCATTTTTTTGGCTTCTAATTATGTCAGCGAATATGTTAACAAAGAAACAAACCCGTCTAAACAAAACGACGCCCCCAAGCGGCGGCGCCAAAGATGTCCCAGGCAAACTCGTTGCGGACAACGAATCGTTTGTGCTCCTTGAAATGACTGCCGAGGAGTGGATCGGTGTTCCTGGGCATCCGCGTCAGCGGGACACCGCTCATCATGCGAAAGCCAGACATTGGCTGGATGCTGAGCTGGCCGAAGGCGCCGCAAAGTCTCACCTGCACCACGTCACAGGTGCGATTTTAGATGGAGGGTTATACAAGGTAGACGGACACACGCGCGCCTACCTTTGGGAAACCGGGAAACTTCCTAAGCCAGATTGCGTGTTTGTAACCGCCTACCGCGTACAGGATACGCAAGAGTTGCTCGACCTGTACAAGGTGAAGGATGTTGCAACTGCGGCGGACACACCGCGCGATCAGGTTGTAGGCGCCTTACGTGAGCAAGGGTATACGCCAGAATCGCGTTTCGTCGCCAGCGGTTTGATCGCGACTGTTTTGCACATCGTGTTGCGCGGCGTGCCGCTGGGTATGCGCCACCAGAAGCTGCGCCAGTTCGATATTTACAAAGCAGTCGCTGTGATGCTGCCTGAGATCATCATGCTTGACCAGCTCAATCCCAAGCCAGTGATTTTCAAGAGCGGTGTTGCATCTGCAGCGCTTATCCTGTTCGCGCTGGAAAAGCAGCCGGCCGTGATAGAATTCTTCCAGCGCATTAACCTGAAACAAGGGGAAAAGCGCGGCGGGAAAATGGACCCCGTGGAGTCTGTGCTCAGCGAGATCGAAAAGCTGAGCTTGCTTAAGGGGCGCTACAAGCACAATTACCTACCAAGCGCCCTGGCTCAGGTTGAGCTGTGCGGACGCTGTATCCGGGCTTCTCAAAATTGGCTGGCTGGACCTAGCAGCGACGACTACTGGCGTTCGTACCGGCCAGCGTATGTAGACGTCATGGAGTACGTCAAAAGGATCCGGAGCGTCAAGATATTCGGGGACGACGACACGCTTTGAAGGCGGAAATAACAAGAAAAATTATCCGCTGGGTTAGTCTGGCGTTTTTTTTTTGCCCCTTGCCAAGGCTGAGGTGCTACTCGCCCACCCGATCGTTGAGGACCAAAATCTTCAAAAATACCTCAACCAGATCGTCGAGGGGATTTCCAGGCATTTTTCGCTGGACGAGCTCATAATCGACGGCTACACGCGCGCCGAGAGTGTTCATCAACGGGCAAGGTCCAAACCATACGAAGGCATGATTCTGCTCGGCGCAGAAGGTCTTCAGCTAGCGCAGCAACTTGAGCCGTCCTCCATGCCCATCGTGACAGGGTACAACTATGTCTCCCCAAATGCCTATCCAAACGTCAGCGGAGTCTGCTTACACACCACTTTGGACCGGCTGTTGGCGTTTACGCGCAAAGTGCTGCCGGGGAGAGTCCGTCTGATTTATATCGAGCATCCAGACGAAACGTTTTTTATTGAACACGCCAAGCAGAAAGCCCGGCAATACGGCTACCAAATTGAAATCTACGCAGCTCGTTCAGAAGTAAATACTCGACGGATTTTGCCGGTTTTATTTAACACAATCCGCCCTCAAGACATTATTTTACTGCCACTGAGCCTCAAATCCATGTCGCCGCCGTATTACGAGTCGGTGTTGGTCTCTGCATGGGGCTGGCGCCTACCGCTCATTTCCCATATGTTCCGGTATGCTTTGCAAGGCATTATGATCGGCTCGTATCCGGACCCGATAGCGTATGGAGAGCAGATAGCCAAAATGCTCAAGCAAAGGATTCAGAATCCTTCCACCTGGAAGCCAAAAGTCGAGCTCGCCCAACACGTTTTGATTTCGTACAACGATATTTACGGAAGCCGGCTTGGAATACAATTGCCTAGTGAGCTTCGGCAAGAAATTTCAAAGTTTATCAGTCAGTGGTGAAAAAGAGGTTCAGGTTGGAATTCCCTATTGCTGGGTTAGTCATAACCTGGGTTGGGTTTATCTTCGCCACTTTAGCTGCGACGATGCTCCTTGGCCTGTCCTGGGTTGAATCGGTTATGGGGCGCTACGTGCAGAAGGTGGTACTTGAGGACGCTGAACCTCTCATCAAAGAGGCATCGTATTATTATCTGAACCGAGACTTCTCCTCGCTGAGGCAATTGGCCGAGCGCTACAGTAGTCTGGTTATCTTCGATCGTCAACAGACTATATTTAGCCACGGCCATGCGCCGCTCAAACACCTCCAGCCTGTCCAGGATGCGACGGTTATTCACCTGGAGCCAGGCTTGAAGGCAGCGCACATTGTGTCGCCACTCACCGGAAGCCTGCTGCCGGAGAACAGCAGGATGGACAGCTACGTACACATTGTGATCCCTGTGCCGCGGTTTTGGGTTATCTTGCACAGAACTCAGGCAGCGCTGATGGCCGCCCATCTGACTGTGGCGATTGTGATACTGCCAGTTGTCTGGCTGATTATCTGGAGCGTGAAACGGTTTGCGAGTCGGTTTATCGAGCAGGCAGAGACCGCTGTGCACGAGCTTGATAAGGACGATGTGTTCGACCTGGGATCGGACCTCAAGCACTTGAAAACCAACACGTACATCCGGGAAGTTCGCATTATCGCGGAGCACTATAATGTTTTGATGCGTAGGCTCATCGGCGCGCTGATCGTCAACAAATCGTTGGCGGACACTCTCAAACAGACCAAGGCAGGCATGCAACAAAACTATGAGCACATTGTCCATCTGTTTGCTCACGAGATCAGGCGGCCTTTGGCCATGATCGTCAGTACGCTCTGCGAGCAACGCGAGCAGGCTGAGCTGTACTTCCATGTAAATTCAGATCAGAAGGCAATTTGGCAGGAGATCATGAACCGCTGCGACGAAATGCTAAGGTATGCCAGCGTGATCTCATCTGATCTGAAAAGCACAGCATCAGTTGTTTTGGGCGAGGAGATCATACTCAAGCACCGCCCCTCTGCGGTCGAGGACTTTTTTGACTTTATCAAGAATATCGCCACGTATGTGTTAGGCGATCGCAGGTTTGAAATCCGCACGGCCAGCGAAACCGAGTGTTTTTATGTGGATGTGGAAAAATTATGCCAGGTGGTTTGCATTATCCTGGACAATGTGCAAAAGCATACTCCCGGCGACTGCATGGCCTGGATCGATGTGGCATACCAAGGCAGCAAAATCCATATCCGGATCCGGGACAACGGTCCTGGCATTCAGCCAGCAGTAATCACGAAAATATTTGATCCATTCTTTAGATTCAGCTCTGCCGAGGGCATCGGATTTGGCTTGTACATGGCCAGGCGGCTTGTTGAAGCCATGCGCGGGAAAATCCGCGTGGAAAATCAGGGAGGCGCTGTGTTTGAAATCGAAATTCCGCAGGCAGGTCTGGACCTGAATACAGCAAGCGTACCTGCCTCGGCGAATCATGGAATCTGCGCACCGGTTTAACGAATTAGGTCTAAATAGATAGGAAAAGTTCCATGGCCAGACTAGGACGATCAACCCTGATTGAATCGCTGACTGCAGGTTCGCCCACGGGTACATTGGGTGAGCGGCTGCGCGAGGCCAGGCTAAGACTTGGCATGTCGCAACGAGACCTGGCAGAGGCCTCTGGCGTGAGCCAGCAGGTTATCCATCTGATCGAAAGCAACAAAGTCAAAGTTACCGCTCAGGCGCCCTATTTGGCCAAAGCGTTGGGCACCCCACTTGAGTGGCTTTTGTTTGGGGAAGGGTGGAATCAGGCCAGCGAAGTGCCCAAGGAGGCACAGCGCTTTATGGTCAGGTTTAAGAGGGCTGCAGCCACCGGAGCCCTCGGCCCCAAGCAAATCGAGGCGCTTGAGAGTATCCTCGATTGCCTGATCGAGGCGGAAAAACGCTAGCTTTTCCTGGCCGTGATACTCTGCATGGTGTATCGCAGGAAGGCGCAATTCTTCCGTTCTGCAATACCTACGCAAATCCAGTCATAGCTGACTAAATCTGCCGCTTGCTTCCTGCTTCATTGAGGCCGGCCAGCGCCTTGCCTCTCCACAGGCTGACACGGTGGAACTCACCGCCATGTTCTTCAGATTGATCGCGGCGTTCACGTCGCGTTCGTAGCGCATTCCGCAGGCCGGTCTCTCCACTTTGGAGATTTCAGCATAGATATGGAAAGATTCAATTAAAACTGTTCAAACCCTTACCGTCTTAGCAGGTAGGCGATACCGTCTTAGCAGGTAGGCGATACCGTCTTAGCAGGTAGGCGATACCGTCTTAGCAGGTAGGCGATACCGTCTTAGCAGGTAGGCGATACCGTCTTAGCAGGTAGGCGATACCGTCTTAGCAGGTAGGCGAGGTCATCACAAAATGTGCCTCAAAGCCAGACCTGATGCGGGTTCTAGCAGTTTGGTCGAAAGTTGCTAATCTCTTTTTAATCTCTTTTTAATCTCTTCCTAATCAGCCAATTTTTTTCTCTTTTCAATCAGCCACCAAAAGTACCAATTAGGCAAACGCTTAGAAATCGCTGAAAGCAGCTGAGAACGGAAACCATCAAGACATCCAGGCTTGTCTAAAAACAACACCGGATGTTACCGATGTTACCGACGTTACCGATGTTACCGGATGTTACTGATGTTACCGACGTTACCGATGTTACCGACGTTACCGACGTTACCGACGTTACCGGATGTTACCGAAAAAAATTTCCTAATTACTACTACACGAAAATGCGCGAGATTTTCCTTTCAACGTCTCTGCTGAGACCATCCGCAGGCACACCGAGGAGCAGACCACGAAAGGGGCTTGAACAGATTGAATTGAATCTACCCATACCTATGCTAAAATCTCCAAAATGAAGAGATTGGTAAGCATAGGTGAAGCCGCTTCGGC
>FWPU01008090.1_pt1 | contig 15479 bp, 10 predicted proteins | sample 2228361 | NCBI WGS metagenome assembly FWPU01 (sample SAMEA103939777, study PRJEB20133) | metagenome
GCCAGGACAACCGCCCCTGCATCGCTGATAGTGGGCGGAGGTGGGGCGTTCAGCCGCAGCCACACCCCCCAGCCCAGGCCGGCCAGGATCATCAGCCCACCCAAAATCAGCAGCCCCTTGGACAGAACAGGTATGGCCTTCTGGATATCTACCCGGCTTGGGTGGGGTGAACGATCTTGTTCAACGGGCCTGGGTTTCACCGATCAGGTTCCTCACTGCCCTTGGAGCCATTTGCGGAGGCAAGCCACCGAGTCCTGAAACATCTGCTGCGTGGTGGCGTCGTCGGCGCTGGTGGAAAAGTAGTGCTTTAGCCCGGCATAGGCATAAAAGTCATGGGGCATTCCTCGGCGGGTCAGCTCGGCATCCAGCTTCACACTTTGCGAAAAAGGCGACAGCTCGTCGTCCGTCCCGTGCAAAAGGCACAGGGGGGGCAGGCCTTGCAGGTGAAAGATCACACTGTATTTGAAATAGAGCTCCGGCGAACTGTTGGGAAAGCCCAGGGCCATGAGCACCTGGTCAAAGGGAGGGCGGGTGTGGGCCGTGCCTGTTTCCACGTCGTGGCGGAAGGCAAAGCCATCGGCCATGCCGCCCAACACCAGAGCCGCATCGAACTGGTCGGTCAGCCCCAACAGGCGATAGACGTGCAGCGAGGTAAAGCTGGCGCCAACGATAGCCAGCCGGGTCGGGTCGGCGCGGGAAGGGAGCCGGCCCTGTTTCAGGTACTCCAGGGCCGTCAGGATGTCAGCGGCGTCACCGTCAATGTCGGTGCCGCGCAAGGGATAACAGGCCAACACGCTGAACCCCTGGGCGGCAAAGGGCACCGGCACGATCTCCCAGGTGAGCACCGGCCCCGGCAGGATCAGCAGCATCGTGGGCAACGGCCCATCTCCTTCAGCCGGCTCATAGAGCCAGCAGTCATTGACCCGCAGGCCGGCCCGCTCAAAGCTGAAATGGATGCGCCGCGCCCGGCCCGGCAACGGCGCGGTGGTTTCGGCCACGGCAGTAGGGCTGACGATGAGCGACCCGTCGAGCAACAGGTCCACGGGGTCGGCGGGGGTCAGGGTCAGGTTGACATTTTGCCTTTCGCGCCCGGCCCGCACTGTGACGGCATGCTTTTGGCACAGGCCATCGAGACAGGTCTGGGGCAGAGCATCGTCGTAGCCCCGTTTGCCGGCAACCGGCACATAGCGCCCTGGCGGCACGACGGCCAGGCGGTAGCGCCCGTTGGCGTCGGTCTCGGCGGTATAGGTGTCGCCCAGCGGTGAAGCGACCAGCACCACCGCGCCGGCAAGGGGCTGCCCCTCGGCGTCGCGGACCGTGCCGCTGATGCTGCCCGGTGGTTCGCCGGCGCGGACCGTTGCCCCTCCAAACCGCTGAACGAGTTTGTAGTGGAGGAGGTTGCGCAAGCCGCTCACCTTGGCGTCGGTGCTGTAGCTGAACCACACCGCCGCCAGGATCAAGAGCCCGGCCGGAATCAGCAGGAACCAACGGAGCCGCTTGCCCATCAGATCGCCAACTCACCAGCGGTCGCGGATGCCCTCATGGGATATGGCCGGTTTTCGGGCAGGGAGCAGGAGCATCAACACCACCATCGCTGCCGCGATCCAGGCGGCGATGGCGACGACGAGTGTGGCGCTGTGTTCGACGGCGATGCCGACAAAGGCCCAGATGATGACCGCCAGATAGGCCACCTCGCCCCGGGTGAGGCGGATCAGCAGGGTAATGACCGTGGCAACGGCCAGCATAATGACCGCCCAATATTCGGGGGCAAGCCCCCAGCCATCCCAGTGGAGATAGTACAGCAACGAAGTGGCGTTGGCGATGGTAGCCACGGTAATCCAGCCCAGGTAGATACTGAACGGCACGCGGGTTAGCCACGTTTCGGTGGCCGAGACGCGGCTGCGGCCGATGCCCAGAATAAGGTAAATGGCAATCAGGCACAGCAGCAGCACCCCCATAGCCAGTATGGTCCACGTGAAAAATTCATAGTGCCACAGGAACAGCCAGGCGATGTTGGCCGCGCAGCTCACCACATAGAGCCAGCCGACACGTTGCAGGCGGGAGTTCTGCCGTTGCGAGGGCAGCGCCTGATAGATGGAATAGGCGATCAGGGCCAGGTAGATCAACCCCCAGATGGCAAAAACATAGCCGGCCGGCACAAAGTAGACCTGGAACCGGTCCGATATCTCGCCGGTGGTCTGGCCGTTGAGCGGCAGGACGTTGGCCAGGCCATTGACGACAAGAAGGGCGATAGTGGACAACACGACAGCGATTTGCTTACCAGTGCCTTTCATTTGTACCTCTCCTCGTTTACTATGCGCTCGCGCGGTGGGCGACACACCCGTCGCGCCCTTTGAGGCGCAATCTCAATCGCCGGCCTGTCAGGTTTGCGCCCATGGGTTCTACGCTCCCCGATCCAACCGGCGGGGCAAACTTTAGCCCCGCGCCGCCTCCAACAGCTTGACCACCTGGTACTCGGATTCCTTCTCCGCTTGCTGAAGCTTCTCGATGACTTGACGGCAGGCAGCGAGCTTTTCATCCGCTTCCTCCTCCGTCAATTCCGGATCGGCGCCGATCTGGATGGCGGCCACGGCCATCATCCACCCCAACAGTTGTCCAAAGGCCTCATGGTTGAACCACAGCACGCCCCGGTAGCGGTTAACCTGGAGGAACCGCTGCACCTCCCCGTCTCTAAGCCACGACGCCAGGACCTGATCAGCGCGCCCCCCCCTGGTGGCCTCCAGTTCAAACCATAGTTGGTGGTTGATGAGGATTTTGACCGTCCCGACCGCCCGCCAGGCTGTCGTCTCGTCCAGCCCCAGGTCCTGGAGCGCACCGGCGATCAACTTGCCCAACAGCCACTCATCCAGCCAGCTTTGGCTCTGCGCCGCAAAATCGGTCTCGGTCACGACCTTGCCCAGGGTATGGGTGAACAGCCAGCCCAGCAGCGTGCCCCAGAACTCGATGGCCGATGGCCCAATCGTAAATCGTAAATCGTCAATCGTCAATCGCAAATCGTCAATCGTAAATCGCAAAATGGCTTCCAACTTGCGGCTGATTTCCTGGGCAATGGCCTCCGGGTTGCCTGCGCCGCCAGTAAAGTGCTGGATCTCGCGCAGCAGGGCCAGTGCCCGACGTTCGGCCTCGGCGACCACGCCAGCGTCTACCTGCCCTGCCGGATCTGTCACCCGATTGTCCATCAGCCAGCGCAGGTGGCCGGCGTTGACCAGCTCGCGGAACGGGCCGTGGATCGGCTGCAAGAATAGCTCGTGCAGCGCCTCTTTGATACTGGGCACACCACGCCCATTCAGGTAGGCGCACAGGTGGGCATACTGGTGCCACTCGTTGTCGGGCACCTCGCGCCAGTCGAGAAAGACGTGGCACTTGTAGGCGTCCAGCTCCACATACAGGCCGTTTTCGCACAGCTCCTTGCTGTTGCGGATATATTCCAGGCCGGTGACGTGATCGCGGAACAGGCAGAAATAGTTTGGATCGTTGTGCAACCCCAGACCCTCGCCCAGGGTGCGTTGCACCAGTGTCCGCACGTCGCCCCGCCCTGTCTTGGCGGCGTAGGCAACCGATGTCTTGACCCAGCCCCGCGCCGTGGCGTACTTGTTGTGGTAGACGACCAGGGCCCGCTCCTCCCCGGCCCGGTTGGAGTAGGCAAATATGTCTTCATTGACATAACCTTCTGGGGTGAAAAAGTCGTACAGCAAAAAGTCCTGAACCTCGGCAAACAGGTAGCGGCGGTGGAGCAACGGAAAGATTTCGCGCTCGTGGCGCTCCACCAGCCAACGGTCCGGTTCCTCGTCCCAGTAGGCGCGGCGGTACTCCATGCCATACTTTTCGGCCAGGCCCTCCACCTGGCCGTGGCCGAACATCGGCAGCCCTGGCAATGTAACCATCAGGGTGCAGATGCCGAAATATTTATCCCCTTTGCCAAACTGGACGATGGCTGTCTCTTCGTCGGGGTTGTTCATAAAGTTCACAAATCGCTTGAGGATTTCGGGGTCGAATTCCAGCGTGTTCTTGATCACCTGGCGGTATTTGGCATTATCCTCGTCGCGGAGCATGTGCATAAAGGCGCTGTTGTAAACGCGGTGCATCCCCAGCGTGCGCACGAAATAGCCCTCCAGTAGCCAGAAGGCTTCGGCCAACAACAGTGTGTCGGGCGCTTCGGCGGCCACCCGGTCTACCACTTCGCGCCAGAACTCGACCGGCATGGCCGCGTCGAACTGCTCTTTGGTCAGGCCGTGCTCGGCGCGGGTGGGGATGGCCCCGCCCGTACCCGGCTCTGGGAACCACAGGCGTTGATAGTGGCGCTTGGTCAGGGTCATGGCCGCGTCGAAGCGGATGATGGGGAACTGTCGGGCGACGTGCAAGATGGTCTGGATAACCGCCTCGCGCACCTCAGGGTTGAGGTAGTTGAGCTGCGCCGTGTCGTTCCAGGGCATGGAGGTGCCATCGTTGCCGTGGTAAATATACCGCACGCTGCCGGTCCAGCGGTCCACCCGCTGAAAGACCACGGCGGCATCGCTGCGGTCGTAGTAGTGATCCTCGATAAAGATGCCCACCCGTGGGTCTTCGGAAAGGTCCGGCCCGGTAAAGCTGTACGATGGGAACGGGTTGTAATCGAGCGAGATGAACCAATCCGGGTGTTCGATCACCCACCGCGAATAGATACCCACATGGTTGGGCACCATGTCGCTGGCCAGGCGGATGCCCCGCTGCCAGGCGCGATCCTTGAGGTTGTGGTAGGCCTCTGGGCCACCCAGCTCGGCGGCGATCACATAGTCGTACAGGGAGTAAGCCGAGGCCACCGCCTCGGGGTTGCCGCACAGTTGCTTGATCTTGCGCGAGGCCGGGCTGCGCTCCCACACCCCGATCAGCCACAGGCCGGTAAAGCCCCACCGGGCCAGGGTGTCCAGTTCCTCATCGGGGATCTGATCCAGGCGGGTGATGGGCCGCTTGTACTTTTGGGAAAGTTGGTGTAGCCACACATAGCTGTTTTTGGCCAGGAGCACCAGGCGGGGCATCCAATGCCGGTCGGCGCTAAAGCGTTCCGGTTCAGCTTCTAAAGCGCCATACTCGTACACCAGGGCCGGCCCCGGCCCCAAGAAGACCGCCTTTTCCTCTTCGCGGATCAGGTCCAGGCCGCCCAACAGGCGATACAGGTAGCGGCCCAGCAGCAAGCCCCACCGCTGGCGGATATACTCCAGTTGTGCTGCCAGGGAGTGAGGATGGGCCACTGCCGGGGCGCGCAGCATGTCGATCAGGTTCTGGTGATCGGGGCCAAAGCGGGGTTGGGTTTCAAAGAAATCGTGCAGGGCCGCCGGAATCTGGGGATAGACCGTTTCACGGGCCAGGTTGTCATCGTCGAAAAGCTCCAGGAAGGGGGCGAAGGCCGGATTGGCGTTCGCCAGCCACAGCAGCAGCATCTCTTCCAGCACGATCAGGCGGTGGGGCACACCGTCTGTCTCCCCTTCCAGATAGGCATCGAGGCTCATTTCGCGGCGGTAGACGGCCAGGGGGGGGAACTCGTCGGCGAAACGGCGCAGGGCGGCATCCACCGCGTTCCGGCCCAGTTGCGCATACAGCCAATCAAGGGCCTGGGCCATCACCTGCGGGTTCACCTGCTCGCGGTAGAGCTGAACAACATAGTGCGACAGCTCGTCAATGAGGCCCATCGCGTTGATCTGCCCGGCCTTGACCGCCTGTTCGGGAAAGTGAATCAGATCGCGCCGCTCGTTCATCCTTTGGGCAAAGACCCGTGCCGCGTAAAAGTTGGCGAAAATGACGTTGCCGCTCAAAGTGAACAGAGACTCGTCGAATTGGTAGCGATCCCGCGATTGGCGGGAGACGTGAAATTCCATCTGCATTGCGCGGTTTGTGTGCATACCCCTCTCCTGGAAACGATTCGAGCACGCAAAAAGCAACCTCATTATGCCCTTTTCGCGCCTACCTGTCAAATCTGAAGGGGCCTTGCCCCATGCCTTGCATGGTTGTTACCCTCTTGACCCAGGGACAGTTGACAACCACATCGAGAGGGAGTATAATGACAATAAGTTAGTGCTATGCGAAAACCGGGGAGAGGTGACCGATGTCCATCGAACAGTTGCCCCTGTTTCCGGGGGAGGAACCGCAGAGAGTCGGCGGCCCGCCCACTGCTGGCCGGGGCGCTTTGACGGCCAGCTCATCCCTGAGCGCCGCCATCGAGCAGTTCCGTGAGCACATGCGCCGCCAGGAGTATGCCGAAAACACAGTCCAGTCGTTTCTGGGGGACCTGCGTATCCTGAAGCGTTACCTGAAGGACAACCCGCCCATCGGTCAGATCAGCACCAAGACGTTGCAAGACTTTCTTCACTGGTTGCAGCATGAACGGGGCAGGCCGTGCAGCCCCAAATCGTATGCCCGGCGGCTGACGACGCTCAAGGTCTTTTTTGCCTGGCTGGCCGACGTGGGCGCTGTGCGCGCCGATCCGGCTGCCCCTTTGATCCACAAACCGGCGCAGGCCCCCTTGCCGCTCATCCTCTACGACGATCAGGTGGAGGAGGTGCTCAAGGTCACCCGACAGATGATGGTCGGCGACAAGCCCGATCCCCGGCCCCATCTGCTGGTCACGTTGTTGCTGTACACCGGCATCAAAAAGCAGGAGTGTATGGCCCTCAAACTGGCACACATTGACACCTCAGACCCGGCCGGACCGACGATCCACATCCGCTACGACCGGCCACGGATGCAGCACAAGGAGCGGCGCTTGAGGCTGCCGGCCGAATGGGCGCGGACGCTGGCCGCCTACCGCCAGGTCTACGATCCACAGGAGTTCCTGTTCCCCTGCACGGCGCGCAACCTGGAGTATGTCCTGGCCGATGTGGCCAAGCTGGCCGGGTTGCCGGCAGGGCTGTCATTCGAGATGCTGCGCTGGACCTGCGCCGTGCGCGACTACCAGGCCCGCATGGATGCCGAGCGGCTGCGGCGCAAGCTGGGGCTTTCGGAGATGAGCTGGCGGGAGACGGAGCCCAAGCTGGTGCGGCTGGCCGAACCACCGCTTTAAAAGACTTGGGCCTGGTGCTAAAGCCTTGTTTTTCATGGACAACGAGTTGCCCTCCAGCAAATAGGTGTGCAAGGGGGTTGACAAATCGGCCCAAAAGAGGTATACTAGTATCAGCAGCCTGGAGGAGAATAGTTTGCCAAGGTGGCGGCATCTGTTATCCAAATTGATCCAGTCCCAGACGCCAGGGACCTATTATACCCTGGCGTCTGTTTGTTTCCGTTGTTGGCTTGCCACAAGGGGTTATAGACCATTTGAAAAAGGAGGATGGTGATGGACTCTGGGATGATCGGCAAGATTCAGAAAGCCAAGCGCTACGCGGAAGAACCGGAACGGATCCGCTTTGAGCAGTTCCGGGCCCGGTTCAAAGGCACCAACGGCTTCCACACGATTACTTACGACCACGGGGTGTGGCACTGCACCTGCAACTTTTTCAGCAGTCGGGGGGTATGCAGCCATACGATGGCAATGGAGCGCCTGCTGAGCGCCATGTTGCCCCAGGAGACAGTAGCGGTCGGCGAGACGGCTCACGCCTTTGCCTGATCCCCATTCAAACAAAGGCGGGGGATGGGTTAGGGCCCATCCCCTCTTTTTATTCGATCTCGCCCCACAGGCCATCGCCCGCCAGGGACACCAGGCGGGTGAGGGTGAGAGTGCCAGATAGCTTCGCAAAGCTGCCGGCGTAGACCCGCAAATAGTTGTCGGTCAAACCACTCCAGACCGGACCGGATTCCCCTGGTCGAGAGGATTCCCACAAAACCTCCATTGTCCGCCCTATGAACTGCCGGCGAAAGGCCTGGCTGGCGGCGGCGGCGACGGCGCGCATCGCCCGTGCCCGTTCCTCTTTGAGCGGTGGTGGCACCTGATGCGGCATCTCGGCTGCCGGGGTGCCGGGCCGGGGCGAGTAGGAGAAGATGTGCAGCCGGGCAAAGTTCATCGCCTCCACAAAGGCCAGGCTCTCGGCAAACTCGGCATCGGTCTCGCCGGGAAAGCCGACGATCACATCGCTGGTCACCGCCAGATCGGGAATAGCGACTCGGGCAGCAGCAAGCAGGGCGGCAAACTCGGCGGCGGTGTAACGGCGGTTCATGCGCCGCAGGGTGGCGTCACAGCCGCTCTGCAAGGGCAGGTGGAGGTGCCGGCACAGGCGTGGATCGCCCCACAGCCGAAAAGCCCGTTCCGGCAGGTCCCACGGTTCGATGGACGAGATGCGCAGGCGGGGCACGTCGGTCTCGACCAGGAGGCGGGCCACCAACCCCCACAGATCGATGCCCAGGTCCCCCGCGCGGTCTCGCCCATAAGCACCGAGGTGCACACCGGTCAGCACGATCTCCCGGTGTCCGGCTGCCAGCCGGGCCTGCACTTTGGCGATCACCTCGTCGGGCGGGCGGCTGCGCTGCGGCCCCCGCACCAGGCGGATGAGGCAATAGGTGCAGGCGTTATCGCAGCCATCCTGGATCTTGACAAAGGCGCGGGTGCGTGGAGCGTGAAATGCAACCCGCAAAGCCGGGCCTGGCGATCCTATCACCTCCGCCAGCCGCTCTTTATCCCGGTTGCCCACGACGAGTTCCACGCCGGGCAGGCCACGCAGGTCGGACGGGGCCAGCTCGGCATAGCAACCGGTGGCGACCAGGCGGGCGTTGGGGTTCTCGCGGTGCAGGTGGCGCAACGCCTGGCGCGATTTTTGGGCAGCAACGTGGGTCACGGCGCAGGTGTTGAGCACACAGAGCTCGGCCTCGGCCGGCGTGGCGACGATCTGGTGTCCCCCCTCGGCCAGGCGGGCAGCCAGATCATCCATTTCACTCTGATTCAGCTTGCAGCCCAGGCTGCCGACATAGATGCGCACCGTCTCCTCGCGGCACATTGTACCACAGGGGCAGACGGCTGTAAAGGGTTTGGGGGGAATTGGCATCGGCGGCAGGAAAATGGTATAATGGTCAAGGATGCCCTGTCATCCACTCCACACCGACGTGTTGGGTGGAGACCCGCCAGCAGGTCAGCCGGCAGGGCCGATCGAGATGCTGGATTACATCAGAAATTACCGATAACGCATGGAAACCACTACGAAACCTGGCTGGCAACATTACCTGACCGACTATAATGAGGGCCTGGGCCTGGTCTATGAGCGGTTTGTGCTCAACGACTTTTTGCTGGCTCTCAAGGACAGGCACGGTATCGAGACGGTACTCGAGGCGCCGCTCTTTGGCATGGCCGGTGTGTCGGGCATCAACAGCGTAGCCCTGGCCCGGGCCGGGTGCGGTGTCACCCTGATGGACGACCACGCCGGGCGGCTGGCCGCCGTGGAACGCATTTGGGGCGAGCTGAACCTGCCCGCCCGGTTTATCCACCACGCCGGGTGGGAGCAGTTGCCCTTCCCCGATGAGACCTTTGACCTGGCCTGGAACTGGGCAGCCCTGTGGTATCTGTCGGATCCGGCAGCTTTGTTGCGGGAACTGGTCCGCGTGTCACGCCGGGTGGTGTTCGTAGCCATGCCCAACCGCGCCCAGGTGGGCTACCTGCTGCGCAAATATCTGCTGGAGCGCGATTTTGTCAAATATGTAGATGAACGCTGGGCCGACATCGGCCGGGTGCGCCGCGTGCTGGAGCAGGCCGGGTTGCGCATCGCGGACCAGGGCGTGCTGGATGTGCCTCCCTGGCCCGACACCGTAATGCCCGCTGCCGAGGTACTGAAGCGGCTAGGCATCCGCTCGGCAAAACTGACGGGCCAATTCAGCGGCGATGCCTGGCAGTGGAGCACAATGGCCTATTACCAGGGCCTACAGCCTGACCTCTACGAGCGGGTGAAGCGCTACGCCTGGCTCGACCGGGCACCGATTCCATGGCGGCTAAAGGCGATCTGGGCGCATCACCGCTACGTAGTGGGAGTAAAGTAAGGGGAAGGCAAGGGGCCTAAAAGTCTCTATGGCAAAGGTTCGCTCTCGGATCCATATTCTCGCTTTGGCCCTGTACACCCTTCTGGCCGTCGTGATCACCTGGCCGCTGGTGCGGCATCTGGGCACCCACGTGCCGGGCAGCGACGCCTGGGCCTTTGACGAGTACACCTTCCTGTGGAATAGCTGGTGGTTCCGCTATTCCCTCTTTAACCTGGGGCAAAACCCCCTCTACTCGACCTACACCTTTTACCCACCGGGCATCAGCCTGGCGCTCTATACCTATAACCTGTTCAATTCTGTCATTTCCATACCCTTACAACCCTTCTTGCCTCTGCCGGCCATCAGCAACCTGACCTTCCTGCTTGCCACCATCCTGAGCGGGTATGGCGTGTTTCTTCTCACCCACTATCTGCTGCACGATATCCAACGCCCACCATCCAATATCGGGCACTGGATATTGGATAGTAGATATTGGGCAGCTTTTCTCGCCGGTCTGGTCTACGCCTTTGGCTCCTACCGCCTGGTCTATGCGGCCATCGGCCACTATGACATGTGGAGCACCGAATGGATCCCGTTCTACACGCTGTTCTTGATCAAAACCATCCGCGAGCCGCGCCGCCATTACGCCATTCTGGCCGGGATATTCCTGGTGCTGGCCATGCTGTGCGAGATGATCTTTGGCGTGTTCCTGGCGATTTTAACGCTGATTATCCTGGTCTTTGCCATGAGCAGGCAGGGGCGGAGCGAGATCGCCGGCGGGTGGGCTGCCCTTCTGCAGCGTCTGGTGGTGGTAGGGCTGGTGGCGGCGCTCCTCTACGCGCCGGTGCTGGTGCCCATTGGGCGTGAAATGTTCGGCGGCTATGAGCTGGCCGGCTGGGGCGACGCTGAAAAGCTGTCGGCTGACCTGATGGGCCTGATCACGCCCACGGCGCTGCATCCCCTGGGCGGCGGTTGGGCCGACACTCTACGCCATACCCGCGAGGGCACTGCCCGCTTCCGCGATGTAAACACGGTGTTCCTCGGCTGGACGGGGCTGGCTTTGGCCATCGGCGGTGCTGTGGCCTACCGGCGCCGACTGGCAGCCTGGACCACCGGCCTGATTGTGTTCACCCTCTTTAGCCTGGGACCTCTGTTACAGGTGAATGGCCGCTCGACCTTTGACCTGGATGGACTGCAAGTCAACGTCCCACTGCCGTTCATCCTGCTGCACTACATCCCGGTGGTCAAAGCCAACCGGGTTCCCAACCGCTTCAGCGTGGTTCTGATGCTCTGCCTGGCGGTGCTGGCCGGATTCGGCATCTACTGGCTGCTCACCAAAATCGCAGGGCGCAAACCGCAGTGGACCAGAAAGATCCTGCTCCCTGGGTCCTTGATCCTTGCGGCCCTGCTGCTGTTCGAGCATTGGTCCGTGCCGCTGCCGTTGACCGACGCCCGTATCCCGCCCGTCTACGAGCAGGTGGCCGCCGATCCAGGCGACTTTGCCATCTTGCAACTGCCCCTGGGTTGGCGCAACAGCTTTGGCATGATGGGGGCAGAAGACACTCGGACGCAATATTACCAGAGCTTTCACCACAAACGGCTGCTGTCGGGCAACATTTCGCGCAACCCACCCGACCGGTTCGAATACTTTCGGCGGCAGCCGATCCTCGATTCCCTTATCACTCTCCAGACCTACGGCCAGGTGGATGCCGGTCGCCAGGCCGCTGACCGGGCCTACGCCGACAAATTTGTGTGGTTCTACGACATTCGCTATGTCGTCGTCGCACCGGCGGTGCCAGGCCGACCACCCTATACCGACACCCGCGAGGCGGCTGTGGCCTATATCGAACAGGTGCTGCCTGTGGAAAAGGTCTATGATCGGGATGGGTGGCTGCTCTACCGGGTGAACCGGCAGCCTGCCCCAACCGGCCTGTCGGTGGATTTTGGATCGGCACAACCGATAACGCTCAACCTCCTGGGCGAGGGTTGGGCTGAGGCTGAAGAGATCCAGGGGGTGACGGCCAACTGGGCTGTAGCTCAGGGGGCGCAGATCTTTCTGCCGGCCAGCGACGGGGAGGATCATCGGCTGCAGGTGCGGCTGTTGCCCTTTGATTATCCGGGATCACCGCAGCAAACGGTCACCTTGCGGGTCAACGGCCACCGGCTAGAGCGGGTCGCGGTCTCGTCGGGTTGGAACACCTATACCTGGCAGGTGCCCGCCCGCTTTCTGCGGCAGGGGCTGAACGATGTGCGCTTCGAGTTCGACCACCTGGCCGTCCCCGCCGATGTTCTGCCCGGAAATGGAGCGATCGGCGGGACAGGTGTCCAGGCACCCATTGCCATCGAAGTCAACAGCGGCGGCCCCGCCGATTTCGCCTACATCAGCCTGGGGGAAAGCGCCCAAGATGGCTCAGCCCATCGCCCCGGCTACAACGTGGCCGTGATCCACCCCCGCAGTGGGCGGCTGCTCGACCGGCAGGGGTTCGATACGACACCGACCGGCAGTGAGTCGGAAGCGGCGGCCCTGGCCGATTTCCTGGCCGGCATCCCCGATGGCCAGATCGTGGTTGTCGCCATGCAGGGCGAGGGTGCAGCCCGCCTGACCGAGGCCGCTGTAGAGGCGCTGCGATCCATCGGCGGCCAGGCCGACCCCAGAGGAAGCAGTGGCTGGTCCCACGCCCTCATCGGCGTCAAAGGGGCAGCGCCGGGCAGCGCGCTGGAAGCCATCGGTCCCGGCAACGGCTGGCTGCGCGTCGCCCCCGATCGGCGCACGCTGGGCATCGCCATAGACAAGATTGTTTGGGAGCGAAACGAGTGAGCAGCCATCAGGCAGATGGTATGGCCGCCAGCCTGCGGATGCCGGCGGCCCCGATGAGCAGGTAGCATGGCCGGTGTTCGGCGGCGCCCAGGGCTTGACGCGGGGATAGCCGTCCTGCTAGGGGGCATGTCGGCTGTTCTGTACATCAGGACCCTGGCCCCCACCGTCCTGGCCGGCGACCCAGGCGAGTTTCAATTCGCGGCATACCTGTTGGGCGTGGCCCATCCCACCGGCTATCCGCTCTACCTGCTGCTGGGCTGGGCCTGGTCCCACCTCTTGCCCGTGGGGGATGCGGCCTATCGCCTGAACCTTTTTTCTGCCTTCTGGGCAGCGTTGGCAGTGGGGCTGTTCTATCCTACAGCCGCTGCGTGGCTGCAGCAGGCACTACCTGACCTCTCGCTGCCCGTCCGCCGGATGGTTGCGGCCTTGGCAGCCGCCACCCTGGCCGTGACGCCGACCTTTTGGTCACAAGCCATCATCGCCGAAGTCTATACCCTGCACACCTTTTTCGTTGTCCTGCTGTTCTATCTGATCCTGACAAAGGAGGCAAGAAGCAAAAAGTCTTTTTTCTACTTCTTGATGATTTTTTCCTTCGTTTTTGGCCTGAGTCTGACTCACCACCGTACCACGCTACTCCTGGCTCCGGCCTTCCTGGCTTTCCAAATTGTAGGGACCAAGAGGCAAGAGAAGGAGCTGCGCGCCAAGCACAACCTCCCTGCCTCCTGCCTCCTGCTTCTTGTTTCCTTCCTTCTCCCCCTTGCCCTTTACGCCTACATCCCGCTCCGAGCGCCACATACCCCTTACCTGCACTTACCCCTGACCGCAGACCGCGAGTTGGTACTGTACGACAACACGTTCGGCAGCTTCGTGGGCTTTGTGCTGGGTGGTCCATTCGGCGGATCGGTGAACCTGACGGTGAATCTGGGAGAGCGGCTGGCAATGGCTGGGGGCTTTTTGCGCGACGAGGTTGGCTGGATCGGCATTGGCCTGGCGTTGATCGGCCTGTTCGGCCTCTTTCTCAAGCACAGGTGGGCGTTGTTGGCCCTCACCGGGCTGGCCTACGGCGCAGTGGTGGCTTTTAATCTGGTCTATACCATTGGCGACATTTTTGTGCTCTTTATTCCTTCTTACGTTGTCATCGTGTTATGGATGGCTGTCGGTGTTGGATGGGTTCTGGAAATGAGCAAATGGGCAAATGGGCAAATGGGGAAATGAGCAAATGAGCAAATGGGGAAATGGGGAAATGAGCAAATGGGGAAATGAGCAAATGAGCAAGTGGGGAAAGGGGGAAAGGGGGAAAGGGGCAGGTGGGCAGGTTGTGCTTGCTCTGCTGTTCTTTGCTTTGCCGATCTGGATGACGGCCAGCTACTACGCCGACCTGGACCAGAGCCACAACACCACCGCCCGCACCCGCTGGGAGGCGATCCTGGCCGAGCCGCTGCCATCCGGGGCGATATTGGTCAGCAACGATCGCAACAATATCATGCCCCTGTGGTACTTGCAATATGTGGAACAACAACGGCCCGATCTGTTGGGCCTGTTCCCCCTTATCACACCTGACTACCCCACCTTGGGCTATATCCTCGACCTGGCGCTGAGCACCGGCCGGCCGATCTATCTCATCAAGGAGATGCCAGGGGTGGAGGTCAAAGTGGCGGTGGAGGCTGAGGGCAGGTTATGGCGCGTCCTCGGTCCGGCGGCGGAAGGGGAGCCGGCCCACCCTTGCGACATGCGCCTGGCCGAGGCGGTGGCGTTGCGGGGCTATGACTGCCTGCCGTGCCAGGCGCGCCCCGGCGAGGCGTTGCCGATCAGCCTCTACTGGGAAGCGCTGCACCCCCTGGAGGCCGAATACCACACCTTTGTCCACCTGCTCGACCCGGCAGGCCAAAAGGTGACCCAGAGCGACCGGCAGCCAGGCGGTGTCTACTACCCGACGACCTTGTGGCGGCCTGGCGAGCGGCTGCGCGACGACCACCTGTTGACCGTCCCCGCCGACGCGCCAGGCGGTGTCTATCAGTTGCTGATAGGCATGTACGCCCTTGCTCAAGACGGATCGCTGATCCCCCTGGGCGATCCGGTCGTTGTCGGGCAGGTAGTGGTCAAGGAATAGTTTCAGCAATCCAACAGGGCCTGCTGCATCTCCTGCCGCACCCACTCATCGGGCTCGGCCGGCCAGGCCTGCTGCAGAGCATGACGGGCTTGGGGCGTGGCGATGCGCCCCAGCGCCCAGGCAGCGTGCCCGCGTACCAGTGGCTCGGCGCCGTGGAGGGCCTGGACCAACGCCGGCACCGCCACCGGATCGCCCCAGTTGCCCAACGCCACGGCGACGTTGCGCAGCAGACCGCTCCTTTTTGCCCGTTTCACCGGACTTTGGCGAAATCGTTGCTGAAACCCCTCGTCGTCCAGGGCGATGAGCTCCAGCAGCCGGGGGGCGATGCTATCCGACCTGGGCTGGAAGGCCGGATCGGCCGTGGGCCGGGCAAAGCGCCGGTTCCAGGGACACACCTCCTGGCAAATATCGCAGCCAAAGATGCGGTTGCCCATGAGCGGCCGTAGATCGCGGGGGATGGGTCCCTTCAATTCGATGGTCAGGTAGGAGAGGCAGCGCCGGGCATCGAGGACGTAGGGCGCGACGAGAGCGCCGGTTGGGCAGGCATCCAGGCAGCGGGTGCAGCGCCCGCAAGCACCCTGTACAGGGGGAGGATGTCTTGCCTCCACCGCCCTGGTGAGCAACAAT
>FWPU01009401.1_pt1 | contig 15478 bp, 11 predicted proteins | sample 2228361 | NCBI WGS metagenome assembly FWPU01 (sample SAMEA103939777, study PRJEB20133) | metagenome
TCGTCACCCAAGGTGGGAGCCGGATGCGGTAATGCCGCACGTCCGGATCTGTGGAGGGGGGCAGGGGCAACCCTGCTCCCTACTCCGTTAGAGCGCAGGTCAGCGGCGGTTGATCGTCGCGGCGGCGACCGCGGCGCCGAAGCCGTTGTCGATGTTGACCACCAGCACGCCCGCGGCGCACGAGTTGAGCATGCCGAGGAGCGCCGAGAGCCCGCCGAACGACGCGCCGTAGCCGACGCTGGTCGGCACGCCGATGACCGGCCGGTCGACGAGGCCCGCGACGACGCTCGGGAGCGCGCCCTCCATCCCGGCGACGACGATCACGACCGACGCGCCGGTCAGCACGTCCCGGCTCGCGAGCAGGCGGTGCAGGCCGGACACGCCGACGTCGTACAGCCGCTCGACCGGGTGGCCGAAGACCTCGAGCGTGCGGACGGCCTCCTCGGCGACCGGGATGTCGGTCGTGCCCGCCGCGACGACGAGGACCGTGCCGCGCGTCTCGACCCGCGGCGTCTCGTGCACGAGGCGCGCGGTCCGCGAGACGGGATCGTAGTCGGTCATCGGCAGGCGCGCGACCAGCACGCCCGCCGCTTCCTGGTCGAGGCGCGTCACGAGGACGCTCTGCCCCGCCGCGTGCAGCCGCTCGGCGATCGACGCGATCTGGTCGCCGGTCTTGCCCTGGCCGAAGATGACCTCGGGGTAGCCGACCCGGAGCTCGCGGTGGTGGTCGACGCGGGCGAAGCCGAGGTCCTCGAAGGGCAGGTGCTTGATCTCGGTCAGCGCGTCGTCCGCGGTGAGCTCCCCGCGTGCGACGCGCTCGAGCAGGTCGCGCAGGCGAGCCGGCGTCACGGCTCCTCCATGAAGTGGTCGAAGCCGCCGCGCGCGCCCGGCTCCGCACCGTGCGCGCCGCGCAGCACGATGCCCTCGGCCGCGTCCGTGCACCGTCCGACGACCGTCATCTCGACCCCCGCCTCGCGCGCGAGCTCGGGCAGGCGGTTCGCGAGCTCGGGCGGGCAGGCGGCGAGCAGCTCGTAGTCCTCACCGCCCGAGAGGGCGAAGCCCCGTCCCGCCGCGTCGAGTTCCGCGACCTCCGCGAGCCGCGGCACGCGCTCCTCGTCGACCACCGCGCCGACCTCGCTCGCCTCGCAGAGGTGACGCAGGTCGGCGAGGAAGCCGTCGCTCACGTCGATCGCGGCGTGCGCGCCGGCCGCCGCGAGGACCCGTCCCGCGGCGACGCGTGCGACGGGTGCGGCGTAGCGGGCGCGCAGCGCGGGGGCCGGCGGGCGTCCCGCGCGCAGCTCCGCGACCGCCGCGGCGGCGCCGCCGAGCGTCCCCGTGACCACCAGCAGGTCGCCGGGGCGCGCGCTCGCACGCGTGAGGCAGGGGCCGTCGACCGTGCCGAGCGCCGTGACGGTGATCGTGAGCTCCGCGGAGCGCGTCAGGTTGCCGCCCGCGAGCACCGCGCCCGCCTCCTCGCTCGCCGCGGCGCAGCCGTCGAGGATCTCGTCGAGCACGTGCGCCGGAAGGTCGGGTGGCGCGGTGACCGCGGCCAGGGTGTACGCCGGGCTCGCCCCCATCGCGGCGAGGTCGCTCAGGTTCACGACCACCGCCCGCCGTCCGATCTCCGCGGGCGTGAGCCAGCCGTCACGGAAGTGGACGCCCTCGACGAGCGCGTCGGTGGTGACGGCGAGCGGTGCGGAGGTCGCCGGGAGAACGGCGCAGTCGTCGCCCGGCGGGACCAGGAGGGGATGGGCGACCGCTGCGCCGGTGTGGTCGCGCGCGCGCAGGCGCGCGCAGAGCTTTCGCAGGAACGGATGCTCGCCGACCTCGCGCAGCGTGCGGTCGTCAGCCAAACTTCTCCCGCACCTTGTCGAAGAAGCCGCGCGACGGGTGGACCTCCTCGCCGGAGATCTGGGCGAACTCCTCGAGCAGCTCGCGCTGCCGCGGCGTGAGCTTGCGCGGGGTCTCGACGGTCACGCGCGTGAGCTGATCGCCGCGGCCGTAGCCGTGCAGGTCGGGAATGCCCTTGCCGCGCAGGCGGAAGACGCTGCCCGATTGCGTTCCTTCCTTGATCTTGAGCTTGACTGGGCCGTCGAGCGTCGGGACCTCGATCTCGGTGCCGAGCGCCGCCTGCGGGAAGCCGATCCGCACGTCGCAGATCACGTCGTTCCCGTCGCGGCGGAAGAACTCGTGCTCCTGCACCTGGATCACGACGTACAGGTCGCCCGGGGAGCCGCCGACGCCGGCCTCGCCCTCGCCGCGCAGCTTGAGCCGGGTGCCCGTGTCGACGCCGGCGGGAACCTTGACCTGGAGGGTGTGCTCCTTGCGCACGCGGCCCGAGCCGCTGCACCGCGGGCAGGGGTCCTTGACGATCTGCCCGCGCCCGCTGCACTGGCCGCAGGTCTTGGCGATCGAGAAGAAGCCCTGCTGGAAGCGGACCTGCCCCGCCCCCCGGCAGGTCGGGCACTTGACGGGAGCGGCGCCGCCCTTGCCGCCCGTGCCGGTGCAGTCGGTGCACGGCACGAGGCGCGGCACCGAGATCTCCTTCTCGCAGCCGAACGCCGCCTCCGCGAAGGACAGCGTGAGCGTGTAGCTCAGGTCCTCGCCGCGCCGCCTCCGGCTGCGTCCCCTGGCGCCGCCGGCGCCGAACAGCTCGCCGAACAGGTCGCCGAAGATGTCCTCGAAGGCGCTCGCGCTGAAGTCGAAGCCGGCCGAGCCGCCCTCGAAGGCCGCATGCCCGAACCGGTCGTAGCGCGCCCGCTGCTGCGGGTCCGACAGGACCTGGTACGCCTCCGACGCCTCGCGGAACTTCGCCTCGGCGAGCTTGTCGCCGGGATTGCGATCCGGGTGGTACTTGAGGGCGAGCTTACGGAAGGCCTTCTTGATCGTCTCCTGGTCGGCGGAGCGATCGACACCCAGGATCTCGTAGAAGTCGCGTTTGGCCGTCACGTTGTCGTCCGCAGCGGATTTTCGGTCAGTCGCCGGAGGTACGCAAGCGAACGCCAACGAGGCGCGCGGGTCCGACCCCGTGAGCCGGCCCGCGCGCCGCCGTTAGCCCTTGACCTCCTCGAAATCGGCGTCGACCACGTCGTCCTTCCGCGGCCCGCTCTCGGCCTGACCGCCGTCGGAGCGACCCTGACCCTCGGTCGCGTGCGCCGCCTTGGCGTACATCGCCTCGGCGAGCCTGTGCGACGCCTTGCTCAGGTCGTTGGTCGCCTTGCGCAGCGTCTCCGCGTCGGCGCTCGTGTCCTCGATCAGCTTCTTCGCAGCGGCGATCGCGGACTCGAGCTCGCTCTTGGCCGCCGCGTCCATCGCGGAGCCGTGCTCCGCGAGCGACTTCTCGGTCTGGTAGACCAGCGAGTCGAGTTGGTTGCGCGCCTCGATCGTCTCGCGACGCTTGCGGTCCTCCTCGGCGTGCGCCTCGGCGTCCTTGATCATCCGCTGGATCTCCTCCTCGGTGAGGCCCGAGGACGCGGTGATCCGGATGGACTGCTCCTTGCCCGTGCCGAGGTCCTTCGCGCTCACGTGCACGATGCCGTTCGCATCGATGTCGAAGGTCACCTCGATCTGCGGGATGCCGCGCGGCGCCGGCGGGATGCCGACCAGGTCGAACTGGCCGAGTAGCTTGTTGTCCGCCGCCATCTCGCGCTCGCCCTGGAAGACGCGGATCGTCACCGCGGTCTGATTGTCCGAGGCGGTCGAGAACACCTGGCTCTTCTTGGTCGGGATCGTCGTGTTCTTCTCGATGAGCTTGGTGCACACGCCGCCGAGCGTCTCGATGCCGAGCGAGAGCGGCGTCACGTCGAGCAGGAGGACGTCCTTGACCTCGCCCTTCAGCACGCCGCCCTGGATCGCGGCACCGATCGCCACGACCTCGTCGGGGTTCACGCCGCGGTGCGGCTCCTTGCCGAAGATCTTCTTGACGCGGGCCTGCACGGCCGGCATGCGGGTCATGCCGCCGACCAGGACGACCTCGTCGATGTCCTTGGTGCTCAGGTTCGCGTCGCGCAGCGCCGTGACGCACGGCCCCTCGAGGCGGTCGAGCAGGTCGCTGCAAAGCGCCTCGAGCTTGGCGCGCGTGAGCTTGATGTTGAGGTGCTTCGGACCCGAGGCATCCGCGGTGATGAACGGCAGGTTGATGTCCGTCTCGACCGCGCTCGACAGCTCGATCTTCGCCTTCTCCGCCGCTTCCTTCAGGCGCTGGAGCGCCATGCGGTCGTTGCGCAGATCGATCCCCTGGTCCTTTTTGAACTCGTCGGCCAGGTAGTCGATGATGCGCTGGTCGAAGTCCTCGCCGCCGAGGAACGTGTCGCCGTTCGTCGACTTCACCTCGAAGACGCCGTCGCCCACCTCGAGAACCGAGATGTCGAACGTGCCGCCACCGAGGTCGAAGACCGCGATCTTCTCGTCCTTCTTCTTGTCGAGCCCGTAGGCGAGCGACGCGGCCGTCGGCTCGTTGATGATGCGCAGCACCTCGAGGCCGGCGATGCGTCCGGCGTCCTTGGTCGCCTGGCGCTGGCTGTCGTTGAAGTACGCAGGGACCGTGATCACGGCCTGTGTCACCTTCTCGCCGAGGTAGTCCTCCGCCGTCTGCTTCATTTTCTGCAGGATGAAGGCGGAGATCTCGGCCGGGCTGTACTTCCGGCCGCGGCACTCGACCCAGGCGTCGCCGTTGTCACCCCGCACGATCTTGTACGGGAGAACCTTCATCGCCTTCTGGACCTCGGGGTCGTCGTAGCGGCGTCCGATCAGGCGCTTGATCGCGAAGACCGTGTTCTCCGGATTGGTCACCGCCTGACGGCGAGCGATCTGCCCGACCAGGCGCTCCCCGCTCTCGGCGAAGGCGACGACGGAGGGCGTGATGCGGCTGCCCTCTGAGTTGGTGATCACGGTCGGATCACCACCCTCCATGATCGCAACGCACGAGTTGGTGGTGCCCAGGTCGATGCCGATGACTTTGCTCATTGTGTCCCTCGGGAGGCCGATCCCGCGCCGGCGTGTGCCGAGCTGCCGACGTGGCGTTCGTGCCCGAATTTCCGATCTTTTTCCCGAGGCGCTGCGCCTCGGGCATCGCCCAGATAATCACGATGGGCGTCGAATCAACCCTGCATCCCGACGTCGGCACGCGAAATGCGATGCCGCGCGGGTCAGCTCGTGCTGCCTGAGCTGCGTGCTTTCGCCACGCTCACCTGCGCGGGGCGCAGGAGACGGTCGTGCAGGCGATAGCCGGCCCGGTACTGCTCGAGGACCGCCCCCGGGGCGGCCTCGTCGCTCTCCACGTGGGCGACGGCCTCGTGGCGGCTCGGGTCGAACGGCTCGCCCACGCTGGAGACCCGGTTCACACCGTGCCGCTCGAGCACCTCGGTGAACTGGTGTAGCACCATCTCGACGCCGGTGAGCAGCGCCTCGATCTGGCGTGCGCCCGGCTGGTCACCCGCAGCCTTGGCCGCCTGGATCGCTAGCTCGATGTTGTCGACGACCGGCAGCAGGTCACGGAGCAAGGGCTCGGTCGCGTAGCGCAGCGCCTCAACCTTCTCGCGGTGCATGCGCTTCTTGAAGTTCTCGAGCTCGGCGCGCTCGCGAAGCAGCCGATCGTAGGTCTCCGTGGCCTCGTCGGTCTTCGCCAGGAGCTGCTCGCGCAGGTCGTCGATCATGTCGAGCGCCTGCTCGAGGGTCCTCGGCCGCTCCGGCTCGGCGGGCGGCCCGGCTGTGGGCGTCGGCTCGGCCGGCGGGTCATCGGCGGCCGTCGTCGCCCCGGCGGGAGCCTCGGTGGTGGCGTCGCCGTCACGGACCGACGGGTCGGGCCCCTCCTCCGACGCGCCGTTTTGAGCAACGGGGTCCGCCACGCGCTTCTCCTCCTCTTGCTCCTTGCTCAACGCAGGGACGCTAAGCACGCCCTCCTGGACTGTCAATCGTGCGGCTGTGCTAGACGAGCGGCGTGCGTCTCGAGTCCACGCACGCAATCGTGCTGCGCACCCGCGAGTACGGCGAGTCCGACAAGATCGTCACGGTCCTGTCCCGGACCGCCGGGAAGTTCTCCGGCATCGCCAAGGGCGCCAAGCGCTCGCAGCGCCGCTTCCCCGGGACCCTCGAGATCTTCTCGCACGTCTTGCTCGACTACCGGCGCCGGCCGCACGCCGAGCTCGCCTTCCTCGATCGCGCGGTCCTCGTCCACCCCTGGCCGCGCATCCTCTCGTCGCTCGAGCGCTTCGCAGCGGCGAGCCACGTGGTCGAGCTGGCGGACAAGCTGACCGCGGAGAGCGAGGTGGGCGACGACCTCTATGCGCTCGTCGCCGCGACGCTCGCCCGGATCAACGAGGCGGAGCCCGGTCCCGCGACGCTCCGCCTGTTCGAGCTCGCGGCGCTCACCGCATCGGGCTACCGGCCGGAGCTCGTGGCGTGCAACGGCTGCCGCCGCCCGGTCGCGGACGAGCGGGGGCCGGTCCGCCTGGTCCCGTCGCTCGGCGGCGTCCTCTGCCCGGCCTGTCGGACGCGCGAGGAGGGAGGCGTGCTGCTCTCGCCGTCGGCCCTCGAGGGCCTCGCCCTCCTGCAGCACGCCGTGGGCCGAGCGGTCGCGGAGCGGCGCCTGTGCGGCGGGTCCGCGCCCCTCGACCCGTTCGTCGACGAGAGCGCCGCGGAGGGCGCCCTCGGGCCGCGCGTCGGACGCGAGGTCGCGGCCGCGCTCGACCTGCTCCTGACGCCGCACCTGCGCAGCCGTCTCCGTACCCTCGAGCTCCTCGGGCCGGTGCTGGCGAACGGCGTCAACGGGCGGGAGCCGGAGTAGCGTCCGCCCCGTCGAGCTCGCGGGCGAAGACCGTCGCGATGGGCGCGAAGCGGACCTCGCGGGTGAGTTGCGCGAGCTTGGCCCGCATCGTCCTCCGCCCGACCCCGTTGAAGAACCGGACGTGTGCCCTCGTGCCGGGCAGCTTCGGCGACGCGGGATCGATCTCCCACGGATGGGTGTAGACCACCGCCGGGCCGACCTCGCGGTTGAAGCGGCCCAGGTAGCGGCGCATGACGGCGAGCGGCAGGGCGCGGAGCACGAACCCGCCCGCGGCGAGCGGCAGGACGTGCCCGGTCGCGAGCCGCACGAGCGGCAGGGGAAACTCCCACAGCCCGCTCGCCAGCCGCACCGGGCCGCCGCCGTTGCCGAGCGTGGGCACGGGGCCGGAGAAGCGCAGCGGCATCCAGCTCGAGTCGTAGGCGAAGCCGCACTCGGCGAGCACGTCGAGCGCCCACAGCTCGCTCGTGTCGACCACGAAGCAGGGCGCGCGGAAGCCGCGCACCGACGCCCCGACCACGTCCTCGATGCGCTCGCGCGCGCGCCGGACGTCGTCGCGGAAGTCGGCGCGCGAGCGCTGGCGCACGGGGAGGTGGCGAAGCCCGTGGCAGGAGATCTCGTGCCCGAGCGCCGCCGCCTCGCGCGTGAGACGCTTGAGCTGCGCCGCGACGTCGGCGAGGTAGAAGAGCGTCGCGCGCGTCTCGGTTGCCGCCAGGATCTCGAGCAGCTCCGTGAGGTTGCGCTCGACGCGCGGCTTGACGGCGGCGATCTCCTCGGGGGCCGCCGGTCCCGTGCCGCGGCTCTCGTCGTGGTACCAGTCCTCGACGTCGATCGTGAGCGCGTTCTCCGGCGCGGCGTCGTGTGCCGGGAGCGGGCTCATGCGGTGAGCGGAAACCTTCGCCTGGTCCACGCGGCTAGTAGAGGCCCGGCACGAGACGCCAGGTGCGCTCGCTGTAGCGGACGTAGTCCTCGCCGAGGTGCTCGCGCAGGATGCTCTCCTCGCGTCCGATGCGCAGGAGCAGCGCAGGAAGCCAGACGAGGAGGAAGGCGCCGAGCGCGAGCGGGCTGTGCAGGACGAGCGCCGTGCCGATCATCACGAGGACGAGGCCGGCGTAGTTCGGGTGGCGAAGGAGCCGGTACGGTCCCCGGTCGACGAGCCGGTGATCGCGGCGGAGCTGCAGCTTCATGGAGAAGTACGGTCCGAGCGCCGCGACGGCCCGCCGCCGGAGCTCGAGCCCGGCGACGATCGTCGCGAGGCCCGCGACGGCCAGCGGGGAGGTGTAGAGCGGCTCGGGCGTGGCCGTCCGGCTGTCCCACGCGGCGGCGCACAGCACGACGACGAAGGCGACGTTGAGCAGCGTCGCCGAGGGGTCCGTCCCGACCTCGTCCCGCGACCGCCGGGCGACCGCGTACGACGCAAGCCCGCCCGCCAGCGCGACGACCCAAACCTGCGGCGTCGCGAAGCCGCCCACGCCGCCGATCAGCACGCCGGTCGCAAGCGCGCCCAGGGCGCGGCGCAGCGGCTCTCTCGAAGAAGCCTCTTCGCGAGGGGCATGCTCGGCTCGCATCCCGCGCGAGCTTACAACGCCCGCCGCGCGGCCGCGAAGCCGCTCAGGTGAGCCACTGGCGGAGCGCGTTCGCCAGCGTCTCCTGGGTGAAGGGCTTCGTCAGGTAGCCGCTCGCGCCCGCCTCCTGCGCGCGGCGGCGGTGCTTCTCGCTCGAGCGCGAGCTGCAGACGATCACCGGCAGGTCCTTGAGCTGCGGGTCGGTGCGGATCTCGTGCAGCAGCTCGTAGCCGTGCATGCGCGGCATCTCGAGGTCGGTCACGAGGACGCGGAACTTGCCCTGGCGCAGCTTCTCGAGCGCGTCGCGTCCGTCGACCGCCGTGCGCGCGGTCCAGCCCTCGGCTTCGAGGAAGTGGCCGGCGAGCTTGCGCACGCTGATCGAGTCGTCCGCCCAGAGGACCATCGCGTCGTCGGCCTCGCTCGCCTCGTCGGCCTCCGCGGCAGGCTTCGCTTCCGACTGGAAAAGCGGCGGCAGCGCGCCCACCAGACCGGCGAGCCGACCGACGTCGATCACGAAGATCACCTGGCCGTCGCCCGAGAAGGTGGCGCTGGTCAGGAACGGATGGCCCGCGAAGACGCGGCCGAGCGGCCGGACGACCGCCTCGCGCTGCGCCTCGATGCGGTCGACGAGCAGAGCGAGCTTGCGGCTCGCGCCGCGCAGCACAATCGCCGTCGCGCTGCCGGGGGCTGCGCCGCGTGCGGCGGCGCGGGCTCGGCTTCCGTCCTCGGTGCGCGGCGCGGGCCCGAACGAGTGGCTCGCGCAGGCGCCGATGAGCTCGGTGAGCGAGATGGCGGGAAGCCGCTCCTCGCCGACGCGCAGCTCAAGCCCTTCCGGCCCGCGCTCGACCTGCTCCGGATCGACGTTCAGCACGGTCTCGATCGGACCCTGCGAGAGCGCGTAGATCTGCGTCCCCGCGCGGAGCAGCAGCACCTGGTCGATCATCGCGGCGAGCGGCAGGGTGATGCGGAAGGCCGCGCCGCGGCCGTCCTCCGACTCGACGCTCACCGTGCCGCGGAGCTGCTCCACCTCGCCGGCGACCACGTCCATGCCTACGCCGCGCCCGGCGAGGTCGGTGACGCGGGCCTGCGTCGAGAAGCCCGGGCGGAAGATGAGCTTCGCGAGCTCCTCGCGGCTCGGCTCCTCGTCCGGCTCGAGGAGCCCGAGCTCGATGCCCTTGCGGCGGATCGCCGCGAAGTCGAGGCCTCGCCCGTCGTCGCGGACGCAGACCTCGACGCTGCCGTGCCGCTGCGCCGCGCTCAGCGTGATCTGTCCCGCCTCCGGCTTGCCCGCCGCGCGCCGCTGCTCGACGGGCTCGATGCCGTGCGACACCGCGTTGCGCACCAGGTGCAGGAGCGGTCCGTAGAGCGCCTCGATGATCGCGCGGTCGACCTGCACCTCGCCGCCGATCGTCTTCACCTCGATCTTCCGTCCGGTCTGCCGTGCGGCGTCGCGGATCGGGCGCTGCAGGCGGCGGAAGAGCATCTCGATCGACAGCAGCCGCATGCCCGTGATCGTGCGCTGCAGGCTCGAGGTGATCTTGGAGACTTGACGCGACTCCTCGGCGAGCGCGTCGATGATGCTGGAGAGCTGCTCGACGATCTCGCCCGTGTCCGAGGCGATCTCGACCAGCGTGCGCGTGAGCACGTTGAAGTCGTCGTACTTGTCGAACTCGAGGTCGCTGAACTCCCAGGGCGACGACGCGTCCCGGCCGCCGTCGTCGCGCTGCTGCTCCGCCGCCGGGTTGAACTCGAAGCCGCGGAAGCCCTCGACGGTCTCGTGGAGCTGCAGCTTGCCGAGCCGGAGCTTGTCCTTGAGCTCGTAGATCGCGCTCATGGAGTCTTCCATGCGCGTCCGGCTCACGACGAGCTCGCTCACCCGGTTCATCAGGAGATCGAGGCGGCTCGCGTGCACGCGCACCATCGCCGAGTCGATCTCCGAGGGCGGAGCGGGCGGGGCCTGCGGGCTCGCCTGCGTCGCTTCCGCGGTGGCGTCCCGCGCCGCGTGCGGCGCTGCCGCGTCGTGCTCGCCGTCTGCGGCCACCGCCGCGAGCGTCTCCGCGACGCGCCCCTCGACGTCGTCGAGGACCTGGTGGTCGTGCGACAGGCCGCGCGCCTCGGCGAGGAGGCCGGCGACCGAGTCGACGAGCTCGAGGAGCAGCTCGATGATGCGCTCGGCGCCGTGCTCGACCGGGCTCTCGATCACCGTCTCGAGGAGCGTCTCGCCGGCGTGGAGCTGCTCCGCGATGCGCGTCAAGCCCACCGCGGCCGCCGCGCCCTTGAGCGTGTGGAAGTGACGGAAGAGCGCGCGGAGCTGCGTCCGGTCGCGCGGGTTGCGCTCGAGGTAGAGGAGGGCGGTCTCCGAGGCGCTCAGCGCGGCGTCCGCGTCGAGCGTGAAGGCCTCCATCATCTCGGGCTCGATCTGCGGCGGCGCGGCCGCATCCGCCGCGAGCGGCGAGGGCGCGGCGCCCGGCGCTGCTGCCACGTCGTTGCTGTCTGCCTCAGGCGGGTCGTCGGCGGCGAACGGTGCTTCCGCAGCGTCGTCTTCTGCGTCGACCTGGCTCGCGCGCGCCGCCTCGGCGGCGACGGCGAGGGCCGTCGGCGGCTCGAGACCCGCCGCGAGGAAGACCTGCCCGAGCGGCTCCGCGATCCGGTCGAAGAAGCCGGGCGACAGCGGCAGCAGCGCCTCGTCGGCGTGGGTCTCGAACTCGTGCTGCAGGAACGCCCCGATGTCGCGCAGGTCGGCCCGCCCGACGGTGGCGGCGCTGCCCTTGACGGTGTGGAAGACCCGGCTCAGGTCGGCGCAGACGTTCGCCTGCTGTGCGGGGTCGACCAGCGCGGCGAGCAGGTCCGGTACGCCTTCGACGAGCTCGCGCAGCTCCGTCTGGAAGGTCTCGGCGAGGAACGCGGCGAGCTCGGGATCGTAGCCGCTCGCGTCGGTCTTCTCCTCGCGCGCGATGTCCTCGGCGAAGGTCTCGTCGGCGAGCGTCTCGTCGACGGGCAGGGCGCCGAGCTCGCCGAACTCGGGCACCGCCGCGTCGAGCGCCTCGTCGCGCCGCACCGTCCCTTCGAGGGCGGCCCGGTCGTCCTCCGGGAACACCTCGAGCAGCTCGCGGAGCAGCCGCTCCTGGCTCTCGACGTTCCCGTCGACGCAGTCCTCGAGCATCCGCTGCGCCGGACCGAGCGCGGCGCGCGTCGCCCGCACCAGCTCCTTCGCCGCCGCGTGGTTCTGGCGCGCCACCTCGGCCGCGCGCTCCGCCGCGCGCTGCAGGATCGCGCCCGCGCGGCTCAGGTAGGGCAGCTCGGCCAGCGCGGCCGAGCCCTTGAGGGCGTGGCCGCGCGCCGCGATCTCGGCGAGCCCGCTCGGGTCGCCGGGATCGGTTGCGAGCTGCCCGAGGCGCTGCGCCATCCCCGCGATCAGCTCGCGCGCCTCGACGCGAAACAGGTCGCGAATCGTGCTGACGCTCAGGCCCGGCGCTGCGTCGCCCGCGCGCTTCATCGTCTGCCCCTCGTCCTGCTCGCGTGCGGTCGGCTCGCTCACGTCGTCACGCCCGGAGCTTCTCCGCCCTGGCCCCGAGCTCCTGAGACACCGCGAGGAGCTGGGCGCTCGAGCGGCGGGCCTGCTCGCTCGACTGCTGGACGACCTTCGCCGACTCGACGAGACGTCTCAGCGCCGCGTCGATCTCGTTCGCCCGCTCGAGCTGCGACTGTGCCGCGCTGGCGATCTGGTCCAGCATGGTGGTCGACTCGTTGGTCACCGCGTGCACGCGCTCGAGCGCGTGCTCGGCCTGCGACGCGGCGGCCGTCTGGACCTCGAGCCGCTCGGCCTGTCGCTCCATGCCGCTCACCGCCTCGTTCACGTCCGACTGGATGCCCGCGATCAGGCGCTCGACCTCCTTGGTGGCCGCAGCGGCGCGCTCGGCGAGCTTTCGCACCTCCTCGGCGACCACGGTGAAGCCCTGACCGTGCTCGCCGGCGCGCGACGCCTCGATCGCGGCGTTCAGCGCCAGCATGTCGGTCTGGGCGGACATCTTCGAGATCGTCCCGGTGATCGCCGAGATCTGCATCGAGCGCTCGCCGAGTCGCTTGATCTTGACGGTCGCGGCGCGGGTCTCGCGCTGCAGGCCGTCCATGCCCGAGATCAGGTCGGCGAGCGCGCTCTGCCCGAGCTTGCTCGCCTGCTCGGTGCGGCGCGCCACCTCGACGGCGGCTGCGCACTGCGCGGCGATCTCCTCGTTGCCGGCGCGCAGCGCCTGCGCCACCGAGAGGACCGAGGTGCACTCGCGGGCCTGCGTGGTGGCCGTTCCCGACACCTGCTCGCTGCAGGTGCGGATCTGGTTCGCGGAGTCGCCGACTCGCCCGGACACGTCGCGCAGGCTGCCGAGCAGCGTTCCGATGCCGTCGAGCATCTCGTTGAGCGCGCGCGACACGTTGCCCAGCGCGCCCCCCTCGATCTGCGCACGCGGCGACAGGTTGCCGTTCGACACCTCCTGCACGACGCGCAGCAGGGATTCGGCGTCCTGCGCCGAGCGCTGTACCTCCTGCTCGGCGCGGGCGAGCGTCGCGGCGCGCTCGTCGAGCAGCCGGTTGATCGCGGCGGCGAGCTCGCCCACCGGACCGTCGCGCTTCACCTCGAGTCTGGCTTGACGGTCGCCGCGCTGCGCGCGGCCGAGCACCGTCGCGACCTCGCGCAGCCGCCCGGCGAACTGGTTCCACAGCCGCCCGCCGGCGATCCAGCCGGCGATCACGGCGAGGAGCGTCGCGGCGAGGATGTTGAGCTGCACGCTGCGCAGCGGCGCCAGGGCCGTCGCTTCGGGCATCTGCACGCCCACCGCCCAGCGCGCGTCGCCGACCGCGATCGGCGCGTACGCGGCGAGCGCCGGCCCGAGGCCGGTCGAGAAGCGGCCCGCGCGGTCGCGGCCCTGGAGCGCGGTCTCGAGCGCCGGCTGGGCGACGTCCGGCGAGGTCTCGCCCTCCTCGAGGGGAGGGCTCGCCGGGACGCCGAGGCTCGCGCGCAGCTGGCCCTTCGCATCGAACAGCCACACCGAGCCCGTCTCGCCGAGGCCGAAGGGCACGGTCTGACCGCTCGCGCTGCGCAGCGCGGCCTCGAGCGCGGACGTCCCGATCGCGACCACGACCACGCCGAGGCGCGTCTGGCCGTCGAGCACCGGCGCGGCGGCGTAGAGCATCGGCTGGCCGCTGAACGAGGAGTCGGGCCCGGCGTCGACCATCGACACGTCGTCCACGTCGGTCCGCACGCCGGCGCGCTGCAGGACCGTGAACAGGCCGGTGCCCGGCATGACCTGCGGCACGTCGCCGGTCGCGTAGGCGGCGCGGTCCGAGCCTTCCGGGAAGAGCAAGACGTCGCTCCACCCGTGGCGTTGCGCGAAGGGCTGGAGCCAGCGCGGCGGGCGCGGCTGGGTCGCGGGCTTGCGCTGCGGCTCACGCAGCTCGCGGAGGTAGCTCGCGAGCCGTGGGTCGGCCGCGAGCTCGCTCGTCTCGTTGCCGAGGTCGCGGGTGAAGCGCGCGACGTCTCCCTCGACCGCGGCGCGCACGGTCTCGAGCCGGGAGAGCGAGCCGTGCACCAGCACCTGTCGCGCGGCGAGAAGCACCGCGCCTCCAGCCGCGAGCGCGATCAGCCCGGCGAGGACCGCGAGACGGATGGCGCCGGCGCGTGCCGGGTCGCCCGTCTGGGTTCTCGTCGCCGTCGCGAGCCGCGGTCCCGCGGACGCTACTGTTCGCGATTGGGCAACCATCACCTCGTTTCCTCCCCCACATCGACCGCCGCACCCGCTTCCGCCCCTGTGACCTCGCCCCACTCGGCGCGTGCCGCGCCGCTCGCGGCGCTTCCCCCCGGAGCGCCGCCGGACGGCGACGGCGATGTCGTCGTCCGGGCACGGCCGCGCTGTCCCGCGGCGATCCTCTCCACCACGCTGGCCAGCAGGCGCTCGCCGTCGAGGACGATGGTCCGCTCCTCGTCCTTGCCGAAGAGCCCGCGCACGAGCGGGTTGGCGACGCTCGGGTCGAGCTTCGGCCGCCGGATCTCCCACGGCGGCACGTGCCGGATCGTCACCACCTGATCGACCACCGCGGCGAGCGCGACGTCGCCGTGGCTGAGCAGCAGCAGCGTGTCGCCGCGTCCGGCGGGCCGACCCGTCACGTCGAGCAGGCTGTCGAGGTTCACCAGCGGAACCACCTCGCCGCGCAGGTTGAAGGCTCCGAGCAGCTCGGCCGGTGCGTGGGGCACCGGCGTGAACGGCCGCGCTTCGAGCACCTCCTTGGCGACCGTCGTCGACAGCGCGAAGCGCCGTCCGTCGCGCAAGAAGACGCAGTAGTCGCTGCGCGGCCCGTCGCCGCGTGCCACGGCGCCGCCCGGCGCCACCGGCTGCGCGGAGGTCCTCATACGGCGATCACCTCGAGGTCGATGCCGGAGGCGGCCTCGGCCGGGTCGGGCGTCGGGCTCGCGAGCGACGCGAGCAGCGCGTGCAGCGCTGCGACGTCCTCCAGGCGAGTCGTGATTCGCCCGTCGAGCTCGCCCGGATCGACACCGGGCGGCACGAGCGCGACGAAGCGGGTCTCCGGGTCGTCGAGGTCGAGCGCCCTGCGCAGCGCGTGCTCGGCGCCCGGCGGCGCGTGAAACACCGCGAGCACGGCGCGGGGCGCAAGGAGCCGCACGAGGTGCGGAAGCTGCTCGACCTCCTCGCCGAGCGGCAGCGGAACGAGGCCCGCCGCGCGGATCGCGCCGACGACCGGGTTGCACAGCGGGTGGTTCTCCGCGCACACGACGAGCACGTCGGGCGAGTGCGGCAGCACGGCGCTCGGCGCTCCTGTCGCCGCGAGCAGGATCGCCGCCTCGCAGAGCGAGCGGTGCGCCTCGAGCAGCGTCGATGCGATGTTCGCGAAGGTCCCGTCCTCGCGTACCCGGTAGGGCACGACGAGCTCACCGGTCACGTGCCGCGCGAGGTCGCCCAGCAGCTCCGCCGCGTGGCGCAGGCGTGGGCTCACGCCGGCAAAGCCGCCGGCTGCCTGCGCCGGTCCCGCGCGGCGCGCGAGCGGCTCCTCGCACATCGCCGCCTCGAGCTGCGCGAGCAGCGCGGCGAACGCCTGCTCGACGTTCGCCGGCGGAGCGGCCGCG
>FWPU01009402.1_pt1 | contig 15477 bp, 17 predicted proteins | sample 2228361 | NCBI WGS metagenome assembly FWPU01 (sample SAMEA103939777, study PRJEB20133) | metagenome
GGAGCAGAGATCGCGTAAATTCCCTGAAATGCCCTGTATTTGCCCAAAAAGCCATAGGGCAGTTAGCGATGGAAATGGACAAAGTCCAGTCTGAGCGAAGCGAAGAATCTCAGCCGATGACAGAATTTATGAACACCTACTTACGAATGATTCGGAGACCAGCGGTCGCCCATCTCAGCGCAGTCGGAGACCGCCGTCACTGCTTACGGCTCACTGCCCCTCCCCGCCCAGCCCAAATAGGCAACAAGTCCGACCGCCGTAAGGAAGGCAAAGGCGAGTTTGGGGTACGGTCCAATCGGCAGCGGCGTGACAAAACCTTCAATCGTTCCCGCGCAGACGAGCAGGGGAATTACGCCTAAGATGAGGCGAATCGCAAGTTGTCCGTGTTCGGCGAGGGCTTCGCGGCGGCTGCGGCGTCCGGGGAGGGCGAGGGCTTTGCCGATAAGCAGCCCCGCGCCGCCCGCGAGGAAGATGGAGGTCAGTTCGATGATGCCGTGCGGAAGGATGAGCGACCAGAACTCAATGCTCTGATGCGCCGACGCGAAAGTCTGCGTGAGCGAGCCGACCATGAGGCCGTTGAAGAACAACACGCAAATCGTGCCGATGCCGAACAGGACGCCCGACGCGAACGCCATGAACGACACGTGGAGGTTGTTCGCCATAATCGCGCTGGACATGACGGCGGCTTCGTTGGGCATGACGGAGCGCGACAACGGGAGACCTTGCCCACCCTTGTTTTTGGGCTTGATTTCGGCGATGCCGCGTCCTAACAGTTGATACGGCGCGGTGCGGTCGGTGGCGGTGGCGAAGTAGCCGAAACTTGCGCCGCTCATGAATAGAATGATGGCAACGAGAGTGTAAGCGAACGTTTGCCGGAACAGACGCGGGAATCCAACGGTGAAGAACGCGAGCAGTTCGCGCCCACTCATGCGCTTGCTTTGATAGACGTGGCTGTAGGCGCGGGCAACGAGGTCGTTGAGATATTCGAGCACCTCCGCGTTGCCCGTCTGCGACCGCGCCTGCACGAGGTCGGACGACACCAGGCGATACAGCGAGCCGAACTCGCGCACCTCAGCAGGCGAGAAGTTTGCCCAGCCGGACTTTTCCACCTGCGTCAGCAGCGTCTCCAACCGCTGCCAGCGAATTCGCCGTTCTTGGAGGAAACGGTTGATGTCCATAAAAGATATGGAGTAGTGGAGTGTTGGAGTGATGGGGTCTTGGAACAACACTCCATTAATCCAACACGCCATTGCGTCGTTTGTAGTTTATCTTATCTGCCGTCAGACTGTCAAGGTGATATGCGATGCGGGCGAGTCATCGGATTTTGACGCCAGAGAACGTGGAGTTTGCGTTCGAACTTGCCGGGCTGGGCAGCCGGTTTCTGGCGGGGCTGGTGGACGGGACGATTATCGTCGGGTTGATTCTGCTACTCCTGTTCGTCGGGAGTTTCGTCTCTGCGCTGACGTTCGGCGTGGGGATGGCGATGATGATTCTCGCCATTTTTCTCGTTCTCTCCGGCTACTATGTTTTTCTGGAATGGCGGTGGAACGGGCAGACGGTGGGCAAGCGATTGCTGGACATTCGCGTCATTGACGAGCGCGGGTTGAGCATTGACTTTTACCAAGCCCTGATTCGCAACCTGCTGCGCATCGTGGACGCGCCGCTGCCTTTTTTCTATCCCGGTTTTATCGTCGCTTTGAGCAACAGCCAGTGGAAACGCACGGGCGACTGGGTGGCGGGCACGGTGGTCGTCAAGGTGCGGCAGCGCGTCATGCCGTCGCAAATCATCACGTCATCAGACCGCTATAACTCTTTGATGGAGGACGCCGCGTTACGCCAGCGCGTGCGTGGACGGTTGACGGTGGAGGAGAAAGACCTGCTTCTTCAGATGTGCCTGCGACGCGAGCAACTCGCCTTGAGCAGCCGACAGGAAATTTTTCAGCAAGCCGCCGCTTACTTCGAAGAACGATTAGATGTGCGGCGCGAGTCGTTCATGAGCGCGGAAAAGTTCATCCAGAACCTGGCGGCAATGACGATGGGGGAGTGGGAAATTAGGAAATTGGGAAATGAGGGAAATTAGGAAATTGGGAAATGAGGGAAATTAGGAAATTGGGAAATGAGGGAAATTAGGGAACCAGCCAATCTATCAACAGAAGACTGAGAGGCTGTCCAATTTCCCAATTTTCCAAGACCAATTCACTCATCGTCTGGTCGGCAGCGGCGCGTTCTCCACGGGTGGCTCTTCACGCCCACCCGTCGGCGGCGGGGGGAGCGGTTGATGTCCTGGGGACGGTTGCGGAGTGCCGCCGGGTGGGTTGGTGCGCGGCGGCGTGCCGGGCTGCGGTTGCCCCGGTCGGGTGTAGGGCGAACGGAAGCCGGGCTGCACTTGCTTTTGCGCGTAGGGCGAAGGTTTATCTTTCTGGACGGGCAGTGTGTGGAAATAGTAGTAGTGCCAGCCAAACCACGCCAGCGCGAGAACGCCGATGAGATAGAGAACCCACGCCATCTTGCGGGCGGGCGAGGTGGACTCGCGCTGTTTTGGGTCGAGCAAGCCGAACTGGTAGAGCCAACCCGCATAGGAAATCGCGTACTTGCGATTCGCCAGGAGCAGTGTTCCAAACATAAAAGCCAGAATCGCCAGACCGAGACGGAAAATGTATTGCCAGTTGTTTGTGATCCAGTCCATCGCGTTCTCCTATCGCCGCGCCCCATAAATGTCCCGCAGCCAAGCCTGCTGTGTGAAGGCTTTCCACTTGGCGTGATAATCGGCATAAAGAATGTTCGTTCCCCCGACCACGTTGTCCCCACGCCAGAAGGCGACGTCGGACGGGTCGGAATGGGTGTTCAAAGGGATGCGGTCGCGCACGTTGAGCGGCAGCCCGGGGAAGCCCATCCCGCAGAAGATCAGCGGGAACTCTGACGGGTTGCTAATGCTGGGGTCGCCCCACGAGATGCCGCACAGCGGATTTCCGATGACCTCATTGAAGCGTGTCGGGCGGCAATTGGAGTCGACCTCGCTGACAATGAAATCAAATCCCCCCTCCAACGTGCGCAGCGCCTTGCCGTCAAACGTGGGACATTTGAAGATGCGCGGGTCTTTCGTATAAGGTCCGAGTGTGGTGATGAGGTTCGGGCGGGACGGACCGCTTAACACGGGCGCCCAGAACGCAAAGGCGAGCGGAAATCGTTCATCGTTGTCCTGCAAGTATATCTGAAGGGCAAGCCCGACTTGCTTGAGGTTGGACACGCACACGGCTTTGCGGGCTTGCTCGCGGGCACGGGCAAAAACCGGCATCAGCATCGAGGCTAAAATTGAGATGATGGCAATGACCACCAACAACTCAATCAGCGTAAATCCCCTAAGACGGCGACAAAATTGACACATGAACTCACACCCTCATCAGAGAATCAGCCTGAGTATCAATCTCAGTATAACTTATGCAGCGAACACAAGCAAGCGGATTTGCAGGTATTTTCTGTTTTTGAGTTTACCCCAAAACGCGGAGACCTGAACTTGTGGGGAGGCTATTTTTCAGCCCTCACCACCGACCTCTCTCCCACCGTGGGGGAGAGGGGCCGGCGGTGAGGGCTGAGATGTCGGCGCTACGGTCCGCAACTCGGCAGCACGTAAGGTCCTTCGGGGATGACGACGATGCGCGCGTTTTTGCCGTGCTTGTCGAGGGCGCGACGGAGGCCGTCCTCGATGGAGTCAATCGGCGTGACGAGGCACTGGCGCAAGGTGTCGTGGTCAATGCCATCCGAGTAAATCATTACTTCGCAATGCCGCAGCACTTTGACGAGTTCCTCTGCCTGCCATTGGTCGAACACGAAGAAGGTGGGGTCAAGCAGTTTCTGCGTGAACGATTCGACGCTGCCCATCTCTAAACACAACTGGGCGAACTCCGCGCTGCCCAAGCCCTCGCTGAGAGACGCCGCCATAATCATCGTGCCGTCCTTCTTCACCGCAGGCAACGCGCCGACGAGTCCTTTGATGGCTTGGTAGAACGTGGTGTCAAGCGGGTAGCCTGCGCTGGTCGTCACCACGATGTCGGCGGGTTCGCCGATGTCCACTTTCACCATCTTGTTGACTTCTTCCACGCCGGCGAGATGAGCGGCTTCCATCTCGCCCGCAAATACGCCCGTGATGCGACGCGGCTCGTCGAGCGTGACGTTGAGAATGAAGTCCACGCCCGCCATCTTCGCAATCTCGAGGCTCATGTTGTGGACGGGATTACCGTCGAGGATACCGTTGGTGGCGCGGGCGTCCTCGAGCAAGGCGGGCGAGTGAAACACTTTAATCGTGCGCCAACCCGCGATGCCGGGGCAGACGAGTTTGCGCCCCCCCGAATAACCTGCCATCAGGTGCGGTTCAATCAAGCCTGTGAGGATTTTCAGGTCGGCTTGTAGGTAGGTTTTGTCAATAAACACGGGCGCGCCGTTCGAGGCTTCACCGATGAAGTTTTGTTCCTCGTCTATACGAGCGTGGTGATTGACGACGTTGTAATTCGCCGCGATGTCCGCGCCGATGATTTCCTCCAACTCCGCGCCCAAGTTCGGACGGTGCAGTCCCGTCGCAATGAGAATCGAGATGTTCTCCCGCTTGATGCCGCTTGACTCAAGACAGCGCAGCATCGGCGGCAGCAGAACTTTGTTCGGCACGGGACGCGTGACGTCGGACACAACAACGCACGCCGAATCCCGCCCGCGCGCCAGTTCCGACAGCGGCGGGGTGTTGAGAGGCTGCGCTATCAGTCCCTCCACGACTTTCTGCGGCTGCGGCACAACGGGAACGTCGTGCATGTGCAGCACGTCAACCGTTGTTGTGGAATTGGGAACGTCAACTTCCAAACCTGTGCGACCGTAACGAAGATGGACTTTCATAGACTTGCGACAGAAACTGAGGGGAACTGGGGGAACTCAAGAGGGGTAACTCAGAGTTCCCACGAGTTCTCATTAGTTGCCTATCGTTCCTCCTGTTTACCGCCATGCGGCGGTGAACGTATTGCCGATGTCAAACACCGGGAAATGTTCTGCGACGATGTGATCGGGGCTATCCGAAGGGGTGCCTTGCACGTTCGCTTGCAGTAGCACGCCGGACTCAACGATATTGTTGCCGTTGAAGTCTATGGTTATGACCCGCCCTAAGTTCGGCACAAGCCAGAGCGTTTCCGTGAACCCGCCACGGCTGTCCGTCAAGCGCACCTGAACACGCAGGGCGTCGAATTTTCCTGCCGGGACGAGGATGGACTCCACGCCTTGCACCGCCAAATCCAACGTGACTTGTTCGGTCGGAACGCCGTTGACCGCCTCCGTCACCGTCTGGGAAAAACTCTGCCCCACCCGCAACCCCAGCGGAAACCTCTGCGGCGGGGTAAAGGTGCGAAGGGACGTCCCTCCCGCCGTGGCAGCACTCTCTTCTTCACCGTGCCGTTCCACCGCGTTTCCCGCGTTCAGGCGGAAGAACGTCGCCCCGCCGTCGCTGCTGTCCACGCGGTGGGTGAGGATGCCATTGACGACCTGCGTGCCCGTCACCGTATCCGTTTCCCTCTGCGCCACGTCCGTCTGCACCTGCGCTTGCGTGGTGCGGTTGACTTGCACCACAACGCGCGTGACGCCGAAGCCCAGAAACTCGTTCGCGTCCAAAGTGTTATCCTCACTGCCGTAAGCGTCCGCCCGCACGAACTTCTCGCCGACGGGCACTTCGCGGAACGTCGTTGAGTTATTGCTCGGACTCAGAACGGCGGACAACGCCTCCGGCAAGCCCGGTCCCCAGAGAACGACCTGAAAATGCGTCGTCCCCGACGGAGCCAGTTTGCGCGACAGAGCGCGCGGCGGGAAGACTGCAGTAATGCTCACCGACCCCACCTTGCGCCTGCGCCGCTTCTCCTTCCGCGCTCGTGACGTTTTGACGCCCACATCGTTGGGAGTCAGCGACGCCACTGCCCCCTTGCCTCCTCCACAGCCGCACAACACCGCACCTAACACCACACCCAACGACAACACGACAGCAATCCTTGTCTGACCACGCACTTTGTCACGCAACGCAATCATTCCTCCTCTCCGAAGGGTCGAGGCATTCCGCCCTGCGGAACGACGCCCTCGGCACGCATTGTCGCTGTGATTATAACCGTGTCGGGTCAAAAGGGCAAGCATTTTTGTTGCGAGAAAGGTCTATCCCCTCGCAGGGGCAAAGGGTTGACACGCGCGGCAGAATCCGTTATCCTAAACCCGCAGTTATCATAGATGGAGGTATTGAAATATGATCAGGATAGAACCCGGCAAAACGAAAATCGGCTGGATTGGCACGGGCGTCATGGGTCGCTGGATGTGCGAGCACGTGATGAACAAAGGTTTCAGCGCGACGGTGTTCAATCGCACAAAGGAGAAGGCGCAGCTGCTGCTGGACAAAGGCGCGCAGTGGGCGGATTCACCCAAAGCCGTCGCGGAAAATTCCGACGTGATTTTTTCAATCGTCGGGTTTCCCGCCGACGTGCGCGAGACCCACTTGGGCGAAAACGGCACGCTGGCGGGCGCGAAGGCAGGCAGCGTCCTCGTGGACATGACCACGACCGAGCCGAGTCTGGCGGTAGAAATTTACGCGAAGGCGAAAGCCCAAGGCGTTTACAGCGTGGACGCGCCGGTGTCGGGCGGCGACGTGGGAGCGCGCGAGGCGCGACTGTCCATCATGGTCGGCGGCGACAAAGAAGTCGTGGACGCGCTGCAACCGCTGTTGGAGGCGATGGGCAAAAACATCGTCTATCAGGGCGGCGCGGGCGCGGGACAGCACACGAAGATGTGCAATCAAATCATCATCGCGGGCACGATGATTGGCATGTGCGAATGTCTGCTCTACGGCTACAAAGCGGGCTTGAATTTGGAGACGATGCTCGCCTGCATTGCGCGCGGCGCGGCGCAGTGCTGGGCGCTGGACAACCTCGCGCCCCGCATCCTCAAGCGCAACTTCGACCCTGGGTTTTTCGTGGAGCATTTCATCAAAGACATGGGCATCGCCTTAGACGAAGCGAAACGGATGGGGTTGGCGCTGCCCGGTCTCGCGCTGGCGCATCAACTCTATCTCGCCGTTCAAGCGCAGGGACACGGGCGCAAAGGCACGCACGCCCTGATGCTCGCGCTGGAACAGATGTCGCAGACGGTAGTAGAGGGAAGGAAGGGGGAGTAAGAGGAAGGAAGGGGAAGGAAGGGGAAGGAAGGGGAGGTAAGGGGAGGTAAGGGAAGGTAAGGGAAGGTAAGGGAAGGTAAGGGGAAGGAAGGGGAAGGAAGGGGAAAAAAGAGGAAACAAGGGGGAGGAAGAAGAGTTGTCAGTTCCTCTTCCTTCCTCTTCCTTCCCCTTCCTTCCCCTTCCTTCCCCGACGTTTATGAAACTCTGGGGCGGGCGGTTTGAGGGCGAGATGGACGAACTCGTCCGGCAGTTCAGCGAGTCGTTGTCGGTCGACCGGCGACTGGCGCGTTACGACGTGCAGGGCAGCATCGCGCACGCGACGATGTTGGGCAAGTGCGGGATCATTCCGGCGGAGGAAGCGGAGGAAATCGTCGCCCGATTGCAAGCCATTTTAGCAGCCATCGAATTGGGGACGCTCTCGTTGGACGCGGATGACGAAGACATTCATTCGTTGGTAGAGCGCGTGCTGACGGAGAGCCTCGGTCCGGTCGGCGGCAAACTCCACACTGCTCGCAGTCGCAACGACCAGATTGCCTTAGACGTGCGCATGTTTGCGAAGGGCGCCATCCGCGACTTGCAGCAGCGAGTCCGCGACCTCCAGCGAACGCTGATTCAACGCGCTGAGGAACACTTCGACGTCATCATGCCCGGCTTCACGCACACGCAGCACGCACAACCCGTCCTCCTATCGCATCATCTGCTCGCGTATTTTTGGATGCTGCAACGCGACGCCGAACGGCTGCAAGATTGCCTTGAAAGAACCGACGTGATGCCGCTGGGTTCGGCGGCATTAGCAGGAACGTCGTTTCCGCTTGACCGCCAATTCGTCGCCGAACAGTTAGGATTCCGCCGCGTGTCCGACAACAGCCTTGATGCCGTGTCCGACCGCGACTTTGCGATGGAACTCGTCTTTTGCTGCGCGACCATTATGCTGCACCTGAGCCGACTCTGTGAGGAACTTGTGCTGTGGAGCAGCAGCGAGTTTGGATTCGTGGATTTTGATGACCGCTACGCAACAGGCAGCAGCATTATGCCGCAGAAGAAAAACCCCGACGTGGCGGAACTCGTGCGCGGTAAGAGCGGGCGCGTGTTCGGCGATTTGACTGCGTTGCTGACGCTGATGAAAGGACTGCCGCTCACCTACAACCGTGACATGCAGGAGGACAAAGAACCGCTGTTCGACGCGGTGGACACCACGGCGATTTCCCTCTCCGTTTTGAACGGCGCAGTCGCAACGCTGACCTTCAACACCGAGAAAATGCGCGCCGCTGCCGCCGTCGGCTTTAGTTTAGCCACCGACCTTGCCGACTACCTCACGAAAAAAGGTCTGCCCTTCCGCGAATCCCATCACGTCATCGGGCGCATCGTGCGCGACTGCATCGCCCGCAACCGCACGCTCGAGGAAATGAGCGCGGAAGACTACCAGCAGTTTCATCCGCTCTTCGCCCCTGATGTCACTAGATTGCTTTCCGTTGACGCCGGTGTGGCGGCGCGAAATGTCATCGGCGGCACTGCGCCGGAGAGCGTGCGGCAGCAGTTGGAAAAAGCGAAGCATATCGTAGAGCAAATGTCATTCTGAGCGCAGCGAAGAATCTCGTCGTAACATAATAAGATTCTTCACTGCGCTCAGAATGACCTCCAATCGCTCAATACCGCAACTCCTTATACATCGTCCCCGTGTAACCAAAAATCCGCTTGAAATACTCGATGTCCTCCGGCGTCCCTAACGCCTTCGCCAAGTTGTCACCCAGTTTGACAGTGCCGTATCCGTTCGCTTCGGTCACCTTGACGACGAGAGAGAGAGCATCAAAGCCGAGGTCGTTAGTCAGGTTCGTTCCCCAGCCGAAGGCAACCTTGATGCGACCGGCGAAGTGGTTGGAGATTTTGACAATCGTTTCAACGTCCAGTCCGTCGCTGAAGACGATGAGTTTTTCTTTGGGGTCAACGCCGCAGCGACGATAGAACGCAATGGCTTTTTCGCCAAACTCAATCGGGTCGCCGGAGTCCTGCCGCAGCCCCTTCCAGTTGCGCGCCTGCTCAGGCGTCATGTCGCGGAAGAAAAAGTCGGTGCCGTAGTTGTCGCTGAGGGCGATGGATAAGCCCCAACCGTACTCCTCCCACCAGTCCTGCAACACCTTGTTGTGCGAAGCGCGGATTTCTTCCTCGCTGCCGTGCATAATGCCGGACATGACCATGAACATCTCGTGCGCGAACGTGCCAATCGGCAGCAGCCCGTATTTCTTCGCATATTCCACGTTGGACGTGCCGAGCAACTGCTGAGGCAGTTCCATCGCTAAAACTCTGATAACGTAATCCTGCCACTCCCGGCTGAACCGCCGCCGCGTGCCGAAGTCGCTGAACATGATGTGCGGTTGGCTACGAAGAATTTTGATTTTCTCCGCCAGCCGAATTTTGCCGGTCGCATAAGCGACATCGCGTTCAAACTCGCTGAGTTGCGACATGAGAGCGCGGTAGTACAATTCGTTCACGATGGACAGCGCAATCGTCTCCCAGTAAATCGTCTCCGACCACGCGCCGGTAAACTCAATCCTGTATGTGCCGTCCGCTTTTTCCAAATGATACTCGGGCAGTTGCAGATTCTTCAAAAACTGCAAGTACTCTTCACAAAACAGGTTCGGTTTGTAGGCATCAATGCTGCGCAAGTAATTGATATCATCGTCGCTGAACCGCAGCGTGCGGACATGATCCAACTCGCGGCGCAAGTCGTTTTCGTCAATGACCTCCGCCAGTCGCACGCGCTGGGTGCGATTCGTGAAGGCGTACTTGACGGGGACGTGGGGATAACGCTTGAACACGACCTGCCCCATCGTGAACTTGTAGAAATCTAAGTCAAGCAAGGACTGGAAGATTGGCATGTCGCTCCCTCCTGCTGCCGCCCATTTCGACGCGGGGAGGCGGAATCGTCTTTGACCACGACGACTCCGCCTTCATTCTCTTACGGCGCAGCAAAGCCATCCAACGCCGTCTGGCTGAAACTCGCCGCGCCTTGACTCGCCCGCACCGACGTTGGCGAGAACATTTGAAATGCGCGGCGAATTTCCTTTTTTCATGGCTGCGCTCCTTTTGTAAATGTATTTTTTACACTTACTATCGCCAAAAAAGTAAGGCAGGTTTTCGGCTGCCTTTTTCAACCTCTGCTTACAGAATGTCAACGATTCGCGTCTTGCGGCTGGTGAACCGATACAACATCGCTGGACGGTGCGCGCCGCGCAGGACGGTTTCACCGATGGATTCAATCAGGTCCAGCGCTAATATCTTCTTGCGAAAGTTACGCTTGTCCAGGGCGTGCCCCAGCACCGACTCGTATACCGCCTGAAGTTCCGAGAGCGTGAACTTGGACGGCAGCAGCGACCACGCGACGTTGGTGTATTCTAACTTCCACTCCAGCCGCTTCTTAGCGTACGCCGCAATCTCGTTGTGGTCGTAGGCAAGTTTCGGCAGGCGCGAGAACTTCCACCACCGCACGCCCGCATATTTGGGCGACGTCCGTAGTTCCCCTTTGCCTGCGGGAATCAGCGCAAAGTATGCAACGGAAATCACCCGCCCAAACGGGTCGCGGTCGGGTCTGCCGAAGGTGTAAAGTTGCTCAAGGTAAACGTCCGTCAAACCGGTTTCCTCTTCTAAAATCCGCACCGCCGCTGCGTCCAGCGTCTCCGCGTCCTGAATCAGTCCGCCCGGCAGCGCCCACAGCCCCGCCAGCGGTTCCTTCTTCATCTGAATGAGCAGCAGGTGCAGCGCGTTGTCCTTGACCGTGAAAATGCAGTTATCCACTGCCACTTTCACGCTTTGCTCCGACGTATGTTTTTCTGATTTCTGCGCGGGCATGAATGTCACCATCTCTACTTAGTGTATTTTATACACATTCTACCGCGCATTGCCTGTCTTGTCAACAGGTTCTTGAAAAAAAGCCGCAGGAAATTTTTCTCCTGCGGCTTGGGAACGACGCGGCAGATTGTAGGGAACGGACGCCGTGCCGTTCCCAGAACTCACTCTCCCTTCAACTCCACTGCCTTTACCAGCGCGGTGACGTCGCTTTCGCGCTGCGTTAGCGCGTCCGGTTTGCCGAGAGCGGTCAGGACGTAGAGCATCTTTCCTTTGCGCAGGAAGAACTGCGCGGCGGCAATGGTGCCCCCTCCTTTCGCCGATGGACTTGACGCTTTCAGCGAAATTTATCTAATGGCTGAAGTGTTCGTGTCTCTGTCTGCCCTCGTCGGGGAGCGTTTAGGTATGAACAATTCATCGCTCACGTTCACATTGTAGCGCACTTGGCTCAACGTCAATCCCTCGACGTAACGGTCGGTCCTCTTATTGACGCGCTGGTAGCGTAAGATCATCACCAGATGGGAAGTTGGATGGACGTAAAGCCACCAGCGCATCTCATACGCCTCTTGCGGCACGAAGAATTCCAGCACGCGGGCAGGTTCCCCATGGTAAGACTCAAACCATGAGCGCACCGTCGCACGGGCGGGACGACCGTGATAGTAGCCAAACCATACTCCCTGCACCACATTCCCACTTTGTCGCACCGTTTTCTCTGCCGGATTGGTGCTGCCAAAGAGGATGTTTTGGACACGCTCGGGGGTTCTATAAAGGTCCCCCACATCCCAGCGGAACTTATCAGGAGACTTAAACCAACCCTTGATGTGCGTTGTCCTGTTTTTAAAGTGGTGAACGTGCAGCCCAACGAAATGCGCCGACTTAACCCTCCGCATGGCGCTTGTTGTTTGCTCCCATGCTTCTATGGGGGTTACCCGCAGGTCGAGCAGGACGAAGCGTTTCAAGGAGACACTCAAGGTCAACGCTGCAACGACGCTGACCACTACCAGTGACAGCGCACCTGCGACCATCACGCGACGCCTGCTACTCGACAGGGCGACAGACAGAGTGGAGAAAACAGAACGCCAACGGGAAACGGCAGGAGATTTCCTCTACTCCAGCGTTTTCACCAGCACGCGGGTCACGAAGTCGGAGCGCACGTCGGGCATTGGAGAGACGGCGAAGGCGTTCCACGCTTGCTGCAAAACCTTCAACCCCGCCGCGCAGTCGGCGCAACTGCCGATGTGCAACTTCACTTCGGTGGACAGGTTTTCATCTAATTCGCCGCCGACGTAAAGCGGCAGCAGTTCACCACATTCAACGCAGCGCATTGTTGTCGCCTCCGTCCTTTGCAGGGGCGAAGCATTTGCGGGCAAATGCTTCGCCCCTACGTTGCCATCGCTTTTTCGGCGCGACGCGCCCGCGATGAATCCAACTTAACACCGTGCCGAGCGGCACGCCCATCACGGCGGCGATTTCGTCGCACTCCATCTCCTCAAACGCCCGCAGCGACAACGCCAAGTCCTCGGCGGCATCGTAGTCACCGACCGTGCGATAGGCAACCTGCACGAACCGCCGATGGTATCGTTCCACCAGACTTGCCCACGCTGCAGCGTCGCCCTTCGCGCACCGCCGCGCTAATTCGGCATCTTTGTCATCCGCCATGTCGTTCCCTCCGGGGGGGGGTCATTGGATTAGATGCAGGAGGGGTTGGGTTTATTGCAACTTTTTTCTTTGCTGATTTTGAGGGGAGCGTTATGATATACTTCGGTCAACAACTCGTAGCATAGCCCCTTGTGGGAATGCTACTGTTCCTTCAGGGTAGGTTTGACGGGTAGCCGCCCCGATAAATCGGGGCGCCCGATCGCAGGCGTAAAGCCTGCGGCTACGTTCAGATGAATCCCGATGTATCGGGATGAACCTGTCAAACCTACCTTGACGCCGCACTACCAACCCCCAAAAATTTCGTTAGCGTTAAAAACCGATGGGGTTCTTACCCGCCTGGGAGGGCGACGCTCCTCAAACGCGGACCGTCCAGCAACAAGGGCACGGCGTTCAGCACGTTGCGACCGATGACGCCCCACGCCTGGTCAATCAGCAAGAACTGTCCGCGAAACGTGCGGCGACAGAAAAGGAGTTCCAACCGAACGACCTCAGCCAAACTGGTGTCGCCATCAAAAGCCATTAACTCGTATCGTATTATCTATCGGCATCCGCCGTCACGCCCAACGGACTGACAGCGGCTTGCGGGACGAGAGGGACATCCGCGCCCGTGTCCAGCAGCATGGGCACGTCATCTCAGGTCGCGCCTGGGTCGGGGTTGCGCCGGGTCACGCGCGCCAGCGGGGCAGACGGGTCAAATTGGGTGGCCTCATAGTTGGGCATCAGAAGACTCCTCAACGACTCCCATTTTGAAGTCAACGGCTTGTTCCGGGTGCGCCAGACGGGGGCTGACGATGCGGGCAACTGGCACGACCTGAACATCGGGAACCAGCACGTAGAGTTTCGTTCTATCCGGCAGACGAACGTCGGGTTTCAGTCGTCTTTGACCGTCTTCGACGATACCTTCAAACGTGGCAACGCTCATGGGATGACCTCCCTGGGGGTTCAGAGTATAGCCGAATGGAGTGTCGTTCGTCAAGTTCTCTGACGCAGGGTTCGTTGTCTGCCGTCGGGCATCCTTGACAACTCCGAGAGCAACAAGTAAAATGGCAGCCGGACTGAACAGGAGGGAACGATTGCGATGGAAGGTTTGTCTGACAGATACGACGTCGTCGTCATCGGCAGCGGCATGGGCGGGTTGACGTGCGCGGCGTGCGTGGCGAAGGCGGGACGGAAGACGCTCGTTTTGGAGAAGCACGGGAAGTTGGGCGGATACAATCAATACTTCGGGCAGAACTTCACGTTTGATTCTACGCTTCACTTCATCGGCGGCTGCGGCGAGGAGGGCTGGGTCACAGGCATCCTCAACGACTTGGGGGTTCAGGAGAGATTGCAGTGGGTAAAGTTGGACCCCGTTTACCGCGCTGTGTTTCCAGAGCACGACGTTCTCGTGCCCGCTGACCGCGAGGCTTACGCGGACGTTCTCATTGAGCATTTTCCTGACGATGCTTGTCATCTGAGAAAGTTATTCAACGATTTGGACGCGCTGGGTGGAGCGTCTCTCGACAGGTCGGCAAATCACGCGGCGACGAACTTGCTTGAGCGATACCGCGATAAGACGGCGAAAGAGTTGTTGAGCGATTACGTGCAGGATGAGAAGTTGCAGGCAATTCTGTCGGCGCTGTGGCTGTTGTGGGGGCTGCCGCCGTCGCAACTGTCCGCGCTGTTCTTTGCGATGATGTGGCACTTGCATCACGCACAGGGCGTCTGCTACGTCAAAGGCGGCGCGAAGGCGTTCAGCGCGGCGCTGGCGTCCGTCGTGGAAGAAGCGGGCGGGCAGGTCGCTCTGCGGGCGCGAGTAGCGAACATCGTGATAGAAGACGGAAAAGCAACGGGCGTGACGTTGGAGGACGGCCGCGTCATTCGCGCCGATGCGGTCGTGTGCAACGCCGACCCGTTTCAGACGTGCCGCGAACTTCTGCCCCCAGAGGCGGTGCCTGCCGAAATGTCGGAACGTCTCAAAACGTGGCAGCCGTCGGTGTCGGGCATCATCCTGCATGTGGGCGTGGAGACGCCGATAGAAGTGCCCGCGCACAGCACGGTCGTTCACGAGACTTACGATTTTGACGCCGCGTTCGCGGACGTCTTCGCAGCGGAACCGACGTTCCCATCATTGATGGTCACAGTGACAACGAAATCCGACCCGGAACGCGGACAGGCGGGACAGAACATGGTGATGGTTTTTGCGCCCGCGCATTACGAGCGCGACGAACGCTGGCGCAGCGGTGTCGAAACCGGACGGGAGATGAGTTATCGCCAGAACAAGGCGTATCTGGAGTTCAAAGAATCTCTGGGCAGCCGCCTCGCGCAAAAAGCCGAGCGGTTGCTGCCGGGACTGAACGAACGCGCTTTCATCCGCCGTATAGCGACCCCGTTGACGATGGAGCGATACACCTTCAACCATCACGGCGCGCTCACCGGCTGGGCGCACGTGCCATCGCAGAGCGGTCTTTATCGCCCCGGCGCGGAAACGCCGATTGCTTGCCTGTATCAGACCGGGCAATGGTGTTTCCCCGGCGCGGGTGTCGCTCCGGCGATGGTGTCGGGGAAGATGGCGGCGGCAAGCGTGATGCGTCATGCGTGAAGGTCAGTCACGCATGACGCCGCATGAAAATTGAGACTCACGCGGATGAGGAGACATCAGTCATTTTCAATTTTCCGCGTTGGTCTTATCCGCGTGACATTTTTATAGGAATCGCCCATGCGTCGTTGACGCGCCACGCCGCAGGAAAATGACGGCATGGGATGCCGTCGTGGTCGGCGCGATAGACCAGTGCGGCATCCTATGCCGACGATTT
>FWPU01006980.1_pt1 | contig 15475 bp, 15 predicted proteins | sample 2228361 | NCBI WGS metagenome assembly FWPU01 (sample SAMEA103939777, study PRJEB20133) | metagenome
CGCAGGAATCTTGCGAATCGAGCTCCGCCGCGTCGGCGCGCGCGAGGAGCGCGAGGCCATCGAGGTCGCCTGGGAGCTCGACGAGCCCACGGGCGCGCCGCGGTCGCTCCGCCTTCTTGCGGGGCTCGACGACGCGCCCGCGCCCGGGACCGCCGGGGCGAGCTCCGCCGCGCCCGCAGCCGCCCCCGGCCACGCCGCGGAGGGCAAACCCGCGCCCGCGACCGCGCCGGCCCCGGCGGCGCTCGTCCTCTTTCTCCCGCCCGGGGAGCACGAGCTCGCGGCGCTCGCGCTCGATGGATCGGTCGAGGTGAACGGGCGCCTTCTCCCCGTGCGCGCCCGCGCGGACGGGGCGCGGTTTCGCTCGTTCCTCGTGCGGGCCGGAGAGGCCGTCGATCTCGGGGTCCTCGCCCTCGAGCTCCGCACCCCCGGCTCGCTCGGTGGCGCCCGCGCCCAACTGGGCGAGCCGCTCGGGCGCCTTGCGGCCCTTCGCGCGCTCGGGGCTCTTCCGCCCGACCTCGCGCCCGTCGCGCGCCCGATCGAGGTGCGCCGTGCGGACTGATCGCAAGCGCTCGCGGCGCGGGGCGACCGCCCGCTTGCCCCTCCTCGCGCTCGCCGCTCTCGGAGTGTGCCCTGGCTGCGATCGAGGCGCCCCGCCGGGGCGCCCCGCCCCCGATCGCGCGCCCCCGGCCGCGCTGGCGGCGCCCGCGACCGCGCCCGCCGATTCCGATCGCGCCCCGCAGCGCCTTTCCGCGATCGAGCTTCGCGTGGGCGGGCACCGCGTGCGGGCGGAGGTCGCCCGAACGGAGGACGAGCGCCGCAAGGGGCTCATGTTCCGGCGCGACCTCGGCGAGGACGAGGGAATGCTTTTCGTGTTTCCGCGCGATGACTTCCGGAGCTTCTGGATGCGCAACACGCCGCTTCCCCTCTCGATCGCCTACATCGCCGCCGACGGCCGGATCTCGCAGATCGAGGATCTCCGCCCCTTCGACGAGACGCTCGTTCACTCGCGAGAGCAGGTCCGCTACGCCCTGGAGATGAATCGCGGCTGGTTTCGCGCGCACGGCGTGCGCGAGGGCGATCGCATAGAAGGGCTCGAGCGCGCCCCGCCGGCGGCGGAGGACTGAGCGGTGGGCGCGCGGCAGATCGGCTGCATCGTCGCGATCGGGATCGTGGGGCTTGTTGCCCTCGCGATCATGGCAGGCTACGGCGCCTCGCAAAACCCGCGGCTCTGGGTGAAGTCGCGCGTCGAGGCGCGCCTTCCGGTCGTCGTGGAATCCTACGAGGCGCAGCCCTCGAACGATCCCTTCCGCAAGGGATTCAAGCTTCGCGTCCGCCCGCGCGACGGTGCGGCGCCCGGCCCTCCCCAAGCCCTCGCCGAGCGCGTCGCCCTCGAGGCCGTCGAGGCCTTACGCCACCCCGAAGCCCCGCGGCTCGACTTCGCTCGCGTCGTCGTGGAGGTTGCTGGAGCGCCGCCCCGGGAGTTCCAGCGCTTCGACCTCGAGCGCGAGGCCGCGCGCGGGCGAGCGCGCCGCCGGTAGTCCCGCGCGGCGCGCCGCCTCGCCCGCTACGGCAAGTGGAGGTCCACGGTCTTTTCTTCTCCGGTCGCGACGGTCACGTCTTCCCTGGCGAGCGTCCGATCGCTCACGCCCTGCGCGCGCACGTAGAGGTCATAGGTTCCCGGCTCGAGAAGGAGCGCATAGCTGCCCTTCGGCGCATCGGGATCGCTGCCATCGGCCGAGAACGTGGTCGCGACGGGCGGCGCCGTGGTCGGGTCCGCGTTCGCCGCAAAGGCGGTCGCCTCGACCCCCGCCTGGGGCGCCCCGAACGAGCCGAAGACGGTTCCCTTGACGAGCCCCACCGTCGCCCGGTTGACCGCCCGGATCACCGGCGTGAAGCGTACCTGGGTGTTGCGATCCTTGAGGTCGTCGCAGGTGACCCCGTCCGAGTTTCCCGCACCCCCAACCACGAAGCTCCGAGAGAGGTCGAAGTCGAGGACGAGGACCGCCTCCTGTCCCTTGGCGACAAGCAGCGGCGGCTGAATGTTGATCTTGATTCCCGTCTGGGCGCCGCTCGGGACAAAGAAGCTTCGGGTGCTATTGTCGTCAAACTCGATCACGGCGTCCTTCACGTGAAGCCTGAGCTGGTGATAGCGGCCCGTCGGCAGCTCGCCGAAGGCAAGCTCCTCCGTAAGCCCGTTGAGGAGATGAAGGAGGTCAATCGTCACCTCCGTTTGCCCGTTGACGAGCGGAACCTCCTTGAACCCGCCTCCGTCAAGCTTCTGGAAGGCGACCGCCGGGAACGGCGTTCTCTCGGGCTTTGCGATCGTGACATTGACCGCCGCGACGCACGAGGCATCGGCGGGGAAGGGGGCGTCGGTCGCCTCCACGCGTACCGTTCCGGTCTCGCCCCCGCCACCTCCGCCATCGCCGCAGCCCGCGAGCGCGATCCCCACGACCGCGATCAAGGCAGATCCAAGAGCTCGTACGCGCATGTTGTTCCTCCTTCAACGTGAGGGAGCCCGGATCGCAAGTCAGCAACGGCCGTGCCTTGCGCGCGATCGGGCCAGGCCGCGCGATTGCGGCTGGCCGACCGAAACGAGTGTGTGGATACCGCACACCTCCGGTGTTCTGATCCCGCGCATATCACCACAAAACAGCCCTGGCTCTCGCACGCTCCGGCTCGCCTGATTCACAATGCCCCGCGGCGCCTTGCTCGCGGCTTCGTTGCGGAAACAGTCCCTGAGGCGCCGGGTGTCGCCGCGCATGATGCGCCCCAATGCGTTTTGCGCCTTGCTCTCGCTTGCGAGACCCGCCCCGCCCCGCTGCCAGGAGCCCCCGGCGGCCCGCGCGCGCCGCGCCAGCGAGCTCACGTGAGCTTGTACTTAGGCCCGCCGCCGCCCTCGGGAGGGACCCAGTCGATGATCCCGTAGGGGTCCTTGATGTCGCACGTCTTGCAGTGCACGCAGTTCGAGAAGTTGAGCTGAAGTCGCCGCGCTCCCGTCGCCTCGTCCGCGACGATCTCGTAGACGTTCGCGGGACAGAAGCGCTGGCAGGGATTCTGGTATTCCCGCGTGCAGCGGTCGAGGCAGATCGTCATGTCGCGCACGAGCAGGTGCGCGGGCTGGTCCTCGTCGTGCGTCGTCCCTGAATGATAGACGTCCGTGACCTTGTCGAACGTGTACTTCCCGTCCCACTTCATCTCGCCGCGCCGCTCTGGCGAGGGAACCTCCGGCGAGCCGTAGACCTCCTCGACGGTGCGGTAGCGGGTGTGATCGGGGCGGCTCGGGAGCCGCGCCCGCAGCCCGCGCCCGCCGAACAGCATGTGCGCGCCGGCCTTCAGCATTCCCCAGAGGACGCCGCGGCCGAACGACTGGTGGAAGTTGCGCGCCTCCCAGAGCTCCTCCGCAATGTAGCTCGCGCGCACCTTCTCCTCGTACGCCTTGAGGGTCGCGTACGACGAATCGTCCTTCTTCAGCGCCTCGAGGATCGTCTCGGCCGCGAGGATCCCCGACTTGATCGCGTAGTGAATGCCCTTGAGGTTCATCGTGTTCGTGAACCCGGCCGTATCGCCCGTGAGGAGGACGCCATCGTGCGCGAGCCGCGGCACCGAGAAGTAGCCGCCGCCCACGATCGTCTTCGCCCCGTAGTCCTGGACCTCGCCTCCTTCGAGAATCCCGCGCACGAAGGGGTGAAGCTTGAACTTCTGAAACTCGCGGTGCGGGTCGAGGTACGGATCGTCGTAGTCGAGGTACGTGACGTAGCCCACCGAGACGAGCCGATCCCGCATGAAATAGATCCAGCCGCCCCCGAAGTGCTTGCGCCCGAGCGGCGCCCCCATCGTGTGGATCACCGTTCCCGTGCGGTCGGGCGCCTGCGGCCCGAGCCTCCAGACCTCCTTCACCCCGGTGGCGTAGGTCTGCGGATTGCGCCCCTCGGCGAGCCCGAGCTCCGGGATCAGGTACTTCGCGATCGAGCCGCGCGGCCCCTCGGCGAGCACGGTCACCTTCGCGAGAATGTTCGCCCCGGGCTGGAAGTTCGCCTTGGGCTTCCCCTCGCGGTCGATCCCCTGGTCGCGACATTGCACCCCGACCACCTTCGAAGCGCGCCCCTCCCCCTCGTAGAGCGGGAGCGCGGCGGGCATGCCCTCGAAGATGTCCACGCCCTCGGCCTTGACCTTCGGGGCGAGCCAGCGCAATAGCTGCGCGAGCGAGACGATCACCTTCCCCCTGTTGCGCAAGGGCGGCGGCTCGATCGGGAGCTTGATCGCCTTTCCCGACTTCTTGAGCCAGTAGGTGGCGTCGGCCGTGACCTCGGTCGCGTGCGGGATCTCATCGATCCGGAACTCGTCCCCGAGCAGCTCGCGGATCGCGCGCGGGTCCATGACCGCCCCCGAGAGCCCGAGGTGCCCGACCTCCGCGCCCTTCTCGAGGACGGCGATCGACGGCTCGAGCCTCTTTCCCCCCGACGCCTCAGCCTCCGCGTTGTGCTTCTTCACGAGCCGCGCGAGGTGGAGCGCCGTGGCGAGCCCCGCGGGCCCCGCGCCCACGATGACCACGTCTACCTCGAGCGTCTCGCGCTCGACGCCGGGAAGGTTGAGCGCCGGCGCCTTGCCGGCGCGAAAGGCCACGGTTTCGGGCATGCGTGCGAGACCCTCCGCCAGAACGCGCGACCCGTTGCCGCCGCCGCGCGCCCGGCGAGGGCGCGGGCGCGTGCCGCGGCGCGTCACGCGCTGCGACTTTAGCAGAAGGATCGCGCGAGAACAAGTGTGCGGCCGGGCGCGCCGGGCGCGGTGCGCGGAAGAGGTCCTCGGGTCGCGTCAGAACGGGTAGCCGAGCACCACGAAGACCGCCGGCCCCTCCGAGCCGAGCCCCACGTCGATCCGCGCGACGATCGCGGAGTCGGGAAGCAGGAGCCGCGCCCCGGCGCCCACCACGAGCTGCCAGTCCTTGTCGTCGAGCCCGCCCCCTCGCCCGTAGACGCGCCCGAGGTCGGCGAACCCCGCGTACTCGAGGATGAGCCGGTTCTCTCGCACCACCATCTCGTAGACGCGCAGGCGCTCCTCCATTGAGAAGAGAAGGTAGTTCTCGTCGGTGAAGCGGCCCACGCCGAACCCGCGCAGATTCACCGCGCCCCCGAGAGTCGGCAGCTCCCAGAAGGGCGTCTCCGGATCGGCGTCGATCCCGTGGTGCACCACGCGCATGACGTGGACCCATTTCTCCGCGAAGAGCGGAACGTACGCGCGCGCGTCGATGATCCAGCGCCAGAAGGAGAACTCGCTCCCGAGCGCCTCGTCCGCCGCCTCTCCGACGAGGTCCGCATAGAACCCCGCGTTCGGGATCGCCGCGTTGTCGCGCAAGTCGAGCGTGAGCCGCAGCCCGAGCGCGAACGTGTCCACGTCCTCCGCCCCCACCCCGGGAACGTCCGGAAAGACGTCCGTCGTATCGTCGAGGTCGTCGATCCCGCCCTCCTCGTGCGTGGTGCGCCGGTACCGGAACGTCCCGGCGGCGCGCAGCCTGTCCCAGAAGCGGTAGCCGACGTCCCCCTCGATCCCGATCTCGCGCTGCGTGTAGTTCGTCTCGTCGTCCTCGCGCGTGTCGGCCCCGAACCCGAAGAACCGCTGCGTGATGTCGTTGTAATAGTAGGCGCGCGCGACGAAGTCCGTAAGATCGACGCCGCGGTCGCGGCCGTGGAACCGGACCTCGTGGTCGGCCTGCTCGGAGAGCGAGATGGCGTTGTAGACGAAGAGCTCCTCCCGCCGGGTCGGATACCAGAAGACGCGCGAGATGAGGGAGGCCGACTCGATCGCGTTGTAGTCGATCGAGGGGGCGAAAATCGCCTCGATGCGCTCCTCCGGGTGAAAGAGGACGACCGGCATGAAGCCCCCGCCCACGCCGATGTTCGGGTCGCTGTAGATGACCGGGAGCGGGACGAACGTGATCCGCGCGCGCTCCTTTTCGGGAAGCGGGAGCTCGGGCGAGGGGATCTCGCCCGGGCGCGCCGCCTCCGGGCGCGTCTCGGGTCCCGGCGGAAGGGGCGTCGGGACGCGCGGGGGCCTCTGCGGCGCGGGGGGCTCTCCCTTCTCCTGCTCGCCCGATTTCGCCGCGCCGCCCCCGGCCGAGGCCGCCGCCTCCTCCGCCCCGGCGCGAGAAAGGGCCGCGCAGAGCGCGCAGCAGGCGAGCGCGAAGAAGGCGGAGCGAGGCGTCATGGGACCGGCCGCACGCTTGCTTCGAGAGCGGCGAATTGTACCGGCGGCGCCGCGCTCGGGCAACCTGGCTGCCTTTCTTTCCCCGTGGCCTCTGCGGCTGTACCCGGCGATGGGGTGGGTATCGGGCTCTGGACCTGGCTGCCTTACGAGCGCCTTTAACCGCTCGAAGAACTCCGGTCCGAGCCGCCCAACCCGCTCGGCTCGCGGGGATCCGCGCGAGCGCGAGCAGCGTCTCCCCCTCGACCCCTACGTGCGCGAGGGCGCCTCCCCGGGCCGCCTCCGAAACGAGCGCGAGAGGCCCCGCGCAGCGCCGGCGCGGCCTCGAGGTCGGCGTACGCGCTGCGGAAGCGCTAGTGGCTCCCGCGGTGCACCATGATCACTCTGAGAGCCGGGAGCATCGCGAGTCGCCGGTTCTCCCGGTGCCACTCATGTTCTTGGTTGCACACAGCGAGTCCCCGTCTCGGCTCCGGGGCCGCTTCGCTTCCGCCTGGGGGCTCTCGCCTCCAGTGGCCAATTCGAGGCGACATCGCTCAGACAACCCTCCCCATTTTCAAGTGGAACGGGGTTGAGTTCTGCAGCAAGCTCTTCCACATCAGAAGCGAGGTCTCGTGCAGGGGCTGGAGACGCAAGTACGGCATTTTCATTGAGCAGTGGACGAACAAGGGCGTCGCCGGAACAGTTCTCGCGTTTCCATGCTCGAAAAACACAGTTGATCGTCAACGAGCCACTCGTCCGCGGCGCTATCGCGGCCATTCCATGCGATCGCAGCTATGGAGTCTGGTCCCATCTCGTTCAGCAGGCGTTGCAGCGGATCTTCAAACAGGCATTCAGGGACCCGTGACATGGCGGACGCACCAGAGAAGATCGACAGGGCTCTTCCCGCGCGCCTGGCGTGGTTTTCCTTCAGCGGATGGCAGGAGCGCGAGTGCCGCTGGTTCTTTCAGCGCGCCCGCGAATCGCGCCCCGTGCGCGGGCTTCGCCGGGTGCTCGCCGAAGCGCGCAAGCGCTCGGGAGGCGCGGCGACCGGCGAGCTGCACTGGGCGCTCCTCGGGCTCGCAGAAGCGCTCGCCGGCGGTGGCGCCAAGGCCGAGGCGGTCGCCCTGTGCGACGAGGCCATCGCGGTCTTCCGCGCCGCGCCGGAGCCGTGGGCGGCGGGCGTCGCCGGCGAACTCGAGCGGGACGCCGCCCGGTGGAAGCGCGATCTCCTCGCGGACCCGACGAAGGAGCGGACGACCGACGCGAGTGGGTCGGACTGACCCGGCCGTCGAAACGCCGGCGAACATGCACGAAGCAACGCGGCACGTGTCGCACCGCGCCGATCGCAAGGCGGCGAGGAACTCGATCGGGTCGAAGATGCGGAAGTCGGCGCGGTGGCGCCGGTGGACCTTGGGTGAGCGGTAGGCGACGAGCCGCTCGAGGGGGATTGGGCCCCGCGCGATGGACTCCGCGACGAGCCCGTGGACGACCGCGCGGCAGGCCGTCCCGAATCCACCGCTATCGCGATCGACGAACACGTCGCCTTCACGAAGAACCCGGCGCTCGACCAGGGCGGATTTCCGGTATGGGTCGTCACGAACGCAACATACGCCTCGGTTCCGGAGAGCACCCACACCGCGAGCGTCCGCCGAGGCACGCCGTCCATGAACTCGGCGGCGACGGATTCGCGCACCGCAGCGGTCGCCTCGGCGAGCTGGCGGACTTCCCGCTCCGGAAGGTCGCCCGCGACGATGAGGCGCACCGCCTGGACGATCGCGAAGCGCGCCGCGTCGCCGCGCAGTCGCGCCCGCACGCGCTCGACCGTCCAGTAGTGCCCGTCCGCGCCCGCGGCGGGCGGCGCGGCGAGGGCGCAAAGCGCGGCGAGGACCGCGAGCAGGGCGGCTGCAAGGCGTCCAGGTCGGATCGGTCGCATGCGCCGGGTCGCCATTCTCCCCGGCGACTCGCCCCGGTCCACCGGATGGTCGGCCCGCCCGGCCCGCGGCTCAGCGCTTCCCCTCCTCGCGCAGCCGCTTGAGCTCGCGCAGCTCGTCGCGCACGGCGAGGTCCTTGCCGCGCGCGGCCGACGCGGCCGACCCCCTGGACCTCGCCGAGCAGGTCGAGCGGGCCCGCGTCTGTGTCGAACGTGAAGTTGAGGCCGCTCCGGAGCGTGCGCGCCTCGAAGAGGAAGGGCAGGTCCGCCGGCGCGCCGCGCACCGTGGGACGCAGCGGACGCAGGGCGGCGACCACGCGCTCCAGGTTCTCGGGCGTCCGCCGGTAGAGGATGTCGAGGGCTTGCGTCTCGCGGGCCGAGCCGTGAGAGACCGCGGCATCCCGCCTATGACGATGAACTCAACTCCCGCCGTGTGCAGGACCTCGAGGAGTCTCTCGAACTGCGCGACGCGCGGCATTATACCGCGGGGCCGATCGCCGCGCCCCGCGCAGGCGCCGCGGTCGCCGCGATCGCCGGCCCGAGCTTGTCCGCGCAGGCGCCGCGGTCGCCCGCGCCTCGTTCACCGTCCACCGAGCAGGCGCTGGCCGCGGGCTCTCCTACCAGTCGGGTGGGAGGAAGCGCCGCCGGAAGGCGAGCCAGGGGTCGCGGAGGAGCCGGCGGTGCAGGCGGTGGAGCGCTCCACGCTCGCGGCCGCGCCGCTCCTCCTCGGCGCTGCGCGCGAACCCGAAGCGCCGCCTGTGCTTCCACACCTGGTAGAGGTCGGACGCCGCGAGCGCCTCGAAGAGCGCCGCAAGGAGCCGCCCGCGCCGCTCCGGAAACGCGAGCGAGATCTGGAAGTCGACGATCGCCGGGCGCCCGCCGGGCCGCACGACGATGTTGTCCGGCTTCGAGAGGTCGAGCACGACCACCGAGCGCGCGTGGATCGCCCGCACGAGCGCCTCCAACCGCTCGAAAAACTCCGGCCCGAGCCGCCCGGCCCGCTCGGCCGCGGGGATCCGCGCGAGCGCGAGCAGCGTCTCCCCCTCGACCCATTCGTGCGCGAGCGTCGTCTCCCCGCGGGCCGCCTCCGGGACGAGCGCGGGAATCCCGTCGATCCCCGCAAGCCGCCGGTAGATCGCGCGCTCTCGCCGCGCGAGCCAGACGGAGGCGCGCGAGCGCTTGAGCACGAGGCGCGCGCCCCCCTCGATCTCGACGAGCGCGGTCGTCGCGAAGAAGTCGTGCTTGAGGACCGCGAGCGCGCGGCCCGGACGCACGAGCGCGGGAAGGCGCGCGCCGCCCACGGTCAGCTCCGCCCGCGCACGATCCGCTCGATCGCCTCGAGGCAGCGCGCGATCGCCCCCTCGGGGAGCTCGCCCATGTTCGCCACGCGGAAGCAGGTCGCCCGCAGGTCGCCCTGGCCCGCGTAGATCACGAAGCCCTCGCGCTTGAGCCCGTCGTGGAGCGCCTCGTAGTCGAGCCCGCGCGGAAGGCGGGCGAGCGTGATCGTCCCCGAGCGCAGTGCGGGCGCAAGGGGAAGCTCGATCCCGAGCCGCTCGAGCCCCGAGCGGAGCTCCTCCGCGTAGCGCCAGTAGCGGGCGATGCGCCCGGGCACCGTCTCCCGCTCGAGCTCGACGAGCGCGCGCCGGAACGCCATGGCGACCTGCACGGGCGGCGTAAAGGGCGTGTCGCGCCGCTCCTGCTTGCGGTAGTATGAGAGGAGGTCGAGGTAGACCGATCGCGGCGGCGCGCCCTCGCGCCGCTCGAGCGCCGCGCGCCGCGCCACCACGAACGAGAGTCCCGGGAGCCCCTGGAAGCACTTGTTGGCGGCGCAGGCCGCCATGTCCACCCCGGCCCGCTCGAGGTCGACCGGCTCCCCGCCGAGCGAGCTCACCGCGTCGAGCAGAAAGAGCTTCCCGTGCCGCCGCGCGATCCTTCCCGCGGCCTCGACGTCGTTGAGGAGCCCGGTCGTGGTCTCGTGGTGGACGAGCGCGAGCGCATCGCAGTCTTGGGCCTCCGCCACCGCGCGCTCGAGGCGATCGAGGTCGGGCCGCGCGAGCCAGGGGGCGGCGACCCGCCGCGCCGGCATTCCGTGCGCCGCGAGAATCCGCGCGATCCGTTCCCCGTAGACGCCGTTGTCCACGACGACCGCGCCCTTTCCCGGGAGCGGGCCGCTCGCGACCATGGCCTCGACGGCGGCGGTCCCCCCGCCCCCGAGGAGGACCGTCGTCCAGGCGCGCGGGTCCAGCCCGAGGACGGAGAGGATGCGCCGCCGGACATCGTCCTGGATGTCGAACCACTCGTCTTCGCGGTGGCAGAGGTCGTCCCCGGAGAGCGCGGCGCGCACGCCCTCCGACACGTTGACGGGGCCGGGGTTGAGGAGCACCCAGCGCGGCCCGCCGCCCCCCGACGCCTCGCCCGCCGCCGCGCTCATGCGGTCGCGCTCGCCCTGAAGTCGTCCGCGATCGCGCGCGGGGCGCGCGCGACGCGCCCGATCCCCCGAATGTTCCCCGGCGCGACCTTGACGAGGAGGCAGGAGGGCCCCTCGCGCTCAAAGAGGTCGCCGAGCGCGGGCCCGAGCTCCTCCGGCGTCTCGACGCGCGCCGCACGCGCATAGCCCGAGGCGGCCGCCACGCGCTCGAGCGGCACGAGCGCGGAGACGGTCCCCTGCCCGCCCGTCGAGGCGTGCGCCTCGTTGTCGAAGATCACGTGGTAGAAGTTCCGCGGCCGCGCCGCCCCGACGCTCGCGAGCGCGCCCATTCCCATGAGGACGTTTCCGTCGCCCTCCAGGCAGACGACGCGCCGCGCCGGGCGCGCGAGCGCGAGCCCGAGCGCGATCGACGAGGCGAGGCCCCTGGACCCGATCATGGCGCTCCCTCGCGCCCGAGCATGCCGTTCGCGAACACGAGGAGCGCCTCGGGCCCGGCGGCGGCGATCGCCGCGCGCACCGCCTCGAATCGGGTGGGGCGCCCGCGCAGGTCGCCCGCCGGCCGTGCGTCAGCGCCCGCCATCGTCGAAGATCCCCTTTCGCACGACGAGCGCCGCGGGCCGGCGCGCGCGCTGGGCGGCCGCCGCGGCCGCGCGCGCCTGTTCCTCCAGCGAGGCCGGTTCGAGGAGCGTCCACGGCACGCGCAAGAGATCGAGAAGGCGCAGCGTGATCTCGCCCATGATCCAGTGCTCGGGGGCGTCAACGAACGCCGTTCCCGGGACCGACCCGCGCGGCGCGCCCTCGCTCCCGCCCTCGCCGCGCCACGTGACCACGAGGAGGGTCGGGATCTCGTAGAGGAGGTGGAGCGAGGCGAGCGCGTTCACGGCGACGCCGAGCCCGGAGTTCTGCATGAGGACGCAGGGGCGCCGCCCGCCGAGCCACGCCCCGGCCGCGATCCCGAGCGCGCTGTCTTCCCGCACGGCCGGAACGTAGCGGCGCGCGGGCCCGCGCTCCAGGCGCGAGAAGAGCGCCGAGATGAGCGAGCAGGGCACCCCCGTGAAGAAGTCGATGCCCGCCCCTTCGAGCGCCGCGATGAAGCGCTCCGCGCGCTCCTCGGCCGCTATCCGCTCAGCGCCGCCCATGCGCGCCGGTAGTCCTCGAACGTGTCGATCTCCATCCACCCCTTGAACGTCTCGACCGCCCGCACCGGGACGTCCTCGTCGATGAGCATCTGCAAGAGGTCGGTGAGCGCCGCGCGCTCGAAGCTCGGGGCCTCGTAGAAGGGCCGCCCCGCAAAGCGCGCGGCCGCGCGGTCCGCCGCATCGAGGAGGCGGCGCGCCCCCGCCCCGGAGAGCGCGAGGATCCCCACGAACTCGGCGTGCGTCTCGTCGGCGGGAATGCGCTGGCCTACGCGGCGCACAAACGGCAGCTCCTCGGAGGCGAGCGCGCGCGGCCCCTCGGGCGGCGGCGTCGCGTAGGTCACGCGGTCGATCCCGGGCCGCCCCTCGAGCTTCCCGCGCGATTCCTGGAACGTGCGGTCGACGAGGATCGCGATGTCGGCCTCCGCGAGGAGGAGCTTCTCGAGCGCCTGCCGCTCGAAGACAATGTCGCCGTAGAGCACGACCGCGCGCCCCCGCAGCTCCGCGCGCGCCCGCAGGAGCGAGGCCACTTCCCCGGTCGTGCGGTAGTGCGGATTCTCGTAGACGCGGACGTTCGGAAGGGCGAAGCGCTCCGAGAAAAGGCCGCGCACGACCGCCACGTCCTTGATCCCGAGGGCGTTGAGCGCGGCCACCTGCCGCTCGAGGATCGTGCGCCCCTTGATCTCGAGGAGCGCTTTCGGCAGCCCCTGGAACTCCTCCCCGAGCGCCGCGCCGTCTCCCGCCGCGAGCACCACCGCGCTCGTCCGCGCGCCCCCCGCGGGGAGGAAGCGCTCTTCCTGCCGGCCCATCTCGTCGACGCCGACGAGGGCGTAGACCTCCTCGAGCGAGACCACGTAGGGATCGGCGGCCGCCGCGCGCCGCCCCGACGCGATCGCCCCGAGCGCCTCGCGCATCCCGCGGATCGCCCCGCGGAGCCCGTGGTTCGCAAAGATCACGACCTTGAAGCCGGCCGCATGGAGCTCGTCCGCCCCCGCGCCCGCGTAGGTCGTGGGGACGCAGACGAGCGGCACGGGCCGGTCCCAGCGCCGCGCGAACTCCAGCACTTCCGCGGGGCCGCGCGCCTTCGAGTGGATGAGCACGAGGTCCGCGCCCGCGTCCGCGTACGCGCGCCCGCGCCGCAGCGCCTCCTCCATGCCCCAGCCGGCGATAAGCGCCTCGGTGCGCGCGATGATCGCGAATTCCGCCGTGCGCTGCGCCTCCTTCGCGGCGCGGATCTTCCCCGCGAACTCCTCGATCGACTCGAGCTCGCGCCGCGCCGACGCGTAAAAGCTACAGCGCTTGGGAAAGACGTTGTCCTCGATCGAGATCCCCGCGATCCCCGCCGCCTCGTACTCGCGCACGGTGCGGATCACGTTGATCGCGTTGCCGAACCCGTTGTCGCAGTCGGCGATCACGGGGAGACGGGTCGCGCGGTCGATCGCGCGCGCGGCCGCGAGCGTCTCGTCCATGGTGAGGATGTTCGCGTCCGGGAGCGCGAAGGACGCGCTGATCTCGAAGCCGCTCGCCCAGATCGCGTCGAATCCGGCGCGCTCGACGAGCGCCGCCGAAAGCCCGTTATGCGCCCCCGCGAGCAGCACCGGCCCGGGCTCCGAAAGCCGCTTTCGCCAGAGCGCCGCCTTGGCAAGACCCATGTCGAACCTGCGCCTCCTCTGCTCTCCTCTGCTCTGCTCTCCGATCCTCTCCTCGCCTCTCCTCGCCCGCTCCCGATCTCCCATATTCTACCGCGCCGGCACGGCCCGCCCCTCGATCGCCGGGAGCACCACGTCGCGCGCCCGCGCGAGGTCCTCGGGGAAGTCGATCTCCACCCAGGAGGCGCCGGTGATGTCCTCGAATCCGAAGCGCCCCTCGCGCACGAGGTCGCGCACGATGTCCTCGAGCGTCTCCTTGCGCCGCTCGGGCGCGGCGCGCGCGCGCGTCGCCTCCACGAGCCGCGGGACGTCCGCGCGGTCGATCTTGAAGAACCCGACCGACTCCCCGATCGCCTCGTAGGGGCCGCGGTAGCCCTTCGTGAAGTCGGAGGGGCGCCCCGCGCGCACGGGCACGAGCACGGGGTCGTCCTCGTCGAGCGCGCAGTCGCGATCGAGGAGGAGGCACGTGCGCTCGGGGGACTCGACGAGCCGCCGCAAGAGCGCCGGCCCGTAGAGCACGTCCCCGTCCATGAGCAGGAGCGGCGCCGCCTCCTCCGTGAGATACGGGAGCGCCGCGTGGACCGAGAGCGCGCTCCCCTCGGCAAAGGCGTCGTTGCGGACGGCGCGCAGCGCGACCTTTGGGAAGAGCGCCCGAATGCGGGCGATCTCGATCTCAACGTCCTCCGCGCGATACCCGGTCACTACGACGATGTCCGCGACGCCCGCGGCCCAGAGGTTCTCGACGTGGCGGCGGAGGAGGGTCTTTCCTCCGACCTCGATCAGGACCTTGGGAAGCCCCTCCGCCGCCCCGCCGAGCCGCCGCCCCATTCCCGCCGCGAAAATCGCCGCCCTCATGTCGCGCCGCCGGCGCCCGCGCCGGCCTCCTGCAATGCGGGGCGCCGCCAGCCGTCCCAGAAAAACCACCCGAGCCCGAGCGCGCTCAGGAAGAGCTCGCGCGCGCGCCGCACGATCCCCACCCCCGCCCCCGCTTCCGCCGAAAAGCCGAAGAGGCGGAAGAGGAGGACGAAGGACGTCTCCTGAAATCCGATCGAGCCCGGGACAAAGAAGGTGGCGCCCTTTGCGACCTGGACGAAGGCCTCGATCGCGATCGCGTCCAAAACGCCGGCCGGCGCTCCGAGGAGGCGCGCGGCGAGGTAGACCTCTCCCGCCCCGAGGACCCAGCCGGCGAAGTGCCAGGCCACGCTCGCCGCGAAGGCGCGCGGCTCCGTGGAATAGAAGCGATCGAGTTCGGCGTCGAGCCGCTCGAGCGCCCCGGCGCGCGACTCGAGCGCGCGCAGCCGGAGCCCGAGCCGCCGCAGCAGCGCAAGGATCCCCGAAAAGAGCCCGCGCCGCTGCGCGAAGACGAGGAGCGCCGCCCCCCCGGCCCCGGCGGCGAGCGTCGCCCCCGCCCCGAGGTAGAGCCCGGTTCCCGGGGGCACGCGCCCGAGCGCGCAGAGCGCCCCCACCCCGAGGAAGAGCACCTCCGCCACGGTCATGAGCGTCTTCGCCACGACCACGCTCGCCGCCGCGACCGCGCCCGGAACGGCGCCGCCGCGCGCCACGATGTACGCCTTGAGCGGCTCTCCGCCCACGTACGCGCTCGGGGTGAGGAGGTTGATCGCCTCGCCCGCCATGCGCGCCCAGTACAGGCGCCAGAGCGAGGGCGTCCCCGGGTGCCCCGCGAAGGCGGCCCTCCAGCCGAGCGTGTCGAGGAGATAGGCGAGAAGCTGCGGCAGCGGGACGAGGAGCGCAAGCCACCCCATGCCCGCCAGCGAGCGCGCGATCTCGGCGGGGCCGGCCCGCGCGGCCACCGCCGCGAAGATCGCGATCCCGGCCGCGGCCGCCGCGATCGAGAGCGCGCGCCTCACGGCCGCTCCTTTCCGAGGCAAAGCGGCGCGAGCGAGCCGCCCGCCCCCGCGGGCTCGCGGGCGAGGGGCTCTTCTGGCGGCGGCGCCCGGCGCGCAAGCAGCGCGGCGATCCAGAATACGTGCGAGAGCGTTCCCGCCAGCCAGAGGAACCACTCGAGCCGCCCCGCGAGCGCGAGCGCGAGGACGAGGAGCGAGAAGTCGCGGTTCGCAAGCCGCCCGATCGCCCCGCCGATCGCCCCGCCGCCCCGAAGCCCCCGCGCGACGGCGGCGAGCGAGAGGAGCGC
>FWPU01009405.1_pt1 | contig 15474 bp, 16 predicted proteins | sample 2228361 | NCBI WGS metagenome assembly FWPU01 (sample SAMEA103939777, study PRJEB20133) | metagenome
TATTATGCTTTAATCTTAATATGAGGGATGCTAAATAGCATCCCTCATATTGATTATTTAACCAGTGTCATTTTTCTTGTTATAGTTACATCATTTGTTTTTAACTGATAGAAATAAACACCACTTGATAAAGTTTGTCCATTATTATTTTTACCATCCCAAGTGAATGAATATGTTCCTGCCTGTTGAATTTGATCATCAACTAATTTTGCTACTATTTGTCCAAGTGCATTATAAATTATCAAAGAAACATTTGACATTTTCGGTAAACTATATGAAATAGTTGTAGTAGGATTAAATGGATTTGGGAAATTTTGTTCAAGTACATAATTATGACTCAAACCAAATTCACCTTTAACACTTACTACTTCACCAGCTTCCCAGCGGACTTTCAATTCTGGGAACCAATTCAAGTCGCCAACCGGGAAACCTCTATCCGAGCTGTAATATGCTTCTACATTTTTATCATATGAGCAATCGAGTGTATCTTCAAGGTATTTATATTGTCTTCTATCCATATCATGTAAATTTTTATTCCATTTATCTGATGGTGTATTTTTGGTTTTATTACCTCCTTCAGGACTTTCATACCATTCCATCATATTAACCATCAATCTTGGAATTTCTTTTAATTTAAGATTAACTTTTTTGAATGCTTTTGCTGCATCTGCACCAAGTCTACTTTGAATATGTAAAGATAAAGGCATTCCTTCACCAAAACCATATTTAGTCAAAAATGCCTGACCTTCCGGTGATATTACATAATAATTATTTTTAACAGTCCATATGGTTGTATCATTGGGTGCTGTAAATATCCAAGATATTCTGTTATTTCCATTTGCATACGTTTCACCAGTATTTGCCCATTCAGCAGTTCTTGTTGCATCTGTTGAATCTTCACCAAGAGCAAATGCATCGTAGAATAAATTGTTTTTAATAATTACTTCCTTTCCAACATTACCCAGAGATAAGAGGCCATGAAATCCCATCCCATTAACAAATGAATTATGTTCAATTAAACAATATTGTATCCCACCTGTACCAGCAAGTGGATTACTAAAATTATAGTGACGAATTGCGCGGTCCTGATAATTGACAAATGTATTATTAATAAGTATTAAAGAATCGCACGAAGCTTCTCTTAAATCTAAACCTTTACCTGCGCCAAGATTAGAACGACCGAGAAACCCCATATTTGCAAATATTGTATTTGTAATCTTTATTACTTTTGTAGCACTACCTGTTCGTATATGTTGGCCATTAATATTATTAAAAATACAATTATCGATTATTATAGAAGAACCTTCCTGAGTTGTGTTAATTATACCACCCTGTAAATTATCAAGAAAGTCATAACTCGGTTCAAAATAACCAGAAATTGCAATATTTTTCATTTCCAGATTGCCACCCTGCAAAACAAAAAGATTTCCCGGAGGATTTTGTGGATTACTTCCAGTACCTGTAGGAAATTGATAAATAATTGGTTTTTTGGGGCCATTGCAAACAAGTCTAATGGTTTTACCTTTTGCGACATTAAAAACTTCGGTGTTTAAGTATACTCCGCCACTTTCAAGCTCGTAGACTCGATCCGGTAGAATACCATGATTTGCTGCAGTATCTGCTTTAATTTGAGCTATAAAATAAGAGTCTGGTGTACCATCATATGGTTTAAGCTTAAGCACATTCTGCCCAAATGTTAAAGATGCAAAAAACAAGAGCAGGAAAACTGTTGAAAGGATTTTGGTCATTTCTTTCATGGTGCCTCCATGTTTTTAGTTGTGGTTTATTATTATTAAAGTAAAGAGAAAAAGAATTCTATAAATCAATTTTAACTCCCAGATCCGCTGTCAATCCATATCGTTCACTTGTATTCAAAATTTTATATCCATTTACTCTATTGTTAACCAAATTCTCTTCTTTAATATTAGTTAGATTATTTATATTTATTAAAATTGCTATATTATGATTAAACTGATATTTGAAAGCAAAGTCTAATCTAGTAAATGGATTTATTATAATGTCTCCTCTTCCACTAGGAGTAAAAGATAAGTTATATTCAGATTGATGGAATAAGGAAATTCTTGCAGAAACAGGTCCAATATCATAACCAAGAGCTATATTACCAAAAAACTCTGGTTGATTTTCAAGTTGCTGTTTTATTTGAATTGCGCGTTCTGAATATTGGGGAATTTTAATTTTAATTCCAGGAGCAATTTCTTTTTCGACATAAGTTGTATCTGTCTTAGAGCCAATTAACCATGTTTCAGAACGTACTAAAGATGCATTATAACTCAGTACGAAATTTCTTAATATTCCTGGTAAGAATGCAAAATTGATTTGATGTTCAAATTCAAACCCCCAGACTTTTGTAGGTTTGGGTGAATTATAAGGAACTGTTAATGCATAAGTACCGGTATGTAAAGTTTTCCATTTCAAACCTAAATAATGAAATAGAGTATCACCACTTGTATTTATTCTATTTAACATATGATACATATCTTTAATCTCTTTATAGAATGCAGAAATTGAAATCAAACCAATTTCATTACTGAAGAATGAAGTATTAATTTCATAATTCCATGCCTGCGCAGTTTTTAATATTGGATTACCAACTATTAATTGTTTATCGATTCCAACCTGAGCTGGTCTCCAGGCAAAATATTTTGTAAGTCTCATATTGAAATCGGGTCTTGCAAGTGCTTTATATGCAGCAATTCTTATATTCATAAAATTGGTTGGTTTTATATTTATATGAAAATTAGGCAGATAAATTGTTTGTGAAAAACTTCCACTTGTATCTCTTGTAACTCCAAGAGGAATGGGAAAACCCCCAATTTGATTTGGTGAATATTTTGATTTATAATTATTATTTTCTTTTTCTATTCTTAAACCAGCTATAAAAGTAATATACTGACCTATCTTTGTAGTATTCATAATATACGCTGCCGATACACTTTCTGTAATGTCATAATATTTTGCTTCTTCAGATGGATCATAATTGTATTCTCTCTTATTGCCTGTTTTATCGATCCCATTCTTATTCAATTCAAACCATTGACGCATTTTATCACGGTTAATTAATGGATACAACCGATAAGAGCCATATAAATCACGAGAAGTTGGTGTATCATCCAAAAATTCAATAAAAGAAAGTGTATTATAAAGCGGATTTTGCAGATACCTTTGATAAAAAGCATCGAATAGTGTTCCACTCAAATCTTTCTCTCTTATTGAGCCATCAGCTGTGACTTCGTAAGGTTGCCAGTAGCCCAAATAATATGGTGCATATAAAGAAGTGTTAAAATTAGACCTATTAATAATTTTATATTTTGCCCCCAACTTTATTTCGCCAGATATTTTATTACCAATTGTATAATTTCTTAATACATTTAGGAAAGCTGTTCTTTCTTTTTCAAAATTTTTTTGGTTATAATAATACGATTCATAAAGTGTTGCGCTTCTAAAATTATTATATGCGTATGGAATTAATTTTTCCGGGTTTGTTTTTAAACTTGGCGTATTAGCCATCCCAGAAACACCAGCATTAGAAGGTTCATGAAAATCTATATAATAATCAAAAGGATGCTGCGCATTAGATTGAGCAAATGACAAACCCCAGTTAAATTTCATCCCAAATAAATTATTATCACCAGCTATTGAACTATTAAATGTTTTAATTTCTTGTTCTCTATCTCTAAATGCATAAGTTACTGTACCCCCTACTCCACCTCCAGAAGGATAATCTCTCGAATGTAAAATGTAGTCTCTCTTAGTACTATTATAAACAGTATTAATTTTTATAGAACCTTCATCAGGTGTGTTAAAATCAAAAGCTATACTACCCCCATTTCGAGTTCTAATTTCATCAGTAAATTCAAGATTAAAATTATTAATTGCATAATCAGTTTGATTATTTATTGTCTGGTCATAATCTAGATCGATTCTTTCGTTACTTCTAATTTTACTTTCTGAATTAGCATTTATACGAACGCCAAGAAAATCATTAAAAAATCTTTCACCATATTTTATAGAAAAATCGTATTGCTTTAAAGAATTCATTACATTGTTATAACCACCTTTAAGAACAGCAGAAATTTCTCTTAGTGATGGAGCTTTTTTGGTAACTAAATTAATACTCCCAGCAATTGCATCTGCATCTTTATCAGGAGTCAAGGCTTTGTAAAGTTCAATACCGGCAAGTGAGCTTTGTGATATTGTACTTAAATCGAGACCACGGCTATCAGCATCTGTTGATGCTATACGAATCCCGTCAATAGTAACAGTAGTATATTTATCACTTAATCCTCTCAGAATTACCTTATTTGCTTCACCACCAGAACGCAGTATTGAAACACCTGGTAATCTTCCAATTGATTCAGCAGCATTCGCATCCGGTAATTCTTTAATTTTCTCTTCGGATACTATATTTACAATTGTGTTGGATGCAAGCTGTTGATTTATAGCTGCTACCTGCCCTACTGCTTGTGCTGTTATAATAACTTCTGTACCTTCAATTACATGCGGAACCAATTTAAAATTAAAAACAAGTGTTTTATTTTTCTGAATAATTACATCATATATTTTAGGTTTATAACCTACATAAGAAACTTTAACTTTATACTCGCCTTCTGGAATTTTATTTATAGTATATTGACCTTCAATATCAGTGGCACTCCCAAAAGATGTCCCCAGTAAAAAAACGTTTGCCCCAATTAAACTTTCATTTGTTAATGAATCTGTAACTATTCCTTTCATATTTCCCTGCGCAATCAAAATGTTAAATGCTATAATTAATAGAACAAAAACTTCTTTAACGAACTTAATTTTCATATTATTCTCCTTACTATCATTAGTTATTTTTTCATTTTAATATAACATAAATTAAATGGATCTGGAACAATAAAGTTATTGATTACTTAATTGTTAACTTAAGTTGACAAAAAAATTATTATTTGTCAAGTTAAATTTTTATATAAGGGAATTAATTCTTTGTAAATCTTCAAGTTAAAATCATTAATTCAATAATATCGAACAATTATTACTCATTTAGAAAAAACATTAAAAGAATCCAAAGGGAAATTATTTTTCAAATAAATTTTTGAATTTTTATAAGCTTTTATAGGGTTTTTATAAGCATAGCAATAAATGCATCCAAATGGACAACTATCATAATATCCTATGTCTTTACTTTCATAACACCCACATTCCTTTCGTGTTGGTGAAATTTTATACTTATATAGATCCTCACCCAAGTAATATTTATTAATCAATTCTAAATCAACACAATGGGCTTTATTAAGCTCTGGTATATAATTCAAAAGATTATCTTCTGTGCAGGCATATAATTTTATATTATTTTCTCTTGCAATGTTAAGTAATGTTTTTGTTAAATCAACTTGTTCATTCAGCGAAACATCATAAATCTTTATTCCACTTTTTTTCGAAATTATATTTAAATTCCTTCTAGTTTTTAGGTATAAATCTACAAAACTAAAATAGCATCTTGTAATTATACCATTTAAACGTTCTGCTATATATCTAAATTTATTCAAAATAAAATTTTTATTGGTAATATCAGAAATTATAATAGGATCAAATCGCCATTGGACATAATTTTTGCCATATCTTTTAGCAAGATATTCTGCTAATGAAATAGCATAATTAATATCAGGGCTTTTCTTTTCAAAAATTTTTGGATAACCATTAATAGTAAAATGCAGATAATGACGTTTATAATATTTGTCGTCGATATAATCTAGATGCTTAAATAAAGGTTTAGGATTTCTAGTCCAGAATACAAATGCTTTTACTGCAGAAGGTGATAAATCAACATAAACAGGTTTATGTGAGAAAGGATTTGGATAGAAAACATATCCAGCTTCTAATCTTTTTCTAAACCAATTAGAATAAAATGCTGGTATATCTGTTCTTCTACTGACTGTTATAATTAATTTTTTCATTTCATAAATTAAAATTTATTATAAATATAAAAATGATTCCCCCTACAAAACCAATATAAATCATTCTTTAATATTATCCTTTATTTACGATAAATTTTTCAAAACTTTTTTTAATAAGAACCAGCTTTATGGAATACTCACAAAACATGTTCTTTATAAGATCTGTTAAAAAAATTATTCTGAAGGGATAGAAATTCTTTGATGTTCCTTTCTATAATTTGCTGGGGACATATTAAAATATTTTTTAAATAGATGATAAAAATGACTCAAATTTTCGAAACCTGCTTCCATAGATATTGATATGATACTTTCGTCAGTGTTAGAAAGTAAATTGGCTGCATAGTTTAACTTCAATTCATTCAAAAATTCCGTTGGCGTTTTTCTTAAATATTTTTTAAACATACGAATAATATGTTCTTTCGAATATGGACTTAATTCAAAAAGTTTTTTCACACCAAGAACAAAATTTTCTTTTTTCTGTATTTCATTAATTAATTCTTCTAACCATCTGGGTATATCTATTTTTGAAAATAAATTATCTGTAGAAAAATACTTAGTAAATATTTCAAACAGAAGAATTCTTAATTTTGTTTTTATTATTTCCTTATTATTCCTTGAGATTAAATTTAATTCTTGCATCTTTCTCACTAAAATTTCTTTTTCTTGCTCAGTCAAGATAATCTGAGCTGGCATATCGTTATCTAATAGTTTATTAAACTGAGATCCATTTGATAAATAATTTATTAGCTCTTGCAAGAGAGACTCTTTAAAAGCAAGATTTATTATTTTGCATCTATAATTACCACACCTTTTATAATAATGAATATCATTAGGTCTTATAAATACAAGAGTACCTGCTGTTAACCTTTGAGATTTATCATTTATAATATGATACACTTCGCCCTCTACAATTAAAAATATTTCATAAAAGTTATGATAATGTTTTATTGTAATGTTTTTTAATGAACTATGATAAGCATAATGTGCATCAGTAACACTATCCATTATTTCATCAGAGTAAAGTTTTATCGATTTCTTTTTTGTCTGCATAATTACCACTCAATTATCAATATAATACAATCAAATAATCAACTTAAAACAAGAATTTGCGTTTATTTTCAATTAATTATGTGATGTAAAATAAAAGACAAAACAACTAAAAATCAATTATTATGAATAATATTAAATATTATACAGAATTAAAATTTACCGAGACCTATAAAAAATATTATAATGAACATCCTGCAATCAGAGAAGCAATGTGCCTCAAAGCAGAATACGCAGATTACTTTGAAGAAATCAGAGAAAAAGATTTATTTGCAGGAAGAATTAAACATGGTAAAGTCGGTTTTAGTGTTGATGAATGGGGACCTACAGCGTTTGGATACTATTGTCAATTTGAAGAAATTGAAAAAGATTTAGCTGATAATAACCTTTCTACAGAAGAAAAGGCTCAAATTATTGATATGCTTAATTTCTGGAGAAATGAAGATACCTCAGAGAAAATTAGGAAAGCCTATCCCCCATTAATGGCAAAATATCTTTTTTCCGATGACTGGATGAATACATCAGGAATTGCTTTTCCATTATACAGATTAACAGGAGGAACCCCAAATTTTAAAAAACTTCTTACACTTGGAATTCCAGGACTCTATGCTGAAATTGAAAAATATAAACAAAAAGCTATTAGCCATAGTGATGATGTAAAATTTTACGATGGTATAAAGTTAGCACTTGGTGTTTTGGTTGATGTTTGTATTTATTATCAAAAGCAAGCCGAAGAAAAAGCTATAAATGAAAATGACTTGAATAGAAAAAAAGAATTAAACGAAATGGCTGATGTACTATATACAATTACCATAACAAAACCAAAAACATTCAGAGAGGCTATACAATTATTTTGGTTATATACGTTAGTTGCTGATGTTAGAAACTACGGAAGAATGGATGTATACTTGGGTGATTTTTTAGTTAATGATATTAAAACAGGAATTATATCTGAAGATAAAGCTTTAGAACTCCTTCAATCATTATGGCAGCTAATGGCAGATAGACATACTATTGTTCACAATAGAGTGATAATTGGTGGTAAAGGAAGACCCAATGAAGAAAATGCAGACAAATTTGCAATGCTTGCACTTGAAGCAACAAGAACCGTTAAGGAAATTGAGCCACAATTATCTTTAAGAATTTATAAAGGGATGAACCAAAAAGTTTATGAAAAGCACTTGATGTTATTGGAGAAGGTCTAACATTTCCTATACTTTATAATGATGATGTTAATATACCAGCTGTAATGAGAGCATTTAATTTTACAGAAAAAGAGGCTGAGCAGTATGTACCTTATGGATGTGGTGAATATATATTAGAACATCAAAGTTTTGGAACCCCGAGTGGTGTAATAAATTTATTAAAAGCACTCGAAGTAACTTTACACAATGGGATAGACCCTGTAACTAAAAAAATAATAGGATTACAGTTGGGCGAATTTCGTGATTTCAAAACATTTGATGATTTATGGAATGCATATAAAAAGCAAGTAGAATTTTTCGTTGATTTATTAGCTGAACAAGAAGTTTTAGAATACAGAGTGGCAGGTGAGCAAGCTCCTTTTCTTCTTTTAAGCATGCTATATGATGATTGTATGGATAGAGGTAAAGGATTTTTTCGGGTGGGATCAGATATCTGGGTGGAACAATAGAAACTTATGGAAATACGAATACAGCCGATAGTTTATTAGCAATAAAAAAAGTTGTCTATGATAACAAAGAACTATCCCAGGATGAATTATTAAAAGCCCTTGATTCTAATTTTGCTGGATATGAATTACTAAGAAAAAAATTAATCTCTTTGCCAAAATATGGGAATGATAACGAAGAGGCAGATTCAATGTTGTTGGAGGTACATAATCATGTTTGTAACTATGTGAGGAATAAAGCATCACAAGTTGGTTTACATTCATATCTCGCAGTAATAATTAATAATAGTGCTAATTCTTTAATGGGTCGTACAACATCAGCTTCGGCTGATGGAAGATTAGCTTTCGAACACATGAACAATGGTAATGCTCCCTATGGTGGTTATGATAGAGAAGGGATCACAGCAATGTTAAATTCTATTGTTAAACCTGACCCAGGAATTCATGCAGGAGCTGTTCAAAATATGAAATTTAGCCCAGAACTTTTCTATGAAAAACGAGAAATTATTAAATCTCTCATCGATACTTATTTTCAAAAGGGTGGTACTCAAGCAATGATTACTGTAGTTAATAGAGGAGATTTAGAAAGAGCTCTTCAAGAGCCTGAAAAATATAGACATATTTTTGTAAGAGTAGGTGGCTTTACAGCAAGGTTTGTTGAACTTTCTCGTGAAGTCCAGAAAGATATTTTAAGCAGAACATTATATTAAAATGCTGGATTCAAATCTCAACAAAAAAGGAATAATTGTAGATATACATCGTTTTTCCATTCATGATGGACCGGGGATAAGAAGTACAATATTTTTGAAGGGGTGTCCTTTATCCTGTAAATGGTGTCATAATCCAGAAGCAATTAATCCTAAACCTCAATTATCTTTTAATTCTGAAAAATGCAAGAATTGCTTTAATTGTATAAATGCTTGCCCAGCTAACACACATTATCAAATAAACAATATACATCAGGTTAATTACAATAAATGTAACTTATCATTAAAGTGTATTGATGTATGTCCAAATAATGCATTGTCAATAATTGGGAAATATGTCACTACTTCAGAAATAATTGAGATAATTTTAAAGGATATTGATTACTACAAAAATTCAAACGGAGGCGTTACGATTTCTGGTGGTGAACCAATGTTCCAGTTCGAATTTACAAAATCAATTTTGTATGAATGCAAAAAATATACAATCCACACTACATTAGATACATGTGGACATGCACCAACAGAAAGATATAAAGAGATTAAGGATTACGTAGATTTATTTTTATTTGATTACAAAGAAACCGATAGTAAAAAGCATAAAATTTACACAGGTGTTAATAACAATTTGATATTGAAAAACTTGGATATGCTTTATAAATCAGGAGCCGAAATAATTTTACGATGCCCAATAATTCCAGGAATGAATGACACAGAATCGCATTTTGATGGTATCAACCAAATACATAAAAAATATCCTAACATAAAAAAAATTCATATTATGCCTTATCATAATATGGGGATTGATAAAGCTAAAAGGATTAGAAAAGAAAATAATTTTATAGAACTAGAAACTGTATCAAAGGAAAAGGCATTAGAATGGGTAAACCATTTAGTAAAACTTGGGTGCAATAATGTTAGTATCGGATAAAATCTAAATAAAATTTTAGTTCCCCACCTTTTATTATATCACAGTGAGATATTTGATAATTACTTAAAACTTGTCTATTTAATTCAATCTTTTTTATTTCTGTCGAACTACAACAATGTGTATTTTCTATAATAAATTTATCACCAGGATAATATTTTTCATTAAGTTTAATTATAATTTTATCAAAGAAAGGAACACCTAACACATAATTTGGTGAGGCTGGGGTTAATGGATAAATTCCTATCATTGAAAATAATAACCAGCCCGAAATTGTTCCACAATCATCGTTTCCTGGCAATCCTTTCTCATCTATACTAAAATTTTCAGTTACAATTTTATTTATATAATATGGAGTATAAAATTCATAACCTTTAATAAAAAGCAAATAAATATGGATATGAAATATCAGGTTCATTAGTTATATCAAAATGATTTTCATTAAAACATCTCAATAATTTATTTAGAAATAATTGCTCATTACCAAATAATTTTATTAAACCATTAATATCATGCGGAACAAACCATGTATAATTCCATACATTTCCTTCCACAAATCCGGGACCTCCTGCTCCAAGCCAATCACCTGAACCTTCTTTTGCTAATGAATCAAATGGATTTAACCAGCTACCATCTTTATTTTTTGGTCGCATAAATTTTGTCTCATTATCAAAAAGATGTTTGTAAAACTTAGAACGCTTAGTAAATTCATCATAATATTTCTTTTCTCCCAATTTATTTGCCATTTGTGCAATTGCCCAATCTGCAACACAATACTCAAGTGTTGTTGATACTGGTCCCCAAACCCACCATTCTTCATTCCAATCTTGTTCAAATGGAATATATCCATACTTAAGATAATCATGATATCCTGGACGTATTGGATAAGCTTTTTGCCCATTCATCAATAAAGCAGGTTTTAGCATCGCACTAAAAGCAGTATGAACATCAAAGTTTTCAATACCTTTGATAAAAGAATCAGCTATTACAATTGATGCCGGATCACCTACCATCATATAAGTCTCATTACCTGCCAATTCCCACTTTGGTAAAAATCCAGATTCTTTATACATGTCAATCATAGTTTGAATAATTTCAGACTGTTTCTCTGGATAAACCAAAGTTAAAAATGGGTGTAATGTTCTATATGTATCCCATAAAGAAAATATTGAGTATCTATTTCTTCCCTCAGATTTACCTATACCATTTCTCCCCATTAATGGATATTCACCATTTACATCATTGATTATATTTGGATGAATTAGCATATGATATAATGCAGTATAAAACTTTATTTTATTACCAATTTCATTTCCATAAAAAATAATTCTTGATAATTGTTTTTCCCACTTTTCTTCTGCTATACTCTTTAATTCTTCGAAAGATAAACTGAAACACTCAATTAAATTTTGTTTAGCATTTTTTGAACTCACATACGATATACCAGTTTTAATCAAAATACTATCTCCATTGGACATATTATAGTGAAAAATAGATACTAAATTATCATTTTCACAATATGCAGAATCAATTTTAGAATAATGATTATTAACCCATATTTTAACTGAATCAGCTCTTTTATTTATTACAGAATAAAAATAAACTGTCTGACGATTTGATTCACCATAAAATCCACCACTTATGTTAAAACCCTGTATCTCTATTTGATATAACTTTAATTGCTCCACCACCTACTAAATTTAAGCTTCTACCAATATCAAATATTACATTCAATGATGTATTTTCTAATGCAATAAACTTTATTATTCCGCACCTTTCTGTTGCAGACACTTCAGCAACAATACTTAGTTGATTTAACAATACTTTATAATATCCTGGAGAAGCATATTCGTTACAATAAGTAGTACGGTAATTATCAGGATATGGAAATTTTAGATTTTCTTTTGCTGCTGTAATTATTATACTACCTAAATCTGAGTAACCAGCTCCACTTATATGGACATGCCCAAATTCATAAAAATATTTTTGTGAATAAATATACCAAGAAGGAGTTCCAGGGGCATTGTGAGGACTTACAGAAACCATGCCCCATGGAACTACGGCACCAGGGAAAGTATTACCATTGTTTGAAGTGCCTATAAAAGGATTGACATACTTTACTAACTTACTACTTGCCTCATTAGTAGAAATAACATTTGTTACAACAAAAAAGAATATAAACCAATTAATATTTTTCATTTATAACATTTATCTTTTAACAATCTCTCCATTTAATAAAAATTGTACATCCAAACCTTTAAGCGAGCCATCTGGCTCATATATAATTTCAGGAGAATATTGTAATGACCAAACTCTTCTCATTTTATTTGTATTATTAGCTCCCGAACGATGAAATGTTACACTCGAAAATACTACAATAGAACCAGCTTTTACATTCATAGGAATTCCCTTTTCTGGTCCAAAATAACCCTGTCTATCTGACGAATTTGGTATAGGTTATAGATATTAAGTCTGTAATCTTTAAGCATCGTTACATCAATCTCATTCTCAACACCTTTCTGATTTTTTATTTTAACACCAAATAATGGATTAAGATTATTTTCCATTTTCAGTAAATAGTAAACATAAAATTCGAGCCAGTTCCCGGTTTTGAAATCGCTGAATCCAGCTTTTATTGAAGATTTTTTCTGTATACCAAACGAATGAAATAATTATCATAAATTTTTTGAAATTGAAATAATTTATCACTACTCATGATTGTGAATGATGGTTTTTGATTATTAAAGTCAAAAGCTAGAAGTTCTCTAACTTTAGTATACATTTCTACAAAAGAATTCATCGCATTATTTGACTCGATGAAATAGAATAGTTCAAAATATTTTTTTTCATTTTCAATGTTTTTAGTTTCTTCGATGGTATAGCCATAAGAAAGAAGGTAATCCACAATGGTAAAATCGGCAACAAGTTTTGTTGAATGATATTGAGGGAATAATGTAATAACATTCTGATGCTCGTGGTCACAATAAACTATTGTTTTGCGTTTTTCAGTAAAAGCTTCATAAGCTGCCAGAGCCATCAATTTTGTCTCACCTGTAGCATTCAACCATACATTATCACTTATATTACTTAGTTCCTTTTTAATTGTTTCTTTGAACTTGATATAATCATAAGCATCAAGATTATCTTTTCGAAGCACATTAATTCCTTTTAATTGAAAAAGAGTTTCTAAGTTGTCAGCGCATAGTTTTTCTTCAGGAGTTGTGAACAAAACAACATTTTCCGGAATATACATCAAAACAGGAAGAACATTAGCCATTGCCTGAAGAGAGACCAGGCAGAAGATTGTGTTGACTTCAGTATTCACGGAACCTTATAAATTTGAATGTAACAATTTTATTACCATTTCTTTGCTCAACAATCCTTTCGGTAGTTGAAGCAACAACTTTTATTTTTCTCTGCTTTAACATATTTGTCAGGTGATAAACAAAAGTAAACTCCCCCATCAGACGAACAGCATTATACTCGCCCTTGAAGTCATCAAATAAACTCCTAACTCTCTGCAAATACCTTATTAGCTTTTGTAACGACCTGACTTGTTGAGGAATATAGTGAAATATTAGGAAAAGGTAAATCAGTTACAGATTTATATTTCTTTAATGCAGTGGTTAATTGCTTCTGGGACCACTTATTACTCAGATGGTTGGATAGGTTGATAAGCATGGTTATTAGTCACTATAATTTCTATTTAAAATTCGGCAGCCCAGTTTAAGCTCTCGTTTGAGTTATATTGATAAAACTAATTGAAATCTTGTGCCAAAATTATTTCTATCTTGAAAAGTACCGATTAGAACACTCTCATTATTTTCATTCTTTACGTAAAACTCGATACCTTTAATTGATTTCTGTTTATGATAGGAAAGAGACCAACACGTTTTAATCCATTTGTTCTCGTTCCAAACTTTGTTTACGAATTCTTTAAAAACGTCTGGGTAATGACCATCTCTGAAAGTGAATTCATTTCTTTCAGCCTCAGAAATAGCATTAAGTTTTATGGCTTTAGGATACCTTAATCTGAAAGCGGTTAAATATAACTGACCTATGGTATTTAAAGTAAAAAGCCTATCGGAATCAACTTCGATTTCATCAAGGAATACACTCAATTTTTCATCAAAATTTTCCATCTCCGAATATTTAATATCATTCCCTCTCTCGAAATGCATAAGTATATGCGCATTTTTTCCAAGAAGATCGAAATCCATCGAAATAGGCAGAGGTGGAAAATCTATTATTTCATTAAATCTTTCATGTTTATAATAAACTGGTATATCAAGAACATGTCCAACAAGCACAGCTATGGCAATTTGTGCTTTATACCCTCCAGTCGCATCTATTGCACAATTACTAACTCCATAACGCGCAAGATAATCGCCTATTTTGCGGACTAAATTCCTTAATCCATGGGTTTTAAATTTTTTTGGGGCTGAATCCTGTAGGTCTTCAATCTCTGTTACTTCAATATTTTTTTATTCAAGATCTGTACGATTAGAGAAATAATTGAATAAAATATCGCCACTATTTCTGCCTGCATCTGTATCAGATATAAGAAAAATAAGATTTTCAATACTTAACCATTTTTAAGTTTTGGCAGCTTCAATAGTATTTATTTCTGCTCCGCAGATTCGCGAATTAGGATCAATTTTTAATAATTCATTTGCTAATAAAACGTAATTTTGTTCATCATAATATTTCTTTATCGACCCCCAATTAGTTGGTTTATCAGCAGTGGTATGAGAAAGATTTTTTAGATTACTTTCAAATAAGCTTGTCCCAACAGTGCATATCAATGTTTTTCGCATATTCTTATTTCTTGTTTGTTTCAGTTACTTTGAATCTTTGTTTGAGTAATTCTATTGGATAAGTTTCAATTTCAGAACGATTATCTGATGCTGAAATCTCAGGTTTTCTTTCATTTAATTTTACCTTAATCCAACCAGTTAAATATTTTGGTTCATTATCTTCAAAAACAATTCTGCGTGTTTTCGGAAATGGGAAATTTTGCCTACCAAGACGATATTTTTGTCTAAAAATGTTAAGCCAGTTTTGATCTAAGTAATCTCCTGTCATTCCTTTCCCACCACTACCCCAGGATAATCGCATAATAAATTCATCGCTGGATAAGTTTTTAATCTTATCTAACAAATTATCTATTTCATTTATGACCGA
>FWPU01009406.1_pt1 | contig 15474 bp, 15 predicted proteins | sample 2228361 | NCBI WGS metagenome assembly FWPU01 (sample SAMEA103939777, study PRJEB20133) | metagenome
CCCCGAAGAGTTGGCTAGGGTGCTTGGGCGGGGCGTGACTGACAACGGCATCATAGACGCGGAACAGGGCCGGGTGGGTAATATCCACCTGACCAGTATCCTAGGCCTGCCCGGCGACATGAGGGCTGTGCCCAGGCCGGACAGGGGTGAGATTGAAATCTATCAGCTATTCCCGTCCGGAAGGAGCGGGAAAAAATTAATCGGAGTGATCAAGGAGTGACTATGGACTGGAAGACCACTATACCCGGGGTTGTGAGCATCCTGGTTACCCTTGCCGGGATACTTGGCTACAAACTTCCGCCTGAGTTTCACGACGCGCTGGTTACGGTGCTGCTTGGTGTGATCGGCATATTCGCAACCAGCAGAGGGGTGAACAAATGAAAACAGTTATGATTAGGGCCAGGGGGAAGAGGCCACTGAAATTCAAGGCCGGAGCGCTCCACAGGCAGCTTGGCGTGCCTGAGGGTGAGCGTATACCAAAGGAAAAAGTCGAAGCCGCCCTGGGTGGCAGGTATGGGCCCCTTGCCAAGAAGAGGGCGGTTTTTGCCTTCAGGGGTGCACTGGCCGCTGGTAGGAGGAAGCTGAGGGCAAGGGCCAGGGATTAGGGGGATAAATGAAACTTGAAAGAATAGCAATAGTAGTATTAGTGGCCCTGATAGGCGTGTATCTGTATGTCGACCTATCTGGGGTCGGACCGGCCCTTTACAGGGACGAAAAGGTCTGTGTCATGCGGAATGGTGATGTTAAATATCACCTTGACAGGCAGCTTGATGCTGACCCCCTGGTGACGGCGCTTAATGTCTTGCGCGCGAATGGTGTGCGGCCCAACAGGCTTTATATTGAAATGAACAGTCCTGGCGGTGCGGTATTTGAGGCACTGTATATCATCAGCCTGATGAGGCAGTTTCAGCACACACAGGCCCTTGCGCACGGAATAGCCGGCAGCGGGGGGATGCTTGTGTTTGTAAATGCACATACAAGGCTGATGTCAGAAGATGCCTATCTAATGTGGCATTCCATACAGATCTCACCGCTTGCCACTCTGAATCAGGAACAAAAGGAATTTATTACAAGACTTCAGCATCACCTGAATTCCATGATCATGAAAAAGGCCTGCAGGGGGGAGCAGTATTTCGACATCCCCTTTCAGAGCACAAGGGAAGTGTGGTTGCGAAGGGATCTTGCCAGGCATATGTGCCTGGCAGACTAAGGGGGTAGCATGAGAAGGGCACTTATACTGGCGGCAGTTTTGGTGTTTATCTCCGGGTGTTCTATGACCACCCAACAGCGCATAGACACTACGTATAAATCACTACTTACATCAGCACAAGTCTACAAGACATCGATGAGTATAGCGGCAGACCTGGACAAGGCCGGCATGATCACCAGCGAAGAGAAGAAGATGATCATAACTGTAGGCATGGCTTATTATTCGGCCTGGCATACCGCGCGGCTTGCTGTGGAAGTCTGGTATGTGACCCAGTCTGCTGAGGATGCTGACAAGGCAGTAGCCGCACTAAAGGCTGCCATGGAGCGGTTTGCAGAATTTGTAGAAGTGCTTAAACCAATACTTGAAAGGGGAGGGTATAAAATTGGGGAATAACAGCGAAAAACAGGAATGGATTGAGATAGCTTCCGTAATTGTGAACCTTGTGTTCAAGATCATCATGCCGGCTATTGTTGATTTGATAATGGCCTTTAAAAAGGCTAATATAAGTCTTGAAGATATCAAGGCTCTTGCCAGTATGGTGGAACGTCCGGAGACTTTCTTCGTGGAGGCAAAGAGTGAGTCTGAACAGGGTGGAACGGCTGACGTTCAGCCCAAGTGAAACCCAACATAAATTTATTACCTGCAAGGACATTCTGGTTGTCTTGGTGGGCCCCCAGGGGGAAGGCAAGACCTTCGCGGGGGCTCTTGCCTTATTGCACTGGGCCCAGAAATGGAAAGCTAAGGGGAAGGCCCCACTAAGAGCGTGCATTATACGCGACACTCATGAGAATATCAAGCGCATGACCATCCCATCCATGATGGCTGTGTTTTCGGGTATTGCTGACTTTTCGAATGAAAGCAAGCGGATGACTACCACAGACGGTTCCCTGGTCTGTGATTTACTTGGCATGGAAGATGAGGGTGCCATATCTAAATTACAGGGTGCTGAATATGCGTTTATCTGGCTGGAAGAACCAGCCCCTATGGTGGAGAGATCCAATGCCGGCCTGTCATTGAATGTCTTCAATGTCGCACTTTCCAGGGTAGCCAGGCAGATGCTGAAGGAGCATGAGGAGCTTGGCCTGACTCCAAGGTTGCAGGTCACAATGAACCCCGCGGATGAGGGGCACTGGACATACAATGAATTCATCGAAAATCCAAGGTTTCCACACCCTCAATATCCGGGCATCAATATGTCGTTGTTCAATATCCCTTATGGTGAAAACAAACGTCTATCATCTATAGCAAGGATGACTGCTGCCGCTGCGTATTCTAAGGATCAGGCACTGTATGCAAGGTATGTGGAGGGCAGGTGGGCGTATGTGGCTATTGGGTCTGCAGTGACACCTGAGTATAACGAAACACTACACAGGAGTAAACATGAACTTGTCCCACTTCGGGGTGTGCCCATCTGGAGGGGCTGGGATGGTGGATTAAACCCGTCAGTTGTCTTTCTACAGGTGACCCCGTCCGGCAGACTGTTTGTGCTTGATACCCTAGTGGGGGATAACATCGGCATGCAGCAATTTGTGCGTAGCATGGTCAAACCATTGCTGGCAAGGAAGTATAGGGATTTTAAAAGCAAGGACCTGTGGAGGGACGTGGGGGATCCAGCCCTATGCCAGCGTGAACAGTCCAGCTCTAATATATGGGCGGCTAAAGTTATAGAGGACGAACTGAATACGTTCTTTGAGCCAGGTGAAAGAAGCTGGCTGCCAAGGGTTGAGTCGGTTAAGGCCGCGCTGAATATGATGGTTAGCGGGGAGCCCGCATTCCAGTTGTCCGTAAGTGAAGTGTTCCTGCACAGGGCGCTTAGGGGCGGATGGCATTACAGGACAGATACCAATGGCAGGCCCATACGTGACACTCCGATTAAGAACATGCACAGTCACCCTGCTGACGCGCTTAGCTACGTCCTGGCAAGGGTGTTGGGGGTGAAGGGGGTAGTGGCTGAAAGGAAAAGAAGGCGGTCGCTAAACATACAGCGCGCCAACTGGAGGACCGCATGAAACCGGTAAGCTTCTTCCTGGAAATGTATAATAACGCTCTGACCGAACTATCGAAGCATATCAGGGAAGCAGATAGGGATCATGAGTTTTATGAGGGTGAACAGTGGGATGAGCGTGATGTAAGGGAGCTGGAATCCAGGGGGCAACCGGTTCTTACGCTCAACTTCATCAAGCCTACCATTGACGTGGTCATAGGCATGGAAACGAAGGTAAGGGCTGATGTCAGGATCATCCCAAGGGGCATGGAAGACCAGGCCCTGGCGGATGGTCTGACCGCTGCCATTAAATTTGAATATGAGCGGAATCAGGTGGAAATGGCCTTCAGACAGGCCTTTGAGGATATGATCAAGGGTGGGATAGGATGGGTTGTTGTGGAGCCCAACCAGAACCCGTATAAGGACTCTGAATTAAACATTGAGTATGTTCCATACTTTGAAATGCTGTATGACCCATATTCCATCAGGCCCGACCTGATGGATGCAAGATATGTCATTAGGTGGAAGTGGGTCACCAGCGCTGAGGCCTTCAGAAGGTGGCCGGAATTCGCAAGGAGGATAATGTCATCCCCTGATGTGGGCGTCAATCCGCCATCTGATATCGGAACCACAGAAACCATCATACATACAGCGCTCCCCCCGGATATTCTTGGGTCCGTCCTTGACTGGAAATCCCCAGAAGGGTTCACTCTTTACGATAAGGGAAGGGACCGGGTGGCTGTTCTGGAGATCCAGTATAGGGATGTGAAACGTGACAACGCTGTGATAAATCCGCTTACTGGTGAGGCCGTGCTTTTCACCCAGGGTGGTGACCAGCGGATCATGGAGGGCTGGCGCATAGGCGAAAGTATGAATGTTCCGGTTATCAGGGAGGCACTAGTTGTTGGGAATCAGGTATTGTATGACCAGGAGGCCGATCCTGCGCACGGATATATGTTTAAATTTGTTCCGTTTTTTGCTTACAGAAAACGCAAGGGCGGATTCTTTGGCCTGGTAAGGCAGATGAGGGATGAGCAGATTGATCTTAATAAACGTGCCATAAAAGCCCTGCACATACTGAATACAGTCAGGGTGATAGCAGAAGAGGGCGCATTCGGTGATATGTCTCCGGATGAGGTCCGACAGGAGATAGCCAGGCCGGATTGCATGGTTATACTTGCAAGGGATGCCCTTGCCGGGAACAGGTTCCAGGTCAACCAGGACACATCTATGGCCCACCAGCAGATGTTGATAGCCCAGCAAAGAAGACAGGAGATCCAGGAGGTTACTGGAGTCAACATGGAAATGGTGGGCGCGGAAAGCAAGACAGTGTCCGGACGGGCCATACTTGCAAGACAGACACAGGGAAGCACCATTATAGCCCCACTGTTCGATAATTACAGGATGGGCAGGTTGAGGGCGGCAGAATTGGTGGCCAGGTGGGTGACCAGGTTATATCAGCCCGGAATGATTGTAAGACTAACCGATGATTATAATAGGATGAGTAACATTGTGCTTGGCGATCTGTCATCTTTCAAGTATGACGTGGTTGTTGGTGAAAGTCCGATCATGGAGTCAGCCAAGCAGACTTATGCGTATGAGCTTGCGGAGCTTATGAGGCAGGTTCCGCCAGACATGATACCCATCCTCTTCAGGGCATGGATCAGGCTGGTTGACGTACCATTCAAGGATGAAATAGTAGAAGAAATGCAGGCATATGCGGAACGCAATGCGGTAATGGGTGAGGCAGATATGCGGATGCGGGCCGCACACTTGCAAAGCAACTTACAGAACCAGGGCCTTGACAGGCTTAAGAAGGCTGTTGAGATATTTAGGGGTAAAACCCCATCGACACAAGAAAATATGCCAACCGGAGGGACGCTATGACCGACTATTTAACTGAAGAGGAAAAACAGGCACTGTCTGAGCCCGCTCCCGATGCAACGGGCGATACCCAGCCTGGTGACGCCGACCAGGTCGGTGGTGGATCAGACAAGCCGGTTGAACCCCAGGCGGCTGAACCCAGAGAAGAAGAGCAGCAGGCTGAGGCTCCGGGACCCCAGGATATAGAAATCCTCAGTAAGGATGGTAAGCACTTCATACCGTATGATGTGCTTAAAAGTATCCGGGATGAGAATCAGCAGCTTAAACGGCAGCTGGAAGAATTGCGGGAGCTAGCCTCAGGGAGATTAGAACAACCGGCCCAGCAACAGCCTGTGGATGACAGGATAGTCAGGGGTGAGGACGGAGATGAGTATGTGCCCCTGGAGAAGGCCACGCTGGAAGAGTTACTGGCAGCCAGGGTGGAGAAGCTGGCAGAAGGTGATTACGCTACCGTCAATGCTATCGATCTGCGGATCATAGATATCAAGCAGAAAGAGGCCATAGCGTATGCTGAGTTCGCAAGGGCACAAGCTGAATTCGCAGCCAGGAATCCCTGGTATCAGAATGATCCGATCCTCACGAAGATTGCAGACTCCATCATCCTGGAGCTGGATGCTGATCCTGCATGGAGGGGTAAGAGCTTCAGGGAAGGTTGGCTTGAAGTGGAAAAAAGGCTAAGCAGGTATGTTCAGCCTCAGCCAGCACAGCCAGCCAAACCCACTGAGCCCGTCCAGCAGAAAACCAGGCAGAATCCGGTTAGTTTATCCGGGGTGCCTAACGCAGGGAGCAGTGAAACAAAAGACAGATGGGCCCAGCTTGACGCGCTTGCTCAGTCCAATCCGTTGGCTTTTGAGCGGGCCATAATGGAGCTGAGCCCGGAAGCCTACAGGGAGTATGTGAATAGGAGATAGAGGAAATGGCGCAGACAGTGATCCTTTCTTCGGACCCGATGGCGGTTAAAAAGTATAGTGCCACCCTTGCAAAAGAGGTGCACGATAAATCTTTCTTCAGCAAGTTCATGTCCCCTGTCAGGGGAGTGAACGACGATCCCCAGGTGCCAGTGTGGGTTTATACCGACCTTGATGCTAGCCAGGGAGATCAGGTCAGGTATGACCTAGTCAAAGCCCTGCAGGGCAATCCGACTACTGGTGATGATCTGCTTATGCCCAACGCGGAAAGGCTGATCTTCTATACGGACACCCTGAACGTTGACCAGATCCGGCATGCAGTGGATACGGGCGGGAATATGACCAAGAAACGCACCGTGCATGACCTAAGGGATCTGGCCAGGAATAGACTTAGCGATTATTTCGCCCAGCTGTTTGATGAGATGCTATTCTACTACCTGTCAGGAACCAGGGGTATTGATACCACAGGTAGGATCTTGCCCACTAGTTGGTCTGGTCATGCAAGCAATTCGCTGTCTAACCCTACCAACTGGGTTTACGCGAATGACGCTACTTCTGAGGGCACCATCGGTTCTGATGATATTCTTTCCCTGAAGGATATCGACAAGGCCGTGGTCGCGGCCAAGACTGCCTGGCCAAGGGTGCAGCCGCTTAGAATAGGCGGGGAAGACAGGTATGTTCTGCTGGTATCCCCCAAACAGGCATACTATCTGAGGACCAATACAAACACCGGGCAGTGGCTGGACATCCAGAAAGCGGCCAGCGCGGCTCTTGGTGAGAAATCCCCCATCTTCCAGGGATCCCTGGGAATGTATAATGGGGTGATCATCCATGAGCATCCGAACGTGGTCACCTCTACGACCAACGTTGCCCGGGCCCTGTTGCTTGGGAAACAGGCGGCAGCTGTGGCGTTTGGTATCAAGGGAACCGGCCTCAGGTATACCTGGAGTGAGGAACTGGTGGACCTTGGCAATATCCTGGTGGTGGCTGCCGGAACTATAGTGGGTGTCAAGAAATGCACCTTTAATAGCCAGGATTTTGGCTGTGTGGTAATCAGCAGCTACGTTGGTTGATGGAGGATCGTCATGGCAACATATGATGTGAGCAAGAAATCTAGGGTGATAGCTTCAGCGCCCAGGGATGGTGACCTGGGTATCATTCATGTCAGGGCCTCCGGGTTGCCGGCACCTGCCACCGGGGATATATTCAGGCTGGCTGAGGTTCCTGCAGGGTGTGTGCCCGTTGCGTGGTGGGGAAACAGATCTGCCTCCATGGGGACCACAGCGACCGGTAAGCTGTATTTTTCTGGTAAGACTGAATTCGCCTCCGGTATAGCATTCGGTAGCACTGGGCCACTTGCCTTCACAGCGCTTGTTCCTACCGATGCGATGAGCTATGCTCCGGGCAGCCAGGGTGCTCCGGTCTATCTGAACATGGAGCTAACCAGTGTCTCAGGTGGGACCGCAAACGGGGCTTTTGAGCTGTTCGTTTTGTTCTACCGCAAGTAACCCTTGAGGCTGGGGGGTAACACCCCCAGCCGCCATAGGGGGTGATATGACTAAAAGTCAGATTCTTGCACAGGCAGCTATACTTGCGCGCAGACAGGGTTTGTCCAGCACGATATCGAACATTGACTTTCTCTATGGGCAAGCCCTTCGTGATTTATGCGCATACTTCGATATACTGGAAGGTGAGTTCACCGGTAACATCACGGACCAGTATGCCATAACCACGCTTATCCCCCAGTTTAAGGCTATCAGAAGGGTCATGCTGCCCGGGTATGGTTATGAATCCGGGGTCTATGACACCGGATCCAATAACTGGCTTGTCGAAGTGACTCCGGATGAATTACGGGAATTAAGGACCGACACCACACAGGGGGTTCCGCAGTATTATTCTATTATTCACCAGGTTGTATCCGGCACATTGAAGCCGGTTCTTGCGTTTTATCCTACTTTCTCCGGCAGCAGGAGTGTGAAGATTCTTGCCTGGCAGTATTATACTGGTAGTGAGAGTGCCGATCCGATTCTTGGCACAATCTGGGATAATGCGGTTATCAACTACCTTGCCAGGCTTATTGCCCTTCAGGTTAATGACTTCGAATTAGCCGGGAATTTTGTTCCCACAAGGCCCGGCGAATGCACCGGCCTGGGTAAGCTGGCCATTGAGGCTATATTACCCGTGCTGCACGCGCAGAAGCGCAGGTTGCCCAGGCGGGTCAAATATATAGACTTCTAGGTGAAATATGGCACAGCAGCCTTACGGAGTGCGGAAGTTTACCATAGACATCCTTCCCACCGGTGGGATGAATACTGCTCTTTCGCCAGCAGCCCTGCCACATGATAAAAGCCCCGAACTCTATGGGGTAGTGTGCAAGGGTAACTACCTGGAAAATTTTCCTGCGCCTGAGGTGTATTCTTCTGTGCCGGCATCTGCTCCACCAGACGGCTATTTTATCATGCAGTCTGGCAGGCGTTTAATGGTGTGCGACGGGCATTTTTATGTAGGCCTGGAAGGAAGCCCCCAGACCCTCTATCAGCTTGCAAGTAATGTCTTCACTCCAGGGAAAGAATGCAGTATGGCTGAATGGGATGGGGTGGTGTATATCACGAACGGGTATGACCCACCCGGGTATTACAATCCGAATGAGGGCACCTATGGGGTATTCAGGCGTGTGGGTATTGCGTCTGTTACCACGCATATAGTTGTCGATTATTTTCAGTCTGATACAGGATGGTCTGGCGGGACCCTGATGGACAGTTCTTACTGGGCCAACCCTGCTGAGGATGGTATTAGTAGGAGTAATCCGCCGAAGTCCAGAAAGCTAAGTTTATCCACCCCTAACAGTTCTGTCTCTATGACTAGAACCTTCAGCACCCCTCTTAATATCAGCCAGTTTCCGTCAGGGTTTGGGGTATCCGTTTACGATCTATTGGAGTTCAGGACATATCACACAAAATTCACCGGGCTTGGGAATGCGGCAAGTGGGGTTGCAATTTCTGTGACCATCAACGATGGCAGCACCAACTGGACTACCGAAATTACAACTTCCAGACTGGCTGTTGACAAATGGGGTGCGCCGCTTACGAACAACACCCAGCCCAATTTCCATGAGGTCTGGCATAGGATCCCGCTGTTTACATTCACAGACTCCAGCGGGTATAATATGACTACCCCTATCACATCCATTTCAAGCATAACTTTTACCATTTATTCCTCTTCCACAGGTGAGCCAGTTGATGTATATTTTGACACCTGTCACATAGCTAAAACCCCATCCGTGGCTAATTCTTTTGCCAAGGAGATCCCTGGAATCCAGGGCCTCATCGGGGGCACAATAGTTAATGATCCACAGGTGTTGGATGATTACGCGCATGTAGGGAAGAGGTTTGTAGGCCCGGTAAACAGTACATTTACAACTCAGGTTTTTACGCCCATAGATCTGACGAAGTGGATTCATAATTACGACAATCTTGTGTCAAATGATTCAGATGAAATTGTCTTCACGGTATTCTTTAATAAATCCAATGAAGCTACTGGTGGGCTTGACAATCTTAGGATAAAATTTTACAGCGGGACCAATATCTGGTCCTACAATGTGACCCCGCTTGTAAAGGTAGGCAAGAATGTAATATACATCAAGAAAAGTGATTTCACCGTTGAAAGTGGCGCGATCTTTTGGAACAGCGTGGATAAGGTTGGGTTCACAATTTCAACCCCACAATACACCAGCGTTACCCTTTCATACCTGCGTATGGAGCTTAGCAGGTCTGAAAAGGGCATTGTGAAATGTAACAGCTCTGATAACACTAATCTCACCATATCCGGTTTTACAAAGGTAAGCAGCGGACCGCTGCCCCCTGGGGTGTCGTTTGCATATGCCCTGAAATCAACAAGCAAGGGTGGGGTTGCGGGGACCTTTACTATACTCAACGCAAGCATCAAGGATTTTACTTTGTTCGATGACGGGACACCCTCACTTTCTAGTGATGATTTTAGTTGGTGGATGTATCATGAAAAAAGGGGTGGTATAGACAAGCTATTGATCACACTAACCGACAACAATGGTAGCACCGCAACATATACCCTTCCACAGTCCATGTTCACCGGCACAAAGACCGCTTCCGGGATCGTGGTTGGTGATAACCTGTCGGGTGTTTATTCTGTGAAGAAGTCGATGTTCTCCACCACAACCGGGGGCGGGTTCAACTGGGCCAATGTGGTTACTATCACCTTTATGCTGTATGCGACAAGAAATAAAAAGACAGCATCGATACGCGTGGGTCTGTTCAAGATCACGCGTGGAAGCGGTATTGCAAGGCCCTGCAGGTGGATTATACGCTATCTGAATCCGGACGGATTCATTATGGACTCACAGCCGTCCATCTGGTATAACTCCAGCGGGGTTCGGTCCGATCCACTACCACTACGCGGTGCAAGCGGTTTTTTAAGTGAGATACCCACGCCACCAGACAGCAATGTCAGCAGGGGGGAGATATACAGGCAGGGCACTACTGGGGAGTATTACCTTGAGGAAGTGCTTTATAAGGATAGCACTGGGAATTTCCCAACAGGTATTGTGGTGGGTGTGAAGGAGGAGGATGATCTTGGCCAGCCGCTTGATACGTCGCAGGCCCAGGCCCCGATAGGGGACGGCAGACATAGGATCATCAACGGCAAGAAAAACCTATTTAACGGAGCGGAACAATGGGTGTGGGGGGTGGACGGCTACCCGAATTACGTTTTTCTGTCAACCCCATTCTATCCATTTGCGTTGTCATTCGACAGGTGTATGCGGTTTGCTCACGAAGTGTTAAATGTGGTGCTGATGAACAATGCTGCCTTTGTGTTCACGAAGGGCGGGATCGTAAGGGTAAGCGGAAGTGAGGTGTTCCTGTATGAGCATGCTGAAAAGCCGGCCGGCCCGGCCTGCAAGGGGCCCAGTGGAACCCTCTTCTTTACCACAGAACGCGGGGGCATCTACCTGTTCGATGGGTCATACCCGTATAATATATCCGCGGAAGTAGAAGAAAGCTGGAGACAATACGGTGGGAGTGGGATCACTTTATTCTACGCGGACCAGATTCTGTATGCTTCCATCCCAACAACGCCAATACGAACCGTATATGCGTATTATCTGCCCACAAAGACCTGGACCATTTTCAACAGGGATAATTTGCCTTGGTGGAACTATAACCTTGTTCCTGTGGGCGCGAAAGATGGGGTGGTGTATTTCATAGGCAAATCCCTGGAATCTGGAAATGCTGCAATTTACCAGTGTGACTTCCTAGACCCTGCCAATTGGGCTGAAATTATAGTTCGGACCGCGGATATCTTTGGGGCAGAAGCACAGAAATATCGGGTGGAGTCTGTTTCCATCTGGGCTGAGTCAACGTCAACACCTAATACTCAAGTCATATTTTATAAGGACGGGACACAAGAGCTCACCGGCGAAAGCTTCTACTTATCTCCGGGTATCAAAGAGCATAGGTTTTATATTTATGGCAGGCCGAAGTTTGGGCAGGGTGTTGAAACTGGTGACCTGGATGTGTTAGGCACCACCCTGGGTGTTAAGATAGTGATTGAAAACACTGTAAAAGTGAGACTATACAGAATACGCCTTGAGTGCATGATGCTGCCGGAGGGAACTAATGTTTAATCCAATGAGGATTTTGGATACCATCGGCCCCATTTCAAGGGAAGCCGCATATACCCTGGTTGATCTGGCCAGGTATCTGAATGACACCATCAATTCCCTTAGGGCGGATGTTACCGGTCTCAAAAAGCTTACTGGTGACGGTGAGCCCGAAGACCTGGGAACGGTTGATATGGGCGGCCTGGAAATAGACGTAAGTGGGCAGGAGATGACCGGATCAATAGAAGTCAAGAAACATTCATTTTTATATGAAATGCGGTGGAGGTATGCCGGAGAGACCAATTGGAGGACCGTGCTCCAGTCTCATAACAGGTTCACCGTTCCTAGGACCAAGGAAATAGAGGCTGAAATCAGATACTTACCCACGCCACTTGGAAGGTGGAGTAAGTGGGTTAGCTTCAATATACCAGCCACACTGCCCGAAGAAACCGGGATTGTTCTGAATAACGACGATCTTACGATTGAAGGTTCACCCGGCCAGAACATACTTACCTGGCCAAACACGGTATTTCAGCCCGGGCATACTTATGAGTGGAAGATATTTAAGGGATCGTCCACTGATGATGAGCAGGAGCCAGATGATGCTGTTTTATCTGAAATAGCAAGAATAAAGGCTACTGTTTTAGATCTGGCGTATAACCAGGAGGATATTGAACCAAACCTCACCTTCACCGACACCAATATGATCAAATATAATTTTGCGAAGTATAAGGTGGCCTTATTTATGGACGGGGTTGAGGTGGCCGCCTACACAGCTTGGCCTGTCAGTATGAACCCTAATGAGTATTTCTATTTGGAATATACTCCACGCCTGTCAGGTTATTTTGACGTTATTAATACATGCGACGAACTCACCGGTTGGGTAATAACAGGCGGAAGCGCTTTACTTACCACCTTCACTAAGGCTGAGGGCTTGGCGTCTATAGCCCTAAAACCTAGCACTGCTGGTGGGGTGGTCACGTTTAGATACCCATACACGTATACGGTATCTCAGCCCACTGATATTTCGTTTTATTTTCTTGCTGGTGGGACCGGGCAACTATCAAGTCTTAAGCTGGAATTACTTGATGCGGGTTTAAATGTGGTTTTTACATCCCCTCCAATATCATGCTCCAACACATCATGGGAGATGAAGAGTGTTACTCTGCCCAACTTATCTTTTAATTACATTAGGTTTTCTTTGGATTGGGCTTCTGGAAAGGACAAATATTGTCATATAGACTATGTTACTATAGCCGGCGCATCGCTTCCACCGCTTTTATGGTTTTATGGTAACGGAGGGTATGGTGAATTATACCCCAAACACCCGGTTTTTTCAAAATGGCTTCTCCCTTGCCCAGTTGTGGATCTGGTAGAAACATACGACGTCAATAAAACCTGGACTGTCGGCAACCAGGAAGTGTGGATGATCAAGCAATATTTCATGACAGCAAGCACAAACACGCTGGTTGCGGACGGGGTCACAATTGCATCCGGAGCGGTATCCGGGACCCCCTTATATGAGGTTGGCCCTGGTCGCACAATAACCTACACACGCGGAACAGGTGGTGGCAGGATACAGATAGCGATGTCAAAAGCATACCTTCCACCGCATGTAACTTTTAAACGTGTTGGTGTTACAACTACAGTCGGATTTCCCACGCAAACACATGAACATTTCTTCCTTGTGGGGGCCGCATCAGGTGCGTGCCAGATGGACTTCGGTGGCATAAAAAGGCAGATCGGAACCCCACAGGCTGGTTTCTTTACAACGGGGAATAATCCGATTTACGCATATTCCGGGACCGTGTATCTTCGTGGATATGTGATCAATGGTTTATAACTGGAGGTTAACATGACGACCTGGGGAGATCTTAAAAGACAATACACCAAGGCCTCAAAGCCGCTAAGGGAACTCTTAACAAGAAACATGCTGATTGAGATGGGCCATCTATCCCCCTGGGAAACCCCCATGGGCGCGCAGATGGCGGGCCAGATGCGGTCCATGACTTCGTTGGGTATGGGGCAACTGGCCCAGCTGTTAAACAGGGCCGGCACTCCGGGCGGCATGATCAGTGCCCTGGAGCGTGGCATGCTTGACCAGGCCAATGCGGCAGCCCAGCGTGGGGTAACCAGTCTTTACCAGAAATACGATCCCACCCCACTGGCCATAGAACGATCAAGGCATGGCCTGGAGCTGGCTAAACTTAGGAATGAGTTTTACAGAAACCAGCTTATGGAGGATGCCATGAACGCGCAGGATAATAGCATGGCCGGGCTTGGTGATCTGATCAGTGGTGGGTTAAGTCTATTAACCGGTTCCGCGATCGGGAATCCGCTGGGCAGTCTCTTTAAGGGTATAACCAGCCTATTCAGTAAGGCCCCGCTGCCCACTACTGGGTTTGGGAGCATTAATCCGATGGATTTCCCTATACCCCCATCTGTGGCCGGCGGGCTGTTTTAGTGGAGGATTAGCATGGCAAGGGCTACCTTACTTGGTGAAATAGGCAGGGGGCTTGGAGGGTTCGCTGAAGTTCTCAGACAGCGCGAACGGGATGAGCTTGAACGTATGTGGCGTGAAGCCCAGCTAGAAAATTTACGCGCGGCAAGGGATCTGGAGCGCGAAAGGCTGAACCTGTCCAGGGAGGAATTAAGGTTAAGAATGGAAGAGCGTGAGCGGAAGCTGCGTGAGCAACAGGAGGCGGAATCCGCACTTACTGAGGCAGCCGGGCAGATGGAGCAGCTTTATGGTGTACCGTCAAATGTGTTCATCAAACTTACAAAGGCCTCCCCTTCACTTGCAGGACAGATCCTATTGCACAGGATGACTGAACCGGAAGCCTCATATCATGCTATAGAGGGCACACTTATAAAGATCCCCAAGAGGGGTGGGGAACCCCAGGTGGTCTATAAGGGAGTGTCTCCACTTGAAAGGCAGGCTGCCCTACAGGCGGCAATAGAAGCAAGGCAGGCACGCATAGAGGAAAGCAAACCTGTGCCCGTATATGATATCGTGGAGGGGAGGACAAAGTTTATCCCAAGGCGTGACATTACAGACCCGCGATACGCGCCCATACCGGAGCGTCAGGCTGAAGACAAGACCAACATAATTAAACAGATAGTGTCTGACCCGCTGCAACTGCGCATGTTAATGGACAACCCTGATGCCTTCAAAAGACTATACAGGCTATCCGATGAAGACATATCTGCTATCAGGGAAATAGCCAGCGGAATCTTCACTAAGAACAAGCAGCCCACACAGGGAGAGGTTGGGAGGCCGGCCGGACCCACAGATGAAGACCTGGTAAGGGCCACAAGGGTGACGCAGCCGATGCCGCCCCCTCCGGAAGAACAACCCTTCCAGCCCACATTGCCGGTTGAAGATCCGGCACTTGCGGAGGATATGAAAAGAAGGGCCAGAATCCTGATCTACGGAGCTGACCGATGATAAGACCATGGGTAGAGGTTGCTTCGGACCCTGAATTTATGTCGATGAGTCAGCAGGAAAAAGAATTCGTGGCCGGCGAATGGCTTAGCGCGGCCAGGGGGGCATATCCTGAAATAGACCATGCCGCCCTGACCAGTCTTCAGCGTGAGGCCACTCCGGATGTGTTTAGTGCACGTCCGATACCCCAACCTGTGGAAGCACAGGCCGCACCTGAACCACAGCCAGCCCAACAGATACAGCCTGAGGCTGGCTCTGCTGTGATGGATATCGGGCCCGTCCAAGTGGAGGCCCCTGAACAGTTGGCCGTCAAACCACCCGAAGAGCGCGCATTGCCCGGTCAGGAGCAACCAAAGGGACCCTTCCAGTATCGCATAGATCCCGAATCACAAGAGGCTGTGGATATCA
>FWPU01009407.1_pt1 | contig 15472 bp, 11 predicted proteins | sample 2228361 | NCBI WGS metagenome assembly FWPU01 (sample SAMEA103939777, study PRJEB20133) | metagenome
AATTTATCATTTCGCCTGGATTTATAATTCCATTGTTATTTCCCTGTGGGTCAGATGCAACTGAATAGCCTTTTACAATATAAGGTCCTGTGGCAGAAATCACTGGTACATAGGCAGTGTATCTAAAATGATTGTGTTTTGTAACAGTAACTACAACTGTATCAGGAGGCGTTTGGGGAGGTATATTTATAATTATTTGACCTCCGGTACCTTCAGCTTCACCTATAATGGAGTCTCCGACAGTCAATGCAATCCAGGAGCTATCATTAGCAGTTATCGGAAATTGTGTTGCACCTGCTGTTAAAGTGGCAGGGTGAGATACTGTAAGGGTTTGAGGAACTTCAGAATACATATTCTGGAAGGCATCACCGAACCAATGGAAAAGCTCATAGGTAATAACTTTGTAATGATGACCAAGATAAGGCCAGTTAGAGCTTTCAAGGAAATATTTACCGAATGTCATAGCCATTGAAGGTCTTAAATTTCTATAAGGTGGTTCAGATGGTATTGCATCACCAATCGGGTAATCAGGCATAAATTCAGGCCACAGAGCATCAAAATATCCCCATGTATAAGTATCATTAACAAAAGAATAAGAAACGTCGGTTGCACCATTTGCACCTACAGCTCTTTGAGGATATCTCAGGAATCCTTCAAGGAAGCATTCGGGGTAGTAACCGAACTCACCTGTGCAACAGTTAATTGAAAACACCACAGGATAATAATCATTGTTTAGACCCTGAAGGTCATCTATATCATACGCGGGTTCACCCCATCCTAGTTCATATCCATGGTCTCTGTGCTGGACGATAAAAGTTCCTGAGTTAATAGGGTTGTTTATAGAATCAACATTTCCTGAATCCCACCAGTTATAATCATAGGGATTAACAGTGTCAGGCAGGTACCCGAGGTTGTAAAAGTAATCAACAACTGCATCTGTATTTCCATATGTGGTTGTTGACCATGGTGACCCCGGATAAGGATTACCTGAATATATTTTATAGGCTCTTTTTGGATGTTTTCCTTTGGCATTCTTAAAGAATCCCCTTATTGTTTCTATACATAACTGGAACCATCTGTCTGTTTGCCATCCACATGCAACTAAGGGTTCATCATAGAAATTAAAAGCGGTTGGGGGTGTTCTTTCGTATTCCAGTATTTTACCTATGAGTATAGGTAGATGGTTTGCATTATCAGCAAATATTCTTGCAGGATATAAATCAGGTAATGTATCCTCGTTACCGACATCAGCATAGAGGTTATCTGTATAGCAATATCCATCATTATGGGGTATTGGTTCAGCATAGTCACCAAGAATCAGGAATGCGACAGGTGGTATTTGCCAGTTATTGTATGCAGTATCAATGAATGTTTCAATAGCAGTGGCGGTGTTACCACCTATTTGAGTTGTTGTGAAAACACCTGTTTTAATTCCTTCAAGGGTTCTCCATTTTCTTATTGTATCAGCCCATGCCAGGAAATTAGGGTCATTTCTTGTTATTATTATATATTCATAGCCATTGCCTCTGTATCTTGCAGGGTCAGAGAAATCAATCTTTGGTAAAGATGCGTAATTTATCAGTGTGCCCCAGAGTATTGGTTCCCAGTGTCTTGACCTTAATCTATCTTCACCGAAGTGTCCATTTCCACCGATAAAATCAACTCTAACTCTCAGTTTTTTGTAAACTACAAGTTCTTTTGTAACAGGGTTATACTGGAAAGGAGTAATATTAATAAGGACGACATCAACACCTCTTATTTCCTTAGGCTCCGAGAGTTTCACCGGTGATTCAGGGTAAAAAGAATTTCTTGAATAAATTGACATATCTTTTTCGTATCTTAAAGGTGAGTCATCGTTTTCAGCAGGTATATTGTGCATTGGAATAAGGTCTATATTTGTAAAGATTTCTTTTTCCTGTTCCAGAATTGTATATGTTGCTCTTGCGCCTTTGGGTATGGCTATAAATCTTGATGCTCCAGGAACATTTGGTGCGCCCTCTTTATTAAACATCATTAGAAGTCCTGGAGCAGATATTGCCTGCAGGGTTTGGTTGTTTATACTCACATCTTTTATTCTTACTGCAGGTAATGAGAAATCTATTTCAACACCACCTGTATTCTGAGAGAGTAGATTCCATCCTGGTTTTGATGTCACATCGGTGAATTTTACTACCTTTGCAGATAGAGTTCCTACAAGGATAAAAATCCCCGCTATTGTGCACCATATTGTTTTTTTGTATTTGTACATACCATCACCCCCTTTTTTATTTGAAGAATTACACAAATCTATAAATTTTTCAAACATTTATTTATTATTTTAGTTTTTATTATAAAATACTTTTAATAAAAAGTCAAGCTTGAAATAAAAATATTAAAACCATTATATTAAATATCTTTTCTCGACCCAGAAGGAGGAAATATGCAGGAAATAAGATTTCATGGAAGAGGTGGTCAGGGTGCTGTTATTGCGAGTAAAATTCTTGCTTCTACCCTTTTTAAAGAGGGTAAAAAAGTGCTTGCTTATCCCCAGTTTGGGGTTGAAAGAAGAGGTGCTCCTGTTCTTGCTTTTTTAAGGGTTCAAGATAGGCAAGATGATATAACTATCAGATCAGGTATATATAACCCTGACTTTGTGGTGGTGCTTGACCCTGTTTTAATAGGAATGATAGATGTGTTTGATGGGATGAAACAGGGAGGAATTGCACTAATAAACTCACATTTAAAACCAGAAGAAGTTTCCACTCCTTTTAGTGTTAAAGTAGCCACTGTGGATGCCAACGCTATTGCTATCAAATATGGACTTGGTTCAAAGGCTCAGCCAATAGTGAATACCGCTATTCTTGGAGGCTTTATAAAAGCCACGGGTATCGGTGATATGGAAAATCTTTTAAAGGCAATTGAAGAGGAAATTCCCGTTAAAATTGAGGAAAATAAAAAGGCTGCACAGGAAGCTTACGAAAAAGTAATTTTTAAGGAGGATTAATCATGGATAAAGAAGAAAAGATTAAGTTTGATAAACTTAAAGACTACCCTGAGATTCCTGTCTCTACAGGAACAACAAGACATAATAAAACAGGAAGCTGGCGAAATTTAAGACCAATTATTAAAGACAAATCCGCTCCCTGTTCAAAAGCATGTCCAACAAATACTTTAATCCCTGAATATTTCAATGCATTTATTGATGGAGATATGAAAAACGCAGGAAGAATTCTTACTCTCCATAATCCTTTTCCTTCGATTACTGGAAGAGTTTGCCCTGCTTTCTGCCAAACAGGATGTAACAGAAGAAAGCTCGATGAAAGGATATCCATAAGAGAGATAGAGAGAGTGGTTGGAGATGCTTACTTGCCCTATAAATCAGAACAAAAACCTGAAAAGGAGATTTATAAAAGAGTTGCGGTTGTGGGTGCAGGTCCTGCAGGTCTTGCATGTGCTTTTTATTTGAGGAAAATGGGTTATAAAGTGGTGGTTTTTGAGAAGGAGGAAAAAGCCGGAGGTATTTTAAGATATGGTATACCTGAGTACCGACTACCCAAAAGTATACTCGATAAAGAGATAGAAATTCTTAAAGAAATGGGGATTGAATTTGATTATAGTAAGACACTTGGTAAAAAGATAACAGTTGAGAGATTAAAGGAAGAATTCAATGCAGTTTTCATAGGGATAGGAGCCCATGTTGAAAAAAAGATGAGAGTGGAAGGAGAGGAATATTTTCTCTCGGGAGTCAAGTTTTTAAAGGAAGTTGCTCTTGGTAAAAAAGACCCTCCGGGTAAAAAAATAGCGGTTGTTGGAGGTGGAAATGTTGCAATGGATGTGGTTAGGACGCTTTTAAGATTAGGAGCAGAACCTATAATTCTTTACAGAAGAACCGAGAATGAAATGCCTGCTTTAAAAGAAGAAATAGAGAAAGCAAAAGAAGATGGAATAGAATTTCATTTTTTGACTGTTCCTGTTAAAGCAGAAAAGAAGGATGGTAAGATAGTTGTTACTAATATAAAGATGAAACTAGGTGAGCCTGATAAATCAGGAAGGAGAATACCTGTTCCGATTGAAGGTTCAGAATATAAAGAAACCTATGATGCTGTAATCACTGCCATAGGAGAGGAAAGTGATAGGAGTTGTGTTCCTTCTGACATTCTTGGAGAAGATGGTTGGATCTATGCAGATAAAAAAACAGGAGCTACCAAAGTGGAAGGTGTTTTTGCAGGTGGTGACTTTGTTCAGGGACCTTCAACAGTTGTAGAGGCTTTTGGTTGGGGAAGAAAAAGCGCAGAGGCAATAGACAGATACCTTAAAGGTGAAGATGTTGGGAAAGTTAAACCACCTGAAAGAACAGTGTCTTTTATGCTTATTCAGATGGAATACTTTGAGAAAAAAGGTGCTTTAAAGCCAGGAGAACTTCCTCCAGAGGAAAGAATTAAGTCCATGGAAATAGAAGAGAACCCAGGTTTTACAAAAAAAGAGGCTTTGGAAGAATCTCTCAGATGTTTTTCATGTGGTGTCTGTAATTCCTGTGGTATATGTTATTCCTATTGTCCTGATGCGGCAATTTTATGGGAGAACAATAAGCCTGAGGTTGATTATGGCTATTGTAAAGGTTGCGGATTATGTGCGAAGGAATGTCCGAGAGGCATTATAACAATGGAACAGGAGGTCTGAAATGGTAGTGGAACAAAAAGTTATTATGGGGAATCATGCCTTGTCTTACGGGGCAAAACTTTCAAGAGTTCAGGTTATTTCCGCATACCCTATAACACCGCAGACTCAGGTTGTTGAACTTCTCTCAGAAATGGTGGGTAGTGGTGAACTTGATGCAAAATTTGTAAATGTTGAATCAGAACATTCTGCTATGGCAGTGTGCATAGGTGCTTCAATGGCTGGTGCAAGAACTTTTACTGCAACTTCTGCTCAGGGACTGGCGCTTATGCACGAACTTTTACACTGGGCAGCAGGGGACAGATTACCCATTATTATGGGTGTTATTAATAGAGCAATGGCTGCTCCATGGTCTATATGGACCGACCAGAACGATTCCCTTTCTCAAAGAGATACCGGATGGATGCAGATTTACTGTGAGTCAAATCAAGAAGTTCTTGACAGTGTTATACTTGCATACAAAGTTTCTGAAAAAGTTATGCTTCCCACCATGATAGTTCTTGAAGCCTTTGTTCTTTCTCATACCTCAGAGCCTGTTAAAATACCTGATCAGAATCTTGTTGATAAATTTTTGCCTCCTTATGAAAACCCTTATGCATTGACACCTGAAAACCCCGTTGCGGTTGGTGCGGTTGCCTCACCTGATTTTTATATGGAATTTAGATACAAAATTCAGGAAGCAATGGAAGAAGCTGTTGGACTGATTGAAGAAGAAGGTAGAAAATTTGAGAAAATATTTGGAAGACACCATGGGCTTGTTGATCCTTTCTATACAGAGGATGCAGAGGTTGTATTTGTATGTGCGGGTGCCTATTCTTCCACAGTGAAGTATGCAATAAAGAAACTCAGAGAAAGAGGTAGAAGTGTTGGGACTCTGAGAGTAAGAACTTTTAGACCATTTCCCTACGAAGCTGTAAGAAAACATTTACTTGGGAAAAAGGTTGTGGTTCTTGATAGAAATATCTCTTTTGGTGCAGGAGGCATATTCTTTCAGGAAGTAAAATCCGCTCTTTACGGAAAAAAGAGAACACCCTGCATAGGTTATATTCTTGGGCTAGGTGGAAGAGACATAACTCCTGAGGATATAGAAGGAATATATGAAGACTTTCTTAAAAGAAGGAAAGTTTATGAAATTATATGGTGGGGGGTGAAAAAATGAAATTTTACTGGGACGAACTTAAAAAAATTGATAGAGGCGAGCTTTTAAACCCCGGTGTTCTTTCCTGCCAGGGCTGTGGTGCACCGATTGCAATGAGACATGTTTTAAAAGCACTCGGTAAAAAAACAGTGGTTGTTATTCCTGCATGTTGTTGGACAATAATAGATGGTGCCTACCCTATGCACTCTTTAAATGTTCCTGTGTTCCATACTGCTTTTGAAACTGCTGCTTCTACTTCTGTAGGAATCAAAGCAGGTCTTGAGTCAAGGGGTTTCAAAGATGTAAATGTGGTTGCCTGGGCAGGTGATGGGGGCACCTATGATATAGGAATTCAAGCACTTTCAGGTGCTGCTGAAAGAGGAGACGATATAATTTATATCTGTTATGACAATGAAGCCTATATGAATACAGGGATTCAAAGGAGTGGGTCAACTCCTTTGAAAGCATGGACCACAACAACTCCTTATACAAGACCTAATCCTAGACCCAAGAAGGACATAGTAGGGATAATGGCTTCCCACAGAATACCCTACACTGCGACCGCCTCAATTGCTTATATTGATGACCTGATTAGAAAAATTGAAAAAGCAGAAAAATTCAAAGGTAAAGGAACAAGGTTTATTTTAGTCTATGCTCCTTGTCCGCCTGGATGGAAATTCTCATCTGAACTCTCAGTAAAAGTTGCAAGACTTGCGGTTGAAACGAATTTTTTCCCTTTATACGAAATAGAAGATGGTGAAAGATACACCCTCAATTTTATTCCCGACAAAAAGCCTCTAAAAGAATTTATAAAGATACAGGGAAGATTCAAACATTTCACTGATCAGGATATAGAAAAAATGGAAAAAGGAATTGAAGAAAACTTTGAAAGACTAAAAATTCTTCATCAAAAAAATCATGGAGACTTAGAAGGAGTTCCTGCAAGTTTTTACAAATAATTTGATTTAAAAATTCTTTTGATGTATAATATTATCTTAAAAAATGTGGGATACATTAATATTAAGAGAAAAAGAAATAGTAAAAATTCAAAAGATGATAGAAGAATTCACTTTGAGGTCAGGTGTGTATTCTACGGTTTTAAGCACATTAAGCGGGCAGTTAATAGCTTCTTCGGGCTTTAAAGATACTTTCAGTCTTCTTGCCATATCTGCTCTTCTTGCAGGTATTTTTCAGAGCACAAAAGAACTTGCAAGAATTGTGGGTGAGAAGGGTTTTAAAGTTTTCTATCAGGAAGGCAGAAAATGGCACATCTATTATGTACTTCTTGAAAATGAGTTTTTTCTTGCTGCATTTTTTGATGACAGAACTATTCTGGGTATTGTTGATGTTCAGGTAAAGAAATTTTCCAAAAAGTTTAAAGAATTTATAGGTGACCTATATGGCGGAACCGAATCCTAAATACTCTTTTAATAGTTTTTTTATATATGAGGGAAATAAACTGGCATATTCAGCCTGTGAGGCAGTAATAAAAAACAAAGGTATTTTTAACCCTTTATATATATATTCTGGTGAAGGGATGGGTAAAACCCATCTTGTATCAGCCTGTGCAAATCATCTCATTGAAAATGGTGAAAAAGTTTTTTTCCTTACTCCCTTTGAATTTCAGAAGATTTTAAAATCAGAGAACATAGAAAAAAATGCATGGGTAATAGTTGATGATTTTCACGACTTTATTAAAATGGGAGATGAAATGCAAAAATTGTTTATCAGAGAGTTTGAATCTTTTATAGCAATGGAAAATCAGTTAATATTTTCTTCTCTTTACAGTATAGAAAACTTTAAAGAGATGTATCCTCTTTTGAAATCAAAACTCTTAGGTGGTATAGAAGTTGGAATTTTTACTCCAGGTATAAACGAAGTTTATAAGATAATAAATTTTAAAATGAAAAAAAAGAATGTAGAGTTAAAAGATGAATTAATAAACATAATTCCGTTAACAGAAAAATTGAATTTTAGGATGATAGAAGGGATAGTTAACAAGATAGTGCTACTCAATATAGTCAAGAAGGATAAGGTTTCTGTTGAAGATGTTAAAAATTTATTTAAAAAGGGAGCTTATGAGGAAGTCCTTTTTCCTGAATTAAAAAAAGAGATAGAGGAAAGCGTTTCAAAGATAGCGGATAGATTTGAAGAGGCAAAGAAGACAAAGGAATTTTTAGATGAAAAGATATATATCTGGAAGATGAAAGGATTTAAAGTGGAAAGACTTGAGGCATTAAAAGGCGAAGAAGACCTGGAGAAAGTTAAAAAAGAATATGATAGATTTATAGAAGATGTCAAAAAACTGGTAGAACTCCAGAAAAAGTATGGTGAGATGGGTATAGCTGATTCAGAAATAGAGGAAATTATATTTGACCCTGACAGGTCCACAGAGATAGAGGAAAAGCTAAAAAAACTTGAAGATACTGTTAAAGTAGAAAGAGAAGAAGAGATTGAAGAAATAGAAGAGGTTAGAAGTATAATAAGTGGTGAATTTAATAGAGAGGCGGTTTCATTTTTAGAAAATTTAGCCGATATGCCTTCGGAATTCACAGTTATAAGAACTGATGGCAGAAATGGGCTTACATCTGTACTTAAATATGGATTCAGTATTCTTAAATCAAAGAATAAAACATTCCTGGATCCTGTAGAACTCGGGGAGAGAATAATTTCCGGTAAATTCAACCCTTCTGAATATGAAAATTACGATTACATCTTTATAGATGATTTTCAATCTTTGCTTAATATAGAAGAGACAGAAAATTTATTGGTTGATTTGTTGAAACAGTGGATTGATAGTGGGAAAAAGGTTGTGCTTGGAGTCCGAGGTGAAATTGGCACTATGAATTTACCCTTTAAAGAAATAATTATTAAACCTCCAACACCAGATGCAATTGAAAAATTTGTAAATTTATATTCTTCTCAAAAAGGTAAAATTATTCAGGAAGACGTTGTTGGCAAAATTAAAGATAAAAAGTGGAATGATTTAAAAGAACTACTTGATTTTTTAGAAGAAATATTTTCTTTTCCCAGAGAAAAAATTACCTCTGAAGATATTGAGATGGTGCGGGTAAAAGAGCAAAAAGATATTATGGTTGACTTAGAACTTGAACTTGATGATATTGAAGAACTGATCTGGGAGACATTATGAGAGGTAGTTTAAAAGAGGTCCCTGTTACTGATATATTTCAACTTCTCCATATAGGAAAGAAAACGGGTAAACTTTCCATTACTAATGGTAGTGATTTCTTAGAAGTTTTTTTCAAAGAAGGAATTGTAATATATGCTTTAATGGTAAACAGAAAAGAAAAGTTGGGAGACTTTTTATTGAGGGATAGAATTTTGGACCAGTCTACATTTAAAAAGGCTGTTTCTCATGTTGAGAAAGGTTATCCAAATCTTGGATTTGCCTTCATAGAAATAGGTATTGATGAGAAGATTTTAAAGAAATATAAAGAAAAAGAGGTCATAGAGTATTTGCAGGAGTCTCTTTTATGGAAAGAGGGCTTCTTTAATTTTACTCCTGATGAATATCCAAAACAAAGACCCTTGGTTGAAATAGATCCTTCAAGATTTTTGATAGAATCAATTACAAAATATGATGAATGGGAAAAAGTAAAGGAGATAATTTTCCCTATTGATACTGTGCTCACAAAAAACTATGCAATAGACGAATCAACTCTTACTGAAAAACAAAAGGCTATTTACAATATAGTAGATGGAGAAAAAAACATAAAGGAAATAATAGAATCTTCAAGAATGCCTCTGATTGAATCTGCTATGATTTTACAGGACCTTATTTCAAAAGGAATAGTCAGGAAACACGCTCCTGTTAAGATTTCTGTGACTTATGAAAAAGAAAAAGTAGTTGAACACTTGAATCTGGGATTTGCATTTTTAAAAATAAATCTCTTTGAAGAAGCAGAAAGAGAATTCAGACGGGTTATAGAGATAGCACCTGATTTAGCTGATGGATATTTTGCTATGGGGATTCTGAATATATACAACAACAGATTAGATGAGGCAAAACAATTCTTTGATAAAGCGAGGCAGATTTTGCCGGATAACACTAAAATCCTTCATAACCTTGCATTTATTTATTATAAACTAAATGATATTGAAAATGCCCTTAAAATAATGGAAAACATATTTACACAAGGAAAGGTTGGTAAAAAAGAAGAACTTTTGAAATCTATAATTAATTATAAGAGAGGTAGGGTCGCCATTGCAAGAGAGAATTTTAAGTCTCTTATAAAAGAGTTTCCCGATTTAAAAACATCTTTTCTTTATCTTGCATCTATTTATATTTCTGAGAAAAGATATCTTAATGCCCAGGAGATTTTGAATTTCCTGGAAAAAAATGACCCTGAAAATAAGAATCTTTTGATTATTAAATCTTTAATATTCTACTTCCTACAAAGGTATAACGGATCAATAAAATTTGCCATGAAAGGACTTGAAATTTATCCTGATGAATGGAGATTTAATTTTATAATTGCTGAAAGTTACTATGCTGTTGGTGATACACAAAATGCCATTGTATGGTATGAAAAAACTATTCAGAAAAAGAAACATTTTAAATCTTTTTTCAGGCTTGGTATACTTTACTTAAAAGAAGGAATGAGAAACAAAACCCTTGAATACTGGGAACAGGCAAAAAGAATTGACCCTGATAACAAACTTTTAAGGAGAAACCTTGAACTGCTTGAAAAGAGTCAGATTAATGAATGAAGACAGGTACTTTAACCTGATTAATCTTATTGTTAATAGAAGGAAAAATGTGGACCTGAATGTATATAGAAAAAACTACCTTTTAAGAAGAATAAGAATAAGAATGTTTAAAACCGGATGTGAAGATATTTCTGAATATTATACTTTACTCTTAAAAAAAGATGAGGAAATCCAGAAACTTATAGACACAATAGGTGTTAATGTGTCAAGATTTTATAGAGATAAAAATGTTTTCAATGCCTTTTTCAATAAAGTTTTACCCTATTTAAAAACAAAAAGTAGTTTTATAAAAGGATGGAGCGCAGGTTGTGCTGGGGGGGAGGAGGCGTATACCCTTGCAATCATGTTATTTGATTTTTCCATTAAAAATTTTAAAATAATAGGAACAGACTTTGATAAAGAGGTTATTGAATCTGCACAAAAAGGAATTTTTGAATCAAGGAGCTTTGAGGAATTCCCTTTGCGTCTTAAGATAAAGTATATTGAAAAAACTGAAGAAGATAAATTCAAAATTAAAGATTTTATAAGAGCGCACACAAACTTTATTTTACACAATCTTCTTTCAAGCCCTCCTGCAGAAGATTTTGATGTTATCCTTTGCAGGAATGTTTTAATTTACATGGAGAAAGATGCTCAGAAAAAGGTGTTTGAAAACTTAACATCTGCTTTAGTTAAAGGTGGGATTCTAGTTCTTGGTAAGGTTGAGATGATTTATCCTGAATTTGAAAATTTTTATGAACCTATTGACTTAAAAGAAAAGATATTCAGGAAAATTTTATGAAAACTATTTATGAGATATATTATATTAAACCATCTTCAGATATTGGTTATTTCTTAAAAATAGGAGAATTTTTGAAAGAACTCAAGGAGAAAAAAACAAATCATTTCTTGCTTTCCTTTGATACACATAAAATAGAAAAGTTGATTGATTTTACCCCATCATTACAGATGGAATTTTCTGTCTGGAACAGACTAAAAAAAATATCTTTTCCTGTAATTTACAGAGTTTTACCTTTTTCCGAACTAAATGTTCCAGTTATTATAAGATGTTATGAGAAGGGTAAAAATATATGTACCAGGATAGGTAATGGAATAGATATTTTATTTGTAGATAAACTCTTTGATATTGATGAAATTAAACAGGAACTATTGCAACTTGGATTTAAAAGAGTTGTGATTTTTAAGAAAAATTACCCGCAATTTCTGAAAATAAAAGAAGGTGAAGATATAATTATGGTTTATAACCCCATAGGTAAAGAAAATGTTAGTTGCCCTTATAGTATGGTTTTTAAAGATTCTATAGCAGAAAGAAAAAAAGAAAACAAAGAAATGATTTATATGAACACATCTCCTGAAGAATTCTTTTATTTAACTGAAAGACATTTTGAAAAGGCTGAAACTTTTAGTTACAAAAATTTTGTTAAGAAAAAAGATTTTGTATCCTTAAAAAAAATAGAGAATCTACTTTTTAAGATGGAATACCTTATCTCTTATAAAGCTTTCTGCAATTCAGTTGATTATTCACATCTCCAGAATTATCTGTTTGAAGAATTTATAAACTTTGTAGATGGAAAAACAACCTTGAGTAAACTAAAAAATATCCTGAGCAACATCCAGAATAAAATAGGTTTTTCCCCTATGAAAGCGGGTAGTTTATTTAATCCTTTCCCTTTTTCCTTTCAATATGCTGATAAAAGAGATTACATCATTAGAGAAATAGAACCCTATGATTTTATTTACAAAAAAGAAGTTCCCAGGTTAACAAAAGCCTTTAAATTCAGAAAAAGCAGGAGGAATGAATATCTTTTTTTACATAAAGAAAAGGATACAGAACCTCTCTCTTTAAAAATTGAGATAAAAAATAGGGACAGGATAATAAAAGAACTTACAAGAGAAACCTCTTTTCAAAAGGGGAAATATTACAGGATAGACTTTGAATGTCTTAAATTCTCAGATGGAGAGATAAAAATTAAAACAATATATTCCCATTTCTATCCGTATATTATTTTTGAAGGTATTATTAAAGGAGAAGAGACAGAATTGTGGTTTTATTTGAATTTAGAAAAACGAGGTTTAAAATCTCTATCTCACAGATTAAAAATACATATGAATAGGGTGCGTGATTATGTCTATCTTATCTACCCATTGAAAAATATTGATTTTGCTGTTTTCTCACCCTTCCCATTCTTTTTTGAATCTGTTAAAGACTGCACAGGTATAAAACTTTCTAAAGGACCGTTTCTACTTGCTTTTTATCCTTATCCTCAAAATGAAAAAGATGTATATGAGAAATTTTTACCCTATATTTATTCTCCAATTAAACTTCCAGAAAAAAGCATTGATAATAAAATACTTTTCACTGTAAAAGATGGGATTTTTATGCTTTATTCATTGAAACAGATTGATCTTACAAAATTTCTTTTAAGAGGTCTCTGTGTATCCAATAGTTTAAAAATACATTTTCCCACCTTTCCTGGTGAAATAAAATTAATGGATTTAAGGTTTGAAAAGGAAATTGAAAGTTTACCTATAAAAAATAATGAAATTAAGATTGAGAATAAAACCGGCAAAATAATCACTCTCCTCTTAGATTTCAAAACTTCTGCAAGAGAAATCTTTTAAATGAAAACAAGAGGTTATCACAAAAGGTATACAAAACTTGTTCAAAAAATTTCAATTAGATTTTTGATGAGTCAACTCGTAAGAATGACTTCTTGCTTTTTTTCCATATACTACTGAATTATGGTGCGGAAAGGCAAGATTCTTAACCGAGAAATTTGGTTAAATAGAGAATACAAAAAACTAAATCCGCCACCAGAGTGCGGATATAAAAGAGTTATTTGAGATTGGGTGGGCTAAAACATTAAAAAAGGAGGATATACGATGAAAAAAATTACGACAATATCAGCAATAATTTTTGTGTTCACGGTTTTATTTTTCACTGAATCATTTGCTCAACGAGGAGTTAGATGGAAAGGAAGTGGCGGTTGGGCAAAGGGAACGCCATATAGCAGAATGTATAATCCTAAAACTATCGAGACCATAAGTGGTGAAGTGGTTAAGGTGGATACCATTACTCCGATGAGAGGTATGTACTATGGTGTGCATCTGATTGTGAAAACAGAGAAGGAAGAAATTTCCGTACATCTGGGTCCAGGCTGGTACATTGAAAACCAGGATGTTAAAATTGAGCCAAAAGATAAAGTTGGAGTTAAAGGGTCAAGAATAACATTTAAGGGGGAACCGGCCATCATTGCTGCTGAGGTGACAAAAGGAGAAGATGTTCTGAAACTTCGTGATGAAAATGGATTTCCTGTTTGGGCTGGATGGAGAAGGAGATAATTTAAAGGGATACCTGCCCAATCTCATTTAACAGCAAACAGGGGAAAAATAAAGAGGTGAATGCTTTGTGCTTCTTTTAATCTACATTGTTGAAGAAAATGGGTTTTAAAGAATTGTTCGTAAAATTCTGGCTAAATTTTTGGGGAGTTAACTCGGGATATTGAAAAATTTTGAAGAGATATTAGATTGTTTGAAAAAATAAAATGAATAGTGTTAAAATTATTATTATGAAAAGAAAAAAATTTAGACTTCATCGTTTAAAAGAAACTGAAAGAAGAATTAATAAGGTGGAGAAGAAGTATATGGATATAGTTTTAAAGAGGATAAAGATTATAAGATTTTTTGAGAAGTATGGGGAAGAGGCTACCAGGGAGGCTTTTGGTGTTGCGAGGAGCACGGTATTCTTGTGGAAAAAGAAGTTGATGGAAAGTGGGTATTCTCCTTCTGCTCTGGTTCCTGGCTCAAGGCCACCTATTAGAAGGAAACAGAAGGAGTGGCATCCTGAAGTGGTTAAGTATATTATAAAAAGAAGGTGGGAATCTCCCAGATTGGGACATGAACCCTTAAAGATAGAATTGGATGAATTTTCTATGGAAAGAGGAATAAAACCTATATCTGCATCCACTATTGCAAGAATTATAAGATATCTTAAAGATAAAGGAGAAATTCTGAATCCAAGAGCAAAGGTATCTTTTTATGCAAAAACAGGGAAAAAATACATTTTTACTGCAATTGATTTAAAAACAAGATTTGCCTTTGCTTATACTTATAAATCTTTTGCAAGTGATAATGCAAAGGATTTTAGAGAAAGCTCTTAGAATACTTTGTGAAATACTATGTTAAAAATAAACTTAAATCCAATATGCTATGGAATTCTACATTTGTTTGCAAAAGAATTAAAAATCCGTTATAATTTAAATTATGATAAACAAAATTAAAGAAAAATCTCTGATTAAATCATGGACAGGGTTAAAAATAAAAATTTTCAAAGGAGAAAAAAATAGGATTATTGTATCTTTACCTTATGCTCTTTTATTTATAGAAAAAATCAAAGAAATCAAAGGGAAAAAATGGCATCCTGCAGAAAAGTACTGGAGTTTTCCGAACACTAATGGAACTCTGCAGAAAATACTGAAGGTCTTTGAAGGTGAAACGATTTATATAGAGCCTTCACTACAGAGTCAGAAAATTCCCTCGTCCCTCGTGGGAGAGGGTAAGGACGAGGGGGGACTTAAAAGGCTCCAGAGAGAACTACTTTGCAGAAAATACAGTTATAAAACTATAAAAAGCTATCTCTACTTTAATAGAGATTTCCTGAATTTTATCGGTAAAGGCCCTTCCGAAATTGCTGATGCGGATATCAAAGACTATCTGGTCTATCTCTCTGAAGTGAAGCAATCATCAACATCAACCTTAAATCAGGCGATTAATGCCCTGGAATTCTATTATGGTTCAATGCTCAAGAAAAAATTTATCTATGAGGTCAAAAGACCGAGCAGGGACAGGAAATTACCTGTTGTTTTAAGCAAAGAAGAAGTTGCAAAAATTCTTTTAGCACTTTATAATTTAAAGCATAAAGCAATACTTATGCTTATATATTCTGCT
>FWPU01009410.1_pt1 | contig 15468 bp, 10 predicted proteins | sample 2228361 | NCBI WGS metagenome assembly FWPU01 (sample SAMEA103939777, study PRJEB20133) | metagenome
TACGGGAGCGGCCGCCGTCAAACCCGTAGCGGCAGCCATCCTGGCTGCCGTGGAGGGCGGCTTCCAGCCGCCTGGACCGAGGTTCAAAACCACCCAGGACACCAGGAGCCAGGGCGGCGGGCTGGGGACAGCCCGCCCTACCAGCGAGAGATTGCCTGAACCTCCGGTAGGGCGCGCTCTCCGAGCGTGCCGTTGCCTTTCTGCGTCTTCCGCGTGGTCTGCGGGCCGGTATCCGCCGGGCTGGGAGCCCGGCTCTACGGCAGGCTGGGAAGCCTGCCGCTACAGGAGCGGCGGCCATTCGGGCTGCCTGGTCGTTGGTCGCCGGGGGCGGCGACTATTCGAGACTCAGCCTGCTCGGTAGGCGCTGTCGCCCGGCATGGTACCGCGCACCTTGACGACGCCGCGGCCCGGGTTGGCAGCCAGATGCTCGCAGATTTTGAAGAGGGTTTCCGGATCCGGTGGCTGACCGAACTCATCGGGGCCGAGCGCCTCGGCCAGTTGTTCCGCGGTCAACCCGTCGGCCCCGTTCGCCACCGGACCGTGGAGGTATTCCAGCACGCGTTTTTGGAGTTTGAGCACGGCGGCAGCGCCGCGTTTACCGGCTTCGACTCCCGGTTGGTCGTAGGCGTTGATGTTCACCAGTCCGGCGTAGAGGCCCACCGTGCGCTCGAACAACGCAATCAGCGCCCCCACCCGCGCGGGGTTGACCTCGTCCAAGGTGATCGTGATCGAGGGCCGCCCGTTTTCCCAGAGCGCCTGGCGTGTACCGAGCAGGAAACCGGACAGGTAATCGCCGCTTGTAAAACCGTCCTCGAGTTGAAAAGGAGGCCGGCCCGGGGCGCGGTCGCGCAGGACCTCGATGAACAGGGCAAAGAAGTTCGGCACGCCCTCGCGCAATTGTTGGACGTAGGCGTGCTGGTCGGTGGAGCCCTTGTTGCCGTAAACGGTGAGCCCTTGGTGCACCAGGTCGCCGGCGCGATTGAACTCCTTGCCGAGGGATTCCATGACCAGTTGCTGGAGGTATCGGGGGAAGAGTTCGAGCCGGTCCTTGTAGGGCAGCACCACCATGTCGCGGGCGCCGCGGCCCTCGGTGAGCAGGAGCCAGGCGAGTGCCAGCCGGGCGGCGGGGTTGCGGTCGGGGTCCGGCACGCGAGTCAGCGCGTCACACGCGCGGGCGCCGGCCAGCAGGCCGTCAATGTCCAGCCCCTGGAGGGCGGCGGGCAACAGCCCCACGGCAGAGGTTTCGCTGGTGCGTCCGCCCACCCAGTCCCACATGGGAAACACGTCCAGCCAGGGCCGTTCGGGCGCGGTGGCCCGGCGGTGCAGCCGGCTGTGGGGCAGGGTGACGGCCACGGCGTGGGATTCGAAGCGCAGTCCGGCGCGCGCGTAGGCGTGGGCGGTTTCGAGCTGGCCGTTGGCCGTCTCGGGCGTGCCGCCGGATTTGGAGATGACCACGCAGAGGGTGCGCCCGAGGGCGGTTTTCAGAGAACGATCCGGCGCGGCGGCGGCCAGGCAGGCGAAGGTCAGGTCCATGCCGTCGGGATCGGTGTTGTCCAGGAACCAGGGGCGGAGCCGGTCGGTGTCCGGATGGCCCAGGGCGCGGGCGACAAATTGCGGGCCCAGGGCCGAACCGCCGACGCCGATGACCAGCAGGTGCTCGAAGCGGCCGGTCTGGCCGACGAGGTCGCCGGCGTGGACGCGCGCGGCGAAGTGTTGGATGCGTCGGACGGTGGCCCGGATTTCCTCCGCCAGCGGGGGCAGTTCGGGATCGGAGGCGGTTTCGAGCAGTTCCGGGGTGCGCAGCCAGTAGTGGCCCACGCGGCGGTCTTCGGACATGTTCACCTTTTCGCCGCGCTCGATTCGGGCCATTTCGTCAAAGGCGCGGTGGAGAGAGCGGGCGGTTTTGGCCGGGAAGGCGTCCGGAAACGGCACGCGGCTCCAGTCCAGGGCCAGGCCGATTTCGGGGTACACCTGGTAAGCGTGTTGGAAACGCCGCCAGGCAGCGGCTGTCGTTTCGTTCATGCGCGGGGAGGGTACCGGCTTGCCAGCAGACAAACCAAATCGGAAATGGCCGGAGCCGTTGGCGGAGGCGGCGCCAGCGGGCGGGGCGGGCGGGAGCGGGTTAAATCTGCTCGAAGTAACGGCGTTTTTCCCAGTCGGTGACCGCGTCGTTGAAGGCCTGTTCCTCGAGACGGGCGTGGCGGACGTAGAAAGCCACCACGTCGTCGCCGAAGGCGGCGCGAGCGAGGGCGGAACGCTCGAACCGGTCGGCGGCTTCGCGGAGGCTGGTGGGCAGGCGGGGGAGACGCGGGTCCGTGTAGGCGTTGCCGGTGTACTCCTCGCCGCAGTCCAGGTCTTCTTCGATTCCGGCCAGTCCTGCGGCGAGCATGGCAGCAAAGGCCAGATACGGATTGGCGTCCGCGCCCGGCAGGCGGTTTTCGATGCGGAAGGAAGCGCGGTGGCCAACGAGGCGGAAGCCGGTGGTGCGGTTGTCCCGCGCCCAGACCATCCGGGTGGGCGCCCAACTGCCCGGCTGATAGCGTTTGTAGCTGTTGATGGTCGGGGCGAAGAACAGGCACAACTCCGGCGCGTATTTCATCAGCCCACCGAGGAACCGGCGAAACAGTCCCGAGCCGCCGCCGGCGCGGGCATCCCAGAACAGGGGGCGTCCGCCCCGCCACAGGCTCAGGTGCAGGTGGCAGGAGTTGCCCGCCTCGCCGGGGGCGTACTTGGCCATGAAGGAGATGGCCCGGCCGTGTTGTTCGGCCATTTCCCGGGCGCCCTGTTTGAAGACCGTGTGCAGGTCCGCCATGGCCAGCGGCTCGGCGCAGGCGAAATTCACCTCGTGTTGGCCGCGGCTCCACTCGCCCTTGCTGCTTTCGATCGGCACCCGCGCGGCGGTCATCTGGTTGCGCAGGGCGCGCATCAGCGCCTCGTCGCGGGTGGGCTGCATGAGGTGGTAATCAATCCGGTAGTCGCTGGAGGGCCGGAGGTCGCGGTAGCCGTTCTCGAAGGCCTCGTGGTAGGTTTGGTGAAACAGGTAAAATTCCAGCTCGCTGGCGCAGAGGCAGGTCAGACCCCGGCGCCGCAACCGCTCGAGCTGCCGGCGCAACACCGACCGCGGCGCCTCCGCCACCAGCGCGCCGTCCTCGCGCGTGTAGTCGCAGATCACCAGCGCCGCGCCCGGCTGCCAGGGCAGGACGCGCAGCGTGGACAGGTCCGGGCGGAGGGCGAAGTCCCCGAAACCGGCCTCCCAGTTGGCGACCTGAAAACCGTCCAGCGGATCCATCTCGAGGTTCACCGTCAGCAGGTAATTGCAGCCGTGGGTGCCGTGACGCAGGACGTGGTCCAGGAAAAACTCGGCGCGGAACCGCTTGCCCACCAGCCGCCCGAACGGGTCGGGAAACCCGCAGAGAACGGTGTCAAGGGCGCCGGTGCGAACCAGGTGTTTGAGCGTGCTCGGAGTCATGGACGAAATGAACCGGCGGAACCGGCCGGCCGGTTCCAGAAAATCCGGATAAGCGCGGAAGGCGCGCGCCGCCGCGGGGACGCGCAAGCGCGGAGTCTGTCCCCAGCCCCGGGGGAGGAAGCCGGTACCGGGTGAAACAGAGGCCGCCTGGACCGGAGCGCCCCGACCGGAGCCGGAACTGAAAAGGGAAAGCGGCCCCGGGCCGGATTCGCGGACGCGCCCACGCTACGTCTCGACATAAACGTTCTTGAGCTCGGTGCAGCCCTCCAGCGCGGCCAGCCCCAGATCGCGTCCCAGCCCGCTCTGTTTGAACCCGCCGAAGGGCGCCTCGACGTGGACGCTGTTGTGGCAGTTCACGCTCAGCACCCCGCTTTGCACGGCCCGGCAGACCCGCAGCGCCCGCGCCAGATTGTTGGTCCAGACCGAGCCGCTCAGGCCGTAGGGCGAGTCGTTTACCTCGCGCAGCATGGCCGCCTCGTCATCGAACGGGGTAATTGCCACCACCGGCCCGAAGATTTCCTCGCGCCAGCAACGGTCCTCCCGGCCCACGTCCAGCAGCACGGTCGGCTCGAGGAAAAAGCCGCGGGGCCAGGGCCGCCCGCCGCCGCACGCGAAGCGGCTGCCGCGCCGGCGGGCATCGGCCAGGAAGTCTTCCACCACGTCGCGCTGGGCCGCGGAGACCAGCGGGCCGAGCTGCGTGGTTTCCTGCTCGGGGTCGCCCACCACGAGGTTCCGCGTGGCGGCCACAAACCGTTCCACAAAGGGCTCGAAGATGGTCCGCTCCACGAACACCCGGCTGCGGGCGCAACAGTCCTGCCCGGTGTTGGCAAAGACGCTCATCGGCGAGGTGTCCGCCGCCCGCTGCCAGTCCGCGTCGGCGAACACGATATTCGGCGATTTGCCCCCCAGCTCGAGCGACACCCGTTTGAGGTCGCGCGCGGCCAGTTCCATGATCCGACGGCCCACGGCGGTGGAACCGGTGAAGGCGACCTTGCGCACGAGCGGATGGGTAACCAGGGCGTCGCCGACCGACCCGCCGGGGCCGGGCAGCACCTGGAGCACGCCCGGGGGCAGGCCGGCGGCACAGGCCAGTTCGCCGAGTTTGAGGGCGGTGAGCGGGGCCAGCGAGGCGGGCTTGAGGACGACGCAATTGCCCGCCGCCAGGGCGGGCGCCACTTTCCAGCAGGCGATGGGGAAGGGGAAATTCCACGGCACGATGCAGGCCACCACGCCCAGGGGCTGGCGCAGGGTGAAGTCGAAGCCGCCGCGGGCCACGGGCAGGGTTTGGCCGCCGAATTTGCTGACCGCGCCGGCGTAGTATTCAAAGCAGCGCGCGCCGAGGCCGGCTTCATCTCGGGCATCGCGGATGGGCTTGCCGATTTGCCGGGTTTCCAGGCGGGCGATGTCCTCCTGATGCTCACGCAACCGGCGGGCCACGGCATACAAAATGGCCTCGCGCCGGCCGGGCGGCAGGTCGCGCCAACCCTGCTCCCAGGCGCGGTGCGCGGATTCGACCGCGGCGTGGACGTCGGCCACCGCGGCGGCGGCCACTTCAGCCACGGGTTCCTCGGTGGCGGGGTTGATGAGCAGAGTGCAGCGACCGGCGGCCGGTTCCCGCCAGGCGCCATCCACAAAGAGTTGTGTGGGGATCGTCACAGCAGCTCCTGGTACAGTTGCCGCAGGTCCGCGGCGGTGACCGGCACGGCGTTGGTGCGGTGGCAGGGGTCCTCCCAGGCCTGGGCGGTCAGCGCATCCAGATGCTCCGGCCGCACGCCGTGGTCGCGCAGCCGCTGATTGAGTCCGAGGCCGGCCAGGAATTCCGCCAGGAAGTCCATGGTGCGCCGGTCCGCCTCGGCGTCGGACGCGCGCAGCACGTCGAGGCCGCAGGCCAGCCCCACCCGCCGGTAGAGACCGGGTTTGCGAGCGGCGCAAAACTTCATGCCCGCCACCAGGCACAGGGCATTGGCCAGGCCGTGGTGCAGGCCGCAGAGGGTCGAGAGCGGGTGCGCCAGCGAGTGCACCACGCCGAGGTCCTTCTGAAACGCCACAGCGCCCATCGCCGCGGCCACGAGCATCTTGCCCCGCGCGTCGCGGTCGTGTCCGGCGCGGAAGGCCCGGGGCAGGGCTTCGACGATGAGGCGTATGCCCTCCAGCGCGATGCCGTCGCACAGCGGATGAAAGACCGGGCAGGTGAAGCTTTCAATGCAGTGCGTCAGCGCGTCCGCGCCGGTGGCCGCGGTCAGTCCGGGCGGCAATTCCACGGTGAGCTCGGGGTCGAGGATGGCCAGTTTGGCCAGCAGTTCCGGGTGGAAGAGCACGGCCTTGCGCCGGGTGGCTTCGAGGGTGATGACCGCGCTGCGGCCCACTTCGCTGCCCGTACCGGCGGTGGTGGGAATCGCGATGAGCGGCAGCAGACCGGTCCAGTCCGCCGGTTGCTCGTAAAACCGGGCCAGCGGGAAATCCGGGTGTTTGGCCAGCAGGCGGGCCGCCTTGCCGGCATCCAGCGGGCTGCCGCCGCCGAAGGCGATGACGCCGTCGCAGGCCTTCTCCCGCAGAAGTGCCGCGGCCAGGCGCACATCGTCCTCGAGCGGGTTGGGATGAACCTGGCCAAACAGGAACCAGTCGCGGTTGCAGCGGGCGGGGTCCAGTATCCCGGCCAGGGCGCGAAAGGCGCCGGTGTTGACGAGGCCCGGATCGGTGACCACCAACGGGCGGCGAATGCCCAGAGCGGCCAGGTGTTCCGGGAGTTTTCCAAGGGCGCCGGCGCCATACAGGATGCGCGTGGGGAAGGAAAAAACGCTCACACTCATGGAAGGGAAGCAGGACGCCGGTGGGGGGAAATCAACCGGACCGTCGGGCGGGCGTCGGGGCGAAACACGACGCGCATGGTCGTCATGATGGGGGGGCTGTCGAGTACGAAGACCGGACGGCCGAGGTGGTTGCCGCAGAGGGGGAGACGGGTGAACGGCCCATGGGGAGTGGCGAAAGGAGGTGAAGCAGGCGGCTTTTCGGTTGGCAGAACCGATCCCCGAGAGAGCGCGGCCTGATTCCGGTTCGTCGGGGGTGGCCAAACCCGCCTCTCCGATTGGGTTTCGATCGCGCGGAAAGAGATGCGTCCTCACCTCTCCCGGGTTTCAACGGCCCTGCCCTTGGGATCGCTCCAACAACGCAGGTGCCGAAGCCGGGGCTGTCTGGCATAGTTTCCGCGTGTCGCTGACTCCGCTCATCCTTGCGTCGGCCTCGCCCCGCCGGCAGGAATTGCTGCTGCGGTGCGGGGTGTTCTTCGAGGTGGTGCCCGCGCGGATTCCCGAGGTGGAGGACGAGTCCCTCAGCGCGCGGGAGTTGAGCCAGCTCAACGCCCATCGCAAGGCCCGCCACGTGGCCAAGCGGTATCCCGACCGGCTGGTGCTGGCCGCCGACACGGTGGTGGCCCGGGGCACGCGCCTTTACGGCAAGCCGCGGGACCGGGCGGAGGCCCGCCGCATGCTGCGCGAACTGCAGGGCGACACGCACCAGGTCGTCACCGGCGTGTGTCTGATGCATCTGCGCGGGCACCGCGAGCGGCTGTTTGCCGAGACCACCTACGTGACCTTCCGCCCGCTTGACGAGGCGCAGATTTGCGAATACCTGGCGCGGGTCAACCCGCTCGACAAGGCCGGCGGCTACGCCATCCAGGAACACGGGGAACTACTCGTGGCCGAAATCTCGGGGTGCTACTCGAACGTGGTGGGGCTGCCCGTGGAGCGGGTGCTCGAGGAACTGCGCGACTTTGGCTGTCACGGTTGATCCCGTGTCGGGTTTGGCCAAATGCCCCGCCAACGGTTGGCCCGTTTTCCCTGACACTCCGCTGTCCCCGGGCGCGGCTCACCCGGGGTCGCCAGGGGAAAGCCCGAGCAGTTGCCGGTACAGGGCCAAGGTTTGCTGCGCGGCATGGGCGGGGGTGAATCGCGCCGCCACCGCGGCGTGCATGGCCGCGCGTTCCGCTGCGGAGAGGCGCGGCTGGCTGGCCACTTCCTCCATGGCCGTTGCCAGCGCCGGCACGTCGCTCGGAGGTACCAGCCGGCCCCGCGGACAGGCGGCAAAGGCTTCCGGGATGCCGTCCAGGTCGCTGGCGATGACCGGCCGCCCGCAGGCCAGGGCTTCCAACACCACACCGGGGAAGGCTTCCGTACCCACCTGGGGCAGCACCAGACAGTCCAGGGCGTTCATGGCGGCGGGCATATCCGGGCACCACCCGGCCAGCAGGGCGGTTTCGCGCAAGCCCAGCCGGGCGATGTCCGCCTCCAAGGTGGCCTGCAGGCCGCCGCGACCCAACAGAACAAACCGCGCCGCCGGCGTCGTCTCGCGGAGGCGCGCCGCCGCGGCCAGAAACGGGCGATGTCCCTTGCCGTGCGGCGGCGGAAAGCCCCCCACCACGCCAAACACAACATGCTCCGGCCCGGCGCCCCACGCCGCGCGCAAACGCTGCACGGCGGGATCGGACTCGGGACGCGGCCGGAATTGCTCCGTGTCCACGCCGTCGTAGATCACGTGGATTTTCCGGGCGTCCCCCCGCATGGGAGGCCGGTGACGCCGCTCGCGCACGGGCGAATCGGGTTCGCTATGCCCTTCCCGCAAGACCCGGGCCACGAAGTGCGACGCGGCGATGACCGCATCCACCTGTCCCAGCAGGAACCGGCGGCCCGGCCAGGACGCCGGGCTTTTGGCCAGGTGGCGGGTGACCACGAGCCGCGCCGCGCCGCCGGCCAGCGCCCTGGCCAACACCGCCGGCCAGTAATCCCGCCCGTGGTGGGCGTGCACAATGTGCGGTCGCAGTGCGCGCATCCATTGGCACAGGCTGCCGATCAGCCGCAGACGAGCGGGGCCCTCCCGGGACGGGGTGGTGGCCAAACGCAGCCCGCCGGCCCGGGCCGCACGACTCCAGTCCCGCTCCTCGGGTCCGGCCAGCCACTCCTCGACGCCCAGCGCGGCCAGGTGGCGGGCGAGGGTCACGCAATGCTCATCCGTGCCGCCGCCAGTGAGCAGCGAATTGAGGCGCAGCACGCGCAGGGAAGCCGGCGGAGTCATGACCCGGGCGGGGGCGCCGACCACGAGGGTCGGACGCGGGGTGAGATTGAGAACGGCGGGCGCATCGCCAAGGAAACACAGTCTAGCCACCACGCGAGGCAGCGGCAATCAGGCGGGTGAGCCGAGAAAAATTCTCGCGGGGGGTGGCGACGGCTTGGCATGCTGACCGGAACCGGCATGGTTGGTTTTTTGCTACAACTTCTGACCTGGGCGCGCCCGTACCGGCTGCGACTGGGCCTGGGCATTGCGCTGGGGTTGATCGCGGGGGTGAACGAGGTGCTGCTGGTGCTGGCGATCTATTTCGTGTTCGCGGTGATCTTTCCGCAGACCGGCGGCGCCGAGATTCAAACCGCCCTCGCGCAGATGGCGAGGTACTTTCCCGGACTGGCGGCCTGGCTGGGCGAGCGGCTGCAAAGCCTGGCCGTGACGCCGACACTGCCGGTGGTCCTGGCGGTGGTGTCCGTGCTGCCCGCGGTGATGGCCTGGCGCGGGGCGGTGAACTACCTGCACCAGTATCTGCTGCACTGGGTGGCGGTGCGGGCGGTGGCGGACCTGCGGGGGCGTCTGTTCGAGCATCTGCTGCGGCTGCCGATGCGCTTCCACTCGCGCACCAGCACGGGAGAGTTGATGTCCCGGCTGGCCAACGACGTGGGCACGTTGCAGGCTTCCTTTGCCGAATCGCTCGTGTCGGTGGTCAAGGACCCCGTGGCCCTGGTGGGCTTTGTGATTTACCAGGTCACCCAGCAGCCGCGGCTCACGGGCCTGTCTCTGCTGATTTTTCCGGTCTGCCTGGTGCCGGTGATCGTGTACGCCCGCAAAATCCGCAAATCCGCCGCGGCGATGCAGAACGAGATGGCCACGCTGTTCCAGGGGGTGCACGAGGCGCTGAGCGGGGTGCGCATCGTCCAGGCCTACAACCTGGAGCCGGTGGCGGCGGAGGAGTACCGGCGCAACATGCGGCGTTACATCAGCCAGTACATGCGGGTGATCCGGGCCGGGGAACTGCCCGGGCCGCTGATCGAGTTTTTCGGGATGGTGGGAGCGGCGGTTCTGTTGGGGTTTGTGGCGCTGGGAGGCGATCAACGCACCAGCGCGGCCGGGTTCATGGCCTTCGTGAGCGCCCTCATGCTCATGTACGCGCGCATCCGCACGGTGGTGAAGGTGTACAACCGCCTGGTGCAGGCGCGCGCCGCCAGCAGCCGGGTGTTTGCGCTGTTGCAAACCGGCTCCGACCTGCCCGAACCGGCGCGGCCCCGGTCGGTGCGGGCCGCCGGCCAGCCCATCCGCTTCGAGCACGTGCACTTCGCCTACGACACGCAGCCGGTGTTGCGCGACATTCACCTGACCATTCCGCCCGGTCACCTGGTGGCCTTGGTGGGCGCCAGCGGCTCGGGCAAAACCACACTCACGCACCTGTTGCTGCGGTTTTACGATCCCACCGCCGGGCGGATTTGCATCGGCGACGCGGACCTGCGCGAGGTATCGCTGCGGGAGCTGCGCGCGCAGATCGCCGTGGTCACGCAGGAGACCATCCTCTTCAACGACACCATTCGACGGAACATCGAACTGGGCCGGCCCGGCGCGACGCAGGCGGAGATCGAGCAGGCGGCCCGCCACGCCCACGCGCACGAGTTCATTCTGGAAAAACCGGCCGGCTATGACACGGTGATTGGCGAACGCGGGGTGAGCCTGTCCGGCGGCGAACGTCAGCGCCTGGCCATCGCCCGGGCGCTGTTGCGCGACGCGTCCATTTTGATTCTGGACGAGGCCACCAGTGCCCTGGACACGGAGTCCGAGCGCCTGGTGCAGGCCGCCCTGGACACGCTGATGCGGGGGCGGACGACCGTCTGTGTCGCGCACCGCCTGTCCACCGTGCGGCACGCCGACCTGATCGTGGTCTTGGCCGAGGGACGGATCGTGGAAACCGGACGCCACGCGGACCTGTTGGCGCGCGGCGGCTATTATCAACGACTGTATGAACTGCAATTCCAACCGGGGACCGCGCCGGATTGAGCAGGGCGAGCTGCCCCGGTGCCGGGGCAACGAGGCGGTCGCATCCGCACCGCAACTTTCGGTCCGCCCGGTTGTAATGGCCGGTGACGCGCCCCGTCGCTCATGGCCGCTCTGAGCATCAAACAACTGCTGAACCAGGCTGCGCTGGTTACGCCGGACCAGTTCGACGCCTGGCGCCGCGAGTGGCTGGCGCAGCCCGAGGGAGACTCCCGGGCCCCGGACCTGCTCAGTCACCTCCAGCGGCGCACCGAGCTACCCGAGCCGGTCTTCCTGGCCCGGCTGGGGCAGGCGTTGGGCTGGCCGTTTCTGGAGCGGGTTTCGCTGCCGCCGGATGAGGACGCCAAACGCGAGCTCCGCCGACGCCTCTCGCCCAAAGTGGCTTTTGCCCACCACATCACCCCCGTGCGGATCGAGCAGGACCGGGTCTGGCTGGCGACCGCCAATCCCTTCAAGGCCGATCTGGTCAACGCCGTGCTGTTCGAGGCCGGCGAGCAGGTGCAGTTCGCCCTGGCGCCGCGGGAGGAGGTGGACAAGGGCCTCAAGGGCATCTACGGCGTCGGCGCCGAGACCCTCGACGGCATGGCCCGCGACGACGCCGCCGAGGAGGAAGCCGCCGCCAGCAAGGACATCACCGCGGAGGACCAGGAAGCCAGCGTCATCAAGTTCGTCAACCAGATCATCTGGGAGGCCTACAACAGCCGCGCCACCGACATCCACTTCGAGCCGATGGAAACCGACCTGCGCATCCGTTACCGCATTGACGGCATGCTGTACCGGGCGCCGGTTCCCAACGAACTCAAGAAATACCAGGCCGCCATCCTCTCGCGCATCAAGGTCATGGCCGGCATGAACATCGCCGAAAAACGCCTGCCCCAGGACGGGCGCATCAACGTCCGCATCAAGGGGCAGGAAATTGACATCCGCGTCTCCACCGTGCCCACCGTCTATGGCGAAAGCACCTCCCTGCGGTTGCTGCGCCGCGGCGGGCAAATCTGGACCATGAAGAACCTGGGGCTGCCCCCGCGCGAAGAGGAGGCCATCCAGCAGCTCATCCGCAAACCCCACGGCATCTTCCTGGTCACCGGCCCCACCGGTTCGGGCAAGTCCACCTCGCTCTACACCTTCCTGAGCGAGATCAACGTGCCCACCAAGCGCATCATCACCGTCGAGGAGCCGGTCGAGTACGAAATCGCCGGCATCAACCAGATCGCCGTGCGTCCCGAAATCGGCCTGACCTTCGCGGTGGGACTGCGCCACATCCTGCGCCAGGACCCGAACGTGGTGATGGTGGGCGAAATCCGTGACCTCGAGACGGCCGAGATCGCCATCCGCGCCTCGCTCACGGGGCACCTGGTGTTCAGCACCCTGCACACCAACGATGCGCCCAGCGCCTTCACCCGGCTCATTGACATGGGCATCGAACCCTTTCTGGTAGCCTCCTCGGTCGAGGCGGTCATGGCTCAGCGCCTGGTGCGCCTGGTCTGCCCGCAGTGCCGTGCCCCCCAGGCCGTCGAACCGCGCTACCTGCTCAAGATCGGCTTCCCGCGCGAGCGCATCGAAACCGCCCGTTTTTACAAGGGCGCCGGCTGCGACGAATGCCGCTTTCTCGGTTACCAGGGTCGCACTGGCATTTACGAACTGCTCGTCGTCACCGAAAGCATGCGCCCGCTGATCATGAACCGCGCGCCGGCCTCGACCATCGCCGCCCACGCCATCGCTGACGGCATGAAAACCCTCCGCATGGCCGGTTGGGAACGGGTGCTGGACCCCGAGCGCCCCACCACCATCGAAGAAGTCCTGCGCGTAACCCAGGTGGAGGAACATCTGGCCGCCCTGCTGGGCGACGAAAAGAACTGAACATGGCCGCCGCCCCCTCGCCACGCTGGACCACCTGCAATGTCCTGGCCCCCGCCGGGGAGGGACACCTGCTCTGGCAGTTCACCCGCCGCGGCGACACTGCGGTACCGGTGGCGGAAATCCGCCTGGATGCCGGCGCGCCCCTGCCGGCCGACCGCGTGCGCAAGACCTTTCGCCACACCTGGCAGCCGCGGCTGAACATCGCCTGGCTGCCGGCGGACAAGGTGTATGTGCGCGTGGTGGACCTGCCGCCCGGCGACCCCTCCGAGGTCCCCGCGCTGGTCGAGTTCCAGCTCGAAAAATTGTCCCCGCTGCCCGTGGCGCAGTGTGTCTGGACCTGCGAGCTGGTGGGTCAGCCCGCTCCGGGCAAGCCACTCACCCCCGTGGTGGTCATCGCCGACCGGGCGACCGTCGAGGCCCGGCTGCAAACGCTGGAGGCTGCCGGCTACCGCCCCGACCGGCTCGAGTTGCCCATCCTCCGGGAATTGCTGGACCGACCCGCACCGCGCGAGGGCATCAGCATCCTGGCCGAGCGCGCGCACCCCGGTCTCACCTGCCTTGCCGCCTGGTGGGCCGAGGGCCGCCTGCGGCACCTCAGCCTGGCCCGGTTCGCGGATGAGGCGCGGGCGGGCGACGCCCTGGCCGATGCCCTGCGGCGCACGGCGTGGGCGGCCGAGGTGGAGGGCTGGTTGCCGGACGCCCCGCCCGTAACCTTGTGGGCGCCGGCCGAGGTGGCCGCGCACCTGGAGCCGGCCCTGCGGGACTTCGCCGGCGCCGCCGTGACCGTGCACCCGCGTCGGTCAGATGCCGAGCTGGCGGCGTCGTGCGCCATCGCCCGCGCGCAGTTGAACCTCGTGCCCGCCGAAGTGTTGGTCCGTTACCGGCAGGAATTCGTGGACCGCCTGTGGCTGCGCGCCCTGGGCGCCGTGGCCCTGGTGTACGTGTTCCTCATCCTGGGGTATCTGGCCTGGCTGAGCGTGCTCGATTATCAGAAAATGCGCGTGGACCAGCAGATCGCGCTGGTCACCGATCCGTACAAAAAGGCGTTGCAACTCAAAGCCCGGCTCGAAGTTCTCCAGGAACAAGTGAACCTGAAGTTCGCCGCCCTGGATTGCTGGAAGGCCGCTGCCGAGCACCTGCCCGAGACCATGACCCTCAACTCGATTACCTTCCAGCGGGGCCGAAAATTTGGCATCACCGGGACGGTGCCCGTGGACCAGCAGGGACGGGTTACCGAATACAACCTGGCGCTGAGCCGGGCTGAGGTGCGTGGCCGGCCCCTCTTCAGCCAGGTCACCACCAAATCCATTCAGGGTCCCGGACCGGGGCGGCCCGATCAACCCGCCACCTGGAGCCTCGAGTGCGAGATCAACCGCCGCGACCTGCCATGAGCCTGCTGGACCAGTTCAATCTGCGCCCCGCGGAAAAACGCCTCGTGGTGGGCGTGTTCGCAGTGCTCCTCCTGGCGTTGAGCGCCCTCTTGGTGTGGCCGCGCGCCGGCGATTGGCGTAAGGCCCTCGACGCCCTTGAGAAATCCCGCAAGACACTCCGCGAATATCAGGCCGAGATCGCCCGCATCCCCGAATATCAGCAGCGGCTGGCGGAGCTGGAAGGGCAGGGGTCGGCCGTCCTGCAGGAGGAACAGGCCCTGCAATTGCTGCGCACCATCCAAACCGAAGCCTCCCGCCACAACGTGGCCATCACCAGCACCCGCGCCGGCGTTCCCACCGCCGCCACCAGCACCAACACCTTCTTTGATGAGCAAACCGTGATCATCGGCGTCAACACCGGCGAGAAGGAGCTGGTCCACTTCCTTCATGCCCTGGGCAGCGGCAACTCGATGATTCGCGTCCGCGACATGGACCTGCGTCCGGACCCGCCCCGCTACCGCCTCCAGGGCAGCATCACCCTGGTGGCCAGTTACCAGAAACGATCCGGAGCCGCGCCCCGACCCGCGCCCGCCCGGGCGGCGGCTGCCCCGAGCGGTTCCGCCCCCAACCTCGGTTCGCGAAAATTGTGAAAACCATTCCCCTGCTGCTGGCGCTGCTCGGCGCCGTGTGTCTCACCAGCCCCGGTCGCGGGGCCGAACCCGCCCCGCCCGAGGAAGAGTCCGCCCCCCAGCCTGCGGAGGTCGCTCCTCCCGAACCCGACCCCGGCCTGCAGCCGGCTCCGGAACCGCCGCCTCCGGACACGGTCCCGACGCTGCCCGCCCTGCCCCCGGCGTTGCGCGCGCGCACCAACATCGGTTCGGTCCCCGTCCTGCCCGCCTTCCCTGCGCCGGCCACCAATCTCATCCAGCCCGTGCCCGGACGCGCCGCGCCGGCCAACGGGGCCGCACCCCCGGGCCGAGCCGCTCCCGGCCTCGCGCCGCCACCCGGCACGCCGGCGCCCGCCTCTTCCCCACCGCCGGCGGCGACGTTGCCCGCCCTGCCCGGGGGGGCGACACTGGGTGAAAGCATCCCGCCCGGCGCTTCTGACGCCCCCGCAGTCGGAGCCGATGGCACCTACGCCCCGGGGGTGCTCACCCTCCAGATGGCCGACCTCGAGGTGGTCCTGACCCTCTATGCCGAGCTGACCCGGCGCACCGTCCTGCGCGCCACCTCGCTGCCCCGGGTGCAGATCATGCTCAGCAACCAGACTCCCTGGACCCGGGAAGAGGCCGTACAGGCCCTGGATACCGTGCTGGCCATGAACGGCATTGCCATGGTCAACGTGGGCAAAAAATTTGTCAGCGCGGTCCCCGCCAACACCGTGCTGCAAGAGGGGGTCCCCTTTGCCAAAGCCGAGGTGAAAGACCTGGCGGAGACCGGCCAGTTTGTCACCAAGGTGATCAAGCTCAAACACGTGCTGCCCTCGGAGGTGCAGCAGGTCGTGGCCAGCTTCGCCAAGACCCCCAACGGCATCCTGGCCATTGACGGCACCCAGACCCTCGTGCTGCGCGACTACCCCGCCAACGTCAAGCGCATGAGCGAGATGATCGAGCAGATTGATGTCGAGGTGGAAAACGACTACAAACTCGAGGTTATCCCTATCAAGTACGGCAAGGTCCAGGACATCTACAA
>FWPU01009411.1_pt1 | contig 15461 bp, 15 predicted proteins | sample 2228361 | NCBI WGS metagenome assembly FWPU01 (sample SAMEA103939777, study PRJEB20133) | metagenome
CCCTCCTTGTTTCTATTTTTATGTTTTTATTTTATATCATTTATAATACCTTGCTAAGCTGGATTTTTAATGAAATATTATTTTTATATAATATACAAAATTATTCTAAAGGTTATCAGTACTAATATTAAAAATTATGCTAATAGTTTTTACACAATCTGTCGTGTTCGTTGCCCGTAAGAGCAATTGACGAATTGTTTATATATAGAGGCTGTAACCGCAGAGCTTTGTCCTGCGCAGTAGCCGTAGGGTTTTGCCTGCGCTGTAGGCCGTAAATAAGGAATCAAAATTTCTCAGCCATAAAAATTAAAATGTGGAAGAAATTTATTTTTTTTGGATAATTAGAAAATTCCTAAATTGAAATGAATAATCACTTTTAAAAAATTCTTTTTTTAAAAGAAAAAATATGATATTCTTGTCAATTTCTTTCTTTTTATTATTTTTGTTTAAATTAAAAAAACATTTAAGTTTTTCTTGTATAATGAAGTCATAAAAATAAGAAAGGACTAATAAAATATTTTAAAATTTTTAATCATCTTTAGATTGGAGGAAAATTTGGCATTTATACACTATAAAAGAGAGTGAAGAAGTAGGCATATCGGGGAAAGTGTCCCATTGCAGAAATAATGATAAGAAGTGGAAAATCAGTTACATCAATGCAATTTGGAATGCTTTTATAATTTATATTTTAGGAGGAATATTATGACCATTTTAAGCATTGAAAAAATAACCAAAAAAATGACTTTTTTTGTAAATTTATTTATTTTCATTTCAATTTATTATGAGTTGGTTTCTGTTGAAAATTTAAACCAAAATATCTTAAAGAATAAAATTAACTATGTCTCCGCTTCTGGAAATGATTCAAGTGGAAACGGAAGTTTGGAAAAACCATACAGGATGATTTCCTTTGCCCTTGAAAATGCTAATCGGGGTGATGAATTATATTTAGAGGATCCCCTGAACTCTCTTCAAGCATTTACAATGAGACCATAAGAATAAAGGAACCTGAAATTAATATAAGTTCAATGGATAGTGAGTGGGCAGTTATTCAATGTCTTTTAAACGATGAAGATATAGATACCTGTGTACATTTTGATGTGAATTAATCGGGAAGTTCAATTAAGAATGTGGAAGTAACAGGTGGATATTATTATGGAATAAAGTTTGAGAAAAAATGGGACTGGGGAGATCCAGGTGACAGAAGTGGTGCTTCTAATATTTTGCTTGAAAATTTAGTGATCCATGATACTGGAAATGCTGGGATTAAAATAACCCCAGGGTGCGACGATATTAAAATTCGGCAAAAGAAGCCCGTAGTCCTATTTACTTTGGAATAACCTATCAAGATTGGGAACCAGAAGCAAAACGACCTACAACTTCAAATCCTATAATTTATAACAATATAATAAAACAATCAAAGGAGATGGGATCAAATTGTGTTTTTATAAGATACAGCAATGATTTAAAGGAGGTCTATCAGCACTTGAAAATATGCCCTTGATGGATTTTAACATTTATTTTCATTCAGATATCACCTGCAAATTTGAAGATCAGATGCCGTTTTCTTATAAGGAAAATTGAAGTTTTTCTCAATGGAAAGACCATATAAATGGAGATTCAAATAGTATAATTAAATCAATTAATTTCTGATCATGGATATTTAACAATTGGAAGTCTTGCACCTGACCGAGGAACTTGCCATGGAGCCCTAGCAGATGATATAAATTCAAATTCAAACCTTAAGGATCAGGTTGTGATATGGGAGCAGATGAGTTTTTGAAAAATGAACATTTTTCAGTAACAAAATTTTGCAATATTTTTAAAAGAATAATATATTGATAGTTCAAAAAAAATATTAGATTCAAATATTATTTAAAAGATTTAATTTTTTATCACTTCCCAAAGCTTATTTTGAAAAAGTTAATTTTGCTTTTTGGGTTCCTTTTATGGATAGATAAAAAGATAAAGAAAATAAAATAAAATATGCCTTTAAAATAAAATTTAATAAATTTCCCCCCAAAATTTGCAAAAGGAAGTAATTTATTAAAAACAATAATAGATGAAGTAAAGATAGCTTTAAATAATTTTTTGAAGAAAGAGAAAAGGATTCCTTTACCATCTCAAAGGAAAAATTTGAAAAGGATAAATTTAATTTTAAAAAGGAAAAAAAGTATCTAAAATATAAAAATATTATTAAAAACAAGAAGTTTATAAGGATACTTAAAGCAATTCCATAGGACTCAAAGACAAAAGTTTCTGTATAGTTTTTTAAATTTTGGTTAATATAAGCGTAAAAGGACAAGAGTAAATAATAAATCCAAAGCTGTATTAATCCTACAACTAAAACAAAAATTGAATTATTAATAGAAAAATTAATCATCTTTTCCTTTAAATTTTTATAAAGGGTAGGAAGAAATAAATGGTATAAGAAGAAATAAGAAAGAAAGGAAATTAAAATTAGTAAAGCAAAGGGGGAATTAAAAAAATGTAAAATTCCTAAGTTTGATAGATTAATAAATTCATAAATTTCTGAAATTTCTCCCCAAAAGGACTTGTTTTTAAGATAATTTAAATATAAATCCAAAGCCCCTACCTCTTCTCCATATTCTCCTAGAAATTGCATAGAGATTAAGAATGAAGGTAAAAAGGAAGAAGTACTGAAAATTATGATTAAAATTAAAAATGAGACGGGTCTTAGGGATGTTTTTAAGGAATTTAAAACCAACATATTACACTTAAAAAGAAAAGATTTATTTTTGAAAAAAAGAAAGATAAATAAGGTATCTTTTTTGTCTTTGAATGGGCAATATTGTTTTTAGGATTTAAATCTAAGGCAATTTTCCCCTTAGGATCTAAGATTACTTTTTTTATTTCTTTTTTTCCATAAGAAAAGGTTGAAAAATTTTTTTGAAGATCAAGATTAATTTTTTCTTTTGTTCCATCATTAAAATATACTTCCACTTCTAAAGGTAAGTAAATATCCCCATATTTTTTAATAACAAATTTATTTTTTGAAAGGATTTCTACTTCATAATCAATTATTTGGCTTTTATTTGAAAGGGAATAAAAATTTTGAGCCCAGCCCATTCCAAAATTTTTTTCAATTAAATCTATCAAATCTTCTGTATGGGGGTGTAAAAAAGAAAAGGAAGAAAAGTAATCCTCAAAAAATATTTTCATTTGTTCTTCACCCACATAATTTTCTAAAGTTTTTAAAGCCATTGCTGGTTTATTATAGGCATAAATTCTGTAATCCTCATATTTTGGATACAAATAACCTAAAAATTTAAAAGAAGAAATACCTTTATCCCTAAAATAATACAAGTTAACTGCTTTAAAAGAATCTATTTTAAGGGGTTTTGTCATCGTTAGTTCTAAAAATAAAGGTAAATTTACCCTATATGAGGGGTAATTTTTTTCTAAAAATTTAGAAGATGTGTAGGTGGTAAAACCTTCATCAAGCCAGGGCTCTTCCACTTCATCTGAGGCAAGAAATCCATAAAAATATTGGTGTCCAAACTCATGGGCAATTACATATTCCAATTCTAAGGAACCCTTCCTTTCAAAATGTTTTATACCACACATTATAAGTTGGGGATACTCCATCCCCGCTTCTCCATGAACTGTTTCCCAAGTAGGAAAAACAATTGTAAAATTGCTATAAAGATAAGGACCTACCCACTCATTATAAAAATCAAAGACACCTTTTAAAATTGCCATTACCTTTGGAATTTTGTATAAATATTCCGAAGGAATTAAAATTTCTATATCCACAGGATTATCTTTTGTTATTTGGATTTGTTTTTTTACCTTTTTTAATTCCTTTGAAATTACAATTGCTATGTCGTGGACATTTTCAGCAACAATTTTTACATTCTTTAAGTTTTCCTCCATTTCTTCATATATCTTTCCAGTAGAACCTATTTCATATTCCTTTTGAACCTTAAAGTGGATTTCAAAATCTGTAAATTCTCCATAAAATTCCGTATATAAATGGAATTGGTGGCTTTTCCATTTTCCCCCTTCAAAGACAGCAAGTTTTGGATACCACTGCATTAGAAAAAAGGAATCCCTGCTATATCCACTCCTTAAATAATATCTATGTAATTTTGTTTCCCAAATAATTATTAAATTTATTGTTTCTCCTGGAAACAATGGTTGGGGAAGTTCTACTTCTGCAAGGGTTTCATCTTTAAGATTACTATCTTCAGAGGATATAAATTTATATTTTAATTCAATATTTTCTAAGAGGATAGATTTTATTTTTAAATAAGAAAATGCCTCCTCTCCAAATTTTTTTATATACCTTGAAAGATAATCCTCAAAATGAAATAAACTTGACCCTTCCTTAAAACCATTGGGATATAAATTAAAATGTAATGTCTTTAAAGGAAATTCATAGGTATTTGTAATGGTTAAATTCGTATTTCCTTTTATGATTTTTTTATCCATATCCAAATCAATTTCTATAACATATTTGTTTAAACAAAAAATTGATAAGGGAAAGAAGGAAATAAAAAAAAGAAATTTTTTAAACATATTTATTTTTAAATCCCCCCAAAATTGTTAAAAATATTATTTTGAAATCAAATAATAGGTTCCAATTTTGAATGTAAAAAAGGTCATATTGCAATCTTCTTTTTATCGAAGTAGGCCCCCTGAAACCATTTACTTGTGCCCAGCCCGTAATTCCACATCTTACTCTATGCCTTAAAAAATAATTTGGAAATTTTTCAACAAATTCCTTTACAAATTCAGGTCTTTCTGGCCTTGGCCCCACGAGGGACATATCTCCTAATAATACATTAATAAATTGGGGTGTTTCATCAATGGAATATTTTCTCAAAAAGCTTCCCACTTTTGTAATCCTTTTATCATTTTTTTTAGACATAACTGCACCAGTCTCTTTCTCAGCATCTTCTTCCATTGTTCTAAATTTTAATATATCAAATTCTTTTCCATCTAAACCCATCCTTTTTTGTTTATAAAATATGGATCCCCCATCTTCTTTTTTTATGAGTAATCCAATTAAAACCCAAAAGGGAAATAAAATTATAATACCAAGGGAGGAAAATATTATATCTACCAACCTTTTTAAAACTCCACCCCATCCGTCCAAAGGAGATGGATTTAAATAAATTAAGGGCAAACCCAAGTGTTCTTCTATGGAAACCTTCAATGTAAAAATTTGAATTATATCTGGAATTAAATAAATATCTAAGTATTTTTTTTGCAAAGTTTCAATTATTTTTTCACTTTTTTGTCTATTTACTAAAGGAAAGGTTATAAAGATCCCATCTATTTCTTTCCCTTCTAAGATATTTTCTAAATCATTTAAACTTCCTAAAACGGGAACACCTTCATAAGAATAGTTTACTTTTCCTGGATCATCATCTAAAAAACCAAGAATTTTTAAACCCAATTCCCTATGTTCCTTTAATTTATCAACTAAGTTTTTCCCAAGTTCCCCTGCACCAAGAATTAATATCTTTTCTTGAAATTTTCCCTTTTTTTTGGGGGATTTTAGCAATAATTTAAAGAAAAACCTCCAAAAACAAAAGAAGAAAAACAAATTAAAATAAAAAAATACTAAAAAAATTCTTGAAAAGGAAAAATTTCTTATAAATTGCAAAAAGGCAGAGGTCAATATAAAGGAAAAGAAGAGGGATAAAAATATTTTAAAAAAAGAACTTCCTTTCCAAATAAAACCTTTTATACTGTAAAGCCCATTTATTTTTATGGAAAGTAAAGTAAAAAAAAGGACTAAAAAGGAAAGATAAAAATATGGCTTTATTGGGGGAATACCTAAGGGAGCAGGAATAAATTTAAAACGAATATAAAAAGTTAAGTAAAAGCAAAGGAGAAAAGCAGTTACATCCCCTATACATAGGATTGCTTTTAATTTGTTTTCCCGCCTTTTTAGCATTTCAATCTTATACGAATTTGAACTCAGATAAATTTATTTTGAGATGCTTTTTTTAGCCGATCCATAATAGCAAGCCCTAAACCCTTTAGGGGAACTTTTTCGGCAAAAATGTAGTCCAAATTAGAATTGTCCAATTCAAAAAGGTAAGAAAAAAAATTTTTCCCTGCTTCCAAGAGGTCTCCCTTGGGAGACAAAATTTTAACCTTTTTAAACTTCCCATATTCTGGTTTTGATTTAAAAGCCAAAATTCCAATTTTTTTATCTTTAAATTCTTCGGGAATCTTTTTACCCTTTAAAAGAAATAAGGGAGTTGAGGGAGCATAATGGGAAGGGAAAGAACCTGGAGCTTCAATTGTGGGGACTTTTTTTATTTCTAACCTTTTGCCTACAATCTTTTCTATATCTTCAACACAAATACTGCCTGGTCTTAAAAGGTAAATTTTCCCATCTTCTGGTTTTATAATAGTTGATTCTATTCCAAGGGGAGTGGGACCTCCATCTAAAATTATTTCAATTTTCCCTTCCAGCCCTCTAAAAACTTGTGCAGCACTTGTGGGAGAAAGTTTCCCAAAGGGGTTTGCAGAAGGGGCAGCAATGGGTCTATCTGAAAGAGAAATTAATCTTAAGGCAATGGGATGCTGAGGCATTCTAACAGCAACTGTTGAAAGTCCTGCTGTTACATGGGAGGGGATCTTTTCATTTTTTTTTAATACAACAGTTAAGGGTCCAGGCCAAAAAATTTGGATAAGTTTTTCAATTTCCTTTGGAATTTCAACTACTACTTCTTCAAGCATTTGAAAATTGCAAATATGGACTATTAAAGGGTCAAATTTTGGCCTTTTCTTTGCTTCAAAAATCTTCAATATTGCTTCGGGATTAAAAACATCCCCACCCAAACCATAGACGGTTTCTGTAGGAAAGGCAATAATCTTTCCTTCCTTTATCTTTTGGGATGCTAAATAAATATTTTTTAAATCAGCCTTTAAAATCTCTGTCAATTTAAAATTTCCTTTATTTTTTTCAAAACATTTTTCAAACTTGGAGATTTTGGAAACCATTCCCTTTGGGTCAATTCATTACAAAAGCTACAATAAAGTTCAGATATTCCCTTTTTAAGTTCTATAGGTAGGGGAGGGGGTTCTTGAGATACAATTTTTTTCCAATTTTCCTTATCCTTTTCCTTTGCTTCATTTATTTCTTTAAACCAATCTGTTTTTCTATAAAACAACCTTGCAACTTCTTTACTTATGTGATAACTATCTAAGTAAAATCTACATTCATCGGGGGTTCCAATTACATCCACAACAAATATATTTCTCTTATAATCAATTGCCATTTCCACTTTTCCATCTACGTGAACCAAACCCAATTTTGAAACTTCTTCTGTAATTAATTTGTTTATAAAATTTGCTTTATTCTTTAAGTCTTCAAATTCTTTTTCCTTCAAGCCAGAAATTTCAAGTGCTTCCTTTTCCAAAATATATCTATCAGTAGGTTCAAGTTTAGTAGAAAAATCTAAAATTGGTTTATCTAAGGGCTTATCTTCAGGAGGGATTTGGGTAAGCCCAAATTGGGAAAGCAAAACGACACCTTTTTTAATCCTTTGAACTAAGCTGGAATTTTCGGGAAGATAATTTCTAAATATAATTTCCAAGGGGATTAAAAAATTTCCTTCTTCTTTTGTAAAAATACTGTAATCATAACTGTTATCTTTTTTTAAGTATGGTCTTATTACCCTTGTCAATTTTATCTCCATAATGGGGGAGGGTTCCTTTAAATCCTTAAGTTGAAGTACTTTTTCACCCTCTACAATGCCATTATAATGGGTTTGGATTCCACATTCCCTTAACTTTTCAAAAAACCACGCCCCAATTAGGCATAGGGCTTTTCCTTTGTTTGGAATTTCATCGGGCATTTTTCCCCAATCAAAGACAGAGTATCTATCAGAAAAATAAAATCTTCCCAAACCCAACTTATTTTTTGTAGATTTTTGCAATATTTCAAAATCCTTTACGCTTCCCATATCTAAATATCTTATCATAAAATTAAAATTTTTCAAATTGCTTTTTTATAAATGGCTTAGGGCAAGCTTTTTCTTATTCCATATGCTTCTTTATTATATTTGCTACTTTTAAGAAAAATATAATAACTTTTTCTTGGCACTTCTTTTTTAAAATATGGGTGCTCTTATTTTTAAATTCCCCATTTTTTGCAATTTAAAACCTTCATTTTCTATCTTATATCTTAAATCTTCCTCCTTTTGATATTTCTTCCACATTTTTTTTATCTACATTAAAGTTTTTTATCCATACAAACTTTAACTCTTTCCCATCTTTTGAGACCTCCTCTTCTTCTATTAAATCAAAAACTTTCCCATAATGTTCTACTTCTTTTACCCATCTATACCTTTTTAATTTGCCTGAAATACTCCCTTTATAAAAATTTTCTCCATACCCTACCCCTTTTGCCTTTTTTCTTTTACATACCTTTTTATTATCTCCCTCTGTACCTCGCTTACCTCTTTTATCAACCTCTTTAACCTCTTATACTCTTCAGCCCACCCCTTAAACCTCCTCTACCTTACCTGCTGGTACATATACCCCCTTTGCCTTCTTCTTTTCCTTATACATTAAATAATACCCTTTATGCTTTTCACCCTTCTTTAAACACCTACAATTCTTGTTCCCACTCCTCCTCCTTACAATAACTAAACTCCCTTCTATAAAGGGTTTTATCGCTTTCATCTTTTTAAGTAAAAAATCCCTCTTCTTCTTTAAAAAATTAATGTTTTTGACAAAAAAATAACTTTGCATAAGACCTCCTTATCATGAATAGTATCCTATTCATATATTTTTCAATTCCAATTTTTTTTAGAAAAATTTAAAAATTTAAATAAAATTCCCATCTTCTATCTCTTTTTTATTTATTGCTGAAATCTATGCGAAATATTTTCACCCTTCATGGCTGGAGTTTTATTTTATTCTTTTTCTAAATTTAATGATTCCAAAGATGAGCAGTCCTGCACTGATTAAGAATAAGGGAAAAATTTCTCTCCAGAGGATGTCAATTCCATTTCCTTTGAGAAAAATCCCTCTAATTATTATTAAAAAATATCTAAAAGGATTGAGATAAGTCAAATACTGAATTGCCTCTGGCATATTTTCAATTGGAAACATAAATCCAGATAGTATAATTGATGGAAAAAAGAAGAAAAATGAACCCATCATTGCTTGCTGCATTGTTTTTGAGACAATGGAAATAAAAAGTCCCACACCCAGGCAGGCAATTATGTATATTCCTGCTGAAAAAAACAAAAGCAAAATGGAACCTTTCAAAGGAATTTTAAAGAAAGTCAAAGAAATGATCAAGACAAGGGACATCTCAATATAGCCAATAATTATAAATGGTATTGTCTTTCCAAGCATAAGTTCCATTGGTCTTATTGGTGTTACGAGTATTTGTTCTAAAGTCCCCATTTCCCTTTCTCTTACAATAGACATAGATGTGAGTAAAATACAGGTCAAAGTTATTATCATTGCAATAATTCCTGGAACATTGTAATTTCTGCTTTCAAGATTTGGATTAAACCAGACCCTTGTTTTAAATTCCACAGGTAAATTTTTTTTATTTGAAATGTCTAAAAATATGTTATTTAAATACCCGGAAGCAATTGAACTTATATTTGTATCAGTCCCATCAATTATAATTTGAATTTCTCCTCCCTTTTCTTTTTTCATTTTTCTTGAAAATCCTTCATTTATTTGAATTAAGACCTTTACTTTTCCTTTTTCAATTAAATATTCCATTTCTTTAGGTAATTTTGTATAGTATTTTATTTTAAAATATCCAGAGCTTTCAAGTTTTCTTATTATTTCCCGGCTTTCATATTTATTTTCAAGGTCACATATAGCAGTTGAAATATTTTTAACATCAAATACAACAGCATAGCCAAAAATAAATAATTGAATAACTGGAGGCATAAAGATAAAGAAAAGCATTCTTTTATCCTTTTTTATTTGTAAAAATTCTTTAGTTATTATTTCTTTTATCACATCAAACATCACTTTATGCCTTTTTTGAATTTAAAGATTGCAAAAAAAAGAAAAACAATGCAAAAATAAATAAAATCAACGATTCAAAAATTAAGAAATTTACGGGACTTCCCTTTAAAAATATGTTTCTTATAATGTAAACAAAATATCTTGCTGGAACAATATATGTTAGGACTTTAATTTTTTCTGGCATATTTTCAATTGCAAAGATAAAACCAGAAAGCAAAAGTGTGGGCAGATAAGTCAATACAACTGACATTTGAATTGATAAAAGCTGTGATCTGGCAATTATTGAAATTAATATTCCAAAAGAAAGTCCACTGAAAAGAAATATAGAAGATACAAATAAAAGAAACAAAAAGTTTCCTTTGAATGGCACATTGAAGAAAATTAAGGCAATTATAACTGCAAAAATTACATCTAAAATTCCAACAATAAAATAAGGGATGAGTTTTCCCAATATCAGTTCAGATGGTTTAATTTGAGTTGATATGAGTTTTTCCATTGTTCCCCTTTCCCATTCCCTTGAAATTGTAAGAGATGAGAGGAGGGCAGAGATAATGGCAATAATTAAAGCAATAAGGCCTGGAATTATAAAATTTTTTGATTTAAGATCCTGATTGTACCAGAATCTTGTTTTTAAATTTATTTTATAATTTCCAACATTTGATATTTTTTGAGATAGGTTTCCTGAAATTCCATATATATAGCTTAAAATGATAGAAGCCGTGTTTGAATCGCTTCCATCTATAATTATTTGAACTTCTGGCTTGTTTTTGCCTTTTATTTTTTTTGAAAAATTTTCTGGTATCCAGATTCCAACAACTGCTTTTGAAGAATTTAAAAACTTATCAATTTCTTTTTCCTTTTCAAGATAATTTACAACTTTAAAATATCCGGACTCTTCATATTTTTTAATGAATTCTCTTGATAAGTTGCTTTTATCTTCATCAAGAATTACAGTTTTAATTTTGTTTATATCAAAGCTTATAGCATAGCCAAAGAGGAAAAGCAATAAGACAGGCATCAGGAAGGACAAACCAAGTGAAATTGGATCTCTTATTATATGATAATATTCTTTTTGAGAAATTGCATACAATCTTTTAAATTTCATAACTTTCCTTCAGTTAAAAAAACAAAAATATCTTCCAATGTTGGTAAAACTCTTTCCATTTTTTTTATCAATATATCTTTTTCCTTAAAAATATTTGAAACAATTTCAACATCTTCCTTTCTTAAAAAAAGGATGCGAAACAAATTTCCATATATTTTAAAATTAATTCCTTCTTCTGACAGAATTTCAATACTTTTTGAAAAATTATCCACTTCAAGCTCAAAGGCAAAAAAATTTGAATATTTTTCTTTTAGTTCAACTGGTTTTCCAGAAGCAATTATTTTTCCTTTGAAAATAAGAGCCAGATTTTCACAAAATAATGCCTCATCTAAATAATGGGTTGTAAGTATAATAGTTGTCCCTTCTTTTGCCATTTCATAAATTATTTCCCAGAAACTTCTCTTAAAATTGGGATCTGTTCCTGAAGTTGGCTCATCTAAAAATAAAATGGAGGGCTTGTGCAGAATCGCACAGGCAAGTGCAACCCTTTGTTTTATGCCGAGTGAAAGTAATTTGACGGTTTCATTTTTTTTATCTTCCAATGCAAGCATTTGAAGGACAAATTCTTTCCTTTCTTTTCCCTTAACTTTATAAATCCCACCAAAAAAATTTACATTTTCTTCAAGAGTCAAATCTTCATATAATGAAAATTTTTGAGAGACATAGCCAATTGTTTTTTTTATTTTTTCTGGTTCTTTCATAATGTCAAAATTATTTACATAGCCATTTGCAGATGTTGGAAGGAGAAGACCACATAACATTCTCATTGTCGTTGTCTTACCTGCCCCATTTGGACCCAATAATCCAAAAATTTCACCTTTCTTAATCTTTAATTCAATATTGTCAACTGCAATAAAGTTCCCAAATTTCTTTGTTAAAGTTTCCACATTTATAATTAAATTATTTTCCATTTTTTTCCATTTTAAAAATAAATATATCCTCTATTGAAGGAAGGACTTCCCTTTCTTTTATTACTTTAAATCCTTTTTTTAATAAAACTTCATAAATTTTTTCCTTAAAAGAAAATTCTTTTAAAATGAGATGTATTCTGTCTCCATAAGCAATAATGCTTAAAACATAATTTTCGTTTTTGAGAATTTCAGTTGCTTCTTTTGGAAAATCAAGCATAATTTCTAAAACAGGAAAATTGAAAGAATTTTTTATATATGCAGGATTTCCTTCAAATAAAATATTGCCTCTATCCATTAAAATAATTTTTGTGCAATTTTCTGCTTCATCAAGATAAGATGTAGAAATTAAAATTGTGGCTTTTTCTTTTAGTAAACTGTATAAAATTTTCCAGAGCTCTTTTCTTGAAACAGGATCCAAGCCATTTGTTGGCTCATCAAGCAATAAGATTTCTGGCTTTCCCATTAAAGCACAACCTAAGGATAACTTTTGTTTCATACCCCCAGAAAGATTTCCTGCAAGCCGGTTCTTAAATTCTTTTAATTTAATAAAATCTAAAATTTCTTCAATTTTTTTTATTTTTTCTCTTCTTGAAATATCAGATATATTTCCATAAAAATTTAAATTTTCATAAATGCTTAAGTCCTCATAAAGCCCAAATTTCTGAGGCACATAACTTATCTTTTCTTTTATTTTTTCTTTTTCCTTAAGAATTGAAAATCTTTCTATAAATATTTCACCTGAATCTGGCTCTATGACAGTTGCAAGGATTCTTAAAAAAGTTGTCTTCCCTGCGCCATCAGGACCAATCAAACCCAATAATTCTCCTTTTTTTATATTTAAATTTAAATTATTTAAAGCATTTTTGCCATTAAAAGATTTTTTGAGATCAACTATTTTGATATAATCTTCTGATTTCATTTTATCTTTATTTTTACATCAACTGGCATACCTGGTTTCAACTCATCATTTTCATTTTTTACACTAATTTTTATTTCAAAAACAAGTTTTGTTCTCTCTTCTTTTGTCTGGATATTTTTTGGTGTAAACTCTGCCTCGGAAGAAATATAATTTACAACACCCTCATAAATTTTATCTGGATATGTATCAGATATTATTTCTGCACTCTGTCCAATTTTGATAAGCCCCAATTTATCTTCTTTTATATAAACTTTCACATAAGGATTATTTAGATCACCAATTGTATATACAGGAACATTTGGATTTGAAATTTCTCCAACTTCAGAATTTTTTGATAAAACAACCGCATCAACTGGAGATTTTAAAATTGTATCTTTTAACTTATTTTCAATGATTTCAATTGATGCTTCTGCTTGTTTTATTTTCTTCTCCTGAGCCAGTATTATTTCTTTTCTTGTTCCTTCCAAGATCAAACTCATATTTTCCTTTGCTTTTGCAAAATTTGCAATTGAAATATCATAAATTTTTTTAAATTCTTCCATTTTTTGTTCAGAAATTGCACCATTTTTAAATAAAAATTCTGCTCTTTCAAAGTCCTTTTTTGCCTTTTCTTTTTCAATTTCTCTTGCCTTTAAATTTGCTTCTCCCTCTTTTATCTCCTGCTCCCTTGCACCCTTTTTTAATTCTTCATATTTAATTTTTGCTTCTTCAAGGATTGCTTTTTTCAATTCCAGCTCCTTTTCTATTTCATCAGATTCAATCCTTGCCATTATCTCATCTTTTTTAACTTTTTCACCTTCCTCAAATTGCAACTCTATAATCCTGCCTATGGTCTTAAAGGCAAGGTTTATTTCTTTGACTTCTATATTTCCAGAATTTATAATAAATTCATCTTCTTTTTTGTTTTTCAAATTTTTTATTATTATAAATGAAATCACAAAAACTAAAATTGCCAAAAAAATGATTATTTTTTTCATATTAATTCTCCTCAAATTTTCTTAAAATATCAAGCAAATCAAAACCCATTGCTTTATATAAATTTATTTTTGCTATATCTCTTTCATAAATTGCTTGATTATAAATTGTTTCTGTACTTAAATAAAAAATTTCTGCATCTATTACATCTTTGCTTGTGCTTGCACCTGCTTCATATCTCAATTGTTCAATTCTAAAATTTTCTTTTGCCTCTTCAATTGCATTTTTCAAGACATCTATTTTTTCTTCTGAATTTTGCAAATTTATAATTGCCTCTTTCAATTCTTTTTCAATTTTGATTTTTAAACCCCTCTCTTCTTCTTTAATTTTATCCATTTCTTTTCTTTCTTTTTCTATTTCAATTTTTGTTTTTCCCTTATCAAATAATGGATATGAAACTCTCAAAGAAATGCCCCAATTTTCTTTAAAATTAAAGTCATTTCCAGAGTTTAGGAAAAAATCTTGAGATAAATAAACTTCTGGGAGTTTATTTCCCTTTAAAAAACTTAATCTTTTTTCTATTAAATTTTTTCTTTTTTTTATTTCTTTTATTTCAATTCTGTTATTAAAAGCAATTTTTTTTGCTTCCTCAAAAGAAAATTTTTCTTGTTTAAAATAATTTTTTTGAATAATATCAATTTTTATACTTAAATCTTTCATACCGAGAAAATATTTTAAAATTTCAAAGGAAACTTCCAGATTATTCTTAACATATAATAAATTTTCTTTTGCCTTTGAAAGTTCAACTTCTGCTTTTAAGAGGTCTATCTTTGGTGCACTTCCTGCAAGATAAAAATTTTCTGCCTGAGTCCTGTGGATTTCCATTTGCTGAACAGAAAATTCAGCAGATTCTTTTAGCTTTTCAAGTTCCAATATTTTAAAATAAAGGTTTGCAATTGCATATTCTAATTCCTGTTTGTTCATTGAATATAGTAGTTCTTTAATATTTTTTTTAATTTCTGAAATAGAAATTGAATTATCAATTCTACCACCTTTATATAATGGAAATAAAAATGAATATCCAAGGTTATAAATGCTTTTATCAAATTCAGGGATTATCAATTTCCCAGAAGAAAAATAAAATGGTGTAATTGGATATGGATATTTGTATCTATTTGCACTGCTTGAGATATTTATTGAAGGAAACTTTTCAGATTTTGAATATAAAATATTTAAATTTTCTATCTCCAGATCTTTTTCATTGATTAAAATCTGAGGATTGTTTTTTAAGCCATATTCAATTAATTCAATTAAGTCAAACTGCTCATTATGAGAGTAAACTATTCCAGTCAAATAAATAATAGACAATAAAACTTGCAACATAAGTTGCCCTCCAATTTTAATTTAATGTTTAATTTTACCATTTATTTTGTATTGGTTCAGCGGAAAATGGATAAATTAAACTTATAAATAAAGGTTTCAAACATTTAAAATTACTAATATCCATTTCCATCTTTTTTATTTTAATATTTTTGACTTTAAGCAGCCTTAGGGTTTTTAGTTGAAGCTTTTGCTTAGGCTCCAATCCCTTCTGCTCCTTTTGCCCAAAACTTCCTTATCAAAA
>FWPU01007701.1_pt1 | contig 15458 bp, 17 predicted proteins | sample 2228361 | NCBI WGS metagenome assembly FWPU01 (sample SAMEA103939777, study PRJEB20133) | metagenome
TGCTCCTGTTCGTCGCAACACGAACCCACCGCAAAAACGGTCGCACTTATTCGTGCGACCAGCGGCCCCCCATTACCTCGTCGCTCGCTTTTCGCTTCCGCTCAGCTTCAGCGAACGCTCGCTGAACCCCCCGAAGAGGTTTTCTTCTTTTTTGTCGCACCCTTCGCTTTGCTTGGGGCAACTTCGTTGCCTCGTGGACATCACAAAGCGAAGGTCATCTTTATAAATTATTGTACAAATTTTTTTTCAAAAATACAAGATAGGCGGAGCCAATAATGCCTGCTTCTGTGCCAAGTTTTACAGGAACAACTTTTATTTTGTTTGCAGGATATATTGTCCGTTTTTTTATTTCTTGACGTGCTGGTTCAAAAATCATATCACCTGCAAAAGCAACATTTCCTCCAATTATTGCCATTTCAAGATTTAATAGATTTGCCACAATTGATAGTGCAATCCCGAGATATATTCCTGCTTCTTTCATTATTCTTTGTGAGAGTTTATCACCCTTTAATGAGAATTCATAAACTTTTTTTGAAGTTATTGGTTCTTTAAGAAGTGTTTTCTCTTTTCTTTTAATTGCTTCTCTTATGCGGTTTACTATACCTGTAGATGATGAATATGCTTCAAGACAGCCATAGTTTCCGCAGTTACATTTTGCTCCTGAAGGTTCAACTGTTATATGGCCAATTTCACCTGCTACATCCTGCCAGCCATGAAAAATTTTTCCGTCTAATATAAGTCCACCGCCGACACCTGTTCCAAGGGTGATGCAAATTAAATTTTTAACACCTTTACCAGCACCAATCCATGATTCACCAAGTGCAGCAAGATTTGCATCATTGTCAATATAAACAGGTAGCCCTATTTTTGAGTGAACTCTTTCTTTTAATGGAACTTCTTTCCAGCCAGAGAGATTAGGAGCATGGTGGACTATCCCTTTTTCTGTGTTAAGAGGACCTGGTGCGCCTATTCCTATACCCAGAATTTGTAAGCGGTTTATTTTTGATTTTTTTATAACTTGTTTTATACTTTTTATGATTTGTTCTATTATAAAGCTTGGCCCTTTTTCTGCTTGAGTTGATATTTTTACTTTTGATATGATTTTTCCTAATTTGTCTACTATTCCTGTGTAGATTTTTGTTCCACCAAGATCAACTCCGATTGAATAATTATTGTTTTTCATGTTTCCTTTTAGCGAGGGAAGTTTGTAAGCAAAATGTAGCGGTGCAATTTACCGCGTCCGCTAATTCTTTTGGCGGATTGCACATTTCTATCCAACTTCAGTTGAGGGTTTGTCTGATTTCTGTCATAGGCAGACAAGACATTCAATAGGAAAAGAATTTTCCCCATAGATAACCTCTTTCTTCAAAAACCACAGAGAACACAGAGTTTTTTTGTCACTGATTTACAAGTATATTTTTTGCCACTGAGGACACTGAATCCACTGAAAAATTTTTTTGTTTGTTTTTTATTCTATTTTATCTTCAGTGCTTTCAGTGTCTTCTGTGGCTTTTATTTTTTTCTCTGTGTCCTCTGTGGTTTATTCTTTGAAATTCCTATGCTTTTCAAAGTGTCAATCATGTTAATCTGCTCAATAAATTGAGCAACTACATTAGAATTTTTTATGCACCAAACTTAGAGAGTTTCAGTGCGTTTGCCATTGCAAGTGGCATTACATTTATTGCAGGGAAGATCCCAAGGGAACCATTCAAACATTCACTCTCACAGAATTTTTTTATATTTTTTTCAGTTCCAGATGTGTAGTTGGAGTAAAGCATAAATGGGACAGGATGCCAGGAGTGCCCATGTAAAACACTGGGAGTTGAATGGTCACCAGTTATAATAAGAACATCTGGTTTTAATGATAAAAATTCAGGTATGTTCTTGTCAATTTCTTCTATTTTTTTTACTTTTGCCAAAAAATTTCCATCTTCACCAAAGGCGTCTGTTTCTTTTATATGGATATAGAAGAAATCATAATTTTTGTATTCCTGTTTTAGAGTTATGATTTCGTCTTCAAGTTTTTCGCCAGTTTTTAAAATTTTCATTCCTACCAGTTGTGCAAGTCCGCGATACATGGGATAAGTTGCAATTGCAGCAGGGGTAAGTTTATATACATCCTGCATCTGTGGTATATCTGGATATTTTGAGAAACCCCTTAAAAGAATATAGTTTGCTGGATGATGCTCTTTTATAATTTCAACTGATTTTTCTAAAAATTTGTTGGTAATTTCTGCTGTTCTTTTTGAATTTATAGAGTTATCTTTCGAGACAATTTTTTTGGGTGGATTGTTTTCTTTTTGTGGATCGTTCTCTGTTATTTCTTCTGAGAGATTTTCTCCTGAGAATACCACTACAAATCTATGCTCCTTGCCATTTCTTATTAGAACTTTCACATTATCAATTTCTTTTATTTTTTCCTGAAGGATTTTACAGATTTCCTGATTTTTTTCTGTTGATATTCTGCCTGCTCGTCGGTCAGTAATTAGGCCGGTTGAGTAGTCTATCGTTGCAAAATTTGCCCTTGCTGAAAGGTCGTTTTTGCTAAGTTCAACTCCAATTCCAAGTGCTTCAAGAACACCTCTTCCAATTTGATATTTTACAGGGTCGTATCCGAAGAGAGAAAGATGTGCAGGCCCTGAGCCTGGAGTTATTCCATAAGCCACAGGTATGGTTAGACCACATAATGAATTTCTTGCAAGTTTGTCAAGGTTTGGTGTTTGTGCTGTCTCAAGTTCTGTTTTACCTGTTTTTTGGTCAGGAATTCCGCCAAGGCCATCTATTACAATAAGCAAAATTTTTTTGTCATTTTTTTGTGATATTGATTTTATAAGTTCCAAATTTTCCATTTAGTTATCTGTTATCATGCCGCGAGTGGGATTTGAACCCACACGGTGTTAACCATACGCCCCTCAAACGTACGCGTCTGCCAATTCCGCCATCGCGGCATTTTTTATTTATACAAAAAATACAGTATTAAATTATTATTCTTGTGGTTGTTGTGGAATTTGTTGTTGTGTTATAGGTATCTGGCTTGTAACTGTTCTTATACCTCTGCGGTAGCCGAGATAAGTCATACTTATTGTTGTTAAGAAAAAAATTACTGCAAGAATTGCTGTTGTTTTTCTTAAAAATTCTGAACCAGATGGTGTGCTGAACAGTTGTTCTCCGCCGCCTCCGCCAAATATTCCACCAAAACCACCCATTCTTCCTGTCTGTGTAAGAACAACAAGAATAAGAAGTAAGCAGGTAATAATATGGACTATAACAACAAATACATACATTTTATTTCTCTGGTAATACTGCTATTCCTGGAAGAATTTTTCCTTCAAGTAGTTCTAAACTTGCTCCACCACCAGTTGAAATATGTGAGATTTTATCCTGAACACCTGCTTTTTTTATAGCAGATATTGTATCTCCGCCACCTACAATAGAAACAGCACCATTTTTAGTTGCATTTGCAACTATTTCTGCTATTTTTTTTGTTCCTGTAGCAAATTTTTCTATTTCGAATACACCCATTGGACCATTCCAGACAATTGTTTTTGCTTGCATTATTACAGGAGCAATTCTGTTAATTGTCATCTTACCTATATCAACTCCGTACCAGTTATCAGGGATTTCAACACCATTTGTTTCTTCTGATTTTGCATCTGGCGAAATCTTGTCTGCCAGGACATGGTCAATTGGTAAAAACAAAGAAATGTTTTTCTCTTCAGCTTTTTTCAAAAGTTTTGTAGCAATTTCAATTTTATCATCTTCTACAAGAGAATTGCCAGTTTTTATGCCTTTTGCTTTTAGGAATGTATAAGCCATTGCACCACCAATTATGAGTGCATTCACTTTGTTTAATAAATTTTCAATCACCATTATTTTATCTGAAACTTTTGCTCCACCAAGGATTGCAACAAAAGACCTTTCAGGTTTTTCGAGTGCTTTTGAAAAAAATATAAGTTCTTTTTCTAATAAAAGACCGGCACAACTCGGTAGATATTTTGCTACCCCCTCAGTAGATGCGTGTGCCCTGTGGACAGTTCCGAAAGCATCCTGAACAAAGACTTCCCCAAGTGATGCAAGCTCACTTGCAAACGCAGGGTCATTTTTTTCTTCACCTGGGTTAAATCTTAAATTTTCAAGAAGAAGTATTTCCCCAGAGCCAAGTCCAAGAGCAAGTTTCTTTGTCTCAGGGTCAATACAACCGGGCGCCATTTTCACTTCTTGTTTTAGTAATTCAGATAATCTTTTTGCTACTGGTTTTAATGAATATTTTTCCTCGGGTTTACCTTTTGGTCTACCAAGATGGGACATTAAGATTATTTTTGCATTTTGTTCTTTTAGATAGTTTATTGTAGGTAATGTTTCTTTAATCCTTGTGTCATCAGTGATATTTAGTTTTTCATCAAGTGGAACATTGAAATCAACCCGAACAAGAACTCTTTTATTTTTAACAGAAACATCTTTTAATGTTTTTTTCATAACACTGTCTCCTTAATTATAATTTATAGTCCTTTTTCTATTATATATTCAATTAAGTCAATAACTCTGCAGGAATAACCCCATTCATTGTCGTACCATGCTAAAACTTTCACAAAATTATCTTGTATTACCTTGGTGCTTTTTGCATCTAAAACTCCACTTAGTGGACAATGATTGAAGTCAATTGACACAAGTGGTTCTTCTGTATATCCATAGATATTTTTAAGTTTTGTCTCACATGCTTTTTTGAATGTAGCATTTATTTCTTCTGCTGTTGCTGGTTTTGAAAGTAAAACAGTTAAATCAACTACAGAAACATTTGGTGTTGGCACACGAATTGCAAAACCGTCAAGTTTACCTTTAAGTTCAGGAATTACAAGTCCTATTGCTTTTGCAGCACCAGTTGAAGTTGGGATTAAAGATATACCTGCCGCTCTTGCTCTTCTTAAATCAGAATGCGCCATATCCTGAACTCTCTGGTCATTTGTGTATGCATGTATTGTTGTCATGAGCCCTTTTTCTATTTTCCAGTTTTCATGTAAAACTTTTGCTATAGGTGCAAGACAGTTTGTAGTACAACTTGCATTTGATATAACATGGTGATTTTTTGGGTCATATTTTTCTTCGTTTACTCCAAGAACTATTGTTATGTCTTCACCTTCTGCTGGAGCAGAAATTATTACTTTTTTTGCTCCACCTTTTGTTATGTGATTTTCTGCACCTTTTACTTCTTTCCCTTTTTTATTTATACCATCTTTTTTTACAGTAAAAAGCCCTGTTGATTCTACTACAATTTCTACTCCAAGGTCTTTCCATGGAAGTTCTGCTGGGTCTTTTTTCTTTAAAACTTTAATTTTTTTACCGTCAATAGATATTTCATCTTCACTAATTACTTTAACTTCACCTTTGTATGTTCCGTGAACAGAGTCATACTTGAAAAGGTGTGCATTTGTTTTTGCATCTGTGATATCATTGATTGCTACAAGTTCAATGTTTTTTGAGTTTTTCTCAAGTAAACTTCTTGCTACAAGGCGTCCTATTCTACCGAAACCGTTAATACCAATTTTTACTGCCATTTATGTATCTCCTTTCTGTTTATTGATTTTTTGATTTAGCCACACAATCTCTTATTTTTCTTATAAGTTATATTGTGTATTATTATATCCAAATTCTGTTTTAGTTGTCAAGATTAGGATAGATATCAATAATTTATCTTAAGGTTTGCTTTCTACTTATATGGAATGCATCTACTTATTATTCTTTGTTCTGATTTGTTCAGGTAATCAGATTTTCTTAGCTTTCTTCCCCTGTTGGAAGACATTCCTGTAAGCAAGTGTCTTAGTCCTGCTTTTTTATATTTTATTTTTCCTTTTGCTGTGACTTTAAATCTCTTTTTAGCGCCACTGTGTGTTTTTAATTTTGGCATAATCTTTATCCTTTTTTTATTTTTTTAATGGAGAAAATATAACAGTAATTCTATTCTTTTCTAATTTAGGTTCTGAATCCTGAGTTGCTAAATCACTTATTTTTTCTTTTATTTTGTTAATAATTTCTACTCCTATCTCGTTATGAAGTATTTCTCTCCCAGAAAAAACTATTGTAAACTTAACTTTATGTTTTTTTTCGAAAAATTCTCTTGCATGTGTTATTTTAAATTCCAGGTCATGTTCACCAATTCTCGGACTTAATCTTATTTCTTTTATTTGAAAAATTTTTTGCTTCTTTCTTTCCTCTCTTAATCTTTTTTCAAGTTCATATTTATATTTTGAATAATCTGTTATTTTGCATACAGGAGGAACTGCTTGCGGTGCTATTTCTACTAAGTCAAGTCCTTTTTCATAAGCAATTTTGAGAGCTTCTTGTGTAGATTTTATCCCTAGCTGTTTGCCGTTTTCGTCAATAACTCTAACTTGTGGAACGCGGATATATTCATTAATTCTTGTTTTTTTTACTTCAAATTTCACTGTTAAAGTGTTAACTCACCTCTTTCTTTTGGCTGATACATTAAGTTATCTATTACATAGCCAATAAATTGAGTGACCACATTAATTGAACACACTTTCCTGATATAACATTATAATATAAATTTTTAATATGGTCAAGACCTATTTTGGATTTCTTTTTTCAATTGGCTTGTGAATTCTTCTATTGTTAATGTCTTTAGAGTTTTGTCATTTGAGGTTCTTACAGATATTTTCTTTTCTTGCTTTTCTTTTTGACCAACAACTACTATATAAGGAATTTTATTTAAAGTTGCTTCACGGATTTTATAATTCAATCTTTCATTTTTTGTATTTAGTTCTGAACGAATCCCTTCGTCTATGAGTTTTTTATGGACTTCTTCTGAATAATCTTTTTGTTCATCTGTTATATTTATAACAGAAACCTGCACAGGAGCAAGCCAGAGCGGGAAATTTCCTCCATAGTGTTCTATTAAAACACCAAAAAATCTTTCTATTGAGCCAAGAAGTGCTCTGTGAATCATTACAACTTGTTTGTCTTTTCCATCTTCATCTCTGTAAGTTACATTGAATCTCTGTGGCAGATTAAAATCAAATTGGATAGTTGCACATTGCCATGCTCTGCCAAGAACATCTTTTATTTTTAAGTCAATTTTTGGACCGTAGAAGGCACCGCCCCCTTCATCAATTTTATAAGGATGGCCTGTTTTTTCCATTGCATTTTTTAATGAGTTTGTTGCTCTATCCCAATTTTCCTGTGTTCCAACAAAGTCAGTTGGTTGAGTAGCCAGATATGTTTCAAATTCAGTAAATCCAAATGTTTTTAAAAATCTTACAGTGAAGTTAAAAACATTTAACATTTCCTGTTCTAATTGTTCAGGAGTACAGAATATATGCGCATCGTCAATAGTAAAACCACGAACTCTCAATAATCCGTGTAGAACTCCAGATTTTTCATATCTATATACAGTGCCAAGTTCAGCAAGACGAATTGGTAGTTCTCTATAAGAATGCAGTTGTGTTTTGTAAATCATTATATGATTTGGGCAATTCATTGGTTTCACACGATACGGTTTTCCTTCAATGTCCATTGAAGAATACATTAGCTCAGAATATTTTTCAAGGTGACCGCTGATTCTGTAAATTTCTTCTGAAGCAATATGTGGAGTATAAACAATTTGATAGCCATTTCTTAGATGTTGTTCTTTCCAGTATGTTTCAATTATGTTTCTTACAATTGCTGCTTTTGGATGCCAGTGAATAAGTCCACTACCAACTTCTTCATGAATAGAAAATAAATTCAGTTGTGTTCCTAATTTTCTGTGGTCTCTTTTTTTTGCTTCTTCAAGTTTTTTCAAATATTCCTCAAGTTCTTCTTCTGTGAAAAAGGCGGTTCCATAAATTCTTTGAAGTTGTTCTTTCTTTTCATCCCCACGCCAATAAGCACCAGCAACAGATAGCAATTTAAAAAATTTTATTTCTCCGGTTGATTCAATATGTGGCCCTTTACATAAATCAATAAAATTATCATGTTGATATATAGATACAGTTCTTTGTCCTTCTTTTTCTAATTCTTCAATAAGTTCAAGTTTATATTTTTCTTGTCTTTCTTTAAATATTTTTTTTGCTTCATCAACGGATATTTCTTTCTTAATGAATTTATAGTTTCCTTTAATAATCTCTAACATTTTTTGTTCTATTTTTGGTATGTCTTCTACTGATATTGTCTTTGGTAGGTCAAAATCATAATAGAAACCATCTTCAATAGCAGGACCAATTGCAAGTTTTGTTCCAGGGAAAAGTTCTATTACTGCCTGTGCCATAACATGACTTGTAGAATGTCTTAATGCTTGAATATTTTTTTCTTCCATGATTAACTTGTTGACTTTAAAGCATCGTTATATAAATTTTCAAGAAATTTTCTTATTATTTCAGCACATTCTTTACAGAATTCTTTTGAAAGGACTACACTATTATCTTTAATTGATAGCCCGTTGACCATTTTTGCAAGATTTTCAATTTTTTTTACAAATGAAAAGTTTTCTGTTTTTCCTGAAAAAGAAATAATACAATGTCTGAGTGCAATTATATAGTCAATTTTTTTCCAGAGTTCTTCAGGAGCAGTTAATTTCGTTCCTATTTTCTTAGTGGTGTATTCAATAAGTCGTTCAATAATGGTTCCTCTTAAATCATTTATACTTTCTGTTTTGTCTAGTTGTTTTTTGAGTTCATTACAATATGTAATAATCTCTGATTCAAGAAAAATTACAAGTGTAACAATAAATGACTTTAACAGGGTGTTTTCAAATTCAAACATAAAATATGAAATTGCTTCGTCTCTCCCAACCTGTGAGTAAATTCCAAATTTTTTGACATCTATAAACTCAGGAATTTCTTCAAGGAAGGAATGTAGTAAATCCAGTCTCATATTGAATGTCAAAATATTTTCAAAAAGTGCTATTTCTACAGAAGTTTTTTTCTCTTTTATCATTTTGGGAATTTTTTAGGTAAGGATAAAAAAAATTGCGGGGGTTGGATTTGAACCAACGACCTCCAGGTTATGAGCCTGACGAGCTTCCGGGCTGCTCCACCCCGCAGAAATATAATACAAAATTTAATTTGATTTGTCAATACTTTTTATTTCGTGATTTGTGTTTTCAGGTTTACAAAATACTATACTACAAAAAGGCTGTTGGTTGAAAAATTTGGTTCACTGATTAGATTGATTCCTAATTTTCTTAAACCTGCTTCATCACCAGGAGTTGGTATGTGAGTTATATGCATTTCACATTCCTGAAGTTCTTTTAGTTTTTCCATGGCAAGTCCAGCGGTAGGATTTGTTGTTGCACTTATACTCAGTGCAATTAAGGTTTTTTCTAGATTTAAACTTATTGATTTTGGATTTGTGATATTTTTTTGTATTTACTTATTGATTCTTTATTTACAAGCCCCATTACATATTCACAGGTATATCTAAATATCTTCTTATTATTTCCTGTTTGGCTGCTTCTTGAACCACTTCGTCATCTACAATTGTAAACCCTGCACAATTTACTCCCATGTCAGTAGGTGATTTATATATTGATTCTGTCCCTATTATAATTTGCCAGATGAAAAGGGTCTATTAAATTAAAATCTTTTATATCAGCAGTTGCAGATTCATAAGCAATATTTACAGGATGTTTTAGAGGAAGATTCCATATAGGAAATGTCTCAAATTTTGCATAACCTGACCGTATCCCTCTTTTATAGTCATGATATAGTTGAGAAAGACAGGTTGAGAGTTTTTCACTTACAATCAGGTCTAAATTTGTGGGTTATCCATCTATAGGAGAGTGAATATATACTTTTATGTTTCTCCTTTCCAGTTTGTTCTTGAATATTATTGCTGATGGTTGATTTTCAAACCTGGCTATGACAACTGCAGCAATTTCAATTCCCCATTCTTTTAGGTCATCAATCAGTTTAAGAACATCAGCATCATATGTAATTCCAAAATCTGCTCTTATTTTTCTTCTTTCAATATCACCTGAATAAATACAGAGTATTATGTCTGCTTTATCTTTTAATTGATTTAATAGACGCATTTTTATGTTTGGGTCATACCCGGGCAGGACTCTTGATGCGTGATAGTCAAAAAAAAGTTTTCCACCAAATTCAAGATATAGTTTGTCTTTAAACATCTTAACTCTTTCAAGTATGAAAGAGGACTGTTTCTGTAAATAAGTTTCGTTGTCAAATCCAATTTTTTAGTCATAGATTTTAATCTATAAGTTGTTCAGTTAGAAAATTTTTTTGGATTAAATTGTATTTGGTTGATTTATCAGGCAAACCCTCAACTGAAGTTGGGTAGAATTGCGGGCTCAATAAATTGAGAGCCTACAATACAGGTAAATATTTTTCTAATTCGTAATCAGTTACTCTTTTTCTGTAGTTATCCCACTCGAGTTTTTTATTTTCTATGAATTCCTTGAATACATGGTCTCCAAGAGTTTCACGAACGAGTTGGCTTTTTTCTGTAAGTTTTATTGCCTCTATTAAACTTCCAGGAAGAGCTTTTATTCCCTTTCTCTCTTTTTCTTCTTCTGTCATCTGATAAACATTTTCTTCAATTGGTTCAGGAACTTTAAGTTTTTCTTCAATTCCTTTAAGTCCTGCTCTTAACATACAAGCAAATGCAAGATAAGGATTACAGGCAGGGTCTGGCGCTCTAAATTCAATTCTTGTTGCTTCTTCTTTTCCTGGTTTATACATTGGAACTCTTATTAAGTGAGAACGATTTCTCTGCGCCCATGATAAATATACAGGCGCTTCATAACCAGGAACAAGCCGTTTATAAGAATTTACCCATTGACATATGACAGAACATATCTCAGGTGCATATTTTAATAATCCTGCAATAAACTGAAGTGCTATTTCACACAAGAAATACTTTCCTTTTGAGTCAAAAAATGCATTTTTACCATCTTTAAAAAGTGACATATGTGTGTGCATTCCAGAGCCATTTTCGCCAAAAAGAGGCTTAGGCATAAAAGTCGCATAAACATCGTTTGCAAAAGCAATTTCTTTTACTGTAAGACGATGTGTCATAACAATATCTGCCATTTTTAGTGCGTCAGTATATTTAAGGTCAATTTCATGCTGACTTGGCGCAACTTCATGGTGTGCATATTCAACTTTTATTCCCATTTCTTCAAGTGCAAGAACTGTCTGACGCCTGAGGTCTATTGCCTCATCTCTTGGGATTAAATCAAAATATCCACCTTTGTCAAGAATTTCAGGATTGTTTGAATTTTTGAAATAGAAAAATTCAAGTTCTGGTCCAATATAGAAAGTAAAACCAAATTTTTTCTTTGCATACTCAAGATTTCTTTTGAGTATATATCTTGGGTCACCTTCAAAAGGTGTTCTATCGGGATTGAGTATATCACAGAACATTCTTGCTGTTCCTTTTTCTTTTGGTCTCCAGGGTAGAATTGTAAAAGTTTCAGGGTCAGGAATCGCCACCATATCGCTTTCATCGATTCTAACGAAACCCCTTATTGACGAGCCATCAAAACCCATTCCTTCTTCAAATGCTTTTTCAAGTTCTTCGCTTGTTATTGTAAAACTTTTCAAAAACCCAAGAATATCTGTGAACCAGAATTCAATAAATTTAATATCTTTCTCCTGAATGGTTTTAAGAACAAGTTTTTTGTCCATTTTTTCTCCTCTATAATTTATATATTTCTGGTGGTTTACGTTTGTGTTCAGTTTTTTTAATTATATTTCTTATTTTTGAATTTTTCAAGTTTCCTTCAAGTATTTTATCAAGCATTTCATAGGTTATTCCCATTTCTTCTTCGTCTGTTTGACCTGGCCAGAGTCCCGCTGATGGTTTCTTATCTATTATTTTTTCTGGAATTTTGAGTGCTTTTGCAAGTTGAATAACATCTTTTTTAAGTAAGTCACCAATTGGTAAAATATCTACTCCGCCGTCACCATATTTTGTAAAATAGCCCATCATAAGTTCTGATTTATTCCCTGTGCCTACAACAAGATAATTAAGTTTATTTGCAAAATAGTAGAGTGTAATCATCCTCAATCGCGGTTTTATGTTTGATTTGGCAATTTTATTCGCCGGGGGCAATATTTTTATAAAACTTTCATAAATATCTGTGAGGTCTATTGTTTCTGTCCTTAATTTGAGTTTTTCTGCAACAAGTTTTGCATCTTCTATTTCAGTTTCTGGTGTCTGGCAGGGTAGAATTAGACAAAGTAAATTTTTTGAGCCAATTGCATTTTTACAAAGGGCAGAAACTACTGCTGAATCAACTCCACCAGAAAGACCGACTACAGCGCCTTTTACTTTTGCCTGTTTAATTTTTGTTTTTATCCAGAGTGATATTTTTTTGACTAAATTTGAAGGCATAACTTATTAAATAAAAAAATTTCTTATTTGTCAAGTTTCTTGATTTTTTGTGAAAAGTTTTGTATAAATAACTAGTTAGAGATTTTGGGCAGAACTTGCTCTTTCTTTAATTTTGCAAATTTTCATTTTTAATTTTGAATTTGTGATTAAAAATTGGGGAGTAGCCAAGCGGTAAGGCACCAGACTTTGGATCTGGCATTCAGAGGTTCGAATCCTCTCTCCCCAGTTTTTTATTTAAAAATTTTTTTCAGATATCTTTGCAGTTGATCCATTAGAGTGAAATTCCCGTCATAAAAAATCACCAAAAAGAACAGTCCAGCATGGTTTTGAAGACATAACATAAGTTTGTTTCTTATGTGATATTGAGTGGGATAACTAAACTGCTGTGATTATATTCCAAAAATTAAAAGGGGAGAGCGAGGGGACTTGAACCCCCAACAACATGGGCCACAGCCATGTGCTCTGGCCAGTTGAGCTACGCTCTCCGTGTAAGGTCTATAACTTACTAATTTATAGACGAAAAATTTTATACCAGAATTTTTCAGTTATCAATTAACTGCCCCCGGCGCGACTCGAACGCGCAACCCTCTGCTTAGAAGGCAGATGCTCTATCCAGTTGAGCTACAGGGGCATCCTCAAAAAACATTATACAAAATTATCTATCAAAAAATCAATATTTTGATTTTTGCAGGTTATTGTAAAGATAAGATGTCACATAAAGAGAGAAAATACCATCTAAATCCCTTTTACAAAAAAGGAGGAATAAAATCCCCCTCTTATCCCCCTTTTTCAAAGGGGGAAGTTTTTCTCCCCTCTATGGATTTACAATACATATTTTGATTTCTGCACCTTCTTTGATGTTTAAATGTTTTGATGTGTTAGTTTGGTAGATAGAAATTTCAAGTGAGTTAAAACTGTTAAACAAAGCAATTGGTTTTTTGTTTTTGCTCTCTGTATAAGATAGACTTAATTTTTTTATTCTGTGATTTTTAACTTGAATTTCAAATTTGTGATTTTTGACAAAATTATTAAAAATTTTTTCATCAATGTTTGTTATAAGATTTCCAAACCTATCTATATAGATTACTTCACCAATAAGACAATTTTTCTTTATAATTGGTTCTGGAAATTTGATTGAAGTAATTTCTTTTATTTCATGCCCAAAGTTTTCTAATTTTTCCCCTTTTGAAATATATGCAGAAACAGGCCCAAAAATATCTCTTCCGTGAAAAGTATTTGAAACTGGCTTTAAAAAATATTTTTCCTGAGTAATTTGAATAATTTTTTCGATTTCATCTTTTTGTAAGAAAGATAAAACTCCATTGTCTGGTGCAACAAAAAAATATTCTTTTGTTTTTATTATGAGTGCTTTTCTTTCAGAGCCGACTTGTGGGTCAACAACTACTGTAAATATTGTGCCTTCTGGAAAATATCTATAAGAATTTTTTAGAATAAACATTGCTTCTTTTATATCTTGAGGTTTTATATTGTGGCACAGGTCAACAATTTTTGTTTCTGGATTTATTTTATAAATTACTCCTTTCATTACTCCAACAAAATTGTCTTTTAACCCGAAATCTGTCAATAGAGCAATTATACTCATTTTTTCTTTTTCTCCCATATACCTTTAATAGGTGTATTACAGAATTTACATTTTCCTTCTACAATGTTGTTTTCAAGGACAGAAAAATGATGTCTTTTAATTAAGACTTTACCGCATTTGTAGCAAAATGTGCTGTTTGCACTATGGCCTGGGACATTTCCTATTGTTACGTATCTAATTCCTGTTTTTATTGCAATTTCTCTTGCTTTTTCAAGAGTAGAAATTGGAGTCGGTGGATAATCAGAAAATTTGTAAGAAGGATAAAATCTTGAAAAATGTAGAGGAACATCCTGACCAAGATTGTTGACTATCCATTTACACATTTCTTCTATGTCTTTTGGATTGTCATTTAATCCAGGAATAACAAGATTGACTATTTCAAGCCATACATTATTTTCTTTTACTGTTTTTAAAGTGTTAAGTGTTGATTCTAGTGATTGTTTTGAACCATCAGTAATTGCTTTTTTATAAAAATCTTCTGTAAAACCTTTTAAATCAACAGTAACAGCGTCCACATATTTTAGCAATTCTTTTAGTGGTTCAGTGTTAATTGCGCCACAGGTATGAACTATGACCATAACTTTTTTTTCTTTTGCTTTTTTTGAAATGTCAAGCATATATTCATAAAAAATAGTTGGCTCAGTATATGTGAAAGATACACCTATACATCTATTTCTTATTGCAAGTTCAACAAGTTTTTCTGTTGGAAGATAAAAACTTTCAACTTCTTCTGGTAGAAATTGGGATATGTGCCAGTTATGACAGAATTTGCATTTGAATGTGCAGCCAGCAGTTGCTAAACAGAGAATACTTGCCCCGGGAAACACATGATAGGCAGGTTCTTTTTCTATTGGGTCAATATGAACAGCACATGGAAAAGAGTAAACTATAGAATAGAGTTTACCATCTTTGTTTTCTCTTGCTCCACAGAGACCTCTTGAGTTTGGTTTAATGGTGCATTTTCTAAAACATAAAAGACATTTCACCCAGTTTTTAGGAAGTTTTTCCCAGTAGAGCGCTTCTTTTTGATATTTTGAGATTTTTGGTGTTGCCATTGTATTAGAGTCAGTTTTTGAATTGCAGATTTTAAAGGATATGTTTAACAATAAAAAAATCAATAAAATTTTTATATTTGGTTTATTCTTTAACTTCACTTTTTAGCCAGTTGAAAAATTTTTCGTTTGAATTAACAGGAATTTTTGTAATACAGGGGATGGTGTAAGGATGGATTTTTTCTACTTCTTTTTTTACTTTTTCAAAATTTTCTTCTATTGTTTTTACAATTGCCACAAATTCTTTTTCATCTGCAATTTTTCCTTCCCACCAGTAGAGTGAGGTTATTGGGAATATATTTGCGCAAGCAATAAGTTTTTTTTCAAGCAGATGCCGTACAATTTTTCTTGCTTCTTCTTCTGATGGATTTGTGATGTAGATGAAGATGAAGTCGTTCATTTTTTATGGTCGGGAAGGAGGGATTTGAACCCTCGACCTCACGGTCCCAAGCCGT
>FWPU01009414.1_pt1 | contig 15448 bp, 14 predicted proteins | sample 2228361 | NCBI WGS metagenome assembly FWPU01 (sample SAMEA103939777, study PRJEB20133) | metagenome
TCCCCCGCTGGCGGGGGACAGCCCCCGTCAACGGGGGCAGGGGGGCGATAGACCAGTTCGGCATCCTATGCCGACGATTTTCGAGGGAGAGCAAAAAAGTTAAGAGGAGAGCAGAATAATGAAGTCGTTCAAAGCCATCTGGATTTTTAGTCTGATTTATCCGTGCGTGGCGTTCGCGCAGCAGGGACAATCGCCCGCCGCGCAGCCGCCGCAACCTGCCGCGCCGCAACCCGCACCGAAGATGGCGCCGCGCGTCGTGCGCCTGGCGCAGTATCCGTCGCTGTCGCCGGACGGGATGAAAATTGCGTTCATGTATCGCGGGGACATCTGGACGGTGCCGGTGTGGGGGAGAGAAGCCAAGCGCATCGTGGAACACGCGGCGTTCGATGCCCGCCCGCGTTGGTCGCCGGATGGCAAGACCATCGCGTTTGTCTCCAACCGCAACGGCAACGAGGACATTTTCACCGTGCCCGCCGAGGGCGGCGAGGTCAAGCAAATCACCTTCCACACCGCGCCGGACATCCTCGGCGACTGGTCGCCGGACGGGAAGCAGATTCTCTTCTACTCCGCCCGCGAGACGCGCGCGCCCATGCTTTACACGCTCAACCTTGCCGACGGACGCCTGCGCAAACTGACGGAGGATGAAGTGACGCTGCAGTCGCCTGCTTTCGCCCCCGATGGCAAAACCATCGCTTACTCGCGCGGGGCGGGAACGTGGTGGCGGCGCGGCTATCGCGGCAGCGGCAATGCGGAGATTTACACGCTGGCTCTCACCGACCCGAAGGCGATTCCCAAACGGTTGACCGAGTTCAAGGGCAACGATTTTTGGCCCATGTACGCCGCCGACGGCAAGACGCTTTATTTCGTCACCGACCGCGACGGCACGTTTAACATCTGGAAGATGAGCCATGACGGGCGCAACGCCAAACAAGTCACGCGCCACAAAGACCCCGTCCACTATGCTGCTATTGCGCTCAACCGCAAGCGCATCGTTTACGAGTGCGGGTTTGATTTGTGGACGCTGGACATTGACGAGCCGCACCCCGCGCCGCGCAAAGTCAATATCACCGCCCTCCTCGAAGAGAAGCCCAAAACGCCCGAAACGGTCACGATTTCCGGGAACGCGACGGAGTACGAAGTTTCGCCCGACGGCAAGTGGATTGGGTTCGTGGCGCGGAACGAAATTTTCGTCGTGCCGTCCGACAAGGGCGGCGACGCGATTTGCCTGACCAACTGCCCCGCCCGCGACTTTGATTTCGTGTGGTCACCAGACAGCAAAAAAATCGCTTACGTCTGCGAGAACGGAGCCGACCAAAACATCTGCATTCTGGATGTGGAAACCAAACAGAGCAAACCCCTGACGAACACGCCCGGTCCTGAAACCACCCCGCAGTTCTCGCCCAACGGGAAATGGCTGGCGTTCATCGCTGGCTCCGGCGGACGCGCGATTTGCGTCATGCCCGCCGAGGGCGGGGCGGCGCGTCAGATTGCAGAAGGTCCATTCATCGGCAGCATCAACTGGTCGCCCGATTCGCGCTGGATTGCTTTCACGAAACGCGACGCGGCGAACTCGACGGACATCTGGGTCGTGCCCGAAACGGGCGGCGCCGCCGTCAACATCACGCGCTACGCTGGCTCGAACGCTTCGCCGCAGTGGACGGCAGACGGCAAGAGAATCGTCTATCTGGCAAGCCACGTTGACAGCGGCAGCGGCGGCTCTCGCTTTGGCGGATTTTCGGGCGGCGGCAGACCGGAAATCTGGACGGTGTCGCTGACGAAGCCGACGAGATCAGGGGACAACGAGACCAGGGGACAACGAGACCAGGGGGCACCCACGGTTGTGGTCGGTAGTCCTGGGGTCAGTGGGCAGGGGTCAGAAGTGAGCATTGACTTTGATGGCATCGTCAAACGCGCCCGCCGATTGACCAGCAGTCCGCAGGGGTTCATCAGCTCTTTGATTCTTTCGCCCGACGGCAAAACGATTTTCTTCACGGCGCTGGGCGACCTTTACGCTGTTTCGGTGGACGGCGGCTCGCCTGCCAAAGTCACGAGCGGCATAGGCGGCAACCTGCGCATCAGCGCGGACGGCAACACGATTTATTCCGGCGGCGGCGGGGGATTCGGGGGATTCGGCGGATTCGGCGGTGGCGGCTCCATCCGCAAAGTGCCGCGCACGGGTGGAACGCCGACGACGATTTCTTTCAACGCAAAGATTGAGATTGACCGTGATGAAGAAAGGCGGCAAACCTTCGACGACGGCTGGCGGTTGTTGAAGGACAACTTCTACGATGAAAAGATGCACGGCGTCGACTGGAACGCGGTGCGCAAGAAATATCGCCCGTTAGTGGACGAGTGCGGCACCCGCGACGATTTTTTCATGCTGATGCAATTAATGGTCGGCGAGTTAAACGCCTCGCATACCGGCGTCGGTCCAGTGGGCGCGTTCAACCGAGGCGGCAGCGGTCCGACGACAGGCACGGGGTATTTGGGTGTCACGTTTGACTACGACTACCACGGCGTGGGGCTGCGCGTGGCAGACGTCATGCCCGAGGGTCCCGCCGACAAAGAGGAAAGCCGTATCAATCCGGGCGAATACATTCTTGCGATTGGTGGCAAAGACGCGACCTTGAGCGAATCGCTGCACCAGACGCTCAAAACGGGCACGGCGGTTGAACTGTTAGTCAACACCATGCCGTCCAAAGACGGAGCGCGCACGGTTAAAATCACGCCCATCGCCCAAGGTCCGTGGCGCGACTTAGAATACGAGCGCTGGGTCAGCCTCAACCGTCAAACGGTTGAAAAACTGTCTAACGGACGTTTCGCCTACATGCACATCAAAGCGATGGACCCGCCATCGCTGGCGCGATTCCAGAAGGAGTTGTTGAGCGACGCCTACGAGAAAGAAGGACTGGTGTTGGACGTGCGCTGGAACGGCGGCGGGCGCATCCATGACGAACTGTTCGCCATCCTGACCAAGCGCGTCCACGTTTACGAGACGCCGCGCGGCGGGTTGAAGATGACGCAGCCGTTCGGGGCGTTCACGCGCCCGATGATTCTGCTCATCAATCAGAACTCCGGCAGCGACGCCGAAATCTTTCCCAACGGCTTCCGCGTCAACAAATTGGGCAAAATCGTGGGCGTGCCCACAGCGGGGGGGGTCATCGGCACCAACGAACGCACCCTGTTGGACGGTCAGACCTCTCTGCGCGTGCCACAGACGGGCTGGACAACACTCGACGGGATTAACCTCGAAAACTACGGCGTTCCGCCGGACGTTTACGTGGAGAACCGCCCGGAAGACTACATTCTGCGGCGTGATCGTCAGCTTGAGACCGCCGTGCAGGAACTGCTGAAACAGGTGGACCGGGCAAAGACGAGGGAGCGGAAGTCATAGGGGGGCGATGGAAATGCCAGCAACGATTTTAGTCGTGGATGACGATGTGTCGGTGGCGGCGGCTGTGCGTGCAATTCTGCTCATGGACGGCTATCACGTCCTCGAGGCATACAGCGGTCGGGAGGCGCTGGACCTCATGCGTCAAAACACGCCGGACCTGATTATCTCAGACGTGATGATGCCGCAGATGGACGGCTATCAGTTCTACGAGGCGGTGCAGCGCGTCCCGCATTGGCGCGCCCTCCCCTTCATTTTTCTGACGGGGCGGGACTCGCCCGAAGCCACTCTTAAGGGCAAATCATTGGGGGTGGACGACTACCTGACAAAGCCGATAGCGCCCGAAGAACTGTTGGCGGTCGTGCGGGGCAAACTCCGACGACTGGAAGCCTTGCGTCAGGAGTGGACGGAGTTGGAGCGGTTGCGGCGCGATATTGTCGCCATGCTCTCGCACGAGTTTCGCACGCCATTGTCCACGCTCAAAGCGGCGGCAGACCTGCTCCTGCAGGGAGATGCGACGTTGAGCACCGCCGACGTGCGCGAACTGCATGAGCACATCCAAAAAGGCGGCGACCGTTTGGAGGAACTGGTTGAAGATTTTCTCCTTGCCGCCCGCATCGAAACCGGCGCGGTGCGCGATGATTACGAGCGGGACCGGCGAACGGTTGATTTAGCGTCCATTCTCGTGTCTCTCTCTTCGCGATGGCGTCCGCGGGCAGAAGACGCGCAGTTGACGTTCGCCTTGGACTGTCCGCTGAACCTGCCGCCGGTGGAAGCGTGTGAAAGACACCTGCAAGACGCCATCGGACGACTGTTGAGCAACGCCATCAAATTCAACCGCCCCGGCGGGACGGTGAGCCTGTCGGCTTCGGCGAACGAGACGCACGTGCGCATCGTTGTCTCCGACACCGGGATGGGCATCGCGCCCGCTGACCACGAACGCATCTTTCACCGATTCGTTCAACTGGAGCGAGAAACTTTCGAGCAACAAGGTCCCGGCTTGGGGCTGCCGATTGCGCGGGGCTTAATTGGCGTCAACGGCGGCACGCTGTCCGTCGAAAGCCAACCCGGCGAGGGCAGCCGTTTTATCATCACGTTGCCGATTCAAAGAGAGCAAAACAAGTAAAGTCTAAACGTTTGAACGTTGAAACGTTGTGTGGAGGTTTTCATGCGTTTAGTCACCCTTGAAATCGCCGGTCATCTGCGACTGGCAGCCGAAAGCAACGGACGTTACGTGGACTTGCAGCGGGCGTTTGCCCAGAAGTTGGCAAAAGAAGGAATCGCCGAGCCGCAGCGCGTCGCGCACGAAGACATTCCGTCTAGTCTGCGGCTGTTGCTCGAAGCCGGGGAAACAGCGTTTCACTGCGCGCAGCAGGCACTCGACTTCGCGGCGGAGTCGGACGACCCGGACTACGTTCACAGCCCGGAACAGGTCACGCTCAAAGCGCCCGTCCCTGACCCCCGCAAAGTGATTTGCGTCGGTCTGAACTATGCCGACCACGCAGCGGAGAGCGGCGCAGCGATTCCGCCAGAACCCGTTTTATTTTCCAAATACCCGACAACGATTATCGGTCCGGGCGAGCCGATTCTGCTGCCGCGCGAAAGTCAGGAGGTTGACTACGAGGTGGAACTCGTGTTCATCATCGGCAAGCGCGGGCGGCGCATTCCGCGTGAGCAGGCAATGGACTATGTGGCGGGTTACACCGTCGGACACGACGTCAGCGCGCGCGACTGGCAACTGCGCAAGCCGGGCGCACAGTGGATGCTGGGCAAAACCTTCGACACCTTTGCGCCCATCGGTCCCGCGCTGGTCACGAAAAACGAAGTGCCCGACCCGCACAACCTCAAAATCACCTGCAAGGTCAACGGCGAACTCCTGCAAAATTCCAGCACGAATCAGTTAATTTTCAAGATTGACGAACTGGTTGCCTACATCTCTCAAGTCATCACCCTCGAACCCGGCGACGTCGTGTTCACGGGCACTCCCCCCGGCGTCGGCTTCGCCCGCAAACCGCCCCGCTTCCTCAAAGACGGCGACGTGTGCGAGTTGGAAGTGGAAGGGATTGGCACGTTGGTGAACCCGGTGAGAAGCGGCTGAGAGGAAAGAAGAGGAAGGAGGGGGAAGGAAGGGGAGTTGGGCTGCCATCCTTCCCCTTCTTTCCCCTTCTTTCCTCTTCCTTCCCCTTTGGGGTTGTTATGCGACAGAACTACGTCAAGCGCATGTTGAAAGAAGGCAAGCCCGCCGTTGGAACGTGGCTTTCGCTGCCCGACCCGATGGCGGCGCGGGTCATGGCGCAGGTGGGATTCGACTGGTTGAACGTGGACATGGAGCACTCACCCGTCAACATCGAAACGGCGGCGCAGATGTGGATGAACATCGCAGCGGCGGGGATTGTGCCGCTGGTGCGCATCCCGTGGAACACTGGCGAAAACATCAAGCGCGTCCTCGACTGCGGCGCGTGGGGCATCGTCGTGCCGATGGTCAACACGCGGGAGGAAGCCGAGCGCGCCGTCGAAGCCGCGCTCTATCCGCTCAAGGGCGTGCGCAGCGTCGGCGGCAGTTTGCACGCCGTCAACTTCGGGACGGACACGGGCGCGTACTACGCCAACGCCAATGACGAAATCCTCATCGTCCTGCAAATCGAGAACATCAAAGGCGTCGAGAACGCCGACGAAATACTGTCCGTGCCGGGCGTGGACGCGACCTTCATCGGTCCCAACGACCTCAGCGCGTCCATGGGACTCAAGCCGCAGATGGAGAGCGACAATCCCCGCGTGATCGAAGCAATTGACCACGTTTTCAAAACCGCGAAAAAACACGGCGTCGCCCCCGGCATCCACACCGCCAACGCCGAAGCCTGCAACCGCCGCATCGCCGAAGGCTGGCAGTTCCTCGCCATCGCCAGCGAACTGCGGTTCATGCTCGCGGGCGCGCAAACCGAAGTGAAGAAGTTGAACCGCCCACCGCGCGCGGAAGGGCGAGAGGAAATTGCACGCTACTGAAAATCTCGTGCCAGCATGGTTTTCGCATCAATAGCTTTATCACTTTTTCGCCTCTTTATCCGCCTGCTTGATCGCTGCGAGAATTTCGTCAATGACCTGCTTTTCCTGCTTGAAGACAAGTGTTGTCTTACCATCTTGGAATTCGTAGCGTTTAGGGGGTGCAGTCGGATCTATCGGGAATGTTTCCCCATTAGTCAACTGCGTCTGCAAGAAGGGATGCACATGCACATATTCGCCTTCATGATATCTTCGGGTTCGGTGTTGTTTACCATCAGAGGCACCATAAGTGACGAACCCTGGTATCACAGGCTTCAGGAATAGAAGATAACGCTCTCCGAATTGAAGGAGTGGGTCTACTTCCAGTTCAACTCCGCCATTCAGGTAGCCTCCATTGTGGTTATACTTGAGGATAGGCAAATACAGCCCGGTATCATCCTTGATGTAATGCTCTATACCAATCAGATATACACAATACTGCTCCCCGTCAGGAGACAGATATTCATTGCGGAGCACTGCAATAGGAGTGCCAATGACAATCAACAGGGGGTCATAACTCAGGAGTTGGGCATTCCACCGCAGCATGGAATCAGGTCTCACGAGGTCAGTCAGGTCGAAGGGCCCGCCACCCACCATGCCACGAATCACATGTTTCGGCTTGACTTTCTCCTTTGGCTTTGAGAGAGGTTCTGCTGCCTTAAAAAGCGGTGTCAGTTCCTTCTTAACCTCGAGCGCTCGTTCAAATTTCAACTCACGATTCCCAATCGAGTAGAGCACCACAACGTTTGCTGTCGGGTCATACTTTACTACTTTGTTCATAGTATCGCTTACCAATGCAACCTCGTATGCTGGCTTGACAAGTGCCTCTGCATTGGTGGGTTCGTCCTCGCCTAAAATCTTGCACAACTCGTGCACAGCAGCGCTGCTCGGAGGCAGACCGCCCAAAAACTCTCTCTTCGTGCCCGTTCCCTTAAACACGAGGATGTGCTGGGCTTGCTTGAACACATTGCTTGCCTGTTTAAGATCAGTGGCTAGGTTAGGTGGCACACCCAGATTGATCACTAACCATCCTGAAAGCAAAAAAATTGCGCCACAAACTGTGAACGCTTTCATGTTGCTCATCCTCCCTCATGTAACGGGCTTTTTAGTCTCTCCTGTGTTTTATTTGAGGAGTAGACGTAAATCGCTTTTTCTCCGCCAACTATTAACAAATGGCGAACGGAATCAAGCATCCCCATCATGGGGCACGCCGGATACGCCTCATTGAGTGCTAATGTCTCAATACTGGTCGGTGTAGCGGTGCCGCATTCAAAGTAGGTGCGTACGTTCTCATACATCAGGGCCCCCAAGTCTGCATTATGGTCGAAACCGAAGGCATGACCCACCTCGTGTGTGCCCACGAGTCGGTTTGCACCAAGATCCTCTGGGTAGTCTGAACGGCATTGGGGGTCCGGGTCATTTGGATCGCCACGCATCCACCATTTATTGAATTTGATCGTATAAGGTGGTTGACCAGGGAAGGGAACTGTTTGGGCAGCAAATCCATTAGGGTCGCAGTAGTAAATGAATGTGATGCTCTGTGTCTCCCCTTCCCCAGCAGCGACAAGGTTGACATGGTGCCTACCCTGATCGTCTACCGTATTATTCCAGTTTGTTTTAGCGTAAAAAACTGCGTCACCGAAGGTACTGTTGTTATCCTTATACTTCACCCCGCATAAGTCGTTGAAGACCTCCGACGGATTAAGGCTTGAAGTCACGTTGCACGCTTGATTATTCAATGTGAATGTTACCGTATTAGAGCCCAAGTTCATCATGCCCAGAAATGCCGTGGCAGTGAGTTGCACATTCCCGGTCGTACCTGTACCTGAAATACGAGCATAGGATCTACCAAGATCATTGGTCACCGTATTTTCCACAGTAAGGTTCACCATACTCGCCGGATTCGCTGACCATGCGACCATTGCTCCAGCAACGCGCTGTCCTCCATTCGTCACTATAGCGACGCATCGAATGGTCACATTACTCTTTTTGATCGTTAGCACGCCGTGAGCGGAAGCAATCGAAACAGCGGCATAAAGGGGTGAAACCTTAAACGTGAAAAACACAAGAACAATAGTGACCAACCGTCTACAGTCCATTTTATTCACCTCACGCGAAGTTGACAGTATTATAGCGTAAAACAGGCAGATATGTCAATAGTTCTGAAATGTAAAAAATGGTTTCCCATCCCTCCTGAGCGGCAGTTCGGCGAACGCGCATTTGTTGCCCCAGCGGTCGAGCGTCTCCATCGTTTTGTATTCGTTGATGATGACCGAGCGATTGCGCGTCGTCGTATTGGGGCTGGCGGCGTGAACGACCTGAACGTGAATGAACAACACCGTGCCCGCTTTCGCTCTCAGAGTCACCGGCGGCTTGCCTGACTTCCGCATAAACTCCTCGACCAGCGCGGGGTCAATCGCGTTCTTGTCGTCGTGCGCCCACTCGCCCTGCTTGTGCGTGCCCGGCACAACCCGCGTGCCGGCGGCGTTTTCGTCCACGTCGTCCAGATACGTCAACGCTGCCAGCAAATCCGGTTCGGTGTGCCGCTCGTAGGGCCAATCCTGATGCCAAATCAAATGCGCTCCCGTGCCGGGCGGCTTGACACGCGCTTTGCCGTTGTGGAAGTTGACGTTCGGACCCAGCAAATCGCACACGATGTCCACCACGCGCGGGTCGCAAAACTGTCGAAACCAGAAGTCGCCCGCCAGCGGCAAGTCAAACACCATCCAGACGCGGTGCGGGTTGTCGGTGTCAATCGGGTGGTTGTCCAGTTCCTCTTTTGGTTCGTGAGAAAACCGAACGCCCGGTCGCGCTGCTTCGGGTTGACGCAGCAACTTATTCATCTCCTCACGCATCTCCGCGATTTCGTCGGGCGAGTGAAGCCCCTCGACAATGAGATAACCGTTCTCGTCAAAGAATTGCTTCTGTTCTGGCGTTAGCGCCAAGAGTTCTCCCATGTTGAACGCTCCTGTCGGTCGCTTTTTTTCGGTTTAGATATTCGCTGGGCAGACAGAGTTTCCCGTTGCGTTGGTCAGCGAGTGGTGGTAAAATCAGAACCGAGACCGAGAGGTGAACGTCATGCCCCGACAAAAGAAACCTCCGCCTGAGTTCTCTTGGGTTTGACCTCATGCGTTAATCTCTGTATAATCCATGTGGAGGTGATTTCTGTGAAGTTAATCAATCTTGAGGAATCACAAGCCAGCCTCGCTGATCTTTTGGAGGATGCGCAGCGCGAGCGTATCATCGTGGAGCAGGACGGACAACCCATCGGGGTCATTCTCAGCATGGCTGACTATCAGGACTGGATAGGTATGAGCGACGAGGAGTTGTCTGCGCTGTTTGCTCGTCCTGAACTGCAAACCAAGATTCAGCGAGCGGACGCCGATTACGCCGCAGGGCGCTCTCTTAGCCATGAAGAAGTCGGTGCGCGACTGCGGGCGCGGAGTGAGCAGAATGGCTAAACTGCGCTGGTCGCCGGAAGTGGTCGAGGAAATGGAAGCGATGCCGCTGCGCTGGGCGAAGAAAATCTATGAGACGGCAGAGTTGATTGCCTCTATGCCCACCATCGGTCGCGCTCGCGAAGAATTAGGCGGCAAGCGTGCCTTCCCGTCAGGTTACTACTTCATCATTTATGACGTGCTGGAGGATGGGAAGGTCGTTCACATCGTTTCCCTACAGGACTGCCGACGCGGAGACCGTGTGATTTAAGCGCTGTGAACTCATGAACCAACGACCCCCTATCCATGAACCCATGAGCCGATTTCGCTTATGCCTGAACGCCCGAAACGCTTCGTCGCAGAAAAGGAATTTCCCCTGTCGCCTGTGCAGATGTGGGACCTGTTGAGCAATACGGAGCATCTCAACCGCACGATTGGGCTGCCGCACGTTATTTATGGCGTGCCCTCTGTTGGCGCGGACGGTTTCTTTCGTGAGGCGTCGGCGAAAGCGTTCGGCGTTTTGCCGATGCGGTGGAAGGAGTATCCGTTTGAGTGGGTGAAGCCCGAACGATATGCCGTGCTGCGCGAGTTTGAAGGCGGACCGATGGCGCGATTCTGGGGCGGCGTCGAACTGCAACCGACAAGTCACGGGACGCTCCTGCGCGTCTTTGCCGACATCACGCCGCGCGGCGCGTGGGCAAAGCCGATGGTTTCGCTGATTGGGCGCAAGGGAGTGATGGACACGCTCCACTACTGCGACAAGTTTCTTGCGCTGGCGCAAGCGAAACATCGGAGTCCACTGCCACGCGGCGACCACAGCCGCGTTTCTCGTCCGACGTTGGACAGAACGTTATCCAGAGTGCGCGCCGAAACGGAGTTTCGGACGGAAACGGCAGTGAGTTCTTCGCTTCTTGGGAAACTGGAGCAACACCTCATTGAAGGCACGGATGAAGAAGTGCTGCGCATGAGACCGTTCGCGCTTGCCGATGCCTGGAACACAGACCGACTGGAAACGCTGCGCCTGTTTCTCTACGCGACCCGCGAGGGATTGCTGCACCTTGACTGGGAATTGATGTGTCCCAACTGTCGCGTGCCGAAGGCGGAGTATCGCTCGTTGAAAGACCTGTCCGCCGAGTTTCACTGCGACCTGTGCGGCGTCAACTACGAGGCGGACATGGACCAATACACGGAATTGCGGTTCTCCGTCAATCCCGAAGTGCGTCCGGCGGAAGACGCCGTTTACTGCATCGGCGGTCCCATCAACGCGCCGCACGTTTACGTTCAACAGTACGTTCCGCCCGGCGAGGAGCGCGTTCTGACGGTGATATTGCACGACGAATTGCTGCGCGCCCGTGCGTTGCGCGCCAACCATAAGTCCGCGCTCACTCCGGCTGACCACGCTCCGCAAGAGGTCACGCTGATTTGCCGGGACGACGGCTGGCATCCCGCGCTGCAAACGTTCCAGCCGGGCAGGGTGACGATTCGCTGGCGGAACGAGAGCGACAAAGTTCTCGTTGCCGTGATTGAGAGAATGGAGTGGGACGAGCGGGCGGTGACAGCCGCGCAGGTGACGGCGATGCAGGAGTTCCGCAATCTGTTCAGTTCTGAGGTGCTCGCGCCCGGACGGCAGATTGGAATTCGCAACCTGTGCGTGATGTTTACGGACTTGAAGAAATCCACTTACCTGTACGAACTCGTGGGCGATGCTTCTGCTTTCGGGCGCGTGCGGCGGCACTTCGATTTTCTGACGGATTGCATCCAGCGCAATCGCGGCGGCATCGTGAAAACGATTGGCGACGCGGTGATGGCAGTCTTCCCGACACAGGCGGACGCCGTGCGAGCCGGGATGGAAATTCAGTCCAGCGTCGGGAGATTTAACCATTCGCTGCAACTCGACCCGCCCCTCGTTATCAAAATGGGTATTCATCACGGTACCGCGATTGCCGTCAACGCCAACGACCATCTGGACTACTTCGGGCGCACGGTCAACATCGCGGCGCGCATCCAGAACGAGAGCGAAGGCGGTGACGTGGTGCTGACGCAAGAAGTGTTTGAAGAGCCAGAGATTCAAGACATGCTGAGGAATTTCTCGTTTGAGGTTGTGCGTTACGAGACGACGTTGAAGGACATCGAAGGCGCGTTTCGGCTGTGCCGACTCATACCAAAGGTGAGTGGTGAGTGGTGAGTGGTGTTGAAAGTGACCACTCACCACTCACCACTCACCACTCACCACTCACCAGCCTTGTCATGCCCAAATTCATCTCCGCCCACGTCACAACGCAGATTACCCGTCAGCAGATTGAGCAGTTAGTCAAGCGGTTCGCCGAAGCCTCCAGTGGCGGCATCAGACACTTGCGCTTGCAGTGCAACACGATTGTTGGGCGCATGATCTGTGAGTGAGTAGGAAGCGCCGGATGCCGACGCGCTGATGGACTGGCTGGAATCGCTCAACGTGCGCTTTCGCGGCAGCGGCGAATGGATGATGCGCGTGGACGTGGAGACTGTCGGCAAAGCCACGGTCACGTCGGAGGCAATGGAGGTCGTCGCTGCTCCGAAAGACGAAATCACGGCTGCCGCATTGCGGGAGAAAATGGAGTGCGATGAAGACTTCGTTCTGCTGGACGTGCGCAGCGAAGAGGAGTTTGAGCGATGGCAGATTGAAGGACGCCGCACGCCGCAGACCGTCAACGTTCCTTATCATCTGTTTCTCGAAAAAGAAAAAGCCAGCCTTGCGCAAGTGCCGCCGGACAAAGACGTGGTCGTCGTCTGCGCCGTCGGCGGCGCGTCCGCGAACATCGCACAACTGCTGCGCGAACGCGGCTACCGCGCCGTGAACCTCAGCAGCGGCATCGTCGGATGGGGGCAGCATTACGCCTTTCGTCCCGTGGCAGTGGAGAACGATTTCACCATTCATCAAGTTGAACGTGTGGGGAAGGGCTGTCTTTCCTACGTCCTGATTGCGGACGGGCAGATGATCGTCGTTGACCCGTCGCGTCACGTTGACGAATACGTTCGATTTGCCAAGGAGCAAGGCGTCGCCATCACTCACGTCTTCGACACGCACGCCCACGCTGACCACATCAGCGGCGGCATCGAACTATCGCAGCGCACAGAAGCGCGTTACTTCCTGCATCCTTACGATGCCATCCATCCGATGGATATGCTGCCCGCCACGATTCACTTTGAGCCTTGTTGGGACGGACAGACGTTTCAGGTCGGTCCGTTAAACGTTCAGGTCATCCACACGCCGGGACACACATTAGGCATCGTCAGTTTGCTGGTCAACAACCGTTATCTCTTCACGGGCGATACGCTGTTCATCAACTCCTTCGGGCGCCCCGACCTCGGCGGACAAGGCGAGGTGTGGAGTCATATTCTCTATCGCACGCTGCGAGAACTGCGGTCAAATCTGTCAGACGATTTGCTGATTCTGCCCGGACATTACAGCGACTACCGCGAAGCCAACGCGCAAGGAGTTTTCGCCGCAACGCTGGGCGACCTGCGCCACAACAACGAAGGGTTGACGCCGCGCAGCGAAGAGGAATTCGTGCGCTACGTTCTCACGCGCCTCCCACATTTTCCGCCCGAATACGTGGACATCAAGCGCATCAACCTCGGCTTGCTCGACGTGAACGAGGAGAAGGCGACGGAGTTGGAGTTGGGCAAAAACGTGTGCGCCCTGACGAGTCAATGAGTCAATGAGTCAATGGGTCAACTGGTCAATTGACCCATTGACTCATTGACTCATTGACCAATGAACCAATGCATTTGCTTCTGCCTGCCATCTTGGGCAGCGCGGTGGGACTGTCGCTGGGCTTGCTGGGCGGCGGGGGTTCAATCCTGACCGTGCCGCTGCTGGTTTACGCGCTGCGATTCTCCGCCCGCGAAGCCATCACGACGTCGCTGCTCATTGTGGGCGCGACAGCGTTGATGGGCGCGTGGTTTCACCATCGTCAGGGCAATCTGAACGCGGCGGTTGCTATGACCTTCGGCGGAGTCGGTATCGTTGCCGCTTACGGCGGGTCGAAACTGTCAAAGCGGTTTGACGAATCTCTGCTGCTCATGTTGTTTGCTCTCATCATGCTCACGGCAGCGGGCGCGATGTGGCGCGGCAAAGGTCATTTGGAGAAGGCAAAGTCCGAACGCGCTGCCCTCCACAAGGTCATCCTGAGCGGCATCGGCGTCGGATTTCTCACGGGCTTTTTAGGCGTGGGCGGCGGGTTTCTCATCGTGCCTGCGCTCGTGTTGTTTGCGGGGCTGCCGATGAAACAGGCAGTTGGCACGTCGCTGCTGACCATCGCCATCAACTGCGCGGCAGGATTTGCGGGGCACGTGCAGAATCTTGACGTCAACTGGCCAATCACCACCATCTTCACGGCGGGAGCCGTCGGCGGCAGTTTCGCGGGCGAGCGCATCGCTCGACGTCTTTCTGCGGCGCGGCTGCAAAAAGCGTTTGCCGTTTTCATCGCGCTGGTCGCCGCTTTTATAATGGTCAGGAATCTGGGAGGCATTGAATAGTTTGCCAATGTCACATTTCTCTCCGGCGCACGATTTGTCGTTCTGAGCGCAGCGAAGAATCTCATGCCCCGACGCTCTCCAACGGTGAGATTCTTCGTTGCGCTCAGAGTGACGGGGAAATGTGACATTGGCAAGAGAACATGGCATCAGAAATCAAGCCGTTGTCGCCGCAAACCGTGTTAGAACTTCAGTCGCAAGGCGCGTGGGTGTTCGACGTGCGCGAGTTTGAGGACTACGGCGCGGCGCACGTTCCCAACGCTCTCACCATTCAACTCACCCACCCTAAATTCGTCGAGCGCGTACAGCGACTCATCCCGCCGAACGCGCCGCTCATCCTCGTGGTGAGAGAGAAATCTGAACTGGAAACTGCCGTCCGCCGCATCAACGAAGCGGGCAACTACGCCTTTGCTGGCTACCTCAACGGCGGCATGGCAGCATGGCAAGCGGCTGGCTTGCCCATCGCCCCCTTAGAGCAAATGAGCATCCACGAACTCGTGCGGCGGCTGGACGCCCGCGACGAATCCCTCCTCGTCGTCGACTGCCGCGAGCGCGTCGAATACGAAGGCTTAGACCGCATCGAGCGCGCGATTCTGCTGCCGATGTTTGAAACGGAGACGCGCTGCCACGAACTCGACACCTCGCGCAAAATCGTCCTCATCTGCGAGCGCGGACACCGCAGCACGACCGTTGCCAGCGTTCTTGAAAGGAAGGGAATTCACAACGTCGCGCACGTGCCCGAAGGGTTGGTCGGGTGGAGGGCGGCGAACTATCCGACGGTTTCGTGATGGTTTCAAGAATTCTCGATGATGATGTGGTCCCACCGATACCTTTTGATTCTCTCAATGACCTGCGGGGATAGGTCTGACAACTTCATCATGCTCACCTCGTTGCGTTCATTATAGCAAAAGCCCCAGGCGAAAACAAAATCCCACAAGAGGGGAAAATCATGCCTCCCGTAGAATCATCTATCACAAAGGAAGAATTCAATGGAATCGCCCATGCGCCGTTGGCGCACCACGCCGCATGAAAATGACGGCATGGGATGCCGTCGCCCCCGTCCCCC
>FWPU01009415.1_pt1 | contig 15447 bp, 16 predicted proteins | sample 2228361 | NCBI WGS metagenome assembly FWPU01 (sample SAMEA103939777, study PRJEB20133) | metagenome
TTGCGCGAGGATGGTTTCTTAAAGTGTGAGGAGGGAATCACCGCCGTTGAAGAGGTTTTACGCGTAACCAGCGAATAATATGCCTTTATTTTCCTATACGGTAAAGAATAAGGAGGGGAAAGCCCTCAAAGGGTATTTCGAGGCAGAAAGCCGCCAGAAGCTTATTGAATATTTTCAAAAAGAAAGCTACCTTATCCTTTCCCTAAAAGAGACCAAAAAGAAAAAGACCCGACCAGCCGGTTATGGCAGGGTCAGGGCAGAAGAGCTGGTGGTTTTTTCCCGCCAATTTACCACCCTTATTGAAAGCGGTATCTCCGTGGTGGATTCCCTGTGCATATTAGAAGAGCAAACCCAGAACCCCTATTTTAAAAATGTGCTGGATTTAATTTTAAAGGATGTAAGGGAGGGCCTTTCTTTGTCTAAGGCGATGGTTAAGCACCCTAAGGTCTTTCCAGAAATCTATGTGAGTATGGTCGAGGCTGCGGAGGTTTCCGGTAATTTAGCGGAGATTCTTGACCGCCTGGCTATTTATTTGGAAAAGAGCAATGCTCTGCGCAAAAAGGTAGTTTCTGCGCTCTATTATCCGGTGATCATTGTGCTTTTAGCCGGTGCGATTACGGGTTTTTTAGTTTTTAACATCATCCCCACCTTTAAAGGTATTTTTGAATCCTTTGGGGGGAAGCTTCCTCTACCTACTCAGCTCCTTATCTCTCTTTCGGATTTCTTAAGGGCAAATAGCATTTATTTTTTGGTTTTTTTAATTATTCTGGGCTTTATTTTCACTAAAATCATCCGCACCCCCAAGGGAAAAAAGCAGTTCCATCGCCTTTTAATTGGCCTACCTGTCTTTGGGGATTTGGTAAAAAAGGTAGCCATTGCTAAGTTTAGCCGCACCTTTGCTACCTTAATTAAAAGTGGGGTCTCGGTAATTCGCTGTTTAGAGATAGTAGCAAAGACCGCAGGAAACAAAATTATTGAAGAGGCGGTGCTTGAGGCAAGAAGATTTATTCAGGAGGGTCAACCCCTCTCCCTTCCTTTAGAAAAAACCGGCATCTTTCCCAGCATGGTGGTGCGCATGATCTCCGTGGGTGAAAAAAGCGGTCGCTTAGAAGAGATGCTCTCTAAGATAGCCCAGTTTTATGAGGAGCAGACAGAAGCCTCCATCGCTGGTTTAAGCAGCCTTATTGAGCCGGTAATTATTGTTTTCCTGGGGGTAATTATTGGTGGAATTGTCGTGGCTTTATTTTTACCTATCATTAAGGTGACCGAGCTTATCGGTACAAAATAATTTTTCTAATTTATTCTATAGCAAAGAGTTATAAAATATTTGACATTCAGAAAATAATATGCTATACTTAAAATTGATGGGTTTTTCATAATATTTAAATTGGACCTGAAGGGAGGTGAAGAAGGGGTTTTTAAAGTAAAAAAGGAGGTGTAAAGATGCGCAAAGGTTTTACTTTAGTGGAGATAATGATTGTTGTAATGATCATTGCGCTGCTGGCGGCTCTTGCTATTCCTAATCTTTTAAGGTCGCGTGTTTCTGCCCAGGAGGCAGCAGCAGCAGGAGCGGTAAAGACAATTGTCGCGGCGCAAGTGCAGTATCGTGCCAGTCACGCTACTTATACAAACTTAATCAACCTTGATGATGAGGACCCACCCTATATTGATGGTACTTTGGCTGCAGGGAACAAACACGGGTATACCTTTGCTTCTAGCCCTGTTAGTGGTTCCGAGGGTGCCCAATTTATTGTTACTGCTGTACCTCAGGTTTTAACTCAGGCGCGTACCTTTTATAGTGATGAAGATGGCGTGCTTTGCCGTTCAAATAGTACTAACACTAACGCTACCACAACCCATACCGGTTCCGGTTGTCCTACTGGCTTTAGTGAGGTGCAATAATCTTTAGCGAGGTTAGTTTATTAAACAGCGGTGGTTTCTTCCACCGCTGTTTTTGTTTTTAGGGGTTTAAATTTATTTTTTTCGGGGAAGCCTGCCGATAAAGATATCCGGGGTCAGCCGTAACCACTCTAGTTCCGTTAATATATCTGCCGGGTTCAATTGCCGGCTACGGATCACTAAGCGGTCCGCTGGCCGCATCTTTTCCACCCATGGTTTATAAGCCTCTAGGGCCCCAAAGTGTAGAAGGATATTGTGATAAATCTCTAAGTCCTCTTTAGGCATCCAGCCAGCCTCAAAACCTAAGATATAGCGCCAGTTTCCTTTGGGGTTATGATAAAAGGTTTGATAAAAAACTCTCATATCCGTAGAATAAAGAATACCTCCTTCCTCGGGAAGCCACTCTTTATGGAGGGGATTTTTTAAAGAAAGATGCTTTTGCCCCAGATTGAAGGTCCAACGACTATGGGTATCCGGAGTGATAATTAAAAAAAGTAAGAAGGAAAGAGAAAGCACCACCGCCAATCTCTGCGGCGAAGAAGGCCTTAGTTTCTCTTTAAAAATTTCCTCGAACCCTTTTGTCATCCAGACCAGCAACGCCGGTATGCCCCAATCCAGCCAGAAGCGTGCCATTTTAAAGCCGAGTATCCAGCCCAAAACCGCTAAAATAAAAACCGGATTATCCCATCTTTTTCTTTCCCACCTTTTGGCTAAAAATAAACCCTCCACCAAAAGCACCACACTTATTATTAAAGAGATACTTCCCCTTTGCGGTTGGAACTCAGAAACTAAGAGCCGGCTGATTTCGCTCTTCAGGCTAAAAAAAGCGTGTTTAAGCGTTTGTTCTAGAAAGACTAAAGGCTTTCCCGTAAAGCTTGCACCCAGAATTATTCCACAGATAAGTGCTAAAGTTATCCTAAAGCCTCCACGGAATTCCCTGGCCAAAAAGAAACTTAAAGGGATAAGGGTTAAAAAGATATACCATAAACCGTGTATCCAGGTGCTCAGACTAATTAGCCCTACCAGAAAAAGGAAGCTTAATTTCGGAAAGGCTTTTTCTTTAAACCTTGGCCATAAAAAAAGTAAAATTACCAAGCTGGCTATACTGAAGATAAAGGGTCGGCCAAGGAATAATCGAAGAAGAAAACTAGGTTCTGTTAAAAAGACGATCCCCAAGACCACCAACCAGGCTTCTTGCCTTTCTGCCAGAAAAAAACCGCTCAACGCAAAATAGAGGAATAAAAAGGCTACGGAAAAAATTATTAAGCCATCAAGCTTACATTTACTTAAACGATAGAACACCTCTAAGACCTTATGCCAGCCGGGGTGGCTGTCTATGGTAATCTCTGGTCTTACCACTAAGATTTCCTGCCAGTTTTTTTGTGAGACTACCTTAGCGCTATGACGGAGGGCATCATCTTCAGGCAAATAGCCTAAAGAAAGCACAACGAAAGGAATAAGAAGAAGAATAGTTATAGAGATGCTTAAGGCTAAAAGGTCAAGGATAGTTTGAGAGCTTTTCTGCATTCTTTTAAGATACCGCAAGGTTTAGCATAAGGCAAGAATTTTTTTAGAAGATCTTTTAAACCCTATAGAGAGGAAAGAATTTAAATTGACAAAATTTTTTAGTATTATATATTAAATAATGAAGATGTTTGCCGGTCTTATACCCAAAGAATTATTCTTCCCCAAGCTAAAAAAGCAAGACCTAGTTGCGTTAAATTTAGGCAATTGCTATCTTAAAGGCTTAATTATTAAGGAAGGCAAAATAGTTGATTATTTTCTTGAGCCCAAGAAGAACCTTTCTGAAGATTTAAAAATTATTTGGGAGAAAAAAAAGATAACCACCCGCCAGTTAAAGCTTTCCCTAAAAAGCCCTTCCTGCTTGGTGAGATACTTTCCCTTTGCAAAGTTAGAGAAAAATAAAATGCGCGAGGCGCTCTCTTACGAATTAAATAAACATATCCCCTTTCCTGCGGAGAGCGTTTATTTTGATTTTTGTATTTTAGAGGAAAAAACTAAGGAAGAGGTAAATTTACTTTTAGCGGTGGTAAAAAAAGACTTTCTTGACCCTATTTTGGAGACCCTACAAAAGGAAAGGTTAGAGCCTTTAGAGATTACCTTGGACAGCATCTGCTTGATTAACCTTTTTTTAAAGCTCTCTAAAAATGAAAAGAAATTCAATGCCTCTATACTGGATATAGGCTATAGCGGCTCTACCTTAACTATCCTTGGGGGAAGAGCCCCCCTGCTTACCCGGGAGCTTCTCTTTAGTGGCCGCCAGATAATAAATAACCTTATGCATGCTAAAAATATCCCTGCGGATCAGCTACAGCCTTGGCTTCTTTCTTTAATGCAAAATCCAGTTCTAATGCAAGAGGTTTTAGAGCTTCTGGCGGATAGCCTGCCGCCTCTTCTTAAAGAAATAAAGATTTCCTTTGATTTCTTTGAGGTAAATAAAGCCCAGAGTGTAGAGAGGCTCTATCTTAGCGGAGCCTTAGCCAATCTTTCGGCTTTGACCTCTTTTTTTAAAGAGAACTTAAACGTAGAGACCGAGGTTTTAGGGGTTCCTCCAGGCTTAGAGGATGTTTTCGGTAAAGAATTTAATTCTTTAAAAAATATCTTTAGTGTAGCGATAGGGCTTTCTCTGTGATGGAAAAGGTTTCTATCAATTTAAACCCAAAGGCTGAAATCAACCAGCATAAATTCCTCCAGAACCTTTCTCAATATAGCCCCTTTTTAGCCTGGGGGATAGTTTTGCTTTTAATTTTCATTATCCTTTTTTATTTGCTTTTGGTTTTCAGGGCAAATGTATATAAGGGTTACCAAAAGAAATGGAAAGACTGGCAAGCCCGCTTTGAGGAGTTAGAGGGGATCAAAAAAGAAATTGACCAACTGGAGAAAGAAAAAATGGATCTCTCTGGTTTAAGCACCCCTACTTTAAGGATGGCACAGGTTTTAGCCGAATTATTTGCAGTCTTACCTAAAAATATCTGGTTTGAAGACCTGGTCTACAGAAAGGGTTCTCTGGGTCTTAAAGGTTATGCGGTAAGATGGAAGGAGGACTACCTGGTAAGCTTAGATAAGTTTATCGGCGGCTTAAAGAAAAAAGAATACTTTTCTTCCCTTTTTAAAAGGATAGAGATTAGAGGTACCCAGCGCACAAACTTTAATGGAGTGGAGGTTTTAGAGTTTAACCTAGAATGCTTAAAGTAAAACTAAATAAAACCATAATTATTTTAGGAGTACTTTCTCTGGTGGCCGTGGTGGAGATTTCTGTCTTTACCTTAGAGGTAAAGCAGCTTATTAGTCTGAATAAGGAAACCTCAGACCTTAAAGCAAAGCTAAAGAGGACGGAGGAGGAGTGGCGCAGAAAGGAGGTTTATTTAGCAAGGATAGAGACCCTTAAAAAAGAGAAGATGGATTCTTTAGCTAAAAGTATACTCGCTGAGGAGGTTCCCGGTTTACTTTCCTTTATCTCTTCAGAGAGTAAAAATTTTAATGTGGAGATAAACAGTTTAAAACCGGGGTCTTTGGAAAAATACGCCTCTTTGGGATCTTTTAAATTTTACTATTTACCTTTAAATATTGAGGCGCAAGGCAATTTCCATCGGGTGGCTAATTTTTTGAATTTTTTACAGCAGAGTAGATATTTTTTTGAGATAAGAGATTTAGAGATCTCCGGAGCACCTCCGCAAGGTTTGGTCTCTTTAGTCATATGCGCTTTGGTAAGGGAAGAGTAATATTTTTTATTTTAGGTTTAATCTTTTTGGAAGGGCTCTCTCTGGCCGGGGGCTACGATTATCCTTATTTAAAGGAGCGCGACCCATTTTTAGCCCTGGTGAGTAAGGGGGGTCAGATTTTAATTGTAGAGGAAGAAAAGGAAGGGGCCCCTTTGGCTTTAAAAGGGATAATTTATTCTCCACCGCAAAACAGAGCGATTATAAATGAAGAGGTAGTGGGAGAGGGTGGAGTAATCGCCGGTTATAGGGTAGTTTCTATAGAAGAAAACAAGGTAGTTTTAAAAAGGGATAATGAGGAGTTAATCTTAAAAATAGAGGAGGAAAAATGAAAAAGAAAAAGTTAAGGTTTACTTTAGTGCTTCCCATTAGCCTTTTTCTTTTAAGCTTAAGCTTTACCCAAGAGCCAGCTAAGCAGAGCCCTTTAGAAGAACAACCTCAAGAAGAGCCTTTGAAAGAAGAGATTACCCCTGAATCAGCACTGCCTTTAAATACAGAGGAGACCTCCAGCCAGGCGGGGTTATTTTCTGAAGAAGAGATAATTCCGGCGATTAAATTTAAAGATACGGATATCCGGATAGTCCTTCAGGCAGTGGGAGAAAAGATTAGCCGTAAAGGTAAAAAGGTGAATGTGGTCTTTAGCCCCCAGGTGCAGGGTTTAGTAAATGTGGATTTTAGAGAGGTAAAGGGATTGGAGGCTTTAGAGGCGATTACGAAAAGTTATGGTTATGGCTACGAATGGATGGGGGAAAATATTGTTTTTGTAGCCACCTTTGAAGAGTTAGAGGAGGTGCGTAAGAAACATCAGCTTGCCAGGGAGTTAGAGCCCTTAGAGACCATTACCTATCGTTTAAAATTTTTAGATGCCTACGATGTGGTAGACCTTCTGAAAGGTCAGCTTAGCGAGCGAGGCAGAATAACGGTGCTACCTGTAAAGATTCCGCCCGGCTGGAAAAGGGCAGAGCTTACCGAAGAAAAGACCCAAGCCTTAGGCGCTCCCGAAAGGGAAGAGGCGGGTGAGGTTTTATCTAATACCCTCGTAATTACTGATACTAAATCTAATCTGGAAAAGATCATTGCGGTTCTGGAAAGGATAGATGTTCGGCCGCAGAGGGTTTTAATAGAAGCAAAAATAGTAGAGGTTAACCGAGATAAACTTAAGGATATAGGTTTTGATTTAGGAACGGGTCAGAGCGGGGTAACCAGCTCGTATAGCCTTTTAGGTTTAGATAAAGATTCTAAAAAAGCCTTAGGAGGGATAAGCTCCGGTGACGTTTCTCCCTCTATATTTATCCCCAAAGCCCAGGATATTACCGGCACCATACCTTACAATATGGGGTTGGAGCTTATTTTTCGTAAGTTAACCGGTGCAGAGTTTGAAGTGGTTTTACATGCTTTAGAGGAGAAGGTGGATGCTAAAATTTTATCTGCCCCGCGCTTGGTCACCCTGGATGGTCGTGAGGCTTACATTATGGTAGGAGAAAAAAGGCCTATTATTAAATCAGAGATACAATCAAGCGAAACCAGCGTAGGAATCAGTAAAAAGTTAGACTACTATCAACCCATTGGGATACAGCTTACGGTTATCCCTAAGGTTTGCGGAGACAATAGCATAAGTATGCTCCTTTATCCTTCCATAACCTCTACCTCCCAGAGCGTTCCTGCTACCTCTCAGATTGGTTCCACCACCACCACCGATTATTATCCTATTTTATTGGTGAGACAGACACAGACCCAGATATTGCTGAAGGATGGCGAGACCATTGCTATTGGCGGGTTAATTAAAGACGTGATCAATGAAAATATCTTTAAGGTTCCCCTTTTAGGAGATATTCCCCTTTTGGGTTATTTTTTTAAGCGGAAAACCTACGATACCGAGAAGGTAGAGCTTATTATTTTTATTACTACCCGCATCTTAAAAGCGGAAGGAAATCTTCCCGAGAGCTTAACCGCTACCACTTCTGTAGAGGGGGAATTAGATAAACTAAATGAAATAAAAAAGAGATCCGTCGAGATCAATCCGGCTTCAGGGGGAAAGAAAAAATGATATGTATTTTGATTTTTACCGCCTAAAATCCTTACCCTTTAATATCACTGCCGACCCGTCTTTTTTCTTTGCAAGCTCGGCGCATAAAGAGGCGCTTTCTTTGCTTCTTTTTGGGATAAAGGAAAAAAGGGGTCTAATGCTGGTTAGCGGTGAGGTAGGCACAGGAAAGACCACCCTCTGTAAAGCCCTCCTAGAAAAACTACCCGCTTTAATAAAAAGTTCCCTTATCCTTAACCCTTATTTTAGTGATATTCAGCTTCTGCAGGCTATTTTAGAGGATTTTGGTTTAAGGATAGAGAAGAAAAACCGCTTAGAGATGATTAAGAAATTAAACTCCTTTCTCCTTCAGGTAAACGCCAGCGGTGGCACCGCGGTTTTAATTATTGATGAGGCACAGAATTTGAGTGCTCGACAGTTAGAACAGATTAGGCTCCTTTCTAATTTAGAGACCAGCCGGGAAAAATTATTGCAGATTATTTTGGTGGGGCAACCGGAGCTTATTAATAAATTAAAGGACTTCCCCTTAAGGCAGATCTATCAACGCATCTTGATAAAGTATTGCCTTTCTCCCTTAAAAGAGGAGGAGGTTCTTCCCTATATCCAGCACCGTCTAAAGTTGGCCGGTGGCCTAGATATCGAAGTTTTACCTGAGGCTTCCAAAATCATCTATGAGTTTTCTCAAGGTATACCGCGGCTCATCAATATGCTCTGCGAGCGCGCTTTATTCTACGGATTTGTAAAGGAAAAAAAGGTTTTTGATGCCAGTGTCTTTGGGGCTTGTATTGAGGAACTGCGATGAGTATTATTTACGAGGCTTTAAAGAAGATAGAGGAGAGGGATCTAAAACCGCAAGCGTTTACCTATCCTTCCACCAAGAGACCTTTTCCTTATTTTTTGATTTTTCTTTTTTTGGGCCTTTCGGGATGGGGTTTTTATTTTTTATACAAATCAAAACCCTCTTTAAAAGTGCCTGCTTACAATAACCTTAACTCCTTTTCACCGTCTAAAAACGAACGTTTAAATCCTACCCCCGGATTATCCCTTTTAGCTTTAGAGAGTCCTTTAAAAGAGAAAGCATCTTTATCTGCCAAGACTTCCTATATCCTGCAGGGAATAGTTTATGATGCCGGTGCTTCCTTTGCGATTATCAATGGGAAGAAAGTAACTACAGGAGAAGGGATTGGTAAAGCAAGATTGATAAGGATCTCAGAAGATAGTGTAGAGTTGGAAATAGATAAAGAAAGGTTCAGCTTAACCCTGGAATAGGCCCAGGGTCTAAAATGAGGTGTTTTGAAGGGGAGGTGGAGAATGAAAAAGGAATACAAATTAGGAGAGGACCTCTTTCTTGGCGTAGGGGTGTTATTTATAGGGGTAGCCATCATTCTAAAGCTTTTTCATTTTAGCTTTAACCTAGGATTTACTTCTGTGGGGGCGCGCAACCTTTTTGAGCTGGGAATATCCTCTCTGCTTTTAAGTATTGCCATAAATGTTCAGGATTTAAGTCATAAGAAGAATTAGTTTAATTTACTTTACAAACACAAAATACTGAAGACCTTCCAAATATAAAAACCCAAAACGTAAGCTTTTTGTTAGTAGCAATTGAATAATTTCTCTGCAGGCTTTGCGGGATTAAAAATATCTTGGATATTTTCGTTGAGAGGGGGATTTTTTACATTTTAAACCAATAAAACAATATCCAGGGGGAGTAAAAAGTTCTAAGGAATTTATTGCCTATGAAAAAAGATATCAAGGAATATACCCTTTCGGAGCTGGAGGGATTTATTCTAAAAAATTCCTTTGCGCGTTTTTACGCAGGAGAGGTATTTCGTTGGATTTATAAAAAGTCCGTGGAGGATTTTTCTAAAATGACTAATCTTTCCAAATTCGTTCAGGGTTTCTTAGCGGAGCATTTTTATTTTTCCCATTTAGAGTTATTAAAAAGAGAGATTTCTTCTGATAAGACGGAAAAGTTTTTATTTAGATTAGGTGACGGTGCGACTATCGAGAGCGTGCTTATCCCCGAAAGGGGCCGTTTTAGCCTTTGCCTTTCTACGCAGGTGGGTTGCAGGTTTAACTGCAGGTTTTGTGCAAGTGGCCAGAGTGGTTTTAAGAGGAATCTTAAGGTGAGCGAAATTATCAATCAGTATTTAGAATCCAAGAAATTTTTTCCTAAAATTACCAATATAGTCTTTATGGGTATAGGTGAGCCCTTAGATAATTTTTCTTGCCTGATAAAAGCGATTAATATTTTTACCGAACCCAAAGGGGTATATTTAGGAAAAAGAAAGCTTTGCGTTTCTACCTGTGGGCTTGTCCCGCAGATAGAACAATTAATCAGATTAAGCTTAGGGGTGGGGCTTTCTATTTCCTTACATTCTCCTTTTGATAAGATTCGTTCCCAGCTTATGCCCATAAATAAAAAATATCCCCTCGCCCGCTTAATTAAAGTAGCCAAAGAGTTCTGGCAGAAACAGAAAGAGCCGGTAACCTTTGAATATATTTTAATTAAAGGCCTAAACACCAGAAAAGAGGATGTTCAAGCCTTAAAAAGAATCCTAAAAGGTTTTGGCTATAAAATTAACCTTATTCCCTATAACTATTCTTCGCCAGAATTTAGACCACCACTAGCGGAAGAAATCCAGCGTTTTACTGAAGAACTAAAAAAGGAGGGTTTATTCTTTACCCTGCGTAAGCCGCGGGGACAGGATATCTTAGCTGCCTGTGGGCAATTGCGCGCCTTTTGGGAGAGTAAAAGATGAAGCTGCCTCGAAGAACCTTAGAGGATAAAATTGGTTTTTTTATCTTTATCTTTTTAATCCTTACAATTGTATCTTTTCTGCTTCCCCTTTTCCTCTCGCCCTTTCCTTTTTTTAAAGAATATCTGGAAGCAGCCCTTTCTAAATTAGATTCTTTTACAGCAAAGTTTAAGCTTTTTTTGGAGGGCTTCCCGAAATGGTTTTCTTCTTTAGCGTTTATCTTTCTTTATGTGCTTTCTAATTTTGTTTTCTTTTTAGATGTAAAGGATTTTCTTAAACCCGTAGCTGCTCTCATCTTTGGCGCTTATTTTAGCACCTTGCTTATCTATATAGCTGAGGTTATCAACGCCTGGATATTTTTTCATTTAAGTAGAAGATACGGTCAGGAGAGGCTACAGTATTATTTAAGGGGAAGGTTTGCCCATATTTATAAGAAGCTTGAGCATATCGGGATAGGTTGGATTTTTTTATTGCGGCTTCTTCCTTTAGTCCCCTACCGCATTTTAGATATCAGTTTTGGTTTGACCGGCGTTTCTTTTAAAAAATACCTTCTGGTAGTGCTCGTTGCTTCTTTACCGCGTATCTTTTGGATACAGGCGGTCTTAGCCGCGGTAGGCAGTCTGTATCCAGAAAAAATTTTTGCCTTTTTTATGGCTAACCCGCACATCTTTTTCTTTATCTTTCTCTACTTTATCTTCTCCTTCATTTTGATTTTAGTCTTTAGAAAAAGATTTAAGTAATCCCCTTATGGCTTATCTCCAGCTTTATAAAAGTGGAAGGCTTAAGACTATAAAGGAAAAACTCGCTCAGCTATTAAGTGCCTGCAGGCTATGCCCGCGTAGATGCGGGATAAATCGCTTAAAGGGTGAAAGGGGTTTCTGTCGCAGTGGTCGCCAGGCAAGCGTAAATAGTTTTTTTCTCCATTTTGGAGAGGAGCCGGAGTTGGTAGGCACGGGAGGTTCGGGGACCATCTTTTTTTCCTATTGTAATTTGGGGTGTTTGTATTGCCAGAATTATACCCTTTCCCATTTCGGAGAAGGAAAAGAGGTAGAGACCCAACAGTTAGCCCGGATGATGCTGGTTTTACAGAGGGAGGGTGCAGAGAATATAAATTTTGTCACCCCCACCCACATAATTTTTCAAATTCTTGAGGCTTTAGAGATAGCCATAGAAGGTGGCTTAACTATCCCTTTGGTTTATAACTGCGGAGGTTATGAGAGCGTAGAGGTTTTAAGAATAATAGAGGGCGTTTTTGATATTTATATGCCGGATATAAAATACGCGGACAATCAGATAGCCCAAAAATTTTCTTTGGTCTCTGATTACTGGGAGGTAGTGCAGGAAGCGGTGAAAGAGATGCACCGACAGGTACAAGATTTAGTAATAGAGGACGGCAGAAGCAAAAGAGGGTTACTTATCCGGCATCTGGTTTTACCCCAAGGTTTAGCCTCTTCCTTTAAGGTTTTAGATTTTATTCGGCAATTATCCGGGCATAGTTATGTAAATATTATGGACCAGTATCACCCCTGCTATAAGGCTTTTAATTTTAAGGAGCTTTCCCGTCCCATCACAGAAGAGGAATACCGTCGGGTTATAGATTATGCAAGAAGGATTGGTTTGTATCGGGGATTTTAGTCTTTACAATCTTAAAGAATTTAGATATTTCCTTGGCAATTTCAAAATTAAAGGGAAAAATTTGGAGCTTAAGAAAATTTACATAGAGATTTAAGGGCACTTCTTAGGAAGAGCGCCTTTTAATCTAAAAAGGATCCGTCAGGCTTCTTTAAAGTGATCCTGCGGCCAGCAATAGTTTTTGTAATAGTTTTTATCCTTCATATGTATCCCCGATATTTTGTCTATTCGCCAAGGGTTTGTTGTCCTGGGCTGTTTAAAACTTTTCTCTTCCCCTCCTTTTATTTTCGTGCTATACTCATAAAGAGCCTTTTATTTTTATAAAATAGTTAGTCCCTCCAAGATTTATCTTAATTTCAAACTAAGAAGTTTTTGGAGAAATGAAGATAGAGCTTCCTAAAGAAAAGGCGAGCAGGCTAATCAATTGCGGGCAGTTGATTTTGGTAAGTGTAGGAGATGGAGAGAACTCTACAGTTACCCCTTGCGCCTGGCATTTGGTTATTTCTAAGGAACCCGTGCTTTTAGGGATAGCCTTGGCTAAGAAACACTATTCTTCGGAGTTGATTAGAAAAACTAAGGAATTTAGCGTAAATGTACCTGATTGGTCTTTGGTAAAAAAGACAACCTATTGCGGTTCTGTTTCCGGAAGAACCTTAGATAAATTTAAAGAGGCTAAATTAAGCCCGCTTAAGCCCCACTCCTTAAAATTCAGCCCTCGCATAAAAGAATGCCTTGCCGCCTTAGAGTGTAAACTTTTTAAAACCTATAGTTTAGGGGATCATTACCTTTTTGTGGGCAAGGTAGTTTTTGCGGAAGCAGAGGCGGAATATTTTCAGGAGATCTGGGACACCCGAAGGGTGGAGCTAATTTTTCATTTAGGCGCAAGGTTCTTTTTTAAATCCAGCCCCTACGTGGAAGTTTAGATATGGAAGAGGCTATTTATCAACTTCCCACCCAGTTTCTGGAGCGCATAGAGAAGATCTATCCTCAGAATTACCATCAGGTTTTAAGGAGTTTTCTTAGCAAAAAGGTTACTACCTTTCGGATAAATTATTTGAAGATAGATTTAGTAAGCTTAAGAAAGAGGCTTCTTAATGAAGGGGTGCGCTTTCGGGAGTTAAATTTTCCGCAAGGGGCATTTTTGGCAAAGATACCCTTAAGACAGCTTCAACAAAAGAGTGTTTATCAGGAGGGTTTAATCTATGTACAGAATGTCTCCAGTATGCTTCCGGTAATTTATCTTGAGCCACAGAACAACGAAAGGATATTGGACTTATGCGCTGCTCCGGGCACAAAGACCTCACAGATTGCCTCCTCTGCGCCGCAGGCAGAGATAGTGGCTATAGAAAAGGACCGCATCCGTTATTATAAGCTTCTGGCTAATCTAAAGATACAGGGTGCAAATAATGTAAAGGTATATCTTTTAGATGGGATCTGGGTGCGCAAAAGATACCCGGATTATTTCGATAAGATTTTAGTGGATGCTCCCTGTTCTGCTGAGGGTAGATTCTTCGTAAATGACCCGCGGACCTATAAATATTGGCGAGCGCAAAAGGTGAAAGAGATGCAGCGCAAGCAAAAACGACTTTTACATTCTGCCTTTTTTGCCTTGAGGGAAGGGGGAATTTTAGTTTATTCTACCTGCACCTTTTCTCCCGAGGAGAACGAAGAGGTCATCGATTGGTTTTTAGAAAAATTTAAAGATAGATTAGAGCTTTTACCTTTGGATACCCCTCTAAAAAATACTCTTTCAGGTTTGGTCTCCTGGCAGGAGAAAAATTTTTCCCCCCTCCTACGTTTGAGTAGGCGTATCCTTCCTAACGAATATATGGAGGGCTTTTTTATCGCCAAGATAAGAAAGGTGAGCCAGTAATCAAGAGTAAAGAATCGGTCTTATCCTGTTAACTTAAGGTAAACACCTTTTAAAAAGATGCGTATTTTACTCATCCAACCACCCATAGAGGATTTTTTCTTTACCCCCTTGCGCGTTTACCCTTTGGGCTTAATTTATTTAGGAACGGTTTTGGACTTGGCCGGCTTTAAGGTAAAGATAATTAACAGCTTAGCGGAGGAGAAAAAGATAACCCTGCCTTTTCCCGAGGAGTTTAGGTATTTAAAAAGATACTACCGTCCAAATAAATCCCCCTTTTGTCTTTTTTCGCATTATTATCATTTTGGACTTTCCTATTCAGAGATAGAGGAAAGGATAAGAGAATTTAAACCGCATTTAGTAGGTATTAGTGCAAATTTTACCCCTTATTTTCAAAGCGCACTAAAGGTAAGTCAGCTGGTAAAAAAGATAGATAGACGAATAGAGGTGGTTTGGGGAGGTCGCTTTGCTACCTTTAAACCGGATTTTGTATTAGGATTTCTGGAGGTGGATTTTGTTTTGCGGGGAGAAGCTGAATACAGTTTATTGGCTCTCTGTAAGGGTCGAGTTAAGGATAAACTCCCTAAAATTAAAGGATTATGCTACAGGCTAAAGAGCAAACCCTTTATCTCTAAAGAGATAGCTATTATAGAGGATTTAGATAATCTTCCCCTTCCCAACAGGGATTTGATTGACTTTCAGCGCTATAAATTTAAAGGGCTTATATCCAGCGCCATATTAGCTTCCCGCGGTTGTAGTTTAGGTTGTAGATTCTGTGGAGTTTATGGAAAATTTCGTTGGCGTTCTTCAAAAAACATCTTACGGGAATTAAGGGATTGCTTCCAGAAAGGGATAAGGCATTTTAATTTTGAGGATGACAACCTTAACCTTCATCATGAATTTGCAGGGCTTTTAGAGGCGATCGGGAAGGAATTTAGAGGGAAGATAGCCCTCTCCTTTATGAACGGCCTATTGAGCCAGGGGTTAAAAAGCAAACTGCTTAAAAGGTTAATAGATTGTGGACTTACCCATTTAGACCTTTCTTTGGTAAGCGCTAAAGAATCTTTAAGAAAGGGGATGCGCCGCCGTGAAAACATAAATAATCTCTTTAAAATTGCTAATTATTTAGCTAAGGAAAATATTCCGGTTAACGTGCATTTTATTCTGGGGTTACCGGGGCAAACCCTTAAGGATGCGCTTAAAGATGTAAAACTTTTGGCAGGAAAACGAGTAATTTTAGGGCCGAGTATCTTTTATCCAGTAATAGAAAGTCCACTTTTTGAAGGTTTAAAGGAGCATTTCTTTCCTCTAGAGGAAAGTTATACCCTTTTTCGTAGTAGCAGCGCCTGCTATGACAGGCAGATGAGGCGAGATGATATATTTTTTATCTTTTATCTCTGTCGGATAATAAATTTTATTAAAGAAATGCTGGATAGATTTTCACTAAAGGAGGATAATTTCTTTTCTTTTTTAAAAAGGGGTATCTCCGGGGATTTATACTTC